>WBZL01000048.1_pt1 | contig 109690 bp, 101 predicted proteins | sample 5204291 | NCBI WGS metagenome assembly WBZL01 (sample SAMN12344345, study PRJNA552823) | activated sludge metagenome | biome: Activated sludge suspended growth; feature: Nitrification reactor; material: Wastewater; isolation source: activated sludge from nitrification reactor of wastewater...
CGAGTACGCCTGGTGATGGACGAGATTCGTCGCGCCGCCGAGCGGGCCGGGCGCGCGCCCGAGACCGTGCGACTCGTCGCTGCGTCCAAAACCGTCCCGGTCGAACGGCTCAGGGAAGCGGTGGATGCGGGGATTCGACATTTTGGCGAAAACCGGCTGCAGGAAGCGCTTCCCAAAATCGACCAACTCGGTCGTGACGGGGTCGTCTGGCACTTTATCGGCACTTTGCAACGGCGAAAGGTGAAGTCTGTGGTCGGCCGGTTCGAGACGATTCATTCGGTCGATGCCCTCGCCTTGGCGGAGGAGATCGATCGGCAGGCCAAGGCTGCGGGGCTGCGGCAACGTGTACTGTTGGAGGTGAATCTCGGCGGTGAACTCAGTAAGGGAGGATTTGCGCCGACGGTGCTGGGTGATCTCCTGCCGAGGTTGAATGAGCTTGCCCATCTGGACATTCGCGGCCTGATGGCCATTCCTCCGCCCACGGTGACGGCAGAGGAGGCCCGTCCATACTTTCGGCAACTGCGAGAACTCGCCCAAGCATTGACAGGGCACGGTTGCCGGAACATTAATATGCAGGAATTGTCGATGGGGATGTCGCACGACTACCCTGTGGCCGTTGAAGAAGGGGCGACCTACGTGCGGGTGGGGACGGCATTGTTTGGTGCGCGGGGTGAGTAGCGGAATGATGAACAAGTCGATCGCGTTTCTCGGCGGCGGGCAAATGGCTGAGGCCTTGATCGGCGGGTTGGTGGCGTCGCAGGCGGCTCATCCCGAGGCCATCTGTGCCACGGATCCAATGGCGGCCCGGCGCGATCTCCTGAAGTCACGGTTCGGCATTCGAGTCGGCGAGCAGAACCTCACGGCGGTTCGTGAGGCCGACCTCATTGTCTTGGCGGTCAAGCCTCAGGCGATGCCGGCCGTGCTGAGCGATGTCGGCCCGGCGCTTTCCGGAAAGTTAGTCGTATCTATCGCTGCCGGGGTGACGGTCGCCTGGATCCGCGAACGGGTTGCCCAGCCGCGCGCGATTGTCCGTGCCATGCCGAATACGCCCGCCTTGGTGCGCGAAGGCGTGACGGCATTGGCCTATCAGCCGGATCTTCCCGCGGACGACGTCACGGCAGTGTGGAGTCTGTTTGAAGCCGTGGGATCAGTGGTTGCGGTCGAAGAGCGGCTCATGGACGCGGTGACTGGGTTGAGCGGAAGCGGTCCGGCCTATGTGTTTGTGGCCATTGAGGCGTTGGCCGACGGTGGGGTGAAGATGGGACTGCCGAGAGCGACGGCTCAATTGTTAGCGGCACAGACGGTACTCGGCGCGGCACGGATGGTCTTGGAGCGGGGCGAGCATCCGGCGCGGTTGAAGGATCAGGTGGCCTCCCCGGGGGGCACGACCATCGCCGGGTTGCATCAGTTGGAAGTCGGAGGCATGCGGGGGTGTGTGATGGCGGCCGTCGAGGCGGCGACGAAACGTTCACAGGAGTTGGGACGCTGATGTTTGTCCTAGGCAATGTGTTGCAGGGTACGGCTACGGTCCTAGATACGGTCTTGTGGCTCTACATGTGGGTCATCATCGCCCGCGCGTTGATTTCGTGGGTCAATCCGGATCCGTGGAATCCGATTGTCCAGTTTCTGGAGCGGGCGACGGAGCCGGTGCTCACGCCTATCCGTCGCCTGATCGGATGGCGGATGGGCATGGACCTTTCGCCGATGATTGCGATCCTGATCCTTGTCTTTTTGCAATATGCCGTGGTTCAATCGTTGAGGGATATCGCCCTGCGGATGCACTAACTGTCGAGCACGAGGTGTCGCATGAAAATCACTCCCATCGACATTCAGCAGATGGTTTTCCAAGTGAAGTTCCGGGGGTACGACCGGGATGAAGTGAACCGCTTTCTTGAGGAGTTGGCGCTCACGGTGGAGAATGCCAACCGGGAAAACAGTCTGCTCCGGGAGAAACTCACCGCGACCGAGCAGCAGGTGGCCGATCTGCGACGCACGGAAGCGACGCTGTCCAATACGCTGGTGTCTGCCCAGACGCTGGCTGAAGATGTGAAACGCTCGGCCCAGCGGGAAGCTGATCTGATCGTCAAGGAAGCGGAACTCAAAGCGAGCGAGATCATCCGTCAGGCCCGGGTGAGCCTCACCGAGATGCAGCGGGGCGTCGCGGATCTTCAAAAGCAACGCCTGATGATGGTGGAACGGTTCCGGTCGACGCTGCGCTCCTTCGAGCGGATGCTGGAGGTCGAGGAAAGCGATGCGTATCAGGCGGATGCTGCGTCCGTCGAAGGGAAACTGGCCGGCGAATCAAGCCCTGCCCGGTGACACTCCTGCGCTCTTCGGCGCGACCCTCCGTCCTCTCTGATTTTCTCTGTCCGACGAACACGGTGCGTGTCCGTCACTGCTCCTTTTTACGCCTCCTGAGCGGAGACTCGTAATCATGGCCACACACCCTCCACTTCAGTCGGCGCTGCAAGCGGCGGTGGACGACGGGACGTTTCCGGGCGCGGTGTTGGCCGTTCGGTTGCGCGGGGGGCTGGTCTTTGAAGGGGCTGCCGGCCTTCTCACTCCGAAAGTTCCGGGAGAGGTGGTGACGGTCGAGACCTGTTATGACCTCGCGTCCCTGACCAAAGTCTTGGCGACCACCACGGCCCTAGTGCTCCTCGCGCAGCGCGGACTGCTGAAACTGGACGATCGGATCGAAGGGATTCTGAACGAACTTCGCGATCGTCCCATCGGTGCGGCGACGGTGCGGCACCTGCTCACACACAGTTCCGGGTTGCCGGGTTGGCGTCCCTACTACGAGCGGATTGCCGCGCGCGACGCGGCACAGCCCGGGTGTCTCGGGGGTGTGGCGACACGAGCGGCCGTCTTGGACTATATCGCGGCAGAAGAGTTGGTCTATGAGCGGGGGACACGCAGCCTGTACAGCGATCTCGGATTCATGTTGCTGGGGCAGGTGGTGGAGCGGCTGTCCGGGGAGTCGCTGGACGAATTCTGTCGTGGCCAGATTTTCACGCCACTCGGCGCCAGTCCGCTCGCGTACCTCCCTCACGGGCGCACTTCGGCGGCCGCCGGATTTCATGATGCGCGGAACGCGATTGCCCCGACGGAGGAAGATTCCTGGCGGGGGCGCACCTTGCGCGGGGAAGTGCACGATGAAAATGCCTATGCGCTGGGCGGCGTGGCCGGTCATGCCGGATTGTTCGGTACGGCGCGGGCCGTGTTAGCGATCGCGCAGGCTTGGATGGACGGTCGGCGGAAGCAGCCTGGGTTGTTGGCGCCAGACATGGTTGCGCTGTTCACGAGCAATAAGCAGGGAGTTCCGAATTCCAGTTGGGCCTTGGGTTGGGATACCCCGTCGGTCCGGTCCTCCTCAGGGACAAGGTTTTCCCCTGAGTCGTTCGGGCATCTTGGGTATACCGGAACGTCCTTGTGGATCGATCCGGTCAAGGAATTGGAGGTGGTATTGCTCTCGAATCGAGTGCATCCCACGAGGCGCAATGAGCAGATTCGCCTCTTCCGCCCGCTGATTCACGATCTGGTCTGCCGGCAGGTCTCGAAAGATTAGGCTGGGAGGTCTGGATAGTCGATCCAGGTTTCTTTCTCGGCGAGGTAGCGGCTGCCCTTGAAATTCAGGCGTGTGCGCAATCGAGTAAACCCCACGTTCCGGAGCTTCTCGACGACGGCCTTGACGGCGGCGCTCGTGGTCGGGTGCGCGGATCCCTCGACGGCATAGGCCTCATACGTGACCTTACCCGTATAGCCCGCCGCTACTCGATTGACCAGGATGGCCCGATTGAAATACCGGTCGCTTGGGTCGATCCCCTCGACTTGGTGCCGCTCGATCAATCCCTCTTTCTTGAAGAGGAGGGGGAGTCCGCTCATACACAACCTCCGTCGATCATCGCCAGAGCCCGCCGTACGGGTCCCGATTATAGGGACCTGCCTTGTGGAGTGCAACCGTCGTTGACAAGGTTCCACGGGGTTTCTATGATGCGCGATTCCTGCGGGGTTCTCAGTCAGCGGCGGCGACGAGCCGCACGCCATCCATCTCGATGAATATGAACGTCCCGAACAGCCTGACGATGTTGCGGATCTTGTTGATCCCGGTCTATGTCGGATTGCTCAACTACGAACAATTCGACTATGCCCTGGCCACGCTGTTCATCGCCGGGGTGACGGATGCTCTCGACGGCATTATCGCCCGGGTGGCCAATCAGCGGACCAGGCTTGGAGAAGTGTTGGATCCCCTGGCGGATAAACTCATGCTGACGACGGGATTCATTACCCTGTCCGTCATGCACCTGGTTCCCCTCTGGCTGACGATTCTGGTCGCCAGCCGCGACTTGATGCTGATGCTGGGGGCTGCGGTCGCCCATTTCACTCACACGCAGGTCGATATCTCGCCGACTGTTCTGGGGAAGGTCACCACACTGGTTCAGTTGGCGACCCTGATCGCCGTCGTCTTTTTTGCCTCCCGGCGGCTCGATCTCGCTTCCCTTGATCCGCTTATCTACTTGATGGGCGGAGTCACGCTCATGTCCGGTTTGCACTATCTCTCCAGAGGGTACTTCCGCATTACCTCCAGCCAAGCCTAGCGCGGACTGTTCATGAGTGACTGCTCCGTCGTCCGATGCTCTCGCCCGGCGAGGCGGTTCTCGTTCGGTCTCCTCGACGGACTGTCAGGACACCTGTGTCGGCCTCGGTTTCGAGAAGCCCCCGCGGGTTTCGGTCTGGAACGACTCGCGACGACATTCGTGAATAATGCGGGCTCGTGCCCGATCGCTTCGCTGGACGCGTGTTTCGCGGTGTCGTGAGGGTTCCATTTTCGGGCATTTGTTTGACAGTTTTTGGGTCGTCTTATAGACTTCGATCATAGTTTTCCGCTGCATACCTCCGTGTCCTGCCTGCTGTTCGATGTTCTAAAGGAGTGGAAACCGCGTCATGAGTACATTCGCCTATGTCGGCCGAAACCGCCAGGGTGCTGTGAAGAAGGGCGAGCTCACCGCCAAGACGAGAGACGAGGCGGTGGAGCAACTTCGCAAGCAACAGGTCGTTGTGACCAGCCTGGAAGAAAAGTCGGGCATGGGCGGCAAGTTCAAGTTGAATATCGGGGGAGGGCTGACCGACAAGGATCTCGTCGTGTTCACGCGTCAATTCGGGACAATGATCAATGCCGGATTGCCGCTGATCCAGTGCCTCGACATTCTCTCCACCCAGTCAGAAAATAAAGTGCTGCGCGAAACGGTCGGCGACGTCAAAAACAGCGTGGAGGCCGGATCCACCTTCTCCGACGCGCTCAAACGCCATCCCAAAGTGTTCGATGATCTGTACGTCAACATGATCCACGCCGGTGAGGTGGGAGGGCTGCTTGATACGATTTTGACCCGTTTGGCCAAGCACATTGAGAAGGCCATGAAACTGAAGGGCCAGATCAAGTCGGCGATGGTCTATCCGACGGCCATCGTCGGGGTCGCGGTGGTCATCATCAGCGTATTGATGGTGTGGGTCATCCCGGTGTTCGCGCAAATGTTCACGGAAATGTCCGGCGGCAAGGTCGGACTTCCGGGCCCGACGCAGATCGTCATCAATATCAGTAATTTCTTCCAGAGCTATTGGTATGCCATGTTTGGCGTCGTGGTGGGCGTGATCATCGCCATCAAACGTTACTATGCCACGGTGAATGGACGGGTTGTGATCGACAAGCTGCTCCTCAAGATGCCGATCGTGGGAGACTTGATCAGGAAGGCGTCCGTGGCGAAATTTACCCGTACGCTGGGCACCTTGATTACCAGCGGTGTGCCGTTGTTGGAAGGATTGAGCATTTGCGCGAAGACGTCCGGCAACAAGGTGATCGAAGAAGCGCTGATGAATGCCCGGGTGAGCATCAGCGGAGGGAAAACCATCTCCGAGCCGCTGGCGAAGTGCAATGTGTTTCCCAAGATGGTGACGCATATGATCGCCGTCGGAGAGTCCACCGGTGCGCTCGATGCCATGCTCGGCAAGATCGCCGATTTCTATGAGGATGAAGTCGACCAGGCGGTCGAAACGCTTACGTCGCTCCTGGAACCGATCATGATGGTGGTGTTGGGGACCATCATCGGGTTTATCGTCATCGCGATGTACCTACCGATCTTCACGATGGCGCAAGCCATTCAATAGCGCCGCCGCGCAGTCGCGTCCGATTCACGGCGCACGGCCCGATCCTTCGAGCGGGCTGTGCGTCGCACATCCATCAGGGCAACGCGCCCGACATGCTGTCCTCAACCTGTCCGACTCCGACCAACGGCACCGCATCGTCTCTCCACCGGCCGGCAGCGTCTCCGCAAGCTGGTGAGCACAAGTCTGCATCGCCCGGCGATCGCTCCATGCCCGAACTCAAGACCAGACTTCACTGGCTGATGGGATTGCGGGTGGTGCTGGTCACGCTGATGCTGGGGTTGTCCCTGGCCTTTCAATCGACGCGCGGCGAATCCGCGCCCACCTTTACCGCCTTAATTGTCTTCACCTACACCATTACGATTGTGTATGCGGTGGTCTTGAGGCGGCTCACGACCGCTGCGGCTCATTCCGCGTTCATTTGGGTGCAGGTCGGGGTCGATGTGGTTCTCGAGACCGTCCTGATTGCGAGGACCGGCGGGGTCGAGAGCCCGTTTGCCGTGCTCTATGTCATCACCGTGACGGTGGCCAGTCTGGTTCCTCACCGACGTGTCGGCATTGTCACGGGGGCCGGGTGTACGTTCCTCTTCGGTGCCATCACGGCGGTGCAGTACTTCGGGCTCTTGAATGCGTCCGTTTGGTTACCCCCCAGCAAGCTCGAAGGACCAGAAGCGTTGCAGACCTTTGAGGTCTACGGCCTCGCGTTCCTGGTCGTCGGATTCTTGAGCGGTGTGCTGGCCGACGAGCTTCGGCATGCCGATCAATCCTTGCGGGAGAAGGAGCAGGGCCTCACCCGCCTGCAGGTATTTCACGAGAGCATCGTCCGCAGCATCAGCAGCGGCGTGTTTACCGCCGACCAAGAGGGACGCATCACGTCGTTCAACCCCGCAGCGTATGAAGTCACCGGCTACGCCTTCTCGGATGTGCAGGGACGTTTGTGGCAGGAGGTTTTCAATTGGCACCCTGAGGAAGGGCCGCAGGGGACAGACCCGACGTTGCTGTCGCCTCTGCGCTTCGAGGTCGACTGTTTTCATGCGAATGGCAGCTGTCTCGTGTTGGGCATGACTGTCTCACCGCTCCAAGAGCAAGGGACGCCGCGTGGTCTGGTGGGGGTTTTCAAGGACCTCACGCAAATCCGGTACCTGGAAGAAGAAATGCGTCGGCGAGAATGGCTCGCCAACTTGGGCGAGATGTCGGCGGGTATGGCGCACGAAATACGGAATCCATTGGGCGCGCTTGCCGGGGCCATGCAGATGTTACGCCAGGATGTAGGCTCCGATGAAACCAGTCAGCGGTTGATGGACATTGCCATTCGGGAAGCCAGGCGGCTCGACAACATCATCACGGAGTTTCTCCAGTATGCACGACCGCCCGCCTTGCGCATCGCCGAGCAAGATTTGAACAAAGTCCTTGCCGATACGCTGGATCTGATCCAACATGAGGCGCAGTCACGCACGAGGGTTTCGATTGTCTCCCGCATGGCACCGGCACGCCTGATTGCACAAGTCGATCAGGACCAGTTGAAGCAGGTGTTTTGGAATTTGGCGGTCAATGCCTTCGATGCCATGTCGGGCGGAGGGACGTTGACGATCGCCACGGGGCTGCGACGAGTGGAGGTCGGCGGCCGGCGTGCCGATGTCATCGAGATCAGTTTCCAGGACAACGGTGAAGGCATTCCCAAACAGAACTTCGACAAGATCTTTCTCCCGTTTTTTACGACAAAAAAAGAGGGCTCGGGGTTGGGGCTGGCCCAGGTGCACCGGATCGTGGATCTCCACGATGGGTGGATCAAAGTGGAAAGCGACGTCGGGAGCGGTGCGCGGTTTGTCGTCTGTCTCCCGCAGTCTGCGGAAACCGGGGCCCGGTTGCGGCATGAAGGAAGGGAACCGTGGAAAAGATTTTAGTCGTCGATGACGAACAGGGATTGCGCGATGTCCTGAGCATTATGCTCAAGCGAGCCGGGTACGCTGTGACCGTGGCGTCGGACGGGGAAGAAGCCATCGCGCAGATTCACAAGGAGATTTTCGATCTCGTCATCACGGACCTTAAGATGCCCAGGGCCGGCGGGCTGGATGTACTGAAAGCGGTGAAGGCCTCTTCGCCGGACACCGTCGTGTTGGTGATTACCGCGTTTGCGTCGGCTGAATCGGCGGTCGAAGCGATGAAGCACGGGGCGTACGACTATCTCACCAAGCCGTTTCAGATCGATGAGGTGCAGCTGATTATCCGCAACGCGATCGAACGGCGTCGGCTCTCGACCGAGAATATGTTGCTCAAGCGGGAACTGGCCAGCCAGTCCTCCTTCTCCCAGATCATCGGCCAGAGCGAGGCGATGCAGAAGATTTACGATGTGATCAGGAAGGTCGCCGATTCCAAGAGCAATGTCCTGATCGGAGGAGAGAGCGGGACGGGCAAAGAACTGGTGGCGCGGGCGATCCATTTCAACAGTTCTCGGGCCTCCATGCCGTTTGTCACGGTGAATTGCAGTGCGGTGCCGGAAACCTTGCTGGAGAGCGAACTGTTTGGCCATATGAAGGGCTCGTTCACGGGCGCGGTGTCGAATAAAGCCGGATTGTTTGAAGTGGCCAACGGGGGGACGATTTTCCTGGACGAAATCGGCGACACGACGCCGGCCATTCAGGTTAAGCTGTTGCGGGTCATTCAGGAGCGCGAGTTCCGGCGGGTGGGCGGGACGCAAGATGTGAAGGTCGATGTGCGTATCGTCGCGGCCACGAATCGAGATCTGGAGCGGGCGGTCGCCGAAGGGGCGTTCCGCGAAGACCTGTATTATCGGCTCGATGTCATTCCGATCAGGCTCCCGCCCTTGCGCATGCGCAGCGGCGACATTCCCCTGTTGACCCAACATTTTCTGGAGAAATTTGCCAAGGAAAGTGGTAAACCAGTGCCGACGATGAGCCAGGAGGCCATGCGTGTACTGCTGGCGCATGAGTGGCGGGGAAACGTTCGGGAATTGGAGAACGTGATCGAGCGCGTCGTGGCCTTCACAACGGGATCGTCGGTGACGGATGCAGACATTCGCGGGTGGCTTCACAAGCCGGTGACCAATCAGCAGACGGTGCCGTCCGAATTGCCGGAGGACGGCCTGGATCTTGAGGGGCTCATCAACACGATCGAGAAAGGCCTGCTGTTGAAAGCGCTCGAACGGAGCCAGTGGGTCAAGAAGCGCGCCGCGCGCCTCCTGCGATTGAATACCCGGTCGTTCCGGTACCGTCTCGAAAAATATGAAATCAAAGGAGGCCGGGATTAGCGCCGCCCCAGTACACTGCGAGTGAACGCGACCAGTCTGCGAGTTCTGACTCCTGCCAAAGTGAATTTGATTCTCCGGGTGCTCGAACGGCGGCCTGATGGGTTCCATGCCATCTGGTCGCTGATGCACACCGTGGGACTGACCGATGAGATCATCCTCACCGTGCAGCCTGCCGATACCTCGAGCATCGCGTTGCGTTGCGATCATGCCGCGTTGGCGGTCGACCAGAGCAATCTCGTCTATCGTGCCGCGCAACTCGTGTTGGCCCGAGCGGATCAGTCCATTGATCTCTCCATCAGTCTGATCAAGCGTATTCCGATGGGGGCCGGACTGGGCGGAGGCAGCAGTGACGCGGCGGCGACGATTCTCGGGTTGACTCGGTTGCTGGAACTGAAGTGGTCGGTCGAGCAGATGGCCGAGGTGGGCCAGCAGCTCGGGAGCGATGTGCCGTTTTTCTTTGTGGCGCCTGCCGCATGCGTGACTGGTCGTGGCGAACGGGTCCGACCGGTACAGGTCACGGGGCAGAGATGGATCGTGCTCGTGAACCCGGGGTTTCCCGTCGAAACGAAATGGGCCTACCAGCAACTCGCAGGGACACGCCAAGGTGTGCGGCCGCTGTCCGAGTCGTTGCAGCAGTTGGGGAGCCGTTCCACCCTGGATTGGGCGGAGATCATTCCCCTGGTTGAAAACGACTTTGAGGCGCCAGTCTTTGCTCAGCATCCGGTGCTGGCTCACATCAAACAGCAACTTATCAGTCTAGGGGCTGAGGTCGCCCTCCTCTCAGGGAGCGGCGCCACAATGTTCGGGGTATTCGGGGACGAGGCGATGGCCGAGCAGGCAGCCCTGGTCTGTGGTGCCGATCCTCAGAGGAACGTCTATGTCATCCCGGCAGGTGGTGTACCTGAGGCGACCGTTGTGTGAGGAGCGCTCCACGTTCCGTCTGCCCGTTAGCCAGGAGTCTCCACCGGCCCCTACCCTGTTACGCCTTGGCGCCATGGGAGGCGGGCCGGTCGGCTCACCGACGGAACGTCGTTTCTGATCGATTGGTTGACAACTTCCGAGCCTTTTCGTTATTGTGCTGAGCTTCGGTAGGCGTCCGCTTGTTCGGACAGTGCACGAGGTCAACGGAATTGACTACGGGGCCTGTCTGTGCCCACCGTGTTGTACCAACTCGACCAGCACCGTTGACAGCAGTCGTATTGCCACGTACCGCATCGTAAGGGGTGGAATGAACAGGGAACTGAAGCTCTTTTCGGGCAACGCCAATCCTGCGCTTGCGCGCGCGATCGGCACGTATCTCGATTTGCCCATCAGCGCTGCCACGGTCTCGTCGTTCAGTGATGGTGAGATCCGCGTTCGCGTCGAGGAGAATGTGCGCGGGGCGGATGTGTTCTTGATCCAGTCCTGCTGTGCTCCGGTTAATGATTCGATCATGGAAATGCTCATCATGATCGATGCGTTGAAGCGTTCGTCGGCCAACCGCATTACTGCGGTGATTCCCTATTTCGGGTATGCCCGCCAGGACCGCAAAGATCAGCCGCGTGTGCCGATTTCGGCCAAGTTGGTGGCGGATCTTATCACCACGGCGGGTGCGGATCGGGTGTTGACGATGGATCTCCACGCCAGCCAGATTCAAGGGTTCTTCGATATTCCGGTGGACAATTTGTACGCGTTGCCGGTGCTCCTGGACTACATTACCAAACGCAAGATTGAGGATTTGGTTGTGGTGTCCCCCGACGCCGGTGGAGTGGAGCGGGCGAGGGCCTTTGCTAAACGACTCCAGGCGAATCTTGCCATTATCGACAAGCGGCGTGAGGGGCCGAATCAGGCGCAAGTCATGAACATTATCGGTGATGTGCAGGGTAAGAGCGCCTTGCTCCTCGACGATATGATCGATACGGCCGGCACCATTGTGCAGGGGGCGCAAGCCTGCCTCGATAAAGGGGCTCGGGAAGTATGGGCCGGCTGTTCGCATGGCGTGTTGTCCGGGCCGGCTTTGGAGCGGCTTCAGCATTCCGGTCTGACGGAAGTGGTCGTGACTGATTCGATTCCGTTGCGCGGGAAAGAGCTGAAGTGTCCGAAATTGAAATTATTGTCTGTGGCACCGCTGTTCGGCGAAGCCATCAGGCGTATCCATGAGGATGAATCAGTCAGTTCGTTATTCGTGTAGGCCGTCCGCGTCGAGCGACAGGTCGAGGAGGAGCATCATGAAATTCGAGTTAACCGTTGAGAGCAGAGATGGCGGAGGCAAGGGCCCCGCGCGTCAACTTCGTCGGGCGGGTCGGGTTCCGGCAGTGCTGTATGGGCAGGGAGAATGTTTGCTGCTTTCCGTGAGGCCGGAGGAGTTGGTGAAAATTTTGCGATCTCAAGCCGGCAGCACGGCACTCATTTCTCTCACGATCAACGGGGCGAAAAGCAAACCGAATCGCACGGCATTGTTGCGAGATTTTCAGGTGGATCCGATCGCGGGCAGTGTGCTGCATGCGGATTTCTTTGAAGTCGCCATGGATAAGCCGATTCGCGTGAAGGTTCCGATCCACCTGACCGGCGGCCAGCCGATCGGCTTGAAAGAGGGCGGCGTGCTGCATCAGGCGTTGCGCGAATTGCATGTCGAATGTCTCCCGTCCGTGCTGCCGGACTTCATCGCCGTCGATGCCTCGCAACTGCAGATCAATGAAGGTATCCATCTGAAGGATATTGCGAAGACCGAGGGGTTGCGTTTCCTGGACGATCCTGACCACATGGTCGTGAGCGTGGCGGCTCCGATGACTGATGCCAAGCTCGAATCCTTGTTGGCAACCGGCGCGGCGGGCGCCGAGGGGGCCAAAGAGCCGGAAGTGGCGGCGAAGGGGAAGGCTGCGGCTGAAGGCGCGGCCGGAGGCGAGGCAGGCAAGGCTGGTGATGCCAAGGCCGGGGCGGCTGCGCCCAAGGCGGGAGCCGCTCCAGCCAAGAAGGAAGCCGAGAAAAAGAAGTAGTAGTGTTGCGCCTGCTTGTTGGATTGGGCAACCCCGGATCCGAATATGCCCACACGCGGCATAATATCGGTTGCTGGGTGATCGAGCGGGCGGCGGCGCGGTGGTCGATACGTCTCACCAGGAAAGGCGCGGCCGAGCGAGGCTCGGGTCGCGCCGGTTCCAAACTCGTCGAGCTGGCCGGTACGCTCGACTGGATGAACCTCAGCGGCCCCCCTCTTCAAGGTCTCCTTCGCGAACTCGGCCTCACGCCTGAAGCCCTGGTTGTGGTGCATGATGATCTGGACCTGGAGCCGGGCCGTGTGCGTATCAGGCGGGACGGCGGCAGCGGCGGTCACAACGGCATCAAGTCCGTGATCGAAGCGTTGGGGACGCCGCAATTCGTCCGACTGAAAATCGGAGTCGGCCGACCGGCGCCGAGACAAGACACGGCAGACTATGTGTTGGAGCCGCTCTCCCGGGAAGAGCGGGCTTCCTACGATCCCTGTCTGGATCGAGCGGTCGACGCTCTCGAGTTGCTGCTTCACCGCGACGTCGCGACTGCCATGAATCAATTCAATGTGCGGGAGAAGCCGGCGGAGACGTAGTTCTCCGCGCAGCAGTCCTCCGACTAGTCGATTCAGATTGCGGCACGCTCCTCATCCATCCCCTCCATACTCGGTTGCGAATGGTCCATCATCCACTCTCCGGTGCAGAAGTGCTCAGGTCTGACAGCGGTAGGCGAACAGCCTGTGGTACAGTAACGTATTCGTATTTGGCACAGGAGGGCCTATGACGACGTCAGATGTTCCTCCGCTGTCACTCTCCGCGTTCGACCTCTCGCCTGACCGTGGGTTTCTTCCCGCTGGGGATCCTTTAGCGCAGGTGGCTGAGGAACCCATTCTCAATCAGATCGGAACGGAACTGCCTAAGCTTCTCAGTGCACGCCAGGTGCGTGGGGTCATTCAGGATCGCCAAGACATCATGGGAGCCGTGGCGGATGAATGGGGGCTGGATGTCTTTCGGTCGGTCATGCGGGCCCTGTCGTTCGTCGGTCATGCCTATGTCTGGGAGGATCCCGACCATCCCGCAACTCGGCTGCCGGCGTGTCTCGCTCGTCCTTGGTGCCAGGTTGCCCAACAGCTCGGACGCCCGCCGGTACTGTCCTACGCCTCTTACGCGTTGCACAATTGGCGGCGACTTGATCCGCATAAGCCTATCGAGCTTGGCAATATCGTGCTGCTGCAGAATTTTCTCGGTGGGCTCGACGAGGAGTGGTTTGTCCTGATTCACATCGATATTGAAGCGAAGGCGGGGCCCGGGCTGCAGGGGCTCGTGCAGGCCCATCATGCCGCGCGAGTGGATCGAGCGGATGCGGTGCTGGCAGGCTTGGGGGCACTCGCCGGGGCGCAGGAAGCCATGCGTGAGACGCTGCTTCGCATGCCGGAACGGTGTGATCCGTACATCTATTACAGTCGTGTGCGTCCGTATATTCACGGTTGGAAGAATAGTCCGGCCCTGCCGAACGGCGTCATCTACGAAGGCGTGCCGGAATATGCCGAACAGCCGCAACAGTTCCGTGGTGAGACCGGTTCGCAAAGCTCGATTGTGCCGGCGTTGGATGCGGGGCTTGGCGTGCCCCATGCCGAGGATCCGCTGACGCAATACCTCGTGGAGATGCGAGACTATATGCCTCCGCGCCACCGGGCGTTTCTCGCTGCGTTAGAGGCGCAGAGGGATGGTCAAGGGCGTCCGTTGCTCTTCGGGTATGCTCGTGACCGGAAGTCCACACACCCCGAACTCTGGCGGGCCTATTGCGCTTGCGTGGATCTACTGGCCCAGTTCCGTCAGATTCACGTGGATTACGCGGAGCGGTACATCTTTCGGCAGCATCAGTCGCATGCGGGCAATCCTACCGCAGTCGGGACCGGGGGCACGCCGTTCATGCCGTACTTGACCAAACATCTGGAAGACACGAAACGCCTGATTCAGGAGTAACGCTGCGGAAGCGAGACTCGTATCCCCGTTCCCGGCTGGAATACTGGCGCCGGAGTTCGTACACTGCGTGCTGAATCAATTGATCTTGTGATGCGCAAACCCGGCGAACCTATCTATCTGCGAGTTCATCTGATCGCGCTGGCCATGGTGCTCATTGCCACTGTGGCCGTGCCCCGGGTGGCGGAGCTGTTTGTGGGGCCGCTGGGATTCGGCGCTCATGCCGTGCTGGGCCTCGGTATCGCTGTGATTGGGGGTATTGTCCTGTACTGGCGCTACAATGCCTCAGCACGAAACGAACCCTAGCGCGTTCCCGGTTCCGGTTGACCCTGGTATCGCCCAAGCGAACGGGCGGCCGTACAGATTCGCTTCAGTGCTTCCCCTTGGACGACGATTCCTCAGCGGGACCTTCTGCATTCGACATCACTTCGACCTACGCCGCCAAGTTGTCCAGTCTGTGCGGTCGATTGCCTGCTATGATCGGAGAATGCCTCGCCGATGGAGCAAGCACCATGGTGGATAGAAGGTGTGCGTCAATCGGACTCGTTACCAGTCTCGTGCTCTGTTGGCTTCTTTTCTTTCTCCCCTCCGGTTCTCTTGCGGAATGGTACGTCGCCGGTCAGTTCGGATGGAACTTCGTCGACCCCCTTCGTAACGTCAGGGGGACTGGTGCACTTGCCGGTCAAGACTTCCTCAATTTTAACCTGAAAACCAGCCCAGCCTTCGGCGGTAAGGTAGGAATGTTCCCCGGTCATGGCATGTTCGGCGTTGAATTGGATGTGACGCATAGCAATCCGCACATCAAGAACCTGGACGATGCGCCAGGCATTCATCTGTCAGTGACCACGATCGGCGCCAATGTGTTGTTGCGATATCCAGGCGTTACTTGGCAGCCCTACATTGGCGGAGGCCCAGCGCTGCTCGTGGCACATTTGGGGCGATCTTCAGAGACGGAACGTGATACGCAGCACTCGTTCGGTGGGAATGTGCTGGTTGGCATTCGTGCATTCGTCACGCCCAAGGTGGCATGGTTTACGGAGTATAAATATACCGACTCTACGCTTCGCTTCGGTGGCGCACTGGGGCCGCTAGGGGGCTTCGAGGGAACCTATCGCGCCCATCAACTCTTCATGGGTTTGTCGTATCATTTCTGAGAGGGTCTCGCCTATGCCCTTACGCGATCGGCTCATCGTCGCCTCACCCGCAATTTCAAAGAACGTATTGAGGTGCCGGCCTGTGTCGGCTGTGAATGACGCGAATGGGTGCCGCACCGTCGGAGCAGCAATCGCCAATGTCGTTGGGCGCATCGCCTTGGCGCTCTGCCTGTATGGGGCGCTGTCGGCCTGTGCAGAATCTGTTCATCAGACAGAGCGGCTTTCGAGGCAGGATGTTATGCTGGATCCGGGGTATGCTGGTGCGCAGTCCTATGCCCATTGGCCTGGCCCTGGTTATGGTCCGGGGTATGGGATCGGCTACGGCGCAGGATATTGGGGAAATCCGCTGGGCTACTACGGGCTGCCCTATGGGGCCTATGGACCAGGCGGAATGGGATGGTATGGCGGATATGGAGGCTTCGGCGCGGCACGTCCGCCGGGTGGTTCGTCGGCCCCACGGCCAGCCTTACCTCCCAATACGCCTTCGCGGTTTAGAAAAGTTCACTGAGTGGTCGGCTCAGTTCACATCGAGAGGGCTTCTCCTGATTTTCATCTGTAGAGCGGCACAGTGAAGGCAATTCTACTGTGCCTGGATGATCGAACGGCATGCGTGACGCACTGCTTTCAAAGACCCACGACAATTTGACACATTCTTTGAAGCTGTGCTAATTTCCTCAGCTCATGTCGGCTGATCCGGCATGCCTACACCTCGCTCCCATCTGTGAATGGGGGCCATTGTTCAGGAGGATTCTGCATGGAGCTCTACGAGTCCCTGTTTATCATTCGTCCGACGTTAAGCGACGACGAAACGTCTGCGCTGATTGAAAAAATGAAGGGTGCCGTGACCAAACACGGTGCCACCCTCGTGCGGGCCGAAAATTGGGGCCGAAAAAAGCTTGCCTATGAGATCAAGCGTGAGCGTAAGGGTACTTACGTGTACTTTTATTTCCAGGGGCCTGGATCGACCATCGCCGAACTGGAGCGGGCTTACCGGCTTGAAGATTCGATCATCAAGTTTCTTACCGTAAAATTGGAGCAGGAGCCTGCTCCGCCAAGAGGTGCCCCCGTGGCCGCACCAGCCGCACAAGGAGCCACCGTTGGCGGGGTTCAATAAAGTCATCCTGGTCGGAAATCTGACCCGGAACCCTGAGCTGCGGTATACGCCCAGCGGGACCCCGGTCGCCAGCTTTGGCTTGGCGACCAGTCGACGCTTCAAGCAAGGCGATGAGCTGAAGGAAGAAGTGTGCTTCATCGACATCGTCGTGTTTGGCAAACAGGCCGAACATTGCGGGCAATACTTGAGCAAGGGAAACGGAGTGATCATCGACGGGCGTCTTCAGCAGCGTCGATGGGAGACGGAAGATGGCCAGAAGCGAAGTAAACACGAAGTGGTGGCTCAAGGCGTGACCTTTTTGCCGAAGCGTGGCGAGGCCGGAGGTGAGGGCGGCAGCCTTCACGAAGAGCCACCTTCATACGAAGACGAACAGTTGTAGGAGACGGAGGCGATCATGGAACGAGGAGATCGTGGAAACAGCGGAGGGGGCGGCGGTCGATTTTTTCAGCGCCGGAAGCCGTGCCGGTTTTGCGTCGATAAAGCCCCGATTGATTTCAAGGATATCGGCCTGTTGCGGAATTTTCTCACCGAGCGGGGCCGGATCGTGCCTCGCCGTATTTCCGGCAATTGCTTGCAGCACCAACGCGTGTTGACGGTGGCGGTCAAGAGGGCTCGCCAAATCGCCTTAGTCAGTTTCGCGGAAGAGCGATAGGGCAAGGGGTTGGTGTTGGTTCGTTGTGGCTCACTCGGTGGAGCGGTGGGCCTTCCGTCCCGTTCATCGGCAGTGCGTGCAGGTATGACGGTGCCTATGGAGACGCTCAATCCAGCGATTGTCGATATCGGCCCGGAAGGCCTGTCCGTCTCCTGTACGGTGACGGGGGCACAGTTGGGCCTGAGCGAGTCGGAGGACAAGTTCGAGGGGCCCCTTCAAATTCACGTGGAGCTCGAGAAGCAGGATGGTCCGATCGCAGTGACCGGCACGTTGGAGGGCACGGCAATCCGGCAGTGCGTCCGCTGTCTTGTTGACTATGCCGATCCTCTGTATGTCAGCCTCTATGCGGAGTATCTTCCGCAGACCGGCGTGACAGCTAAACCGGCCGTGGCAGAGCAGGGCCGGAAGAAGGCGAAACGTGCCGCTCAACCCGTTGAGCCGATTGAGGAAGCGGACGAGGAAGACGAATTGTATTGGTTTCAGGGAGATCATCTCGATTTGGCCCCGATGTTGCGCGAGCAGGTGATCCTGGCCGCTCCGATGCAGCCGGTGTGTCGAGAGGAGTGTCTGGGGCTCTGTTCCCAGTGCGGACAGAATCTCAACGAACGCCGCTGTGGTTGCCCGCCCGAACAGGCGCCTAGTCCGTTCCGAGTGCTGCGGGGACGCCAATCCAAGGGTGGTAACGCATAGTGTATTAACCGGGTCGTGGGCCCGTTGAAGGAGTCGTCATGCCAAATCCAAAACACAAACATTCACGATCCCGGCGAGATATGCGGAGAACGGCCAAGATGCGGCTGGTGCCTCCAGGATTTTCGCTCTGCCCGCAGTGTCACGAATTGAAGCTGCCGCATTACACGTGCATGAACTGTGGTACGTACAAGGGCAAGGCCGTCATCGTCGTCGAGGAATCCTAGGTCAGTGTTATGTTCCTGACGTGATTCGGGTACAATCATCCGCCGTGATCACGATTCAACGTCATGCCATGCGTGAGGCCCGTTCAGGTCCTGGCCGGCAGGGCGTCTCTACACGATTCTTCAGTTCTCTATCCGTGGACCGTTAACCGCACATGAAGATTGCCGTCGATGCGATGGGCGGAGACCACGGGCCGGCCCCGGTCATTGAAGGCGCGATGCAAGCCGCGCAGGAGCTGGGTGTCGGCATCATCCTCGTCGGCAAGGAAGGCGAGCTGTCCGCCGCCTGCCGCAAGCTCAACTGTCACGACGAGCGGATCACGATTCATCATGCCCCGCAGGTGGTCGAGATGCACGAGTCACCGGCTGCGGTGGCGCGGAAGAAGCGGGACTCGTCCATCTGGATTGCCACGGAGTTAGTCAAGTCGGGGGATGCTGACGCCGTGGTGAGTCCGGGCAACACGGGTGCCAGTATGGTCTCCTCGTTTTTCGTCCTGGGGTTGATCAAAGGCGTCGAGCGCCCGGCGATTGCCACGATGCTCCCTACGTTGACGGGCAGCGCCGTGATGTTGGATGTCGGTGCGAACGTCGATTGCACGGCTCAGCACCTGGAACAATTTGCGTTGATGGGCAACGAGTTCGCGAAGCATGTGTACGCAAAACCTAATCCACGGGTCGGTTTGCTCAGTATCGGCGAGGAAGACAGTAAAGGTAATGAAGTCACTAAGGAAGCGTTTAGGTTGTTGAAGGCCAGCCCGCTGAATTTTATCGGCAACATTGAGGGCCGCGAGGTCTACAGCGGAAGCGCAGACGTGGTGGTGTGTGACGGATTCATCGGAAACGTGGCCCTGAAAATTTCCGAGGGGGTGGCGGACGTCATCAAGAAGTTGCTGATGAAGGAACTCTCGGGGTCGTGGCTGGGCCGCTTGGCCTACCCACTGATCGCGAAGCCGCTGTTGAATCTGAAACGAAAAATCGACTATGCCGAGTTCGGGGGTGCTCCCTTGTTAGGCGTAAACGGGACCACGATGATTTGCCATGGTCGGTCGTCAGCCAAGGCGATCAAGAACGCCATTCGTCGGGCGAAGGGCTTGGCAGAGACCCGGCTGGATGAGTTGATTCAGCGCGACATCGAAGAGAGTCTGCGTCGGCATCAAAATGAACGGCCGGAAGGAAAACGGGTGTGAGACGCGCGCGAATTACCGGAACCGGCTCCTATGCCCCAGAGCGCGTGATGACCAACGCCGAGCTGGAACAATTGGTCGCGACGTCCGATGAATGGATTCGTGAACGCACCGGCATCCGGGAACGTCGGATTGCGGCGAAGGGGCAGGCCTGCTCCGATCTGGGGATGATTGCGGCAGAGCGTGCCTTGAAGGCGGCGGGTGTGTCCGCCGGTGAGCTCGACATGATCCTCCTGGCGACCTGCACAGGGGACATGCCGTTGCCCTCGACGGCCTGCTTGCTCCAACATCGATTGGGTGCGACCCGCGCGGCAGCGTGTGATCTGTCTGCGGCCTGTTGTGGGTTCGTCTATGCGTTGGGTGTTGCCGATGCGTACGTCAAGACCGGAATGCGACATGTGTTGGTCGTGGGATCGGAGGTGATGTCGACGATCACCGATTGGACCGACCGTAACACCTGCATTTTGTTTGGGGACGGTGCCGGAGCAGCCGTCGTGAGTGCGTCTGATGGTGATCGAGGCATCCTGTCCACGCATCTGCATTCCGATGGAAGTCTGTCGGATTTGATCGTGGTGCCGGGCGGCGGGACGCGGATTCCTCCTTCCGAACCCATGATGAACGATCGCGCGCAATACATCAAAATGAAGGGCAATGAAACCTTCAAAGTGGCGGTCCGGACGCTTGAGGACGTGGCACGGGAGACTCTTGCGGCGCACAATCTTTCCGTGGAGGATCTGGACCTGTACATTCCGCATCAAGCCAACCTGCGGATTATCAAAGCGGTGGCTGATCGCCTAGGCTTGCCGCTTGAAAAAGTCGTCCTGAACATGGACCGGTACGGCAACACGTCCGCCGCCTCTATCCCCATCGCGCTGGACGAAGCGGTGCGTGACGGGCGGGTCAAGGAGGGTCAGTTGGTGATGTTCGGGGCATTCGGTGCAGGACTCACCTGGGCCTCGACGTTACTGCGCTGGTAGGGGCGAGAGGCCGGGCAGGAACGACCGGCGAGGTGGGTGCGGGCTGCATCGATCGTTCAGCTTTTTCCCGTTGACATTGAACGTGGTTTCTACGATACCTTACGCGGCTATGACAGTTTCAGGAATCGGATTTTTGTTCCCCGGACAGGGGTCGCAGTCGGTGGGCATGGGGCGCGGATTCTACGATGCGTCCCCAACGATAAGGGCCCTGTACGACGAAGCGTCCTCTATCCTGGGGTACGATATTGCGCAACTGTGTTTTGAGGGGCCGGCTGAACGGTTGAATTTGACGGAACATACTCAGCCCGCGTTGTTTGTGAGCAGTGCGGCGGCGTTGAAAGCCATGGAGCCCGCGGGGCTGGTACCGTTGGTGGTTGCGGGACATAGTTTGGGCGAGTATTCGGCCTTGTATGCCGCGGGCGGGGTATCGTTCCATGACGCAGTCGCGCTGGTGCAGAAACGGGGTCGCTATATGTCCGAGGCTGTGCCGCCAGGTACGGGCTTGGTCGCGGCGCTGTTGGGCTTGTCGGCAGAGGTCGTCAAGGCTGCGTGTCAGGAGGCTGCTTCTCTGGGAGTTGTCGCCGCGGCGAATTACAATTCTCCCGGACAAGTAGTGATTGCCGGGGACAAGGCCGCGGTTGAACGGGCCATTGCAATCGCCAAGAGTAAGGGATGCAAAAAAGCTATTCCGCTCCCAGTGAGTGTGCCGGTGCATACCCCGCTGATGCAGGGCGCCGCAAACCGCCTGGCTGCGGAATTTGGTAGGGTTGTCTGGCACGACCTGCGGGTGCCGTTGGTGAATAATGCTGAAGCGGTGGCGTTGCAACGAGCCGAGGACATTCGGACATCGTTAGTTCGACAACTCCCGTCGTCCGTACGATGGGAAGAATCGGTGCAGAAGATGGTCGAATTAGGCGTCACCACCTTTGTGGAAATCGGGCCGGGGACCGTCCTCACCGGATTGGTGAAGCGGATTCTTCCGGGCGCTGTGACGGCGAACGTCCATGATCCGAAATCATTGGATGCCGCGCTGATCACGTTGGGTGTGAAGCAGTAAGACTAGAGACTGCGGAGAAGAGGCCGATGTCATTACAGGGAAAAGTCGCGATCGTGACGGGTGGAGCGCAGGGAATCGGACGCGCCATTGCCGAAGGCTTGGCGGAGGATGGCGCCGACATTGTCGTGGCGGATCTTGATCCCGCGCGCTCGCAAGAGGCTGTGGCGGCGATTGAAAAATTGGGACGGCGGGCGCTGAGTGTAAAAGTCAATGTGGCCGATTGGAACGATGCGAAGGCCATGGCCGATCAGGTCATGAAAGCGTGGGGACGGATCGACATCCTGGTGAACAACGCCGGCATTACGCGTGACGGGTTGTTGCTGCGGATGAAGGAAGAGGATTGGAATCTAGTCCTACAAGTCAATTTGAACGGGACCTTCCACTGCACGAAGGCCGTACTGCTCCCGATGACGAAGCAGCGGTTTGGGCGTATCGTGAACATTGCGTCGATCGTCGGGGCGATGGGTAATGTGGGCCAGGCGAACTACTCGGCTTCCAAAGCGGCGGTGATGGGGTTTACCAAAACTGTGGCGCGCGAATATGCGAGTCGTGCAGTCACGGTCAACGCGGTGGCTCCCGGCTTTATCGACACGGCAATGACACAGGGATTGCCGCTGGAGGTCAAGGAGGCTTTGCAGAAGCAGATTCCATTGGGACGGTTGGGGCTTCCCTCCGATATTGCCGCGGCAGTGCGATTTCTGGTGTCTGATGCCGCGTCGTACATCACGGGCCAGGTGTTGCACGTGAACGGCGGCATGCTCATGGTATAAGGATGTTGGGTCGGGGCCGTGGATCGATAGGAGTCGGTTCACGAGGTCTCGGCGAGGAATGGGGCAGCAACGTGCGATTGGGGAAGGAGGTGGGCAAGTCCATGGCAACAGTAGATGAACGGGTGAAGAAGATTATTGCGGAACAGTTGGGGGTTGAAGAAGAAGAGGTGACGCCGGAAGCGCACTTCGTCGAAGACTTGGGCGCGGATTCGCTCGACACGGTTGAGCTGGTGATGGCGCTTGAGGAGGAGTTTGAAATCGAGATCCCCGATGAGGATGCGGAAAAAATTCTCACGGTCGGTAAAGCGCTGGATTACATTAAAGAGAAGGCCTAGCAGACAGTACCTATGCAGGATCAATCCGTCAGACGCGTCGTGATAACCGGTCTCGGACTGGTGACTCCCTTGGGCACCGGAGTAGACAAGACCTGGAAAGCGTTATGCGCCGGGGAGTCGGGCATCGGACGAATCACGCGATTCGATCCCACCGGGTACGATGCGCAAATCGCCGGCGAGGTCAAAGATTTCGATCCGGCCCGGTTCATCGAGAAAAAAGAAATCAAGAAGATGGACACCTTCATCCACTATGCGGTGGGCGCCAGCCAGCTTGCGGTGGACGACGCGAATCTCAGGGTGTCGCCGGAAGAGGCGACGAGAGTCGGTGTGTATATCGGGTCGGGGATCGGTGGGTTGGGCTCCATCGAGCATTACCACGACGTGCTGAGGGAGAAGGGGCCCGGACGGGTGTCACCGTTTTTCATTCCGATGACCATCATCAACCTGGCCTCAGGGCAGGTGGCGATACGGGTTGGCGCCAAAGGGCCGAATTCCTGTGCGGTGACGGCCTGTGCGACGGGCAATCACTGCATCGGGGATGCGTATCGGCTCATTCAACGGAACGACGCCGATGTGATGATTGCCGGCGGTGCGGAGGCGGCGATTACCCCGTTGGGTGTTGCAGGATTTGCTTCGGCCAAAGCGCTGTCCTTCAGAAACAGCGACCCTACCAAAGCCAGCCGGCCTTTCGATAAGGACCGTGACGGCTTCGTCTTGGGCGAAGGCGCCGGGGTGGTTGTTCTCGAAGAATTGGAGCACGCCCGCGCGCGCGGAGTACACATCTACGCCGAGCTGATCGGCTATGCGATGAACAGCGACGCCTACCACATCACCGCGCCGCCGGAAGAGGGCGAAGGCGCCGTGCGTTGTATGGAGATGGCGCTGAAGAACGCCGGGGTCACAAAAACCGACATCGGGTACATCAATGCGCATGGCACCTCGACGATGGCGGATGCCATTGAAACGAAGGCGATCAAGCATGTGTTCGGAGAGCAGGCCTACCGCATTCCCGTCAGCTCTACGAAGTCCATGACAGGGCATTTGCTCGGTGCGGCTGGTGGGATTGAGGCCGTGTTCAGCATCCTTGCATTGCATCATGGCATCCTACCTCCTACCATCAACCTGGATTATCCCGATCCCGCCTGCGATCTGGATTACGTGCCTAATCAGGCGCGTCCTGCCAAGATTCAGGTGGCCCTTTCAAATTCGTTTGGTTTCGGCGGGGTCAATGCCTGCCTGATCTTTCGCAGATGTGATCAGTAATCCTTCCAGGGTGTGAGTCTGGTGGTATGACACCCGCAACGTCAATTGAGGCGGTCCAACGCCTGTTGGGCTACCGGTTCCATCAACCTCGCCTCCTGGAAGAAGCGCTGACCCATAAGTCCTACTCCAACGAGCGGCGCACCAAGGCCCGCACTCAGAATGAGCGCCTCGAGTTTCTCGGGGATGCGGTCTTGTCGCTGGTCATGAGCGAATATCTCGCCGCGGAATTCCCGGGCAGTAACGAAGGCGGACTGTCCAAGCTGAAAGCGCATCTCGTCAGCGAAGCCTCGTTGGCGAGGGCTGCTCGACGGATGAAGCTCGGGCGGCTCTTGCGTTTGGGCAAAGGCGAGGAATTGTCGAAGGGGCGCGAGAAGCATTCCCTGTTGGCCGACGCGCTGGAAGCGTTGATTGCGGCGGTGTATCTCGATGGGGGACTTGAGGCGAGTCGAGCGTTCACCTTACGGGTCCTGGAGGAGGAGTTGCTGGCTGCGCGAGCAGAGCAGGCCCGTCCGGGGATGGAAGATTACAAAACGCAATTGCAGGAACTGTGTCAAAAGCGCTTTGAGAGTTTGCCTCAGTACGCGACCGTACGGGAATCGGGCCCCGATCATGAAAAGGTGTTTGAGGTCGAGTTAACGATTTTGGGTGTGATGCGAGGCATTGGGTGCGGACACAGCAAGAAAGAGGCGGAACAGATGGCCGCGAAGGAAGCGCTGACACAGTTAACCGTGTAGCGCCGCTGGATGTGAATCGACAGGAAGGAGGCATGATGGCACAGGGACATTGGTGGAGTCGCATGGGACTTGCGGGATTCCTGGGTGTGGCGATGGCCGTCGGTATAGCCGAGATCGGCATGGCAGCCGACACAGCTCCCCCTTCGGGAAGCGAGGTGACGAATGCGAGCAACGCGCGCGCGGTGATCAAGACGAAGTTTGGCGACATCGAGATTAAATTCATGCCTGAGGTGGCGCCAAAGCATGTGGAGAACTTCATCAAGCTGGCCAAGAGCGGGTTCTATAACGGCACGATTTTTCATCGAGTGATCCCGGGGTTTATGATCCAGGGTGGGGATCCGAATACCAAGGATTCCCTCAAAAAGGGCAGCTATGGGCAAGGTGGTCCCGGTCACAACGTCAAGGCCGAATTCAGCGACCTGCCGCACAAGCGGGGTGTGGTGTCGATGGCGCGTGCGCAGGATCCGGATAGCGCGGGGTCCCAGTTTTTCGTTGTTGTGGAGGACTCGCGCTTCTTGGATCGGAAATATACGATCTTCGGGGAAGTCGTCAAAGGGATCGGGGTTGCGGACAAGATTGTCGCCTTACCCAGAGTTATGTGCCAAGCTGGTCCACCGAACCCTCCAGATAAGGGGCCCTGTGATAATCCAATCGACAGGGTGGAGATGACGGTGACGATTCTCGAATGAAGGAGCATCAGCCGGAGTGAGCCGACCGTTCAAGGAACGGTCGGCTCATGTACGTCGAGGACCATACTGCTAGAATGGCTGGTTCTGCCGCTGTGCGTGTACTAAGCCGAGCAGGTGTGCGAGAGCCTTGGTCATGCGTTCCGCGTGGGATGCCGAACGAAACAGGACCGTATCCTCTGCGAACTGCCCTTCGAGCGAAGGCACCGCGCCGGTGCAGAAGCTGGTCTTCATGATGCAGGGGCCGATACTGGTGCAGGTGAGGCGGACGCCGTATAGCACCAGGTTGTTGTCCCGAGTATCTTGCCCTTGATACTCGATCGATTCGATATCATGCAGGTCGAAGTGGGTATACCCGGTATTAACCTCGTCATGCCCATGATTGAGTTCGACGGTGCCGAGCTTGGTGCCTGTGGGGATCACACTGTAGATCTCGGTGATTTTCGTTGGTTTTCCTGCCTTGGGATTTCGACAACTCAGCGCGCGGACAAAGCCGTGTGTATTGGCCATGTCGCTGATGAACTGGACGGTATCCTCGACTGTCTGACTCAAGCCAGGCACCGGAGACAGTAGAAGCGCCAGAGATGCCACGGCCAAGCCGGCGGTGAGGAATCGATGTCGTCGATGATGAGCTTGCGCCTCGTCCGTCATAAGTCTCCTTCACCCCACGCGCGGGTCCTGTTGCAGGGCAGAGCATAACGTACTGAAACTGTTCAGTCAGTGCAATCCCTAGTTTGACACAGAGCCAGTCAGTGACGGCTTCTCTAATCAATTGAGTGTCAATTTATGGTTCTTGGGAGGAGAGGATCAAGCCACGTCCTGAGCAATCTCCGCCGGGGGAATGGCCGGAAACACTGTTTGCTCGATGGGGAGAATCGGGGAGAGGTCGATCTGCTCGGAGATAGGTCCGAAGCGGAAGGTGTTGAGAAGGGTGGTGATTCGAGGTTCCATCTTGTCCAGGTTCAGGTAGTGAGCCAGTTGCGAGAAAAACGGCCCTTCCATTCGCGGTTGCTGAGGGTCAAGTTCCCACGGGTGAAAATACATCACTAACGGATGGCCATTGAGCTCAATGCGGCGCATCAGGCCACACAGCGCAGCGAAGGGAAGTAGACGGAAATAGCTTCCACCCGCAATCGGAATTCGCACCCCGCCGAGATTGACCGTAGAAGGAGGAACTTCCCAAATGGGGCCGGAGGAGGTCTGCCTCACATGATGCCAAGGATCTGAGCCGGGCAGCCCGCAGTGCTCGTGCCGGATGGGAACGAGGCTGGAGTCATAGGTGTACCCTTCTTCCGCGAGGATCGGAAGAGCCCATGGCGTCTCGCGGGTGATCGTAAACCCTGGGGCTCGGTAGCCTTGAATGGGTGCTCCTGTGAGGTCCTCAAGGAGCTGCTTGGATTTTCTGACGTCGGCTCGAAACAGTTCCGGTGTTTGAGCCGTGACTAATTCGTGACCGTAGCCGTGAGACGCAATCTCATGCCCACACTCGGCAATTTGCTTAATCAGCCCAGGGTGCCGCTCCGCTACCCACCCTAAGACGAAAAAAGTAGCTCTGGTTTGATACCTGGCGAGCAGCTCCAACACCTTGCAGGTGTTAGCTGTGACTCGGCTTTCGAATGCCCCCCAGTGTCGCCGACGGATCGGGGAATCAAATCGCGAGACCTGAAAATGTTCTTCAATGTCGAATGTGAGGCAATGCAAGGGATCGTTCCTTATGTGTAGGGTTTCGCCTACAAGGCCCTAAGGGATGGTTGCGGCGTTGACGGTGGAGAGGAGGTGCCCAGTAACTGCCCCTTTCGACCTACTTTGTATACTATGAGTACGCGACGAAGTAAAGCAAAGAGTGAGCCATTATAGTTTCATATATATATCAAAGTGATATGAGAGCAATGGGGAAGGGAATCGGAAGACTGTATCGAGAAATCCGATAGACTGTATCCAGCTGGATACACCAATAGGGGATGGATTAAATGTAAGAAAATCGGTAGGGGCTGGTGGCGATGGAAACCGGGTCACGCAGCTTGTTTCTTCCCCTCCATTTCGGCTTGGGGGAGTTGGAGGGGGACGGTAAACCGAAACACCGAGCCGACGCCAGGCTCGCTCTCTGCGCCGATGTGTCCTCCCATCAGTTCAACGAGCTGCTTGCAAATGGCCAATCCCAAGCCTGTGCCTCCGTACTTTCTGGTGGTCGAGCCGTCGGCTTGCACAAAAGGCTGAAACAATTTACTGAACGCGCCGGGCTCAATGCCGATCCCGTTATCGACGACGGAAAACCGGAGATGGGTGACGTGCGGCTGATCCCCTGTCGATTCGTTGTCCTTGGGGGCTGGAAATTCAAGGCGCTGCTCGGGGGGGCGCTGATCAAGGTCTACATGTACGGTAACGGTCCCACGCTCACTGAATTTGATCGCGTTCGCCAGTAAATTGCTGAGGACCTGTTGCAGACGGGTTGGATCTCCGCATAGCACAGGGGGGACATCGTCGGCAATGTGTGAGTTGAGGAGGAGCCCTTTACGCTGCGCCCGCTCTGCGAACAACGCCATGATACGACCGAGGAACGTCGAGAGTTCAAAAGCCAGCAACTCAAGCGATAGCTTTCCGGATTCAATTTTCGAGAAATCTAGAATGTCATTGATGATGACCATCAGGGCATCCCCCGAGGTCCGTATTGTTTGGGCGCAATCCAGTTGTTCGGGTGTCAGATCTGTCTCCAACAGCCAATCGGTCATGCCCAGTACGCCATTCATGGGGGTGCGGATTTCATGACTCATGGTCGCCAGGAATTCAGATTTGAGCCTGGCGCCTTCGATCGCCGCATCCCGCGCTTGCGTGAGCGAGGCTTGGCTGGCCCGGAGCTCTTGCAGGACCTGATTGGCGCGCACCATATAGCGGATGCGGTGAGTCAGGAGCATCGCGTTCAACGGCTTCACGATAAAATCCGTTGCGCCGGCATCGTAGGCTTTCGTGATGGACTCGAAGTCGTCCAGTCCGGTCATGATCAGGATGGGAGTGTGTTCACCGCCCGGTAGTCGGCGCAGGGCGGCACAGGTAGCAAATCCGTCCATTTCAGGCATCATCACGTCGAGCAGCACCACATCCGGTGTACGTTTTTCGAATGCAAGGCAGGCCTCACGCCCGTTCTCCGCCTCCTCCACTTCCCATCCCACTTGCTCCAGGGCTTCGCGGGCGAACATCCGGATGATGATGTCGTCATCCGTGACCAGGGCATAGGGGGATCGGCCGGATAAGAGGGGATTCATGCTTGTTTCTCCTTGGCGATCTCATTGCGAAAGACGGTACAGGCAGCGGCATATTCAGATTGCAATTCCGCAAGAATGCGATCGGCGTCGATGAGATTCTTGCTGGCGCCCATGAGTTCCAAATCCTTGCAACGGGCAGCGAGGCCAAGCGCCCCGAGCTGGGCACTGCTCGATTTGAGTCGATGGGCGATGGCTTGCAACCCTGCGGGGTCGTTGGCTCGGAGGGCATCGCGCAGCGCGTCGACGCTGTCTCTGGAATTGTCGAGGTATTTCCGAAGCACCGATGCCAGCACGTTCGGGCGGTTGGGTCGTTGCAAGGCGCGAATGGCGTCGAGGGCTTTGAGGTCGATGGCTGGTGTCTGAGCTTCGGCGGCAGACTCGGAGACAGAGTACGTTCCCGGCGTGGAGTCCCGGGAATCGGCAGTCGTCTGGTTGATGAGCACAGGTGCGGAAACAAGGGGCGCCTTCTTGCTCAGCCACTTGTGGACGGTTTCGCGTAGCTGCAGTTGCGTATAGGGTTTGGTCAGGTAATCATCCATGCCGGCCGCCAGGCATCGTTCGCGATCGCCCTGCATGGCGTTGGCCGTCAATGCCACGATGGGCAGTCTGCCTCGTTCCGACCCGCTGTCACGTCGGCGAATCTCTGCGGTCGCGGCGAGTCCGTCCATTTCTGGCATCTGACAATCCATCAGTACCAGGTCAAAACGACTCTCTGCCGTCGCCAGGAGCGCCTGCCGGCCGTTCTCCGCAACCTCAACCAGGTACCCCAATTGTTCGAGCATGCCGACGGCCACTTCCCGGTTCACAGGACTGTCTTCTGCCAGAAGTATGCGCCCCGCCGATTGTTGCTGTACGTGGGCGGCCGGTTCAGGCAGGGAGGGGAGTGGATGAGTCGGGTGCCCGGCAGGGTTGGGTGCGAGAGAGGGGGTGGGAACCGGTGCATATCGTGCGAGAGGTGTGGCCGATTCGGAGCCGAGGGGTTGCAATTCGAATTGCGCGGTAAATGCGAATGTGGAGCCGCGCCCGGGCTCACTGTCTACCGTAATCGATCCGCCCATGAGTCCGACCAGCTGTTTCGCGATGGAGAGGCCGAGTCCGGTCCCCCCGTATCGCCGGGTGGTGGACCCGTCTGCCTGAGAAAACGCGTCGAAGATGCGCAGCTTTGCCGCTGCCGGAATCCCGATCCCCGTATCGGTGACCGCAAATCGCAGTTGTGCATGGGTGGTGGTCCCACTCACGAATTCAGCAACGAGTGTGATGCCGCCGTTCTCCGTGAATTTGATGGCGTTGCTCAGGAGATTCATGAGGATCTGACGAAACCGCACGGGGTCGCCTTTCAGGTAGTGCGGCACCTTGTCGTCGATCTGCTGGGTGAGCTGCAGCTTCTTGCGACGGCCGGCTTCCATGAACAATTCGAGCGATTCTTCGAGTACTTGCACAAGATCAAAGGCGACACATTCCAGGTCGAGTTTGCCGGCCTCTATTTTTGAAAAGTCCAGGATGTCATTGATGATCGCCAGCAGCGTGCGTCCCGACCGGTGCACCGTCGACGCCAGATGGCGCTGTTTGTCCGTCAACGCGCTGTTGAGCAGAAGTTCGGTCGTGCCCAGGACGCCGTTCATGGGGGTGCGGATTTCATGACTCATGTTCGCCAGGAACTCGCTCTTGGCCTTGCTGGCCGCTTCGGCCGCTTCCTTGGCCGCGCGGAGTTCCTCCTCGCTGCGCTTTCGGTCGGTGGTATCGATGTGGATGCCGACCATGCGCGCCGCCACGCCATACACGTCCCGGATCAGGCTACCGCGGGAGAGAATCCACCGGTAGCTGCCGTCCCGATGTCGCAGGCGGTGCTCGATTTCGAAGTGCGAGCATTCGCCATCAAGGCAGGATTGGATGGTTTTATGGACAAACGGCTGGTCATCAGAATGAATGCGCAGACGCCATTCATCGAACGCGTTGGGGAGTGTGGTGTCGTCGTGGCCGAGTTGGTGCTTCCATTGGGTGGAAAAATAGATGGCGCCAGTGGTGAGGTTCCAGTCCCAAATTCCAATGTGCGAGCCCTGGACCGTCATCATCAGACGGGCTTCGCTGGTCCGCAACGCTTCTTCTGCTTGCTTGCGCTCCGAGATATCCACCACGAAGGCCGTAAAGGTGTACGCATTTTCCAGCCGGAGCGGGGTGAGTGACAATTCGATCGGAAACTCCGTGCCGTCGCGGCGCAAGGCGGTGACTTCAACCCGTTTGTTGAGGATCGGGCCTTCGCCGGTCTTGAGAAAATGGTCGAGCCCCCGTTGGTGGGCCTCACGGTGTGTGGGGGGGATGATGGTGTCCGCCAGGGAGCGGCCGATGGCTTCCTGCCTGGTCCATCCGAAGGTCTGCTCGGCCTGTGTATTCCAGGCCGTGATGCGGCCCTGGTCATCCATGTTGATCACCGCGCTCAGCGCGGTGTCGATGATCAGTCTGGTTCGGCCCTCACTCTTGCGTAGCGCGCCTTCGGCATGGAGGCGCTCGACGGCTTCGAGCGCCAGCGAGACGAGCGAGGCAATCGCATGACCGAACTGCTGCTCTTCCAGCATCCAGGGGCGGAGGGAGCCGACATGTTCGTGGCACAGTACCCCGACCAGTTTGCCTTTGAAGCGGATCGGGATGTCCAGCATCGCTGTAATCCCGAGTGGCGCCAGGTAGCTCGCAGTGAATTCGGAGGTGCGTGGATCGTGTTGTGCATCGGCGGCATCGATGACGCGCTCGGAGAGGAGTTCACGGAAATAGCTTGGGAAATCGTGTGCGAGGAGTTCCGTTCCTGAGGAATAGGTCTCGACCCCGGCATCATAGAGCGTTTTACATTGCAGGGCGGCATGGTCCTCGCCTAACAACCAGATGCTGCACCGGCGCACGTGTAGGGTGGTGGCCGCAACGCGGGTGATCTCGCGTAGGGCGGGCTCAAGCACGCCACTTTGGATGACGCTGTTGCTTGTCAACCCGAGCAGCGCAATTTGTTGTTGCCGGAGCAGGTCTTCGGTGTCGCGGCGACGGTTCTCAATGTGTTTGCGTTCGGTGATGTCACGAAAGACCAGGACGGCGCCAACCGGGTGATCGTCTCGCACGATGGGTGCTAACACGCAAGAGACGGGAAACGACCGACCGGTAATCGAGGTCAGCACTCCGTCGTCGGTCCGAAAAGATTGTTCCTGCATCGGCGCGCTCTGCAGAGTCTGTGGGAGCAGTGTCTTGTGGGAGTCCGCGGCGGCAGACAATGAAATGATGTCCTGAAGCCGTCGACCAACCACTTCCTGTTCGCCGAGCCCCCAGAGTCGTTCGGCCTCGGGATTGAGCAACACGATGTCCCAGTTGCCGTCTACGACGCAGAGACCGTCGCCCATCGACCGTAGCACGGTTTGAAGTTTATCCCGTTCTTCGGTGAGCCGGCTCTCGGAGGTGCGACGAAGCTGTTCGTTCAACGCCTGCATTTCCGAAGCGGAGAGCGCGATGGAGCGTTCAAGGAGTTCGCGTCCCTGGTCGGACTCCAGATAGCTTCGGCTCACCCGTTCGAGCAGCTGTTGCCAGATCTCGGGGGCCGGAGGGGCCGAGGTGTCGTCCAGCCCCAGTCGCTTCAGTTGCCGTGTCAGCAGCGGATGCATCGGCCTTAGTCTTCGGAGATGGTGGTCAACGTCATGGTTTGATTGTGGAGATCGCAGGCTCCGCTGGCATAGGGCGAAATTTCGCCGTAGGAGTAGAACCCGACCTGGCTGCTGCCTTTGGGTAGGATGTCCAAGGTGGCTTCGATCTCTTCCTCGGTCCGTTCTCCGAGGACCAACCGGCGCCCGACGCAACTGATGGCGATGGAGAGGGTCGGAGACGGTGTGGCTGCGTCGTCCTGCTTGTTGACGGCAAGGGTGGCCGCTTCGGAGGCCCCTTGAACTAATCGGTCGAAGTTCGCGCGCATCAACTGCGCCAGCACGCCTTCCGGGATATCGCCTGCGAACGTCATCGACTGTGCGGCCTCGTCGACAGCCAGGATGGTTCGTACCAGCACCTTGCTGTCGGATGTCGACGTTCGAATCGCGAGGGGAAAGAGCAGGCCTGTCGCGGGGAGGCCGGCGGCACGATCGCCCAGGTATTCTTTGTACAACTGCAGTGCAGGACGCCCATCCAACTCGTACAGCACATTCCCCTTGGATTGTGTCACCAGCCGCTCCGGCCCGAACTTGTCCCATCCGCCCTTGGAGCCGTGTCCGAGCTTGACGTGGTCGCCATAGAACCCGATCGCCGTGACATACCCGCCGATCGGCGTACGATCTTTAATGACCCAGGTCCGCTTAAAGTCGGTTCCGTCTCCGGCCAGACCGCCAGTGACCACGACGTCCCCTCCCAGCGTATCGTTGAGGCCCTTCACGAGTTCGCTGCCGTTGACATTCAAGCCGTCTGAGAGCACGAGCACGCCTCGAAGCGTCGACTGTGTGAGTTGCCCAGCGATGGCGCATCCGGCCGCGTAGGAGTCCGTGGGACTGTGTACGGCTGCGTGGGCGGTACGGAGTGTGGTGTGATCGAAGCGGACGGCTGCTACGACCAGGCTTTGATCCGAAATCTCACACCCGTGAATTTCCCCGGCGGTAGAGCAGCCCAACACGGAACTTCGAGGGTAGGCGTCGAGCACTTGACGGAGGTGTTCCGGTTTGTCGATCAGGCCGGGTGTGCCGAACAGCAGCAGGAGGGTGGCGTCGGAATCGAGTTGAGACAGCTCTTTCAGGGACCAGGACTGATCGGCTCGTATGCGGGTGGTGGTGACTTGCATGGAAGGTCCTCCTCATTAACGATGGCTGGCCGGCAATGCTTTCCCCCCAGGGGGTGTGGTTCGTGGGCGAGGATGCGTGGTGACGGCCCATTGTGGCTGGCCCACCCTTCGCGTCAGTGGCCGATGAGGCGCTTTCCTTGTCGTGCAGTCGTGCCGTCGAGCAACGCAGATCCGTGCCGGTGCTAATCGATGGGGTTCACGCCTGAAATAGCTCGGGGGCTCGTTCCTACCGTTCCGTCGGCGCTGTGTGCCCCGCAGAGCAGCTGAGAGCAGATCGGTGAGGAATGTGCGCATAGGTTTCAATAAGTTATGAAGTAAGACCCCGCCCGCATCCTGTCCTGAGTGCAGAATGTGGCTCAATTGTATCGGCAGAATCGACGGGCAACTAAAGGGGAGGAACGAGGATGTTGTGGGCGAACGTCGGTGATCGTGTGGCGGTGGTCTGGGTTGTGGCTGTATCCCGGTTGCGGCTGTGGTGGCTAGTGGTGGTGGCTAGTGGTGGTGGCTAGTGGTGATGGTGGTGGCACTCGGGACCATGGACATGGGAGGGCTCCGGCGGCGGCGGGGTCAACTGTCCGGGGAGCACAATCCGGCCCGCCTCGTGTTGTTTGGTCAGATGTTCGGCAATCTCGGGGTGGAAAGCTTTGACGTAGCCGATCATCCCGTTCAGAAACCGGCGCGACTGAAAGTCCTGGCCGGAAAATTCGGTCAGTAGAGCCAGTGCGCGATCAAGAATTTCTGGGGCCGATCCGGCGTCGACGATCTGTTGTGGTTGCTGTTTTACAAAGGTGTCGTATTCCTTCTTGAGGCGCTCGGCAAATACCGGCATGGGGGCGGACGGGACATGGAGCGGGCTTAAGGTGCGGCGCAGGGCCTGGATGGCGGCGAACACTTCCGCGTCCTGTCCGTCGCGACGGTCGTGGAAGTAGCCGAAGGTGACCACTTCGATCAAATTGAACAGGGCCGCAGCCTTCTCGCCTCCCGCCACGCTGAGTTGACGGTAGAGTTCACGCCGGACCGGGGCAAACTGTTCTCCCAAACGCTTTTGCTGATAATCGCTTCCGGTATCCAGGTAGTCGCAGTCGGGCGGGCACGTGATGCGTGTGAGGCGATGCTCCCCGCAACATTGGCTGCAGATCAGGCCCGTCAGAGCTGGACAGGAGCGTTTCCCCTTACGCTGGTTGCAATACACACATCGGCTCATTTGCGTGACGATCCTTCCTTCTCGGATTTTTTCGGCTCGACGAACCCGTAGTCTGCCAGCGTGCGCTTGGTGCGGTCGCCTGTCGCCGCGGTGGGAGATTCGAGGCCGTTGACTTCGGCCGCGTTCGAGTCCTGATAGGGCACGAGAATCAAGTGATTCACGCGGTCGATGCCGATATCCGAGGGGCCAGGGAGATACTCCGCGATCACTTGAAACTTGTGGTTCGGCAGCATCCGCCAGATCTTTCCCTTCGTGACGTCGGCGACGTACATGCTACCCCATCGGTCGAAATCCACGCCGCTCAAATTTTGGAACCGCCCGGTAAAAAATCCGTTCGAGGCGAGTTCGCTGAGGGTGCCTTCAGGCGTGATGTCGAAGATCTTACCCGTGTCATAACTGACGACAGCCAGATGGCCGGTTTTGGGATTCACGGCGACGCCCGAGGGCCCCGCCAAGTGAGCTCCTGACAGGTACAGCGTGAGGGTCGGCGTCGGTGTCAGGTCAACCCGGTAAATCGCATTGCCACCCTGGTCGGCCAGGTAGAGATGGCCGTGGCCGTCGGGGGCGATGCCGACCAGCGACTGGGTGAGCTTCCCATCGGTCGGGCGAGGAAGTGCTAAGGTTGCGAGTGGTTTGCCGCTCGTCTTGTCGAAGGCCCGCAGGGAATCCAAGTCCGTGACGTACAGGACTTGATCCACAACGGCCATGCCTTTCGGGGCATGGAGGGTCACGTCTCCCTGGCCACCCTCGATGAATTTGAAGGCGGTGATGCGCCCATCGTCGCTGAGTTTGGTGATGAAGCCGTTGTTGTCGCGGGCGTCCGGCTCACCATTGATATTGGAAATAAAATACGACCGGGACGCGGGATCGGCCAGGAAGCTGTGCGGCGATTCCAATCCGCTCACTTGCAGAGCCCAGGCCCCCGAACCGGTCAGGAGTGCACCTGTTGTCCAAGCGAGGGCCAGACCGAGACGGCGGCGGAACGGCCGAGACGAAACACGGTGGCGCATGGTGGTGGATCTCATTAACGAAGGTGTCGGACAGACGATACTGTTGCTGCATCGTAGCCAAGGGTCTGGAAGACTGTCAAGGAAGCGAGGGAAACGCAGTGGCGGGGCGGGAACCTGTTGCGCAAGGTGTATCGACGACTCGCCGGCGAGTGCTGGTTTCTCCATCGGTTGGACGACGGTCACCTCGCCTTCACCAGCGTTGACTTGATGAAAAATTGCCTGCTATGGTGCCCACACTTTTGCTGTCATTCAGGCCAGGGAGGATATTGTGGCTGCACGGATTATCGATGGGAAAGCGTTGGCACAGCAGGTCCGAGAACGGCTGGCTGTGGAGTCGGCTGCGGTGTTGGCCAAAACAGGAGTCAAGCCCGGACTGGCGACCATTTTGGTGGGGGACGATCCTGCGTCGCACGTCTACGTTAAAAATAAACAAAAAGCCTGCGAATTAGCGGGGATTTATGTCGACGATCACAAGCTGCCGGCCAGTACCTCGCAGGCCGAGTTGCTGGCGTTGATCGAAAAGAAAAACGCCGATCCGAAAATTCACGGGATCTTGGTTCAGCTGCCGTTGCCCAAGCACATCGAGAGTCGTGTCGTGCTGGAGGCGGTCTCGCCCAACAAGGATGCCGACGGGTTTCACCCCTACAATTTCGGCCGGTTGGTCGAAGGCAATCCGGTCTTCGAAGCCTGTACGCCGAAGGGGGTCATCAAGATGATCGAATCGGCCGGTGTTTCCATCGAAGGGAAGCGTGCCGTGGTCGTCGGGCGCAGCAATATCGTGGGCAAACCGTTGGCGTTGATGTTGCTCCAGCGGAATGCCACGGTCACGATCTGCCATTCGAAAACGAAAGATCTTGCGGCGGTTTGCCGCGAGGCCGATCTCCTGTTGGTCGCGATCGGAAAGGCAAAGTTCGTGACGGCGGATATGGTTCGAGAGGGGGCGGTGGTCATCGATGTGGGGACCAACAAGGGGCCGGACGGGAAGCTTTGCGGCGACGTGGATTTCGAGCCGGTCAGCCACAAAGCCGGGTGGATCAGCCCGGTGCCGGGTGGTGTCGGGCCGATGACGATTGCGATGTTGCTCGACAATACCGTTGAATCTGCTAAGAGAATGGCAGGGATGAAATAGGGCCGATCGGGACGACCCCGTTGCTCGCAGACCGCGCACGATCAGAATGTGCTTGGTCGATGCGCGCCGTCGGGATGTCCCGTCCGCCCTATTTCGAGTGAGGTGGGGGGAGGGATAGGGCCGGAACGATAGGGAGACGAAACGTATGCAGGGGAAATCGACATGAGTCGGGAGCCGAGGCGATTACGAGACGTGCTGGCGCAGGGGCAGTTTGCCGTGACGGTGGAATATAACCCACCGAAGGGTACGAATCTCACCCATGTGGTCGACAGCGCCAAATCGCTGGTCGGCCGGGTGCACGGGGTTAACGTGACGGACAATACCGCGGCGATCGTTCGGGCCGGGTCGCTGCCGGTGTGCCGGGTCCTGTATGAATTGGGCCATGATCCGGTCATGCAGTTGACCTGTCGAGACCGCAACCGCATCGCGATGCAGTCCGATCTCATGGGGGCCCATATCCTCGGCATTCGCAACATCCTCTGTCTGACCGGAGACTACCCGACGGTCGGCGATCACAAGGATGCGAAACCGGTCTACGACCTCGACTCAGTCCAGGTCATGCAACTGGTGACGGGGCTGAACAACGGCAAGGACTACGCGGGCAACAAGCTTGATGGGTCCACCGCCTTCACGATCGGCGGCGCCGTCACTCCGGAGGCGGATCCCCTCGGGCCGATGCTGGTCAAGTTCGAGGTCAAGGTGCGGGCCGGCGCCGAGTTTTTTCAGACCCAGGCGATCTACCAACCGGAGCAGTTCAAGAAATTCATGGAGGCGGTTCGCCCGTTCAAGGTCAAGGTCCTCGCCGGGATTCTTTTATTGCGCAATGCCAAGATGGCCGAATTCATGAACGCCAATATCCCCGGCGTCTGCGTCCCTCAGGACATGATCGACGAGATGCGCGCGGCCGGCGATAAGCGGGCCCTGGATGCAGGCGTGGAGATTGCGGTCCGGACGATCAAGGCGGTCCGGCCTTACTGCGACGGCGTCCACATCATGGCCATCAAGTCGACGGAGCGGTTGCCGGAAATTTTGACGAAAGCTGAGCTTGGCTGATGACGGTCCCGGACTTGCTGAAATGCAAGCGTGACGGACGGAAGATCGTGGTCGTGACGGCCTATGATGCGCTGTTCGCACGGATCGTTGAACAGGCCGGTCTGGATGTGATTCTGGTGGGCGACTCGCTGGGCATCGTGGTGCAGGGTAAGTCCAACACGCTTTCGGTGACCATGGATGAGATGCTGTACCACACCAAGCTGGTCGCCGGGGCCGCCCAGCGTTCCTTGGTGATCGGCGACATGCCCTTTCTCTCGTATCAGGTCAGTCGGGAGGAGGCTGTTCGAAATGCCGGGCGCTTCCTGCAGGTCGGGGCCCATGCGGTGAAAGTCGAAGGGGGCGCGGCGGTGGCTGATCGCGTGGCGGCGATGACCAAGATCGGAATCCCGGTGATCGGCCATCTTGGCATGACTCCCCAATCGGTTCAGCAATATGGCGGCTACACGGTACAGGGAAAAGGGCGGGATCGGGCGCAGCAATTACTCGATGATGCCCAGGCGTTAGCGGCGGCCGGGGCCTCCGCCATCGTGCTTGAGGCGATTCCTGCCGGATTGGCAAAAACGGTCAGCGAGGCCCTGCCCATCCCGACGATCGGCATCGGCGCCGGTCCGCACTGTGACGGGCAGGTGTTGGTGATCTATGATCTGTTGGGCTTGTTTGATGAGTTTGTGCCGAAGTTCGTGAAGCCCTACGGCCATCTCAAGGCTGATGCGATCCATGCGCTCCGCCGATATAAGGATGAAGTCGAGCAGGGCGCCTTTCCTTCCGATACTGAAAGCTACCACTAGCCCCGTCGAGGAGCCGCCTGCGCTCAGCCGTCACGGTGTTCGAACCACCTCCTCAGCCCCCGGCCATTCCAGCCGGATCCGGACAGCCGGCCGGCGTTCGTTCAGCCATTGCGTGAGCTCTTCGGCGAACGTTGCGGTGTTGATTCCCATGTAGTGGGCAGGCGTCTGTCGCAGACGGGCGAGGCCGCTTGCAACAAGCTTGCGGGTGGCCGGCTCATGGTCGAGTTCGCGCTTGAGATTGGCGGCCGCGCATTGAATAAGCGCCTGGAAGAAATTGCCCGCCTCGCTCATGCGACCACAGGCGTGCCAGAATCCCTCAAACACTTCGTGTGCTTCCCACCAATAGGACCGGTTGTAGAGATCAATGCCGTACAGATAGTCCTCGGAGGTCATCCATCGTTCCGGCTCGAACGGGCTCAGGTGCGGTTCTGGTTGTTCGAACGCATGGCCTTGTGGATGGCGGCGGGGATGAGGGGTTCGGCCCGGAAGGAAGCGGTAGGCGGGCAAGACCCTGGTACTGTATGTCGGCCACTCAACCATAACGGGCGGCTGAGTCTCTGCGATCGGCGGCCTCGCAGCGCACCTGGAACACTGTGCGATCCTCCAACCGCACAGCGGTCAAGAGGCGACCGTATACGCAGCCGCTATCCAATCCCAGCAGATTCGGCGCGATCTTTAGACCCATGGCCGCCCAGTGCCCGAAGATCACGGTGGAGGACGCGCTGCACCGACCGGGAATGTCGAACCAAGGATGGAAGCCTTCCGGCGTCAGCTCCGGCGGCCCAGAAAAAGATGACTCCATGGCCCCCTCTGCTGAACAGGTCCTGATGCGAGTGAGCACCTTGATGATGGTGGCCAGGCGAGTCGGGCCGGTGAGATCGCGACTCCATTGCAGGAGGCCGCTGGGATGGAGTGCGCGCAAAGTCGCGACGAACTGATCGCCTCCGAGCGCGGCCTGGGCCTCACAAGCCAGGCCCTCGGCCTGTTCCACCGTCCAGTCAGGCAGCAGCCCCGCATGCAACATCAGGAAGGAGTCTTGGCGATAGAGCAGCGGTTGTTGCCGTAGCCACGCCATCAGTTCATCGCAATCCGGTGCGTCTAAGATCTGGGTCAAGGTATCACTTGCGCGAACGGGCGTGATTCCGGCTGCAACGGCGAGCAAGAAGAGGTCATGATTGCCCAGGACGGTGACAGCGGCGGACCCGAGGCCACGAATGTACCGCAGCACGTTGAGGGAGTCTGGGCCCCGGTTGACGAGGTCGCCGACAAACCAGAGTTGATCGTGGTTCGGATTGAATCGAATGGTCTTGGTGAGTGCGATGAGTGAGGCGTAGCAGCCTTGCACGTCACCGATTGCATAGGTGGCCATGGCGGGCAAGACTAGCGCGGACGAACGTGGTTGGCAAGTCGGGACGGCAGGGAACGTGGACACGTCAGGATGAAGGACGCTGCTGGAGTTCGGTGAGAATGGCGGCGCAGGCAACCTGATGGGCCTCAGTGAGTTGCGTCATCAGGCGTGCGGCATCGTCGAGGCGAGCGAGGCGGCCGAGTTGTTCCAGTTCTTTGCAGTGGGCTGCGGTAGCGAGGGCGCCGAGCTGCGCGCTGCTGGACTTCAATCGATGTGCCGCTTTGGCGAGGGTGTCTGCGTCTTGGGCCTCCACGGCGGCGCGAATCTCCTCCACCAGCGTTCGCGCATCGTTTAGATACGTGGTGAGGACTTTCGCGAGAATATCGGGGCGCCCCGGGCGTTGGAGCGCCCGTATCGCCTCCCAGGCGGTCGTATCGATCTCCGCTTCCGTGGCAGTCTGCGCTTTCTCGTGGGGCGATTCAGCTGATGCTGCCTGTGCGGGCGCGGACGGAGCCGCAGCGTCAGCCGTGGCCGGTGTCAGCCATTGGGTGAGGATAGTGCCAAGTTGAGCTACGGTAAACGGCTTGGCCAGATAATCATCCATGCCGGCGGCGAGACAGCGGGTGCGATCGCCGTCCATCGCATTGGCCGTTAAGGCGATGATCGGGATGCGGTGATGACCACCCGACCGATTCTCCTGTTGCCGAATGGCGGCGGTCGCGGTGAAACCGTCCATTTCCGGCATCTGACAATCCATCAAAATAAGATCAAATCGTTCCCGTGCGATGGCTTCAAGGGCGAGACGCCCGTTCTCAACTGCGTGTACCGAATATCCCAGGATCTCCAACATCCCGGTGGCGACCTCCCGGTTGACCGGTGTGTCTTCGACTAAGAGGAGCCGCGCCGAGGGGGAGCCTGCCGTCGGCGGTTCAGATACTACGGACTCCGGCCGGCGAATCGGTGCACGCTGTCCTGTCCGGAGCAGGCCAAGGATGGCCTGTTGCAGCAGGGTTTTCCTGACGGGTTTGGTGACCCAGCCGTCGACGGCGGGCACTCCGGGAGCCCCGGCGTCGTACCCCACCGATGTGAGCATCAATAGGCGCACGGAGGCCAACTGCGGGTCGGCTCGGATCGCGTGCGCCAGTTGCATGCCGTCCATATCCGGCATTTGGAAATCGAGAATAGCCAGCTCGAACGGGTGCTTCGCCGCGGCCGTTCGAAGCGCCGCGAGCGCCTCGCCGGCGGATGCGGCCAGCATGGGGATCGCTCCCCACGAGCGGAGATGATCGTCCAGAATCTCCCGATTGGCGGCGGTGTCATCGACGACGAGAATCCGTCGTTGGAGCAGGGCATGTTCCGGATGCTGCTCCTCGACGATCGATGGTTGTCGCTCAAAGACCGCGGTAAACCAGAAGGTGGAGCCTTGGCCGACCTGGCTGTCTACGCCGATCTGTCCCTGCATGAGGGATACGAGTTCTTTCACGATCGTGAGTCCGAGTCCTGTTCCACCGAAGCGGCGGGTAGTCGTGCCGTCGGCTTGTGAGAAGGCTTCGAAGATGCGCTGATGGGCCTCGGCCGGAATACCGACACCGGAATCTTTCACGGCGAACCGCAAGGTCACGGTGGTGTCTGTCTCGCTCACCGCGTCGATGCGTACGTTGATTTCTCCGGTTGCGGTGAACTTCAGGGCATTGCTGATGAGGTTCAGTAGTGCCTGCCGAAGCCTGATCGGGTCGCCGCGAAGCGTTCGCGGAATCGAACTCGGCATGTGGCAGGTGAGCTCAAGCCCCTTGCGTTGGGCCGGGGTGGCAAAGAGTTCCACGGCGTTGTCCACCGTATCCTGAAGATCGAAGTCCAGTCGTTCCAGCTGCAGTTTGCCCGCTTCGATTTTGGAGAAGTCGAGGATGTCATTGATGATGGCCAGGAGCGCTTCCCCGGATTGTTGAATGGTCCGCGTCAGGTGGCGTTGCCGGGTGTCGAGCCCAGTTGTCAGCAGCAGCTCGGTCATGCCGAGCACGCCGTTCATCGGCGTCCGGATCTCATGGCTCATGTTGGCGAGGAATTGCGACTTGGTGCGGCTGGCGGCTTCCGCAGCTTCTTTTGCCAACAGCAGTTCCTGCGCGGTCCGTTTGAGCGGGGTGATGTCGGAGGCGACGCCGAGGTAGCCCGTGATCTTGCCGTCAGTGTCCCGCAGGGCCGTGATATTGAGCAGAACCGTTCTCCTGGTGCCGTCTTTTCGAATGTACGTCCACTCATGCTCATTGGGCAAATTGCGCCGGCATTTTTCGACGAAGACGTCGAATCCCGGGGCGATGGTCGTGCCGAATTGTTCGGAGAGTTGTCTCGCCCGCTCCACGATTTCCTCGTGAACGTGAAAGATGCCTGGGTGTTGGCGGCCGATCAGTTCGTCGGCGCTGTACCCGAGCAGGGCTTCCGCCGCCGGATTGAAGAGTTGAATAATGCCGTCGGGCCGGCAGGAAATAATCGCGTAGCCCGCATTGTCCAGAATGGCTCGCTGAAACGTGGCATAGGCGCGTAGTTCGGTTTCGGCCCGGCGTTGCTCGGTAATGTCGCGAACGGTCGCCTGCAATCCCTCAACGCCTTGGAGCGTGATGCGGGTCAACTGGACGCTTGCCAGAAAGTTCGACCCGCCGACGCGTTTGTGCATCCATTCGAACAGGTAGAAGCCTTCGCGCATGGCGGCCTCGATGGCCGTTGGAGCTTTGACCATGGACAGCTCTCCGTCCGGCTGATACTCGGGAGAGACATCGCCAGGACCGAGTGACGTGAAGTGCGCTTCGTCCCTTGCCCCGAACAGTTCGACTGTCGCCGGGTTGCAGGCAATAAAGTTCCACTGGGGTGGATACAAGATCATGATCGCGTCGCGCGACGATTCGAAGAGGCGCCGAAATTTCTCTTCGCTCTCCCGCAGACTCGACTCGTACTGCTGCCGCACGATGGCCTGTTCCGGGTCATCCATGCCCTGGATCGATCTGCGTTGTCCCTCCTGCTTGAAGGGCCACAGCTGTTGCCACATTCGGCGGATGGTCACGATGCGGGCTCCGTCATGCTGCGGACTGTCCTGTTCGTTCAAGCTCGTCCTGCATCAGGGCACAGACTGCGTGGTGTTCGGTACGCAGGCCTTCGGCAAGCCCGGGGAGTTCCTCGGTGTCGCCTGCGCGTCCTGCCGCTTCCACTTCCCCATAGAGGGCGGCGAGCCGGTGTGCCCCGAGTTGTGCCGAAGACGACTTCAAGGTATGGGCGATGGTCGTGACGGCTTCGACGTTGCCGTCTCGTATGTATTGCTCAAGCCGGGTCAGCTGTGCCTCGGCGTGGGGAATATAGAGTGAGAGTGCTTTGAGCAAGAAGTCCGTCTGCCCCTGTCTCTGGCGGGCACGGATGGCCTGCCAGGCACTCAGGTCTAGGCCGTCGTCGGGTGCGAGTTGCGGAAGCGCGACGGGGGTAGGTGTCTGCAGGGGGGCATTGTCGTTCGAGGGCCGTGACTGGGGAGGCGCCGTCGAGGCGGCCACAGACCCGCTTGGAAGCCAACGCTGGAGGGTTGTCTTGAGTTGATTCAAGGTAAAAGGCTTCGTCAGATAGTCGTCCATGCCCGCAGCGAGACAGCGTTGGCGGTCTCCTTCCAATGCATTGGCCGTGAGGGCGACGATGGGGGTGTGGCGGTGATGCGCTCGGTTCCCCTCATGTGTGCGGATCACGCCTGTGGCCGTTAGGCCGTCCATCTCGGGCATCTGGCAATCCATGAGGATCAGATCAAACGAACCGTGTTCGACTGCGGCCACTGCTTCCATGCCGTTTTCTGCGACGGCGGTAGTACAGCCGAGGAGTTCCAGCATGGTGCAGGCCACCTCGCGATTGACGGGATTGTCTTCCGCCAGCAGGACATGGCCGACGAACGTCTGGGGTTGATTCTGCGGCTGAACGAGTGCCGGGGGGTGATTCTCCGGGGCTTTCCGGCAGAGGCGCGTCAGGCAGTCCTTGAGTAACGATTGGTGGACCGGCTTCCTCAACCAGGCATCGAACAGATCGGGGGAGAGTCGGGGATCCTGGTCCGGTTGTCCGACGGAGCTCAATGCCACTAAGAGCAGGTCATGCAGTCCGGCGGAGTTCCTGATGGCTCGGGCGAGATCGATGCCGTCCATGTCCGGCATATGGATATCCAGCACCGCCAGGGCCACCTTGGGATGAGAGGCGCTCTGTTCGCCGAGGTAGTGCAAGGCGTCATGGGCTGAAGTCGCGGAGTGCACGATGGCACCCCAGCTGGTTAAGTGAGCTTCGAGAATCTGTCGGTTCGTGGGGTTGTCGTCGACGATCAGGACGGGCATGCCTCTTAATGCAGCCGCCTTTGAATCCGCCGCGATCCTTGTCTCTGTCGTAGTCCCCAGCATCGCAGTGAACCAGAAAGTCGAGCCCTGACCAGAGACACTGTCGACCCCCACCTCGCCTCCCATCAAGTGCGCCAGTTGCTTGACGATGGCCAGGCCGAGGCCGGTGCCGCCGAACTGCCTGGTAGTGGAGCCGTCCGCCTGAGAGAATGCCTGAAAAAGTCGTACGCGGGCGGACTCGGAAATGCCGACGCCGGTGTCGCGGACCGCACATTTGAGCACCACGTTACCGGACTCTTGCGCGATGAGTGCGAGGGAGACTGAGACCTCACCGATATGCGTAAACTTGATGGCGTTGCCGACCAGATTCAAGACAATCTGGCGGAGTCGTACAGGGTCACCCACCACCGCATCAGGTATCTCTTCCGGCACGAAGCAGGTCAGTTCCAGATGTTTGCGATTGGCCGATTCCGCCAGGAGGTCGACGGCATCTTCGATGGTCTGCCGCAAGCCGAACTCAATCCGTTCGAGTTGCAGTTTTCCGGCTTCGATTTTAGAGAAATCCAGGATCTCATTGATAATGTCGAGGAGCCCGGTGCCGGAGCGATGAAGGGTTTCCGCGAGCGACCGCTGTTTGGGCGTCAGTGCGGTCGTCAGCAACAGTTCCGCCATGCCCAACACGCCGTTCATCGGCGTGCGGATCTCGTGGCTCATATTCGCGAGGAATTGGGATTTCGCCCGATTGGCCGTCTCGGCTGCGTCCTTGGCCTGGCGAAGTTCGGCCGTTCGCTCCCGTACGGCATGCTCCAATGAGTGCGTGAACGATTGGAGCCGTTGCGCTTGCGTGGTGAGGAGGGTGGTCGTGGTTTCCACAAGCGACACCATCTGCTCGAGTTCGCCCGTGTGGGACACGATGGCGGTGTTCGCGTCGGAGACGTTGTGCGCTTCATCTTCGGACAGTACCTGTTCCGAAGGGTGATGAAGGGTCTCCAGTGTGTGCTGCAGTTTTCCGGCTGTGTCGCGAAACAGTGCCGACATGCGTCGGAAGCCCAACTGGCTGACGACAATTGTCATGGCCATCAATAAGGCGGAGAACAGGAGCAACTGACGAAACTCCCGCGCCACTTCCTGGCGCATCGCCGAGAGCGAGAACTCCAGGCGGACCCAGGCCGCGATAGTCTGTTCGTTCAACAGCGGTGTGACGACCACCAGCGTCGGCGTTCCGTCCGGCTGCAGGTTGTGGGCGAGGGTTTCTGCCCCCGTGGCTTGAGCTTGCGACAATGTGGGATCGTCAAGCTGTCGACCAATCATCCCGGGGGCGGTCGCCGCCACGATCATATTGTCAGGATCGATGAGCACGATACCGACGATGTCGGCGTCCTGGGCATAACGAATCAGGGCCTCTTGAATGCGGAACAGATTGTCCAGGACTGCCGCGGCGCCCATCATGGCGAAGGTGCGACTGACCGCCAGTGCACGGGCCTGTGCTGCATCCTCGACGGAGCGACGGATTTCGATCAGGCGGTAGGTTGCAACCAGGGTCATGCCAAGGGTGATGATCACCGCCATCCCAACGCTGAGACGGAGACGAAGACTGCCTTGCCACATGGCCCAGAGGCGGCCGAGCCAATTCCCTTTATTGTTTCCTGGCGTCCGCATGCTTCGGATATTCGAGCGTGATCTGAGTTTCTCCCTGCGCGGGAATGGTCACCGACTGGTGGATTGTGCCCAACGTGTCATGCCAGATGTTCACCTGATGTTCGCCTGCGGGTAGGTTGGGAATCCGAAACGCGCCCGTCTCGTCTGTGACCCTGAAATAGGGGTGTGTGAATGCGAGGATGTGCGCCTGCATGAATTTGTGCGCGTCGCATTTCACCGTGTAGATCCCAGGCTGCTTAAGGGGTTTCCCGACCGGTCGGCTTGCGGGAATCATCGCGACATTTACGAAGGTGCGCGGCCCCATCGAGATATGCGTGTTGTGCATGACCGGGTCGTCGTTGCGGATTTCCACCTGTTGTCCAACGATGCCGACGGCAATGCGGGGAGAGAAGGTGCAGCGGGTATTCGTCAACACGAGTGGGGGCATTGCAGCATCAGATGCAGGCAATGCAATCCCGTCGATGCTCACGACTGCGCCTTCGAGGCCTCGTGTTATGGAATGAATGGCAACCGCTCGATGGGTGGTTTGCGCTCCACAAAAGGCCGTGTCCCGGGTGACCTCGATCACCTGTTCAGGAATGGCCGGGCCGACATACAGGATCCGGCCGACCAACGTGCCGCTCGGCGGTTCCGCGTGCGAGAGCGAGACGTCGTGCACGGCAAACAGCACTGTCGCAAGGATCAGTAGCGCTTTCATGAAGTCTGTCCCTTCCCCGAGGCGGGAGCCGGTGCGTGGTCACGTGGTGACCTGGTGTGGGGGGTGCTCACAGCCGTGGGTTATCTTTCCTGTTTCCCTGATAATGATTGGATGTACCAGACCAAGTCCCACAGTGCTTCCTCCTGCCCGTCAAACTCATTGGCGTAAGATGGCATCGGTGTGCCGTCCAGTCCTGTCATGAGGGTGCGGAGGAGATCGTGCGAGGAAGCCCCGTTCTTCCATGCCGACGGGTCGGTAAGATTTGTGGCCCGGATCCGGAGGTTGTCTGCATCGCGTAAGTGCCCGGCGGTGGCCTCCGGCCCGTCTCCCTCTCCGTTGTCTCCGTGGCACACCCGGCAGTCGAGTTTCACATAGAGATGCCGGCCGTGTTGTATGCCGGCTTCAGTTGGGCCTGGTGGGGCAGAGGGAAACGTGAGTGGAGCGGGCGTTTCTTCTTCGAAAGCGGAGTTCCATGATTTGAGGTAGGCAATGACCTGCCATCGTTCCCGTTCGTTGAGTGAACGGTAGGCCGGCATGACGCCGGGAATGCCTTGTGTGATGACTCTGAACAGGTCCTGATCCGTGGGAAGTTCGCCTGAAGCCGTGCTGCGGAACTTGTACCCGCCCATCACGAAATTGCGAGGACGTGGACTGGAATAGCGGCCGATGAACCACCCGGCTGGTCCGTCTCCCTCGCCGCCGATGCCGTGGCACCAAGCGCAGGCCTGCTCGTAGATCAGACGTCCCTCCATGAGGGTGTCCCGGTTGGTGGCGGGTTTCACGGCTTGGGCGGTCGATGCGCAGAGCCCTGTGACAATCAGCAGGGCTGCGTATTTCAGGTGTTTCGCGTGCATCATGGTGCGGTGTCCTGACCCTCTAATAGACGATATCGATTCCCGCGAAAAAGGCGTGTCGCAAATTACGGGCCGCTGCATTGCCGTCTTCTGCTCGTCGCAGGTTAACGTCATTCCGTGCAAACAGGGCGACGTTGGGCCGCACGTATTGTTTGATCTGAACCCCGGCGAAGCTTTGGGACGTGCGCTGGCTGAGATCCCCGCCGGCATCCATGTTGTCGTATCGCAGTGAGAGGAGCGTACGGTCGGTCACATACGTGTCCAACGCCACCGACAATCCGCTGGCGCTCGTATCAAAGTTGGCGAGGGCGGCGGTCGGCACGTGGGCGATGCGGTCAAGGGTGTACATCCCATAAAGGTCAAACATTTTGTAACGCACATGCGCGGCCATGCCGTAGCGATGCCAGTTTACGTCTGCCTGCCCGGCTCCCGTGAGGACGGTGGCATTGCTATTGCCGAGGTAGGCGAATGCGGACAGACTTGCCGAAAAGTTTGCGGAGCGGGCATAGTCGAACCGCACGGCTCCATAGAAGTCTTTGCCCTTGTTGGAGTCGCCGAATGTTTCGTTGGCGCCGTTCAGCATGCCGACTTGATACATGAACCAATCGCCGAACGGCCGTCCCCGTACCTCAATTCCTGTTTCCGCGACGGCGTTATACAGCGAAGGGGCGTAGGGAGAAATGGCAGTACCGGACCGGTTGCGCAGGCCGTAAAACTTGGCTGAGGCTGCAAGCGGAAACAGTCCCGCGCGTTGGACCGTGTCAGTCGACGTGTTCATGCTCTCTCCGACCAGCTCCAGTTGTTGTCGGAGGGTGGAAAACGAGAATGTCGCGGAGGGATCCATTCTGCCGATGCGGATATTGGCAACATTGGTCCCGCCTAGATTGTTGAATGTTACGAATGCTCGCTCAATGCCCGTTGACGATTCTTCCATGTTGGATTCGAGCTCGGTAAAGAATCCGATGTTTTTCGTCAATGAACCAGCCGTGAAGAGGCTGAAGATCTCCGGGAACCCGAGTTCGCTGTTGTTGTGAACAGTTCCCGCTTCTGCCGCGGGCGGACTCTGTCGCTTAAAGTTGTGGCTGCGTAGCATGTTGCCTCGGAGCCGACCCCCCGTGTGGTTGGCGAAATCGTCTAAACTCAGATCACCGAGGTGTTTCTTGGCCGTGATGCCGCCATCCTCGGTGCCGGGGAGCTGATACCCGTTCTCCAGGAACCGTTCCCCGAACGTATTCAGACGAGGCGGGGCGGTATGGCAGACGGCGCAATTCATTGTGTACTTCCTTGCGAAAGCAGGAATGGCCTCGGCGCTTGGAACGGACACCGCATAGGTTCCGGACACAAGGGCGAACACCGTCATGACTAATGGGGCAATCGCCGCTGCCGCCGAAGGTCTGCTCAAAACCGCATCCTCTGCTTACCGGTGTGCGGTCACGTGGCAACGCGGACGTACCCCGGGCCTGGTAGTCATGTACTTCGACAGTCTGATGTCGGCGGATTCCGTACAGGACTTGAGGCGTGCGACCTGGGCCACTCTGTCGCCCAGGTGACGTCGATGGGACGGAGGATCGGTAATGAGGGGTAATGTGGGGTGCCTGAGCCAGTTTTGGGTGACTCGTACGCCTTTCGGGCCCAGGGATAAAGTGATTTACTCGGGATATCTGGCTTCGATCACGCTTCGAAGTCCGCCACGAGCGGCGAATTCTCCTGTGACTTTAGCCCAAACCGGCCGGCAGGATGCGACGACGTCGTGCAGAATTCGGTTCACGGCATTTTCATAAAAAATGCCAACATTTCGATAAGCGTGGATATACATTTTGAGTGCTTTGAGCTCAAGGCAGGCTTCGTCCGGTTTGTAGTGAAGGGTGATGGTGCCAAAGTCCGGCAGATTGGTCTTGGGGCAGATAGCCGTGTACTCCGGAATGACAATCGTGATTTCATATCCCTTGTATTGATTGGGAAACGTCTCGATGTCAGGCAGTGCGGTGGAAATCCCACTTTTCGCGTGACGCTCGTTGTAGCCCAGCTTGGTGGTTGCGCCTTTCCGCTTCGGTTTTTTGCTGCCCATCCTGTTCACACCCTTACCTCTCTTGCCCAGCACAGTTAGACCTGTTTCATCCATTCCAGTTGGCCTAGGTCTTGAAGTTTGTGGAACAGCGTCACCCAGGGGCAGGTCATGTCCGGGTAGACTTCGCAAAACCCCCCTCTGCGGACGCCCCCGCATGGTCCATGACTCATGAATTTCGGACATTCGGCTTTGAGGGAGCCATCAGGGATCGGTGGCCGCTTGTGGACACCTCCCACATGCTGGTCGCCATGTTCTTCGCCAGGGACAAGGACTCGTATCGGCATAATGTCGCAGTCATCCAATGACGTTAAGCAACAATTTTTACCCGCTTCTCCAGGGAACTGCAACTGAATTGAACCTTATTTGTCCCGGACGGTGGTGGTAAAATCTTTGCGTTCAAGCGCGTTTAGGGCCATGGACCTAGCGAGCTTGTTCGCAGTAGGCCTTCTTTCGTCTCGGGTGGGCCTTCTGCAAAGTTGCAATGCTTTTGCGTACTCGATTACGATTGCAACGGACTGGGATTGAGTGGCTCCTTTGATTTTGTCGTCCAGGTGCGATTGACAGATTTTTTCATGCTTTGTTACACTCGGCACCGGTTCGAAATCAGAAGCACTCAAACATTCCTATCCGTTTCAGAAACGCAGTTCAGTACTCAGGCCAAATAACGTCGATCTAATCTGCACTTGGCTTTTCCGGTTGTGAATATAGACCGGAACTGAGCCACCAGCGCATAAAAGGGAGGGAGTCCTATGAGCCTTGATTACGTCAAGTTTTCAAACGGCTTTGAAAAGTTCATGCCGAAAGAATATCGGGACATGGTCGAGCATGGTCCCTTCGGGAAAAAAGTCTCTGTCTCACAGATGGGGTCTTTTAAGGAAGTGCTCGAGGAACATCCGATGTGCGCCGGCTGCGCCATGACCCTCTTTATCCGCCTTGCCATGATTGCATTCCCTAACCCCGAAGATACCATCACCGTTGGCACCGCCGGTTGCGGGCGTTTGGCGATTTCACAAGCCGCCATTCCATTTGTGTATGGGAACTATGGTGACCAAAATGGCGTGGCGAGCGGTCTGTCCAGAGGTCTTCGCCTACGTTTCGGTGACAAACCCAAAGACGTGGTCGTGATGGCTGGCGACGGCGGTACGGCCGACATTGGCTTTCAGCAAGTGCTTCACTCTTGGTTCCGCAAGGAGCGTTTCACGACGATCATGCTGGACAATGAGGTCTATGGAAACACCGGTGGGCAAGAAAGCGGCATGACGAATCGTGGTGCTGTGTTGAAGATGGCTCCGCTCGGTAAGAAGTTTGAGAAGATGGATATGCTGCAGATGGCCAAGGTTGCTGGGTGTGCCTACGTTGCGACCGTGGTTCCAAACAATCCTCGTCGAGTGGAGAGCGTAATCAAGAAGGCTGTGTTGATCGCTAGAGAGGTTGGGTCCACCTATATCCAGGCGTACACTTCCTGCAACATCGAATACGCGATTCCGACCGACAAGGTCATGGAAGACGCGAAGAATGTGGAAAACGATCGGTATCAGTTTACGGAGTATATCAGCGACGAAGCGAAGCAGTATCTGACTGAGCGGTACGGCTACAAAGAGTTCTTGCAGAAGCCGGCGGCCCAGACCCAGAGCCTTCCGAAGGCATAGGGCGGATTTCCTTAAGGAGGATCGAGCATGGCGAAACGATTCAACATCCGTATGGCCGGCGTGGGCGGTCAGGGCGTGGTCACCGGCTCACACATTCTGAGTACGGCAGTGATCAACGCGGGCGGAGAAAGCACCATCGTCCCGTTCTATGGATCAGAGAAGCGGATGGCTCCGGTTGAAAGTTATGTGCGGGTTTCCGATGAACCAATTTATGAAATTGGTGAGATCACCTTTCCGCACATCATCATCATTTTCCATCCTCAGGTCATCACTCACGGCAAGTCGTATACGATGCCGTTCTATTTTGGACTGAAAGAGGACGGCATCGCGCTGATCAACAACGATGGGCCGATGAAATTACACAAGGACCAGGCCCGTGAATTGGAAGAACGGCGCGCCAAGCTGTACTACTTCCCAGCCACCAAGATCTCCCTGGATGTTGCCGGGATGGATCTGGCCACTAACATGGCGCTGATGGGCTGCATTGGTGCAATTACCGGTTTGACGAATATGATTGGCCTGGAACAGGCCGTGAAAGATCGCTTCCTCGGCAAGGGGTTCGTGGTGTCCGGCGGTACTGCCGCATTGGACAGCGTCGTCGAGAGGAAATTCAAGAAGAAGCAGGAGTTGATCGAGAAGAACGTCGCGGTGATGCGGGCCGGATGGAACTACGCGGTTGACCACGGTTGGGCTTCTCCGGATGTGAAGCGCGCGGAAGAGCCGGTGGCTGCAGCCGCCGCGAACTAGGAATGCGGAAGGAGCGTTCATGTATCTCGTAGCCGATATCAACGTTGAGATTTGCGCCGCGAAGAGTTGCAAGCTGTGCACGCAGTACTGCCCAGAGGCCAATACCATTCTGTACAGCGATGAAATGGGGAAGGATAAAGGCTTTAAGTATGGTTCAGCCTATGTGGCGGTCGACCGCTGCAAGGGGTGTGCGCAGTGCGTCTGGGTCTGTGACAATATGGCTAAGAATAACGCCATTAAAATGATTATGATTGACCAGCTTCCGGTGGCCGCATTGACAGACAACATTACCTATGGGGAAAAGAGTACGACTGCAACATTGGTCAGCCCTGTAGTTGGGTAATCGTACGAAAGGGGAACGGGCGTGGGAACGACACAAGATACGAGAGAACGGATTATCGTGCCGGGACCGGCAGGGTTCCATCCGCCGTCAGCGGCTCAATTGGGGGTGTCGTTGCCTGATCCCGGGCAAGGCCTCTATTACGGACTTCTGGAGCCGAATGAAGACGTTGTCATCGAGGAGATGGCTCGAAAAATGCTGACGAGCCCGAATGCAACGATTTTCCCGGGGCCTCTCGTCCTGTGGGCATGGAACAACCATGCTGTTGAAAAGGCACAGGCGGTGTTGGAAATTGCTGCTCAGATTCCCGACGTGATGATTATCCCCATGCCGGACTATCGCCCCAAATATCCGAAGATTGATCCAGAAGAAGTCATCAACCCGAACCACCCCAACCTTACAATTTGGGGTAACAAGATTGAAGCGTGCATCTTTATCGGTGTGCACTGTCACTATGCCAATCTTACCCTTAAGATGATCCGTGCGGGGACCAATTGTTGCACTATGGCCATTTGCGCCGAGCAAGGGCACGAGGACGCCATGCTGACGATCCGGGATTCAGATACGTTGAAATTGAGGAAAACGGCTCAAATCTTCAAAAAAGTGCGTGAAGAGATGGGTATTAAATTGCCCAATAATGGCGAAAACGTCCGATTCACAGGCACTCAATCCAAGGTCCATAACGGCCAAACGCATACCAATCCTATGACTTTCATGCCTTCGGCCGGCGGCGTGGGTAGTGCTGCTGTTTTTGGTCACTCTGCTGATCAAATGAAACGCGAAGGCTAAGTTTTAGGCGACGGCATACAGGTAAGAGGTGCAACCATGAGCGAAACATTGGACCCCAAGCAAAAGACCGGTACCCAGGCTGATCCTGCCACGAGTGTGTCGGCTCCTAAGGCACAAGTGAAGCAGGATCCACATGCAGCGGCGAAGCAGCAGAAGATCGTGACCCCCGAATATCTGTTCTTGGAAGCTCCCCGGACTAAGGAATTCATCACTGGGAGTGAGGCAGCTAAGGAGGCGATTCGTCGATCTAACGTAGACCTTGCGATTGCATACCCGATTACCCCGCAAAGCGAGACCATGCAGTTGGTCGGCGTCCTGTATGGGGAAGGGTATGTGAAGGAATATTACCGTGGTGAGGAAGAAGTCGGCGTCATGGCGGCGATTGCGGGCGGCTCCCGAGCTGGCGTTCGCTGTTATACGGCGACCGCGGGTCCAGGAACTCTGAGAGGCTTGGAAGGGATTGCTTCCTGGCCAGGGCACCGACTCCCAGTAGTGGCCATGTTTACCTGTCGAGTGGTGAATGCCCCATTGGCCATCCAACCGGACAATATTGAAGTCTCCTACTTGCTGAATTGCGGCATGATCGTGTTCCACGCTGAAAATCAACAGGATATGTTTGATTTTACACTGGCCGGGTTCACGATCAGTGAGAAGAACGATGTAACATTGCCGGTTGGTGTGTGCTGCGACGGCTTCTTCGTAACCCACGCACGAGGATACGTGCGGATGCAGGATCGAAGCCTGAAGCTTCCCCCGCGTGAGCCTTGGCGGGGCGCAGTTCCTGTTCTTGATGCAGAGAATCCTCCTGCTCGCCTCTCGCGCGATGCCCCGGTTCAGAAATCGAATTTTATGGCCTACAATATCCACGCAGTGTGGCAGCAAGAGGTGTGGGCAGCTGTCGAACGTTCGCGGAAGTACATCAATCAGTATTTGGGCGGCTTGCTGACTGCTGAAAACGTTGATGGAGCGGAAGCCATCATCGTCGCTTCAGGAAGTGCAGCAGCGCAATCTCGTGAAGCGGTCAGGCTGTGCTCCGAAAAGGGAATCAAGGTTGGTCTGATTAAGGTACGCTCGCTGCGTCCATTCCCGACCCAGGAACTTCGCCAGCTTTGCGGCAAGGCCAAATTGATCGTCGTGCCTGAGTTCAATTACGTTGGATGGTTAGCGAAGGAAGTAGCCACTGCCATCTATGGATTTTCCAATGCCAAGATTATTGGCGGCCCGCGGGTTTATGGCGGGCAGTCCATGCCTGTGGAGTTGATCGTTGATGAAGTCGAGTCCGGTTTGACGGGCAAGAAGTCGACGAACGTAGCGATTTCCCAGGTCATGGGTGCATCAACCGCAGACCATGAGGCTATGGGCCACTTTATGCGCAGCATCTAAACGGGGGCAGCGTTTTTTCGAGCGAAGGGGGCCCGTTCGGTGGTACCGAACGGGCCTTCTGCATTTGGAGCGGTGGACAAATTCAACCTTGGAGGTCGTCCTCCACCAGGTCTGGGCTTTCCGGCATTCCGGAGGCGATGTACTTTGCATACGAGAGATAGATGAGGCTGCTATCACGCATGGCCCTTGCTCCGTGCGTCATTCTTTCTAGGCGCTCCAAGTCGACTGGCTTGGAGGTTTGAAGGGCGGTAACATGTTCATCGAGAAGCAAGGTATATCGCTCCATGGCCATTTCGACTTCGCGATAAGCTTGCAAAATATGATCTGTCATGTGAAGTACTCCTCTCCTGGGTCAGGATACTGCAGCTGGGATTTGGGGGTCAACCTGAAGGCTGGAGTGTAATGTACGAGTTATCTTCAAGGATATCAAAAGTCTTGGCGACGTGTGCACGATTGGATGGATCCGAACCACGGACAGATGCCTTGAGAGACATTTCGCGCGGCGTGATCCGGCTCTCGGAAATGTTCACCCGTGGCAGTTCAGGGATCGGGACGAGCTATTTAGAGGACCTGCAATTGCGGCGGGCTTATTTAGCTTACTATGTGCCGGTGAACCTCGCTAAAGTCCAGATCCTTTTGGCCGAGCTGCAGCCGCTCATCGCAGAACGCAAAGGGCAGGAATTTCGAGTCCTAGACATTGGCGGAGGACCGGGTACCGGAGCCCTTGCCCTCCTTGACTGGGCCTGTTCAACCTCAGCCCCGCCCTCTGGCACGCTTCGCATGACGGCGATGGACCGATCGGGGGCGGCGTTGAGAGCATGCACCGAGCTTTGGGAAAGTTACCTTGCGGAAGTACCGGAGTGTCGGAACCTCTCGTTGCAAACTGTAGAGTGTAACTTGGAGCGCACGTTTCCCATACCTGTTCAGGTAGGCACGCAAGTGTCCGGCTATCATCTTATTGTGGTTCAGAATGTACTGTCTGAACTCTATAGCGAGAGTCTAAATGCCGTGGAGAAAAGAGTTGCCTTGGTGGCAAAACTCCTGAGCGTTTTGGAAGAGGACGGGAGTTTGATGCTGATTGAACCAGCCCTTAGGGCAACCTCACGGGGGCTTCATGAGTTGCGGAACCAGCTACTCGGTCACTATGAATGCTCAGTATATAGCCCCTGCCTACATGACGAAAACTGTCCGGCATTGGTGCATCAGGATGACTGGTGTCACGAAGAACGGCACTGGGAGCGACCGGCTTGGGTCGCGCAGCTTGATGAGGCAGTGGGATTTATCAAAGATACTCTAAAGTTTTCCTACGTCGTCTTCCGCAAAGATGGGAAAACCCTGGTTTCGAGAAACGAGCCCTTCCATCGGGTCGTGAGCGAATTGCGGGTAATGAAGGGAGAAAAGAGGGTCTGGCTGTGTGATTCGGCGGGGAGATCAGAAGTGGGGCGTCAGGACAAGGATCATTCGGAGTCGAATGCCGCGTTTGAGCAGTTCCACCGAGGCGCGATTGTCAAAATCGGCGACATTGTTCGGAAGGAACGAAACGGCAGACTGGCCACTCTCGGGAGAATTCTCCGGAATGGCACGGCGGAAATTATTCGTCCAGCCCAGAACTAATCCGCCTCTGGCTCAGAGGAGCCATGCTGATGTGACACTCGGTCCTCATCAAAAAGTTCGGCCATCTCTGCCGCAATCATATCCCGATCGTTTGGAACCGAAATGAGGGGGATTTCTTTGCGAGGTTTTGGTGTCGTCTCAGGCGCGGAGACATGTTCTTGTGGCTGTTTCGGATGTGGGGTGTCGTTCATATCAATCAACATTGTACACTAAAACGAGGATAGAAAGGCTACTCAAACGCCTCCAGGGATGATCGCTCGGCAAACTGAGCCTGGCAGGTGCTGCAGGTCACGAAGTAAACTGCCTCACGGACCGACATGGTGATGCGGAAGTCGAGCGACACGCCACGATGCTGACAGTTTGAGCAAGAGATATCTCTCAATCGATAGGGGACGTCCGGCTGAGTTCGCAGATAAAACTCCATATCCGTATAAACAGGGAAATTGTACCGACACTTCAAGCACACCCCCCTACACTCTCCATCTGACTGTAAGGTTCGCCGATCAATGCCGAAGGTGCTGGCTTTACAAATGGCGCAGTGTACGCTCGACAATCGTTGTTCTACGTCCTCAAGTGCAATGCGAGGCATTGGTCCTCCCTTCGATGGACGGGCTGAGTATACGCAGCCTGAGGAAACATCTTCAACCATGCGTCCGGTAATCGTTGGAATGCCTTGACCCACAGCCGATGCCTTCTATACTAACAACACCATGCATATGATTAATAAGCGACTGCTCGTTGGTAATGCCCATGATGCCAAAAATCCACCTCCTCAGGTGGGGGCTGTCTTGATGGTAGCTGAGGAGCAACATGTAACAGTTCCCGAACGTGTCCTGTATGCCAAAATTCCTCTGAAGGAATTCGGTGAGCCTGGGGCCACGGCGCTCACTCAGGCCGTAGATTGGATTGAGGTCAATCTGCCGAAGCAGCGGTTGATGGTCTGTTGTCGGGTTGGGATGGGACGTTCAGTCTCCGTGGTGATTGCTTACTTGTGTTGTGTCGAGGGGTTGACGTATCCCGATGCGGTCAAGCTTGTGTTGACCAGGCGGCCTGGTGGCATGCCGTTGCCTCGCCTCGAGGAAGTTATCGACGTGGTGAACCGCCGTCGCCGTGACCGACTCGCCCCGCCACCGCCTACCATCGTATAATTCTCCACCGTCGTCGGTCTTCCGGGCCCCTGTGTTTTTCAATTGAAATTCGTTCCATTGTGGCTCTTGCTACACAAAGTCGTTGTCGGCCCTGCGCCGGAGTTGCAATTTGTGTCGGCCACGTGGCGTAATTCTCGCCGATTAGCGTTCTGAGACCTGGTTTCTCAGGAAAATATTGCTATGCCCGAATTGCCGGAAGCGGAAGTTGCTGCTCGTCAACTGCGCGCTCGCGTGATGGGATCGACGGTGCGACATTGTTGGATTGGGCGGCCAGATATTGTGAGGGAGGGGCTCGCGTCGTTGGAGTGGTACCGTGGGACGAAGATCGCAGGGGTGGAGCGCCGTGGGAAAAGTGTGATCCTAACATTCGCCGGTGCGACGCAAGCCAGATTTCTTGCCGCAGAATTAGGCATGACCGGACTACTCTTGTTCCAGGGGGCTCAGACCAAACATCCTCAGCATACGCATTGTATTTTGCAACTTGAGGGGGCGGATGAGCCGGAAATTCGCTACTGGAACCCTCGCCGATTCGGGCGTCTATCGTTTCTGGATCAAACGGGGTTGGATCAGTACACATCGCGTCGCTTTGGTTACGATCCCCTTACGATCACTCTAGGGCAATTTGTTCAGGTGCTTGGATCCACGCGACGGAGGCTCAAGCCACTGTTGATGCACCAACAAGTGATCGCGGGCATTGGAAATATCTATGCGAATGAGATTCTATTCCGTGCTGGCCTTCACCCCGATCAGCCGGCTGACCGGGTGGGAGGCAAGGCGGCAACACGCCTGTATGAAATGATGGGAGAGGTGTTACGCGAAGCCATTTTGATGGGGGGCTCAAGTGTGCGCGATTACTTTGCGCCGGATGGGACGGAGGGGCGTTATAAACAGAAACATTTGGTCTATGGGAAGGCTGGTGAGTGTTGTCCGAATGGGTGCGAGGCTATCATTGAGCGCTCAATTGACGAGCGAAGCTCCTTCTACTGTCCCGTTTGCCAACGGCTGAAGCCCCGACGTCGCGCATAGGCTCGGGAGCAGGTCCGCTGAGCACCATCAGGGACAGTATAAACTTATCAATAATTTATGGTGATGAATCTTCAGTGCCGATTGTGGTAGGACTTCTGAGCTCAAAGTGTAGGCCCTTTGGCGGATTGAGCTCATCGGCAGAATTCGGTACTCTGTCCATCCTTTTCTTTGCCCGTTCACATACAAGGAGTCGTCAACCATGGCGAAAGTGCTAGAAGGCCCAGGCATGGGGCTGATGAAGAAGTGGGGGATCCACGTTCCGAACTATGCGGTGGTGACCTCTGCTGATGAACTCACCAAACTTGGACAGGCTAATGACTGGATGAAGACATCCAAGTTGGTTGCCAAGGCGCATGAAGCATTGGGCTCGCGCTTCAAGCTCGGCCTGGTGAAGGTCGGCTTAGATTTGCAGGGTGCCATAGCTGCGACGAAGGAAATGATTGGTCGGCAAGTCGGAAGCATTACGGTGTCGCAAGTCATCGTCTCGGAGATGGTTCCGCACAAGGAAGAATATTACTGCGCCGTGAAGTCGACACGAGAAGGCAGCGAGATTCTCGTCGCCAACTGCGGTGGCATCGAGGTCGAATCGAACTGGGAGCGCATCAAGCGGTTGTGCCTCGATGTGGGCCAGCAGCCGACTTCAGATGGGTTGGAGAAGTTAGCGAGGGAGGCCGGATTTACCGGGGCCTTGGCCAAGAAGATGGCGGAATTCGCCGGCAAGATGTTCACCTGCTTCGACAGCGAGGATGCCCAGTATCTTGAAGTGAATCCGGTCGTCACCCGTGAAAGTGATGGAGAGTTAGTCGCACTGGATGCTGTGACACTTCTTGATGGTGACGCCAAGTTCCGACATCCGGACTGGAATTTCGCCTTCGCGGCGGAATTCGGACGCGCCTATTCCAAGGATGAAGTTGAAGTCATGGCGGTGGACAGTAAAATCAAGGGGTCAGTCAAATTTATCGAAATCCCCGGGGGCGACACGGCAATGCTGCCTGCCGGCGGTGGTGCCAGCGTGTACTACTCCGATGCAGTGGTAGCCCGAGGTGGGAAATTGGCCAATTATGCGGAATATTCTGGGGATCCTCCAGACTGGGCTGTCGAGGTATTGACCGAGAAGGTCTGCTCGTTGCCGGGGATCAAGAACATCATTGTCGGTGGTGCGATCGCGAACTTCACCGACGTGAAGAAGACCTTCGGTGGCATCATCAACGGCTTCCGCAAGGCGAAAGCGGATGGCAAGTTGAAGGGCGTGAAGATTTGGGTTCGCCGTGGCGGGCCGCGCGAAAGGGAAGGTCTCGACGCGATGCGGGCTTTGAAGGAAGAAGGCTTCGATATCAATGTCTTCGACCGGAATACGCCGCTGACCGACATTGTCGACAAGGCGCTCCAAGCGAAATGATGCGTACCGAGTGATGTGTCACGTGTGACAGGACTGCAGGGGCCTAGCTCCTTCTCGTCACCTGTCAACCGTCGCTCTTCACGGATTTTTAAGAGGGAGACCCCGATGAGTATTCTGGCAAACAAGGACACCCGCGTAGTGATTCAGGGTGGTCAAGCAGGTGTCAACGCGGCGCGGCGGATGGCGGAGTTTTGCTACCTGATCAAGCGTCCTCTGAACGTGGAAGCCTTTGTGTACCCCCCCGATGCTGGAAAAACGAATGAAATCCCCTATGGCAGCGGATTGATCGCCATTCCTGTCTACAAGAGCATCGCGGAGGCGACCAAGCATCACCCTAGCATCAATACCAGTCTTGTCTATATCGGCGCCGACCGCGCTATGAAAGGCGGGATGGAAGCCCTGGATGATTCTCACATCAAGGTGGTCTCAATGATCACCGAGGGTGTGCCCGAAAAAGATGCCAAGCTGCTGGGTGCCCATGCTCGAAAGCTCGGTAAAGTCTTTAATGGCCCTTCCTCCATCGGCATCATTTCAGCCGGAGCCTGCCGCTTGGGAGTTATCGGCGGTGCATTCGACAATCTTGTCCTTTCCAAGCTCTATCGAGAAGGTTCGTTCGGTGTCATCACGAAGTCGGGCGGCTTGTCAAATGAGATCATCTGGATCTGCTCCCAGTTCGCAGACGGTATCACGACGGCCATCGGCATCGGTGGCGACGCTTATCCTGGGACCGATTACGTCAGCTATCTGGAGATGTTCGAAAGCGATCCGCAGACCAAGGCGGTCGTGATCGTCGGAGAAATGGGCGGCGATCTTGAGGAGCGTGCTGCCGAGTGGTATGGCGCGAAGAAGCGGCGGATCAAACTAATCGGCGTTGTGTCCGGCTTTTGCCAGGAGAGCTTGCCGAAGGGAATGAAATTCGGTCATGCCGGGGCAAAGGAGGGCATGAAGGGTGAAGGATCGGCGCGCTCCAAATCAGATGCGCTGAAGAAGTCCGGCGCCATTGTCCCGCCGACGTTTGGCGCCTTGGGGCCAGTCATCAAGGAAACCTACGAAGAGTTGCTCAAGTCTGGTCAGGTGAAATCAGTGGTGGAGCCAGCAACCCTGCCGAGGTTGCCCAAGTCCATAGAAGAAGCAATGAAAGCCGATGAAGTGATGGTGGCCCCGCTGATTCGCACGACGATCAGCGACGACCGGGGCGATGAGCCATGTTACGACGGATATCCGGCCTCCGAGCTGATTAATAAGGGCTATGAAATACCTCACGTTATCGGTCTGCTCTGGGATAAGCGGCTAATCTCAAAGCAGGAAGCTGAAATCATCAAGCGCATTATGATGCTTTCTGCTGATCACGGTCCCTGCGTGAGTGGTGCCTATGCGACTATCCTTGCAGCTTGTGCCGGTATCGGTTTGTCCCAGGCGGTAGCCGCCGGTCTGATCATGATCGGGCCTCGATTCGGCGGGGCTGTTACGGATGCTGGACGATTCTTCAAGTACGCTGTCGACAATAAGATGGCGGTTGATGAATTTTTGGCCTATATGAAGAAAAATCACGGTCCGGTGCCGGGCATCGGTCATCGCGTGAAGAGCCTGCGTAACCCAGACAAACGTGTGAAAGAACTGGTGGGGTACGTAAAGAGCCTAAACATCAAAACCCCCTGCCTTGACTTTGCCTTGGAAGTCGAGAAAGTTACAGCGGTCAAGAAGGACAATCTGATTCTGAACGTCGACGGAACAATGGCGGCCGTGTTGGTCGATATCGGGTTTCCGGTCGACAGTTTGAACGGCTTCTTTATTCTTTCCCGGACGATTGGTCTGATCGGCCATTGGGTAGACCAGAAGCGCCAGGAGAGCCGCTTGATACGGTTGTTCGATTATCTGGTGAATTATGCGGCGCCCAAACGACGCGAAGTGCCGCCGCTTAAATAGCAAAAAACGAGGCCGGTCTTTTGTGAGACGGTGCTGGCTGGAGCTGGCTTCCTCTCGAACGATGGGTCGCGCATTCCATAGATCGTACTAACAGACGGAGAACCTACTATGTCCATGGATCTCGCTCACGCACTGTACGCCAAGATGCCGGATGTGTTCGCCAAGGCCAGAAAAAGGTTCGGCCGTGGCTTGACACTTGCCGAAAAGATTCTTGTGTCTCACACGGACAACTTTGATAGTCAGAGCTGGGAACGGGGCAAGGCCATGTTGTCGCTCCGCCCGGATCGTGTAGCTATGCAGGATGCTACGGCTCAGATGGCCGTGCTGCAATTCATGCAGGCCAACAAGAAGAAGGCGGCAGTGCCAAGCACAATCCACTGTGATCACTTGATTCGTGCCGAGATGGGATCCCAGAAAGACCTCCTCCGCGCGCTTGATGAGAACAGGGAGGTCTACAACTTCCTGGCCTCAGCGGCGAAAAAGTATGGCATCGGTTTCTGGAAACCAGGAGCGGGGATCATTCACCAAGTCGTGCTGGAGAACTATGCATTCCCCGGCTGTTTGATCATCGGGACCGATTCGCACACTCCGAACGGCGGTGGATTGGGTGGATTGGCGATTGGTGTTGGCGGGGCAGATGCCGGGGAAGTCATGGCCGGCCTTCCCTGGGAAGTACTCCACCCCAAATTGATCGGCGTGCGACTGACCGGAAAGTTGAACGGCTGGGCCTCGCCGAAGGACGTGATCCTCTATTTGTGCGGCCTGCTGACCGTGAAGGGCGGCACCAACAAGATCGTTGAATATTTCGGCCCAGGTGCAGAGACGATCAGCGCCACCGGCAAGGGAACCATTTGCAATATGGGCGCGGAATTGGGTGCCACGACCTCCGTTTTCCCGTTCGATGAGAAGATGGTGGCGTACCTGAAGATTACCGACCGAGCTGATCTGGCCGGTTATGCGCAGTCGCACAAAGACCTGTTGGTGGCGGATCCTGAAGTCGCGCAATCGCCAGAAAAATATTACGATCAGATTGTCGAAATCGACCTGTCGAAACTGGAGCCACATGTCGTAGGTCCGCACACCCCTGACCTAGCGCGGCCCATTTCAAAATTGAAGGCCGAAGCCCAGGAGAAGGGGTATCCGGTCGAACTGAAGGCCGCGCTGATCGGCAGCTGTACGAACTCCTCATATGAGGACATCAGCCGTTCCGCCCACGTGGCGCAGCAGGCGCTGAAGGCCGGTTTGAAGGCCAAAGCTTCGTTCCTGATCTCTCCGGGGTCCGAACGCATTTATCACACGATGAAGCGGGATGGGTTCTTGGACACCTTCGAACAGCTGGGCGGCACTGTGCTGTCGAATTCTTGCGGACCCTGCATTGGACAGTGGAAGCGGGCAGATGGAATCAAAGGCCGTACGGACTCCATCGTCAGCTCCTTCAACCGCAATTTCCCGGGGCGCAACGACGGCATCAGCGAAACGCTGTCATTCCTCGCCAGCCCGGAAGTTGTGACCGCCTATGCCATCACGGGCGATCTGGGTTTTGACCCAGTCAACCAAGCGGTCAAAGGCGTAGACGGGAAAGACTTCAAATTTCAGCCGCCAGTGGGGGAGGAATTGCCGGCCAAGGGATTTGCAAAAGGCGAAGAGGGTTTCGTCGCGCCGGCAGAGGACGGGTCGAACCTGACCGTGGATATTCCGCCGACCAGCGAACGATTGCAGTTGTTGCAGCCCTTCCCGAAATGGGATGGCAAGGACTTCGAAAAGCTGCCATTGTTGATTAAGACTAAGGGCAAGACCACGACCGACCATATTTCTCCAGCCGGGCCGTGGCTCAAGTTTCGCGGTCACTTGGACAAGATTAGCGACAATATGTTCCTTGGTGCGAACAACAGCTTCTCATCGGAACCCGGGAAGGGGACCAACGTGCTCACCGGTGAGTCCAATCTCACGATGGCTCAGATCGCGCGGGACTACAAGGCAAAGGGAATCGGCTCCATTGTCGTGGGCGATGAGAACTACGGCGAGGGTAGCAGTCGCGAGCATGCCGCCATGTCTCCGCGTTTCTTGAACGTTCGAGCGGTCATCACCAAGAGCTTTGCCCGTATCCATGAGACGAATCTGAAGAAGCAGGGAATCCTTCCTCTGACGTTTGCCGACCCGAAGGATTACGAGAAGATTGAACAAAACGATCGTATTAGTGTCGTGGATTTGTCCAATCTTGCGCCGGGTAAGCCCGTGACAGTAGTCCTGCATAAGACTGGCGGTGATGTCAAAATTCAGACGAATCACAGCATGACTGCGCAGCAAATCACCTGGTTCAAGGCCGGATCAGCGTTAAATGCTTTGAACTAAACCAATACAGCAAGGGAGATCCATCATGGCAAAAGCAGACAAAATTATCTATACGAAGACCGACGAAGCGCCAATGCTGGCGACCTATTCGTTCCTGCCGATTATCAATGCCTTCACTAAAGCAGCGGGCGTGAGCGTGGAGTTGCGCGATATCTCGCTCGCGGGCCGGGTGATTGCGGTGTTCCCGGAATACCTCACTGCCGAGCAGAAGCAGCATGACGCGCTCGCTGAATTAGGCGAGATGGCGAAGACGCCTGAAGCCAATATCATCAAATTGCCGAACATCAGCGCCTCCATCCCACAGCTCGTGGCGACCATCAAGGAGTTGCAGAGTCAGGGCTACAAGCTTCCGGACTATCCGGAGAATCCGAAGGACGAGAAGGAAAAAGACATCAAAACTCGCTATGACAAAGTTAAGGGTAGCGCGGTCAATCCGGTGTTGCGGGAAGGTAACTCTGATCGGCGTGCGCCGTTGTCCGTCAAGGCGTATGCTCGGAAGCACCCCCATAAGATGTCGCCCTGGAGTACGGATTCCAAGACCCATGTCTCCCACATGAAGGGCGGAGACTTCCGTTCGAACGAGAAATCACTGACGATCTCTGCGGCGACGACTGCGAAGATCGAGTTTGTCGGTGCGGACGGCAAGACCACTGTACTGAAGGAGAAAATTGCGCTGCAGGCCGGCGAAGTGCTCGATGCGACGTTCATGAGCGTCAAGGCGCTGCGCACGTTCCTGGAGGAGCAGATCGACGAAGCCAAGAAGCAGGGCGTTCTCTGGTCGCTCCACATGAAGGCGACCATGATGAAGGTCTCCGATCCGAAGATATTCGGCCACGGCGTAACTGTTTATTACAAGGACGTGTTCGAGAAGCACGCCGAGACATTTAAGAAGCTGGGGGTCGATCCGGACAACGGTCTTGGCGACGTCTATGCAAAGATCAAGTCGCTTCCGGACCAACAGCGCCAGGCCATCGAAGCTGACATCCAGGCGGTCTATCAGAAGCGCCCCCCGATGGCGATGGTGAACAGCGATAAGGGTATCACCAATCTTCATGTCCCCAGCGACATCATCATCGATGCTTCCATGCCACCGGTTATCCGCGATGGGGGGAAAATGTGGGGCCCTGACGGCAAGCTTGCCGATGTCAAATGCGTGATCCCCGACGCCAGTTACGCGCCGGTCTACCACGAGGTCGTCGAGTTCTGTAAGCAGAAAGGCCAGTTCGATCCCCGCACGATGGGCACGATCCCCAACGTTGGATTGATGGCCCAAGCGGCGGAAGAGTATGGCTCTCACGACAAGACCTTTAAGGCCCCGGGCAACGGCACCATTCGGATCGTCGATGCGAACGGCACGGTCCTCCATCAACATCAGGTGGAGACTGGTGATATTTGGCGCGCCTGTCAGGTGAAGGATGCACCCATACAGGACTGGGTCAAGCTGGCTGTTGCGCGCGCCCGTGCGACCGGTGCTCCGGCCGTGTTCTGGTTGGACAAGACCCGCGCCCATGACGCGGAATTGATCAAGAAGGTGAATGCGTATCTGCCGAAGCACGATACGAACGGACTAGAAATCAAGATCATGTCGCCCGCCGAGGCCTGCCGTTTCTCGATCGAGCGGATGAAGGAAGGCAAGGACACGATCTCGGTTACAGGTAATGTGCTTCGTGACTACCTCACGGACTTGTTCCCGATTCTGGAAATCGGCACTAGTGCCAAGATGCTCTCGATCGTTCCATTGCTCAACGGCGGCGGTTTGTTCGAGACCGGAGCGGGAGGCTCGGCGCCGAAGCACGTGCAGCAGTTCCAAGAGGAAGGCTACCTCCGATGGGATTCGCTCGGAGAGTTCCTTGCGTTGGCCGCTTCGCTTGAGCACTTAGCGAAGGTGGGTAACAACGCGGTGGCGAAAATTCTCGCCGATACGTTGGATCAAGCGAATGCCAAGTTTCTGGAGAGCAACAAGTCCCCAGCTCGTAAGGTCGGCGAAATCGATAACCGCGGTAGTCACTTCTACCTTGCACTCTACTGGGCGCAGGCGTTGGCCGCACAGACCGCGGATAAGAAGATTGCCGAGAAGTTCACGAAGATCGCCAAGGATTTAAGTGACAACGAGAAAAAGATCGACGCTGAGTTGCTCGCAGCGCAAGGTAAGTCACAGGATGTCGGCGGGTACTTTCACCCGAGCGATGCCAAAGCCGCCAAAGCCATGCGGCCCAGTGCGACGCTGAATGCAATTATCGACGCGATCGCATAAGCGGTTATGATTTGATCCGGTGTCAGGTGTAAGGGGAGCGGAGCGGCTCTCCTTACGCCGTACCTTTTCACGATTCACGAGAGAGCCATGGCACAAGAAGACACGAACGTGATCGATCAGCCCGAAGTATTGCGCCACAAGATGGTGACGATTGAAATCTCCGGGAAGAAGTATGAAGTGCCGGAGGGGATCACCGTAATCAAGGCCTTGTGGCACACCGGACAAGAAGTGGTACGCGGAGCCGGTTGCCTGGGTGGATTTTGTGGGGCTTGCGCGACGTATTATCGGACGAAGGACGATCCTAAGGTTCGGACCTGTTTGGCTTGCCAGATGGCCGTCGAAGATGGAATGTCCTTTACCATCATGCCTCCGTTTCCAGCGCGCAAAGCGCTCTACGACATCCAGTCTCTCAAAGATCCGAAGCAAGATCTGTTTAATTTGTACCCTGAGGCGCCGCTCTGTAGGAATTGCAATGCCTGTACGGAAGCGTGCCCACAGAAGATCGATGTGCGGGAAGGGGTATGGAAGGCCGTCTTCGGGGATTTTAAGAGCGTTTCTGAGATGTTCATGGATTGCGTGATGTGCGGCATGTGCACACCGGTGTGCATCGCAGATATCGCCCCTAATCTCGTGGCGTTGTATGTAAGCCGTGCACAGGGCGCTCATTTTACGGAAAAACCGCAGGGCCTCGATATCCGCATTAAAGAGATTCAGGAAGGCCGCTATCACGACGAGTGGAAGAAAGTGCTCGGCATGAATGAGCAGGAGTTAGCCGACCACTGCGCGACAGTGAAATAACGCATTGTGTCTTCAGCCGGTCTCGGACGACTTTGTTCAGGGATTGAGCGTTGCACTGAAAGCGAAATCATGGATATTCACGCACTCCAGCAGATTGTTCATCAAACACGAGATGCCCGCCGCAAGCAGACAATCCCGAAATTTTCCCCTGCAGACCGAGACCAACTGATTCACAAGTATCACCCAGACTATCGGGCCACCGCATACCGACCGATTCGATTTGGTCCCAATGCCAATGACAAAACGGTTGTGGAGCTTGCTGCCTTGCTAGAAGGCGATAGTTCAATCCCTGAGAATCTTGATCTGACTCCCCAGTATACGACGGACGTCCTGGTCGTCGGCGGCGGTGGTGCCGGGTGCGCGGCGGCACTTCATGCCCATGCGAGCGGAGCGAGGGTGATTCTTGCCACCAAGCTTCGCCTGGGCGACTCCAATAGCGTCATGGCGCAAGGGGGGATGCAAATTTCGGTTGCACCCGAAGACTCACCGGTCACCCATTTTCTTGACACCCTGAAGGGTGGGCACATGCAAAATGACCATGAGCTGCTCAAGGTCATGGTTGAGGAGGGGCCATCCATTGCCAAGTGGCTCATTGAACTCGGCGTGCTCTTTGATCGCCAGGCCGACGGTAATTTGCATGTGAAAAAGGGAGGTGGAAGTTCCAAACCGCGTCTTCTTACCTGCTCCGACTATACCGGCCTTGAAATTATGCGCGTCTTGAAGGATGAGGTTCTGAATCAAAAGATTCAGCTGTTGGAATTTTGTGCCGCGGTGGAGTTGCTCAGCGACGACAATGGTCAATGCAGCGGTGCAATATTTAAAGATCTCGACAATCAGCGGCATGTGATCGTTGCAGCAAAGTCTGTGATCCTCGCGACGGGCGGGATCGGGCGATTACATATTCAAGGGTTCCCGACGAGCAATCACTATGGGGCAACCGGTGATGGCTTGTGCTTGTCGTACCGGATGGGCGCCCAGCTCGACCATATCGATACGTTTCAATATCACCCTTCCGGTGCAGTGTATCCTGAGCAACTGATTGGGGCTCTGGTGACCGAAGGCATTCGGTCGGAGGGTGGCCACTTGGTGAATGCCAAGGGGGAACGATTCGTTAATGAGCTTGATACTCGTGATGTTGTTTCCTCCTCAATCATTCGAGAGTGTGAGGAAGGTCGAGGCATTAGGACGATGTCCGGCCGGGTAGGGGTCTGGTTGGATACCCCGCTGCTTGATGCCGAACATGGTCCTGGAACCGTGGAAAAACACTTCCCGGCGATGATGATGCAATTTGAACGATTCGGCATCGACATCAGCAAGGACCCCGTGCTGATTTACCCGACGTTGCATTATCAGAATGGCGGAGTGAAGATCGATGCGAACTCGGAAACCAATGTGAAGAATTTGTTCGTTGCGGGGGAAGCTTCCGGAGGCCTTCATGGGCGAAATCGATTGATGGGTAATTCCCTCCTCGATCTCATGGTGTTCGGCAAGCGATCTGGCTTGACCGCCGCTGCTCGAGCCGTCTCCATGCAGCAAGGGAAATTGACGCTCAATCATCTACAGAGATTTAGGGCCGAAGCCAAGAAACACGGCAGTTCCAGCGGTGTGATTTCTCCGATGATTCTTCCTGCCTATACGCGCAAAGAACCAGAACGTACCGTGACGACTTGATGGCTGAAGGTTTTGTCGGCAAAGCCGCGTCCTCGCGTGCACGGGTTACGTCATATGTCATGAGCCAATTAGCTCTTATGAGGAATCAATGAACGTTCATGAATTTCAAGCCAAGTCGTTGTTCGCACAATTCGGCGTGCCGGTACCGCGGGGGAAAGAGATCACGTCTCCTGACGCGGCAACAGCCTGGGCCAATGAGTTGAACACGCCGGTGCTTGTCGTTAAGGCGCAGATTCATGCCGGTGGGCGTGGCAAGGCCGGCGGTGTCAAAATTACCAAAGATAAGGCCGCGGTCGCGGGGTTGGCCAAGGAACTGATAGGAAAAACGCTGGTCACGCATCAGACCGGTCCGAAGGGCCGCGTGGTGCACCGTCTCTTGATGGAAGAAGGCGCGAATATCGCCAAGGAGCTGTACCTCAGCATCTTGGTTGATCGGGACACCGGATGGGCTACGTTTATTGCGAGTACCGAAGGCGGCATGGAAATCGAAGAGGTTGCCGAGAAGACTCCGGAAAAGATCATCAAGGAGGCCGTTGATCCTGCTGTCGGATTCCAGGGCCATAATGGTCGGAATGTCGCGTTCGCGCTCGGATTGCAAAGCATTGAACCGGCTGTCATCAATCCATTCGTACAGCTGCTGGGGAACCTGTATCGGCTTTTTATGGAAAAGAACGCCGCCTTAGTGGAGATTAATCCACTGATCATCACGAAAGAAAAGACCTTAGTGGCACTGGATGGAAAGGTCTCCTTCGATGACAATGCCATCTTTAAGCATGAAGATGTGCAGAAGATGCGTGATCTGAATGAAGAAGATCCCTTGGAGATTGAGGCTACGGCGAGCAATCTCAATTACGTCAAGCTCGACGGCAACATTGGTTGCATGGTGAATGGCGCCGGGTTAGCCATGGCCACGATGGACGTGATCAAGCTCGCCGGCAGCGAGCCTGCCAACTTTCTGGACGTCGGCGGCGGAGCCACAAAGGATACGGTCGCAGCCGGTTTTAGAATTCTTCTGAAAGACCCTAACGTCAAAGGTATTTTTATCAACATTTTCGGTGGAATCGTCCGTTGTGAACGCATTGCCCACGGTGTGATTGAGGCAGCCAAAGAAGTGAAAATCAATGTGCCCCTCGTGGTGCGCCTGCAGGGTACGAATGCGCCAGAAGGACGGAAGCTGCTAGCGGAATCCGGCTTGAAAGTCGACGTTGCCGATGACCTCTGGGAGGCAGCCCAGAAGATTGTGAAGTTGACGGGAAAGGCCGCGTAAGTCCGGCGAATCCGGGTTGGATTCTTGCTCCCCACGCATCGCGCGAATCGGCGGAAGCTCGGGTTAGACGCAACTAGGACAGCGTTCACCATGACGCAGGTCAGTGATTGTACGCCTGCCCGGTGCTCCGGGGGAGGCGGGAAAGAGAAGAGGATATCGTGAGCATCTTGGTCAATAAGAACACGCGAGTAGTCGTGCAGGGGATCACGGGAAAGGAAGGCTCCTTCCACGCGACCCAGTGCAAGGCCTATGGAACCCAGGTGGTCGCCGGCGTGACGCCCGGCAAAGCCGGTCAGGAAGTCGAGGGCATTCCGGTCTTCAATACCGTGCGAGATGCCGTGAAAAAGGCCGACTGTGACACCTCCCTCATTTTTGTGCCGCCCCCATTCTGCGCGGATGCAATCCTGGAAGCTGCGGATGCCGGGATCAAGCTCGTGATCTGCATCACCGAAGGGATTCCCGTCAACGATATGGTTAGGGTGAAGCGGGCGTTGCGCGGGCGCGATGTCCGGCTGGTCGGTCCAAATTGTCCTGGCGTCATCACGGTCGATGAGGCCAAAATTGGGATTATGCCGGGATTCATTCATAAGAAGGGTGTTGTCGGGGTGGTCTCCCGCAGTGGGACCCTCACGTATGAAGCCGTCCATCAGTTGTCGACCCTTGGGCTTGGAGAGACGACCTGCGTTGGCATCGGCGGTGACCCGGTCAATGGAACGGGCTTTGTGGATGTGTTGCCGTTATTTGAGAAGGATCCAGAAACGCAGGCCATCGTTATGATCGGCGAAATCGGTGGAGACGCGGAAGAGAAGGCGGCAGAGTTTATCAAGAAGCAGGTCAAGAAGCCTGTCGTGAGTTTCATCGCGGGGATCACGGCACCTCCTGGACGTCGAATGGGCCACGCTGGCGCGATTATTTCCGGAGGTAAGGGTACGGCGTCTGAAAAGATGAAGGCTCTAGAATCAGCTGGTGTGCGTGTGGTGAAAAATCCCGCAGAGATCGGCCACGCCGTGAAAACCGCGTTGGGGCGATAGCCATAGTCGAAGACCGTATACGAACGGGGGCGCCGGATCTTCCGGCGCCCCCGTTGTATTTTCGGGGTTGAGTTTCATGCCCAGCTTGGGCATGCTGCAACCTTGGGAAAAGTTACCGAGCATCGTGGAGGGGCTATGAGAATTCGGGTTGTTACGGCACTGCTGGTGGTTGCATTATGGGGGGCCTGGGCGGAGGCGGCTGAACAACGCACGACCCTCACCTGGCACGGGCACGCAGCATTTGAAGTCACTACGCCAAAGGGTAGGGTCATTTTGATCGATCCATGGCTGCAGAACCCGCTGAATCCGCTGGTCAAGGCCAAGCAAAACCCGATCGACCATATTGCGAAGGCAGATTACATTCTCATCACACACGGGCATTTCGATCATGTGGGCGATGCGGTGGCGATCGCTAAGAAAACCGGCGCGACTCTTGTGGCCAATTTCGAATTGGCTTCAACTCTGGCCAAGCTCCATGGGTACCCGAAGGACCAAATCGGATTTCCCACGTTTATGAATCCTGGTGGGGAAATTCGCATTGCCGACGGAGAAGTGCTCGTGGCAATGACGGCCGCAGTCCACTCGAGCGGCCTTGGCAATCCGTTCGCGAAGGAGCAGGAGTCGGATTTTGTCTACGGCGGGAACCCAGCTGGTTTCGTCCTGAAGATCCAGGATGGCCCGACGCTCTATCATTCCGGCGATACGGCCTACTTCAAGGATATGGACGTCATCGGCGAGCAATACACACCCGACGTGGCGCTGTTGAATATCGGGGGGCATTTCGGGATGGAAGCGGACATGGCGGCAAGGGCGGCGGTGAGCGTGAAGGCCAAGTATGCGATTCCGCATCATTATGGTACTTTTCCTGTGCTGACACAGGATGCGCGAGGGTTCGGCGAAGCGGTGAAGAGCCGGCAGATCAGATTCTTGCTCATGCAACCCGGGGAAACCTTGATCTTCGAGGGGGCTCAGCCGCGCGTTCCGCAACACTGAATTCCGAGATTGGTTCTTTTCCCCTATGGGCCAGTCGTGATAGGCTGCAGGCCCTTCGGGTTGCAATCGGTCTGATAGGGTGTGTAGCTCGACGCTCATCCACTCCTTTCCCAGAATAGGGACGCTGACATGTTGGTGTTTCTGATACACGTTCGCGATCCCCAGTTTTACGCCTTGCCCGCCAAGACTCGGGCCAAGAACGGCCGGATTCGAGTCATGGGCTTTCCCCCGATCGGCGTCATGTCGCTGTCCGCCGTGCTCAAACAGGCGGGGCATGATTGTGTGATGTTCGATCAAGCCAACCCGGAAACCCCCAATGACGTGATTCTGGAACAGATCAAGAGGCGAAAGCCGGCGCTCGTCGGCATGAGTTTCCTGAGCACAACGAGCTACCCCTACGCCAAGATCCTCGCCAGGCAGATCCGTGCCGCGGATGCGCAGGTGAAGTTGGCTTTCGGGGGAGTGTTTGCCAGCCTGAATGCCGGGTTGGTGAAGCTCCAATGTCCTGAAGTGGATTTCGTCTGCCGTGGCGATGGGGAGCAGCTCCTGCTGGATCTACTCAAGAACATGGACGATCCCAGCGGCGTCGGAGGTGTAACCTGGGCAAGGGATGGGCGAGTGGTGAATAACCCCAATCGCCCTGTGGAACGTCATCTCGATCAGTGGGCATTTCCGGATCGGGAAAGCCTTGAATTGGACTTCGTGGAATCAATGCCGCTGGACGTACCAGCGGTCCTCTCTATGGAACGATTTACCACCATGCAGACCTCACGAGGCTGCCCCTGGCCCTGTGTTTTTTGCGATATCCCGATCTTCAACGAGGGGAAGTGGCGGGCCAGGAGTGCAGATCACGTGGTGGCCGAGCTGAAGCATTTGGAGGCCAACGGGTACGGGTCAGTCTACTTCGTCGACGACCATTTCCTGCTCCAGCCGAAACGTATCGACGCCATCTGTAAGGGCGTTATTGAGGCCAAGCTCTTGATCCAGTGGGGCATCGAAGGACGGGTGGACTCGGTGGCCCAGCATCTGTTTCCCATTATGGCGCAGGCGCACTGCCGAACGGTGATGTTCGGAATCGAAAGCGGAAGCCAGAAGATTCTGGATCGTCTGCAGAAAGAGCAGACCCTGGAGGAAGTGGAGACGGCTGTTCGCAATGCGAAGAAGGCGGGGATTGAAATCGTCCATGGATTCTTCACCGTCGGGAATCCGGATGAGACCGTTGAGGACATGCAGAAAACCTTCGAGTTCGCGTCACGGCTGCCGTTGGACACATTCGGCTTCAATCGGCTCTGTGTCTACCGGGGGACTCCCCTATGGCAGGAATATGTCAAGCGAGGGTTGGTGAGTGATGCCAAGGACTGGTACAAGTACTTCAAATGTTCCGAAATCGATCCCACCTGCCTCCCGGGCGAAGTGATCAATCAGGTCCGTCAGGAAGGGTTGAAGAAGTTATTCCTCTACAAGCTGACCCGCTATCCCATTCAAACCTTCAAGTTGCTGCGTCGATTCCTTCGATACATGCCGTTCCGTGACGTGGCCTATCTCATCATGAAGCCATTCCTTGGGCAAAAGAAGGGGGCCACCAAGGCAGAGGTGCTCTCTCGCGCCGTGGAGCATGCCGAGATGAAGGATGCCGCTGCTCAGCTCACTCAGCTGAGCGACGAGTTATTGCACAATGTGATGGAAGAATCCAAAGCCGAACGTCAGCGGATTCAACAGGAAGCGGAAGGTACGCGGGAACTGCCTATGGTGAATACTCGCTAACGGCCTTCCCTCAGTCGCCTGTTTGTAATTCGCCTCGCCGGAGGATTGCCTACGTTGTCACTGAGCCTTGCGAGCCTCCTTCCCTAGGCTGACAGTGACGTCATTCTGGCGATGCGCCCAACAACCGCTTCCCTCTCGCCGTTTCAGCTCCTGCTTGTCAGCATGGCCTATGTGAACTATGGCCTGGTCTGCCGCGGTGGTGCGATTCTCGCGGGAAAGAACCGGTGCGAGGAGACCTGGCTGCGGGTGATGGGGTGGCGTATGCTCGGCGGAAATTGATCGAGCGGTATTGTGGCGGTAATGGGTTGGTACTGCAAGAAAAGAGCGGCCGGAGCCTCGATGCACGAAGCTCCGGCACGGGTTGGTTTTGCTAGGTGCCCATTTCCCAAGAGGCCAGATATTTCACCTGCTCTTTGGTAAGTTTATCGATCGACATGCCCATGCCCGCCAGTTTGAGACGAGCGATTTCCTTGTCAATGTCGGCAGGGACGGGATACACCTTCTTTTCGAGCTTCTTGTAATTCTTCACGATGTATTCCGCTCCGAGTGCTTGATTCGCAAAGCTCATGTCCATAACGCTGGACGGATGACCTTCCGCTGTCGCGAGGTTCACTAACCGACCCTCGCCGAGCAGGCTTACGCGCCGCCCGTTCTTCAGCGTGTACTGATCCACGCCGGTCCGCACGGTGAGCTTCTTTTTGCTGAGCTTTTCCAGGGCCGGGATGTCCAACTCTACGTTGAAGTGGCCGCTGTTGCAGACAATCGCACCGTCCTTCATGGCCGCAAAGTGCTCACCACGGATCACATGAATGTTGCCGGTGACAGTGACGAAGAAGTCGCCGATCGCGGCAGCCTGTTCCATGGGCATGACGCGGTAGCCGTCCATGACCGCTTCTAATCCCTTCATGGGGTCCACTTCAGTGACGACGACATCGGCGCCCATGCCCTTCGCGCGCATTGCAATGCCCCGGCCGCACCATCCGTAGCCGACGACGACAACCGTGGAGCCGCAAACCAAGCGGTTCGTCGCCCGCACAATACCGTCCAAGGTGCTTTGACCAGTTCCGTAGCGATTGTCGAACATATGCTTGGTGTCAGCGTCGTTGACGGAGATGACCGGGAATTTGAGGACCTTCTTTTCGGCCATGCTGCGAAGCCGAATGACGCCTGTGGTGGTTTCCTCGGTGCCGCCGATCACGTTCTTGAGCAGATCCTTGCGCTTGGAGTGGATGTGAGAAACGACATCAGCCCCGTCATCCATGGACAGATGCGGCTTATGGCCGATGGCGGATTCGATGTGGCGATAGTAGGTCTGGTTGTCTTCCCCCTTGATCGCAAACGTTGGAATGCCGTCGTGACGAACCAGCGCGGCTGCGACGTCATCCTGGGTGCTCAGCGGGTTGGATGCGCAGAGGCGCACATCGGCGCCGCCGGCCTTCAGCGTCTTCATGAGATTAGCGGTTTCGGTGGTCACGTGGAGGCAGGCGGTCACGCGAATCCCTTTCAACGGGCGCTCACGCTCAAATCGCTTGCGGATCAGCCGCAGAACCGGCATTGTGGCCTCGGCCCATTCAATCTTCAATTTGCCTTGATCAGCTAGGTCCATGTCTTTCACGTCGTAATCCACTGGTTCCTCCTCCTGTGTCGTGTCTGTTGGGTGATCGTTGATCGCAGAAAAAAGGGGCGGGCTTGTGACCCGCCCCTTTGGCTGTGCAGGTGTGCCAGGATCTTAGAGTCCTGCATCCTTCCGCAGGGCTTTCGCCTTATCGGTTTTTTCCCATGTGAACTCCGGCTCATTGCGGCCGAAGTGTCCATAGGCGGCCGTCTTCCTGAAGATCGGCCGGCGAAGCTTGAGATGGTCGATAATTCCACGCGGGGTCAGGGGGAAATGTTTCCGAACCAACTTGTCCAAGTTTTCGGGGGCGACGTTCTCCGTGTCTTTGGTATCGACCAGCACCGAGACGGGGTCAGCGACTCCAATTGCATAGGCCAGTTGGACTTCACATTTAGCGGCTAGACCTGCGGCGACGATATTTTTGGCAATGTAGCGGGCCATGTAAGAGGCCGAGCGGTCCACCTTGGATGGATCTTTTCCCGAGAATGCGCCGCCACCATGGCTGCCGTGGCCTCCGTAGGTATCGACAATAATCTTGCGGCCGGTCAGACCGGTGTCGCCCATCGGGCCGCCGACCACAAAACGACCGGTCGGGTTGATGTGATGTTTGACGCTGGTCGGATCATACAGGCCCTTCGGCATGACCGGGCGAATCACGTGCTCCATCAAGTCCTTTTCGATCTGCTTATTGGTCACATCCGGACTATGCTGGGTGGATACGACGATGGTGTCGACTCGGAAGGGTTTGCCGTCTTTGTATTCGACCGTGACTTGGGATTTGCCGTCTGGGCGAACCCATTTGAGAATTTTTTTCTTCCGCACTTCGGCTAGACGCTTGGTCAGCCGATGAGCCAACACGATCGGCATTGGCATGAGTTCCGCGGTTTCGTTGGTTGCATAGCCGAACATGAGCCCCTGATCTCCTGCGCCGCCGGAATCCACCCCCATGGCGATATCGCCGGACTGTTGATGGATGGAGGTCAGGACGGAGCAGGTGTTGGAGTCGAAGCCCCACGAGGCATCGGTGTACCCGACGTCCTTGATCACGTCACGGATGATATCGGGAATCTCGACATACGCTTTTGTGGAAATTTCTCCGGCAACGAAGGCGATACCGGTCGTCAGGATCGTCTCGCAAGCGACCCGGGAAAGCTTGTCTTGGGCGATAATGGCATCGAGAATTCCGTCGGAGATTTGATCGGCGATCTTGTCCGGGTGCCCTTCGGTGACCGACTCTGACGTAAACAAATAGTTATGTCTCATTGTTCCCCCTGGAAGTGAAGTGATTCGAGGATGCGGCGGTTAGAGTTAGGCGGCACGACGACCGAACGTGGAAGCTTCTGCACGTGCACTGATACGGCAACTCCGCAAAAAAACTAAGGCAATAGTAGCTGACCGGAGGATTTTTGTCCACCGTTCTATCGGATTTGGTGCGGCGTTGGTCGGCAGGTGCGGCTTGCTTGACAGCTCTTCGAGGCGACTTGTAAGATGGCTTACTTTTCGCGTATTTGGAACATTTTCATCGTAGACGCTCTGCTCCGGCAGTTCCAACCTCGTGGTACCGGCCTCCATTGGCCGCGGAATCCCACACGCTGCTCATCATTGAGTATGATGGTGGGGGCTGTATGACGGCCAGATCGAAGCGACGAGGCGTGTAGATTCATGAACGATAAATCCGACGCAGCATCCGATGTGAGTGCACCCCGGCCGTCTACCTCCGGACTGGGATGGGAAGAGTTTTCGCGCGAAGTCGTGGACTTTTTCGCCTCGATCAAGCTGGCGATGTTCCTGTTCATTGTCCTTGCCATGACCGCCACGATCGGCACCGTGATTCAGCAGGGCGAACGTCCGGAAACCTATGTGCAGGAGTATGGGGAAGAGGCCTATCGCTGGTTTCTCCGCCTGGGGTTTACGGATGTGTATCACACCTGGTGGTTTACCGGTCTACTTGGTTTGCTGTGCGTCAATTCGCTCACCTGCTTCTATAAACGGTTTCCCAGCGTTTGGCGCTCCATGCGCCACGATAAAGTCAGTGTTTCGCTGTCGTTTATCCAGGGGATGAAGCAGCAGACCACCCTCGCACTCAGTCAACCCAAAGAAACCGTCGCCGAGGGCCTCGTGAGGCTTTTTGCTGAAAAGGGCTACCGAGTCCTGGCGAAAAGTGATCCTGGGGAAGTCACCGTCTATGCGACCAAAGGCATCATGGGTCGGATCGGGGCGCATGTCGCTCATTTGAGTGCTACTGTGATCGTGTTGGGGGGGCTTCTTGGTAGTTATTATGGGTTCCAGGAGTTCGGGGTCTGTCTCGAGGGGCAGACCTATCACATCCCGCGGGGCAACTTTGATCTCCGTGTCGATAAGTTCTGGATCGACTACCATGAAAACGGTTCGGTGAAGTCCTACAACAGCACCTTGACGGTCATCGATCAGGGAACACCGACCATGACGAAGACCATCACCGTCAATGATCCGTTGGTCTACAAAGGCATCTGGTTCTACCAGTCCAGCTATGGGGATGCGTGGGATCAGATCGAGGCGGCTCGAATCAATATCAAAGACAAGGCGAATGATAAAATCCTGGCGACGGTGGACTTGGAGTGGAACAAGGAGAAGGCCGTCGACGGACTTCCCTTAAAGATGAAAATGACCGATTTTGTGGCAGATTTCGCGTTTAACTCAACCGAGAAAAAGGTCTTCTCGAAGACCGCCGAACATGCCAATCCGGCGATTCGGCTGGCGGTAGATGAGCGCAGCTCCGTACAATCCACGCCCTGGGTGTTTTATCATTATCCGGATCTGTTCGAGATCAAGGACTCCGCGTATCAGTTCGAATTTATCGGGTATCAGCCCAAGAAATTCACCGGCTTGCAGATTGCCAGAAATCCCGGCATCAACATGGTATGGATCGGGTGTACGATGTTGGTGGTGGGTATGACGTTGTCGTCGCTGATCTATCACCGGCGACTGTGGGCGAAAATTATTCCCGGCGAGTCGGGGGTGACGTTGCACCTCGGGGGTACTACGCATAAGAGCCAAATCGATTTTCAAAAAGAGTTCAAGAAACTGACGGAAAAGATTCAAGCAAAGACCTCATCCTGAAGACTGATGTCGTGCCGCCCAAAGGAAACGTCTTTGGCGTCGGGTTGCACGCGACGATATGAGAGACGGAGGCCCGTATGATGCGATCGTTGTTTCTCTTTGATATGACATTTTGGCTCTACTTGGCCGCACTGGGTTTGTATGTGGCCTATCTCTTCGCAAAACGTCCCGCCATGCAGATGGCTCCGGCAGGACACCCGATCGACAACCTTGAAGATCGGGACGGTGCCTGGGCCACCCAATTGGGACAAGTCGCCACGTTGGTCACCGTGTTCGGATGGGTACTGAATACCCTCGCATTGACCACTCGCGCGTTCGAGCGAATGGAACATTCGGGGACCTTTGCGCCGTGGTCGAACCAGTTTGAAGCCATGGCCTACGTATCCTGGGCCATTATTTTGGGTTATGTTCTCTTGGAGTTCCGATACCGGATCAAGGCGGTCGGCGCGTTTGTGGTGGGGATCGGGTTCATTGCCATGGGGGCGGCTTCGCTGTTGCCCTATCGGTATCAGACCGCCGAGCCGCTTGTGCCGGCACTGAATAGCTATTGGATCTACATCCATGTCTCCGTCACCTTGACCAGCTACGCGGCCTTTGCCATGGCCGGTGGCTTGGGGCTGATGTATCTGTTCAAGGAGCGAGCGGTGAATCGAGGGATCGAGTCCCGATTCTACGCGGCCTTCCCAGATCTCGAAACCATCGATGAGCTTGGATATAAGGCGATCATGCTTGGATTCCCGCTGCTGGCGTTCGGGATCATTCTGGGCGCGATGTGGGCGAACTATGCCTGGGGTGGATATTGGAGTTGGGATCCGAAGGAAACCTGGTCACTGATCGTGTGGCTCATCTATGGGGCCTACATTCATGCTCGCATGACGCGGGGCTGGGAAGGGCATAAGGCTGCCATCTATGCGATCTTCGGATTCCTGATGGTGATTTTCTGTTTCTGGGGAGTCAACTTTTTACTCTCCGGCCTACATGCGTACGCCTAAACCATGACGGATCAGATTAATCAGGCATCTGCCGGCACTGCGGCGCGACGGGGGCCTCATCGAACGGTTGTCGTGCTGGCTGCCGCCGCCATTCTCGGAGTGATGTTTCTGGTCGTGTGGCTGCAGAGTTCAAAGTACGAACCCCTCGTCGTCGGTAAGCAGGCGCCGGACTTTCAGCTCCCCGACTTGAACGATAAGCCATTGCGCTTGTCGGACTACCGGGGAAAGGTCGTCTTCTTGAATTTCTGGGCGACGTGGTGCAAACCCTGCCGTGAAGAAATGCCCTCCATGGAAGTGTTGTACAAGAACTTTGAGAAGGACGGATTGGTGATTCTCGCCGTCAGTATTGATCGGGTCACCACCAAAAAGGAGATCCCGCCCTTCGTCAAAGGGCTGAATCTCACCTTCCCTGTGCTGGTCGATTCCTGGGGACAGACGGATAAGCGTTACAAGTTGATGGGGGTTCCCGAGACCTACATTATCGATCAACAGGGCGTGTTGCGAGAAAAGGTCATTGGGCCTCGAGATTGGACGCGTCTGGACAATCTCAAGGTGCTCACTCAACTGTTAAAGCCTGCTGAAAAGGCGGCCAGCTCGGGTGCCCCCCCCCAGGAGACGCCGGCTTTGTGAGTGTAACGATGAATCGTTGGGCTATATACTCCATGATCGGTGTGGGTGCGATGATTGGTGGAGCCATTCTTGCCGATGCCCGGGGAGCATTGTCCCTCGCGGATAGATCACCGGCTCCAGTGGCCAATCGCGCCCCTCAGGTCGATGACGAGGCGCCGAATTTTCTGCTCAAGGATTCCCAGGGATTCAACGTCACCCTCGATCAGTTTCGTGGCAAAGTCGTGCTTCTGAACTTCTGGGCGACCTGGTGCGGCCCGTGTAAAATCGAGATGCCGGCGATGGAGCGATTGTACCGGTCGTTCAGCCGCAAGGAATTCGAAATCCTCGCCGTTTCCACTGATGCCCAGGGAACCGTGGTCACTCGTCCGTTTCAAGAAGAGGTCGGGTTTACCTTTCCCGTGCTACACGATGCCGACTTTAGAGTCGGCCTCCAATACGGGGCTCGCCAGCTGCCGATGACCTTCCTGATTGATCGTAAGGGCATCATCCGCAACCGCATTCCCGGCGCCCGCGATTGGAGTGCGCCGGCAGGAAAGCGCTTAGTCGAAGCCCTGTTACAGGAGCCGTCCCATGGGTGACTCGATACAGTCGATCTCATTGGTGGCCGCGTTCTCTGCCGGGTTGTTGTCGTTCGTGTCCCCCTGTGTGTTGCCTCTCGTGCCCTCCTACATTTCCTATATTACCGGGCTTTCGATTGAGCAATTGACCGACGTCTCCGAACGAAGCCGATTCCGCAAGGCGATCGTCCTCAATTCCCTCCTGTTTATTGCGGGATTCTCGTCCGTATTTGTCGCATTCGGAGCCTCGGCAAGCCTGTTGGGTCAGGTCTTGATCACCTACCAGGAGCATCTGCGACGATTCGGGGGAATCGTGGTCATCGTGTTCGGTCTCTATTTGCTGGGCGTGCTGAATCTTAATTTTCTGAAGATGGAGCATCGATACCAGTTCCGAAACCGGCCGGCCGGATTTCTGGGCTCGTTCCTGATAGGCGTCGCCTTTGCGGCGGGATGGACGCCCTGTGTGGGACCTGTCTTGGGAACCATTCTCCTCTATGCCAGCACGACGGAATCCATGTTCAGCGGCATCATCTTACTCACCTGTTATTCCTTAGGGTTGGCCCTGCCGTTGTTCCTCACCGCGCTGGGCGTCGATCGATTCCTCAGCTACTTCAAGGAAGTGCGGGCCTATCTCTGGGGCGTCTCTACTGTCAGCGGAGTGCTGCTCATCGTCGTGGGTGTGATGATTTATGCCAATTCGCTGACTATGATCACGAGCTTTCTCGAGCGATACGGGATCGGCTGGTACCTCGGGCAATAACGCGGAACGCTGGCTCTTCCCGTCGGTCTCTCTTCGAACATTCCCGTCGCATCACAGGCTCCCCTTGGGTCCGGTAAGGCTGGGCGGGGGACGTTCCACAATCGGAATACAGCAGATGACTGGTCGCCAAGGACGCACAACCTATGATGTGATCATCGTCGGCATGGGGCCGGCGGGCGCGACTGCCGCAGCGACTCTCAGCCGGGGTGGCCTGACGGTGCTCGGTTTAGACAAGGCCACCCATCCGCGCTACAAGGTCTGCGGCGGCGGCCTGTCGGCGCGTATCGAGCAGCTACTGGAGCCTGGGTTTCGGTCTGTCGTGGAACAGACTATCAAGGGCGTGCAGTTTGTTCATCGAGGAGGGGACCCGCTGGTCATCGAGTCGTCCGAGCCCATCGCATACATGGTCATGCGAGATCGTTTCGATCATTATCTGGTTCAACAGGCGATTCGCGCAGGGGCTGATATCCGGACCGGTGCCGGTGTCGAGGGGATCACACAGACCTCCAATGGCGTAGAGGTCGTCACGGGGCAAGGACGATTTCGCGCGCAACTCGTGATCGGTGCGGATGGGGCGAATAGTCTCGTTGCACGACAACTGTTTCCGAATCGCTCTCAGTATCGGGCCCCTGCGCTTGAAAGTGAGGTGCGGATCGGTCAAGGGCGACATTTCCCGAGCTCCTCCACAATCCTCGTGGATGTGGGGGCGGCCCGGCAAGGCTACGGATGGATTTTCCCCAAACGAGAGTGTCTCTCGGTGGGAGTGGGGGAATTTCGTCGGAAAGCGACGAATCTGCGAGCGACCTTCGAACGTTTCGTGAAAGAGGAGCGAGGCCTGAGTGGGTGGGAAGTTCCGCGCCCGGTTGGGCATCCAATCCCTGCCTATTCAGAGCCGGCGGGGAGCCAAAGATCGGAAGGGCGCTCCATCTTTGTCAACGGGCGCGCGGCGCTGATCGGGGATGCAGGGCATTTGGTCGACCCCTTGTTCGGGGAGGGAATCTACTACGCGGTCCGGTCCGGACAGATGGTAGCGCGGGCGATTCTTGCGGATACGCAGGTGTGCGCAGAATCGCTGCTCGCCTATGAGGCCGCGCTTGAGCGTGAGATTCTCCCGGACTTTCGAGTCACGGGCCGCATTGCGAGTGTCGTCTATGCCTTCCCCCGCCTGGCCTTTACGCTGCTCCGTCGGTATCAGGAGGTGGTACAAGCCTATTTCAGGGTGTTGCAGGGGCACACGACGGCCGCGCAGTTTCTGCCCGACGCGAAACAGCGTCTGAAGGCATCCGTCAATGACCTTCTCCTCCAGGCCTTGCAGATGCGATAGGTCAGGGTTCTCGCAGACCCGCCTCGCCTCAACACCATGCGCCGAGCCGGCACGCGACAAACGGCTGCCGAAGGGAGGCACTCGGTGAAGTCTTGAGGTCGGGGATGTTTGGGGATGTGGGCGTGGACAGACTCGCCGCTGTCAAGGAATCGGCTATCAGGGAGTTGGTCGGCCGGCTCTGCGTGAGCTGGGACTCATCGTTCGCTGCGACTATTGGGGCCGGCGGAGAGACCTGTTTCTCCAATTTAGCCAGCAGTCGCCGGCCGCTCTCGGCTACGTCACTATTGGGATATTTTTCGGCTAGAAGCTGGAGTTTTTCCGTGGCCCAGTCGTTTGCGCCGAGTTCCTGATAGGTCATCGCGAGGTAATAGAGAGCTTCCGGAGCCACCTTCTTGTCCGGATAGTCCTTCATAATCATGTCAAAGCGATGCGCCGCCGCGAGATAGGACGAGCGGCGATAATAGAATTGGCCGACGAATAGGTGTGTCTGCGCAAGCCAATCATGGCAGTCCGCCAGGCGCTGGAGGGCCTGGGCCTCGTATTTGCTGCCGGGGAATTCCTTGCGTAATTTCTCAAAGGCCGCGATGGCCTTTTGGATCGGATCCGGATCCCGGTCGATCGATTTACCCATCCGGAGGTGGCTCTCAGCTAAACGGAATTGCGCATAGGCGGCCAGCGGGTGGGCGCGATGGAGTTCGAGAAAATGCTGGTATTCGACGATGGCCTCGGCGAACTCCTCTTTGTCAAAAAAGGCTTCGCCGCGTTTCATGATGACATTGGGGTCGTAGTTCTTCTCGATCGTGTCGCCGAGGAAGATCTGTTCGTCCGTGCCGCTGACGGCTTTGGCGTCGGCCGTTGGTTTCGGTTTGCTGGCACATCCCCCTGCCGTGCAGAGCAATCCCACGATCACGGCCATATGTACAGACCATCCCCTTGAATGCCAGAGCATCCAGCGACTCCTTACGGCTGAGGACATAAATGGAAGACGGAGCGTAACTCCACAATTTTTCTAGCAGATCATAGGATGAAAAGCAACGAATTCTCTCTGTGGAGTTGACCCTCCCCGAGCCGGGTCCTATAATCGCGCCGCGCCTCCGGGATGGGGCGGACGGGTGTGCGCGACGATCCCCTAGAATACTCCGGTAGGAACTTCGTGAAGCGCAGTCGTATTGTCGGAACCGGTTCATTCGTGCCCCCTCGGGTTGTCGGCAACGAGGAGGTCGGGGGACCGCTCGGGTTGAATGCTGAACAGATTGTAGCCCTGACCGGGATCCGGACCAGGCATTGGGCGGAGCCGGGACAGGCCTCCTCGGATTTGGCGATCGCCGCGGGGCAACGTGCCTGTGAAGCGGCCGGTCTGCCGCCCAAGTCGCTGGACGCCATTCTCGTGTCAACCACCTCCCCGGACAGCGCCTTTCCCTCCACGGCCTGTCATGTGCAGCATGCCCTCGGGGCCGGTCCACTGATGGCGGTAGACCTGTCGGCTTCTTGCTCGGGTTTTCTCTATGGACTGTCGATGGCCGATGTGCTGATTCGGAGCGGCCAGATTCGCTCCTGCCTGGTGGTCGCCGCCGAGGTGAAGTCGAGGTCGCTCGACGTGATGGATCGGGAAACGGCGATGTTGTTCGGCGACGGCGCCGGGGCGGTGGTGGTCGTGGGAGAGGAGTCGACCGCATCCAACGAAGCCGGAATCTTAGGCCTACGGCTCTATGCCGAAGGGGCTGGGCATGGATTGATTACCGTTCCGGCAGGAGGTTCGCGGCGGCCAGGAGGAGTCGAGTCCGTCCGTGCGAAGGAGCACGTTCTGCGGATGCGGGGCAGTGCCGTCTTTCGCGCGGCGGTGCGCCACCTGGAACGAGCGGTAGTGGAGCTCTTCACGGAATTCGGACTCACGGCAAGGGATGTCAACCGCGTGATCGCCCATCAGGCAAACGCCCGAATTCTTGAGCAACTTCGCCGTCGTCTCGGGTTCTCGCAGGACGCGATGTATTCGGTGATCGAGCAGGTCGGCAATACCTCCTCGGCCTCCCTCCCGATCGCGCTGGATCAAGCGGTGCGGATGCAGAGAGTCGCGGCAGGAGACCTGGTGTTGCTCGGCGCGTTCGGCGGGGGCTTAACCTGGGCCACAGGACTGGTCCGGTGGTGACCCCCGGTGCCCCCAGGCTGATGGGATAAACGGGAGCACGCGCGGCAAGGTGTCTGTCGAGTTACGCGAGGCCGACCCGTGCTGTGTGGGGCTGGACCAAGAAAGCCATCCGGTGCGCTCACAGTCGGCGTACGGTGCGCGTCGCATGAAGATGGCGAGAGTCTTGTCGGTGCCGAGGGAGCAAGGTCGTACGCCTTGTTCAACGGCCCACTGGAAAGGACCTTATGTTTGGGCTCATACCTCGGGAAGAAGCGTTTTTCGATCTGTTCAAGAATGCCGCCCATAATATGATCGAAGGCAGTCGCCTGCTGAAGGACATGACGGAGGATTTTCGGAATCCAGTTGAGAAGGCGAAGCGTATCAAAGACGTTGAACATGTCGGCGACGGCATCACGCACGAAATAGCGAGGAAACTCAACCAAACCTTCATTACACCGATCGACCGCGAAGATATTCATGATTTAGCCAGCGCGTTGGACGATATCCTGGACGTGGTCGAGGCGATCGCCGATCGATTCGTGTTGTACAAGGTGGTCGTACCCACGGAGGCGGCGATCCGGTTGGCGAACGTGCTGTATCAGGCGGCGGTCGAAGTCGGTGCCACAGTCGATTTACTCGGTAAGTCGCATCAAGCGGTCACGGAATGCAGCGTCCGGGTCAATAGCCTGGAGAATGAAGCCGACCGGATCTCGCGCGACGCCATCTCGGCGTTATTCGAGAAGGAAACGGATCCGATCGCCGTCATCAAATGGAAAGAGATCTACGAGAACTTTGAAGCGGGGACCGATCGCTGTGAAGATGTCGCCAACATCCTGGAGCGCATCGCATTGAAACATACGTGAGCTCCTCCCGAATCTTCTTCGGTACTCACCCCCATCACTATTGCGCGGGTAGAAAGCGGCTGTCATGGTTGAACTGAGCGGACTATTGTTGGTGGTCGTCGTCCTGGCGTTGCTCTTTGACTTTTCCAATGGATGGCACGACAGCGCCAATGCCATCGCGACGGTGGTTTCCACCCGCGTGGTCAGTCCATCGACAGCCGTCATCGTGGCCGGTGGGCTCAACGTGGCGGGCGCGTTTATGTCGACGGCGGTGGCCAAGATGGTCGGGACAGGCATCGTCGATCCACAGTCGGTGACGCAGACTGTGGTGGCGTCGGCACTGGCCGGTGCCATCATCTGGAACTTTCTCACTTTGTTATTGGGTTTGCCGACCAGTTCGTCGCATGCGCTGATCGGCGGCTTGGTCGGGGCGGCGTTGACACATGGCGGCATGGCCGCCGTCAAATTCTCCGGCTTACGGTCCGTCCTCGAAGCGATGGTCTTGTCGCCGTTCTTCGGGTTTGCGATCGGGCTGGTGCTGATGGTCATCTTGAGTTGGATGTTTTTCCGGGTACAGCGGGCTGTCGCGCTTCGGCTGTTTTCACGTATGCAACTGATCTCGGCAAGCTTTATGGCGTTCAGCCATGGGGCGAACGATGCACAAAAGGCCATGGGGATTATCACGCTGGCACTTGTGTCGGCCGGGGCGATCCCGACTGCAGAGGTCCCGACCTGGGTCATTGCGTCCTGTGCCGTGGCGATGGGCCTCGGCACGGCAGTGGGCGGATGGCGAATCGTACGGACCCTGGGGATGCGAATCGTCAAACTGGAGCCCGTTCACGGGTTCGCGGCAGAGACGGGCGCGGCGATCGTGTTGATGGCGACGGCTCACATCGGCCTTCCGGTCAGTACGACTCATACCATCACGTCGACGGTGATGGGCGTCGGGGCGGTGAAGCGGGTCTCGGCGGTGCGGTGGGGGGTGACGAGGCGGATCTTGTCCGCCTGGCTGTTTACGTTGCCGGGGGCGGCGTTGCTCTCGACTATTTGTTATCTGCTCCTGTCGAAGCTGGCGTAGGAAGCTCCTCGGCGACGGGGAGATGCACGACAAAGCGGCTGCCCCTTGGGACATTGCCTTCCACCCACACCATGCCGCTATGAGCTTCCACAATATGTTTGACGATCGCGAGTCCCAAGCCGGTGCCGCCGAGTTCGCGGGAGCGGGCTTTATCGACCCGGTAGAATCGCTCAAACACCCGCGGGCGATCCGCCTCGGGAATGCCGATGCCTGAATCGGCGACGACGACCTCAATCATGGCGCGTGCGGCGCCGGGCCGTCCCGGCACCCGGCGTAGGGTCATCGAAATCCGGCCGTGATCCGGCGTGTACTTGACGGCGTTTTCCAGCAGGTTGATGAATACCTGCACCAGGCGCTCCTCGTCACCCTCCACCACCATGTAGTCGTCGGGCATCGCCAACTCGATGCGATGCTGTTTTTTGTCGGCCAGCGGCTTGACCACCGCGACCGTGCGCTCCAGCAGGGCGCGTAGCTCAACCGGCTCTCGACGAAACTGCACCTGCCCCGACTCGATCTGTGACAGCTGCAGCAGGTCGTCCAGGATCAGATTGAGGCGATTGCTTTGACGCATGATGATTTCGAGGAAGGCCGTCGCCGTGCCGGGCTCGTCCTTGCCCCCGTCCAGTAGCGCTTCCACATAGCCTTTGATCGATGTGAGCGGTGTGCGAAGTTCGTGCGACACGTTCGCGACGAAATCCTTGCGGATTTTTTCCAGTCGTCGCAGTTCCGTAATATCGTGAAATACGAACACCGCGCAGGCCTCCTGTTCGCGTTTGCCGCCCGCGATCGAGGCCTCCACCCGCAAGCAGCGGCCGCTGGGTGAGAGGGTGATTTCTCCTCCCTGTCCGGAGCGAGTGTCGAGCACCGCGGACACGAGCGCCGTCAGCCCTTCGTGACGGATCATTTCGGCATAGTGCCGGCCTCGTGACTCCGTCAATTCGAGGGCGAACATGCGTTCCAACGCCGGATTCACCTGGACGACAGTGCCCCGGTAGTCCAGCACCATGACCCCCTCCACCATGGCGATCAGCATGGCCAGGAGCTGTGCACGATCGTCGGATACCTCCTTGATTTTCGTCTCTAATTGATCGGTCATCTGATTGAGCGTTTGGGCCAGCAGGCCCACCTCGTCCGTCGACGCCACGACCAACCGGATGCCGGGCGCTCCCGCGGCAAGTTGCCGGGCGGCTGCGGCCATTTCCGAGAGCGGTTTCGTGAGATTGCGAGAGACCCAGAGACTGAGCGCCATGGCAAGCAGAAAGGCGACGCCGAAGGCCGTCAACAGATCCTGCTGGATATGGCGCACGCGCTCATCGATCGAAGTCAGCGGTAGACCGAGGCGGATGACCGGGGTGCCGGCGTGTCGCTGCGCGGGGTCTGTCAGCAGACGCGCGACGTAATAAGTGCGCTCGCCGGTTGTCTGGCTGGCTCTGATGTCCATGCCTCGTCCGGAGGCCAGCGCGTGCGCGACCTCAGGGCGGGACAGGTGGTTGTCTACGTGTGAGAGCTCATCGGCAGGAACGGCGCTGTCGGAGAGGACCGCACCATCCTCGTGGATCACGGTAATGCGGAGATGGGCCTGTCGGCTCAACTCGCGAATCGTGGCATGGAGCTGGGGGGGCGGCACGGTGGGGTCGGACTGATCGAAGAGCGGCCGGAGTGTCATGGCGGCCAAGCCGCTACGGGTTTCCAGCATCTCGGCCATGCGTCCCAGTTCGGTCTGCTCGACCGAGCGGATGACCAGCCATCCCGCAACCACGAGGCCGACGAGAACGGCGGCGAGCGTGCCCAGGGCGACTTTCCACCGGATGCCGAGGTTCATGCCGGTAGGTCGGCCTCGCGCAATTTGTAGCCGAGTGATTTGATCGACACGATGGCGTCATCGAGGATCGGAAGTTTCTGCTTCAGCCGTCGCACGTGCACGTCGACCGTCCGTGTCGTCCCGTAATAGTCGTATCCCCAGACGGCGCTCAGCAGCACGTCGCGGGTCAGTACCCGGCCCACGTTACGCAGCAGGTGCTCCAGCAGGCCGAACTCTTTTGCCGTGAGGGTCACTTCTTCGCCCTTCAGCCGGACCTCATGCCGGGAAAGATCCACGGTCAGCGGACCATATTGATATTGCGTCTGCGGGCTGTTCGCATGGCGGTCCAATCGCCGGAGCAAGGCCTTCACCCTCGCCACCAGAGCCTTGGGGCTGAAGGGTTTGGTGACGTAATCGTCGGCTCCCAGCTCCAGTCCGATCACCGTGTCGGATTCTTCCGCCTTGGCGGTCAGCATGAGGATGGGCAGGAGCGCCGTCTCCTGATTGAGACGAATTCGTTTGCAGACTTCCAAGCCGTCCAACTCGGGGAGCATGAGGTCCAGAATGACCAGGTCCGGATGTTCGGCTTTGACTTGGCGCAACCCCTCCGTCCCGGTCATGGCGGAGACCGTCCGGAAGCCCTCTTTCTCCAGGTACAGTTGGACGAGCTGGAGAATGTCCTTTTCGTCCTCGACGATGAGGATTTTTTTATGCGTGGTGGGAGACGGCGCCATGCGCGGGATTCTCCCACAATCCTGCGATCGCCTCAACTGGGTCTTCGATGACCGGGAATGGTCCGTTGGTTGACGGCAAGGGCGGGTCTGACGTAAGGTGACTTGTGCCGTCTCGCGCCAGTCGCTCTGGAGCGACGCGTGCGCCACTGTCAGTCGGAAGGGATACAGAAGATGAAGATATATTTGGCCAATCCTCGCGGATTTTGCGCGGGCGTCGACCGCGCGATCGATATCGTCGATCTCTCGCTGAAAAAATACGGCGCACCGATTTATGTGCGTCATGAGATTGTGCATAGCCGGCATGTGGTGAACTCGTTGCGGCAGAAGGGCGCCGTATTTGTGGAGGAGCTGAACGAAGTCCCCGAAGGGTCGGTGGTGATTTTCAGCGCTCACGGTGTGGCAAAGTCGGTGTGGGAGGAGGCACAGAGCCGCCGTCTGCATGTGATCGACGCGACCTGCCCGCTGGTCATCAAGGTGCATAACGAAGTGAATCGTGACTACACCCAGGGGTATGAGCTGATTCTCATCGGCCATGCCGGCCATCCGGAAGTCATCGGCACCCTGGGACAGATTCCGGACAAGTTCCACCTTGTCTCCTCGGTGCAGGATGTTGAAACGCTGCAAGTCGAGAAGACGCAGAACCTCTCCTATGTCACCCAGACGACCTTGAGTGTGGATGAGTGCCGGGATATCGTCGAAGCCCTGCATCGCCGGTTTCCCAATATCAAAGGGCCGCACCAGGAAGACATCTGTTACGCCACGCAAAATCGTCAGAATGCGGTCAAGTCCCTGTCGAAGTTGGTCGATGTGATTCTCGTGATCGGGTCGCCGAACAGTTCGAATTCCAACCGCTTGCGGGAGTTGGGCGAACATTGCGGCATTCCGTCCTATCTGATCGACGCGGCATCGGATATCAATCCTGACTGGCTCAAAGATGCGAAGAGCGTCGGCTTGTCGGCCGGTGCCTCCGCCCCCGAAGTGCTGGTGACGGAAGTGGTGGCCTATCTGAAACGCCTCGGGTCTTCAGAAGAGGTTGAGGAATTGACCGTCATCGAGGAGGATGTGGAGTTTCTGCTTCCCAAAGAGCTGGTCACGATCGAGTCTGCCTCGCGGAAAACCGCATCGGTCAACTAGCCGCCCCCTCAGCTTCCTGTTGTCCTACGTCATGAACCGGCCACTCTTCCATATGTTGGGGGAGTGGCCGCTTTATTCCCCCATATCCAGGGCTTTTTCTTTGCATTGATTCTATCGCTGTGATAGAAGATTTTTCGTTTTTATCCCTCACACAGCATCCCATCTCAACCTTCTTGCTCTGGAGGTCGCCGGTGTATCTGAAGTCCCTGGAAATGCTTGGCTTCAAGTCATTCGCGGAGGCGAAGATCCAATTCCCGAAAGGCATCACGGCCATCGTGGGGCCCAACGGAAGCGGGAAGAGCAACGTTGTGGATTCCATCCTCTGGGTCTTGGGTGAGCAGAGCACCAAAACGCTTCGGAGCGAGAAGATGGAAGACGTCATCTTCAACGGCACGGAACTGCGCAAGCCGCTGGGGTTGGTGGAGGTCTCGCTGGTGATCGGTGGCCTGGGCGAACTGCGGTTGGATGCGATCTCAGGCCTGCCGAGTGAGTTGAGCGAATATCAGGAACTCATGATTACGCGACGCCTCTATCGAAACGGCGACAGTGAATATCTCATCAATAAAACGCCGTGCCGGTTGAAGGACATTCGCAATGTGTTGATTGAAACCAGGGCCGGGTCCAAGGGGCACACGGTCATCGAACAGGGGCGGATCGAGCAGATTCTTCAGGCCTCGCCGCAGGACCGGCGGGAACTCATTGAGGAAACCGCCGGCATCGTCCGGTACAAGAAGCAAAAGGCCGAAGCGCTCCGCAAATTGGAATCGACCCAGCAAAACTTGCTGCGGGTGCGCGACATTGTGGCGGAAGTGAAGAAGCAGCTGAATTCGTTGGAGCGTCAGGCCCGTCAGGCTCGGACGTATCAAACCCTGCAGCAGGAAGCCAAGGGACTGGAGATTGAACTGTTGTCCCGTGATTACCGCACCATGCATGCCGACTTGGAGGCGGTGGATCAGGAAGCCCGCGAAGTCGAAGCGCTGGAGGCGGAGCAGGTGGCCGAGCAGGCCCGTCTGGATTCCGAGCAGGAGGCCATTCGACTTCGGATGAACGATGCGGCTGAGGCGATCGGGCGAGTGCGGGATACTCTGGCGGGCACCGAACAGCGCCAGTCGCAGGCGTTGACAGCTGCGGAGGTTGAACGGAACCGGACAGAACTCTTCGAGCGGCAACGGGTTCAAGCGGCGCAGGAAATGCAGCGGTTGGCGGCGGATCAGGAACAGGCGCAGGCGGAGATCGAAGAATTGCGGGCGACGCTCCTTCAATTGGAGGGGGATATCGTCGAGCAGGAGGGGCAGTTGCAGCAGGCCGACGGCGAGGCCAAGGCGTTGGCCGGGCATCGTGCCGCAGCGGTGGCCGAAGAGGAACGTGCGCGAAAAGACGTCCTGAATCTGGCCGTGCTCGTCGCGAACACCGAGCAGAGTCTTACGCAGGTGCGGGTGCGTCAACAGGAAACCTCCGCCCGAGCGGAGCGTGTCTCGCGTGAGCGGGAACAGCTCGAGGCCCAGGCGGCGGGGCTCGACGAGCAGCGCGAATTGTTGGCGGCGCAGCGCGAGGAGGCCTCGCAGCGCATCGAAGGCCTCACGGCGGAGCGTCAGGCAGCCATTGAACGCATCGAAGGGCTGGGGGGACAGATTTCCGGACTGGATCGCGATATCGTTCGCTTGTCCGAAGATGTGGCAGGGGTGGAATCGCGACTCGGCGCGCTCCAAGGCGTCGTCCGTGAGGAAATGGGGTATGGCCGCGAAGGGGATGAAGAGGGGACGGCGCTGAAGACCTGCGAAGGGGTGCGGGAGGCGCTGGCTGAGTGGTTGGAGATTCCCCCTGGTTTGGATCGTGCGGTCGAGACGATTCTTGGAGAGCGGGTGCGTGGGTGGTTGGTCGATGAGCCCGCTGCCGCGAGTCGCGCCGTGGAATTCCTGAAAGGCAAGGAGCTTGGTCGCGGGACCTTTATCCCGCAGCAGATTCGATGGGCGAATGATCAGGCGGGCGGTGATCCCTCGACAGCCTGGTGGCCAGCGTTGGATGGGCAACCGGGAGTCGTCGGTCGCGCCGTGGATCTGATTCGCGCGCAAGGCGCGGCGTCATCCACCATGAGTTACCTGTTCGACGGCATCGTCATTGTGGAGTCTGTTGCGGTCGCTCTGGCGCTCTGGAATCAACATCAGTGGGCCGCTCCCGCCGGTCCTACCTATGTGACGCTCTCAGGCGAAACGCTCGATGCGGCGGGAGTGATGACCGGCGGCGGGAGCAGCACAGGCGGCGGGTTGCTCCAGCGACGGCGTGAAGTGATGGAGCTTGAGGCGAGACGCACCGAGGCGGCGCAGGCGCTGGATCTTGCCAGGGTGGCCCGTGAAGAGGCGGCCGCTGCCCTGGGTTTGGGGCGTGAAGACGAACAGCGCCTGGGGCGTGCGATCCGTGAAGCGGAGATGTTGGAATTGTCGCTGCAGAAAGACGACGCAGGTGTCGAGCGACAGCGTGGCGAACTGCATCGACGCATGGACGTATTGGGCGATGAGCTGCAGCGTGGGTTGGCCGAACAAGCGCGGCTTCACGAGGAATGTCTGTCGAGCGAATCCCAATTGGCACAGTGGGTGGGCGAAAAGGCCGGTCAGGAAACGAGTTTGCTTCAGGTGCGGGAACGGTTGGCGGTGATCGAAAACCAAAGCCTGGCGGTTCAGCAGCGACTGACGGAGGTCCGGCTCTCGGTGGAAAGTATGCGGGGCCGACGGGAGCATGCCACGAACGATGTCGCGCGGTTCACCCAACGACTCGATGCCGCCCAGCGGCGGGTGACCGACCTTGAGGAGCAGCTGGCCGGCCTGGCGGACGCGACGGAGAACAGTCGTGAAGAGCAGACCAGGCAGGAAGCGTTGTGCCGTGAGCTGGGATCCGAAGTGGACGGCATCAAGGCGGAGTTGATCGCAGCGCAGGAGCAACAGGCGCAGGAGATGAGTCGCTTGCACGCGGTGGAGGAGGCGCTGACCACGGTCCGGCAAGGGTTATCGGCTTTGCACGAACGTCGTATGACCGCGGAGGTACGCAAGGCTGAAGTGAAGGCCCATCTCTCGACGATTGAGAGCACCTTGTCCGGTACGTATCAGATCGATCCCGCGACGCTGCTGATACCGGCGGAGGGGCAAGCGGCACCGGAAGGCGAAACGCCGGCCGCACCGGTCTCGCTGCTCGACACGCCTCAACTGCGAGAACAGATTCAGAAGATCCGCGAACGCCTGGATCGCATGGGCGCGATCAATCTGGCGGCGATTGAGGAGCATCGTGAATTGGAAGCGCGATACCAATTCCTCACGACGCAAGAACAAGATCTGTCGACCTCCATCGCCTCGCTCAAGGAAATCATCCAGCGCATCAACCGGACGACCAAGGACATGTTCGTCGAGACCTTCAACGAACTGCAGCAGAAATTCCGAGACGTCTTCGCGCAGTTCTTCCCGGGCGGACGTGCAGAGTTGCAGCTGGTCGAAGAGCCCTTGGAGGAGGGGGTGGAGGACAACGGGGCCCGCGAGCCCGGTGTGGAAATTGTGGCGCAGCCGCCGGGGAAGCGGTTGAAGAGCATTACCATGTTGTCCGGCGGAGAAAAAACGCTGACCGCGATGGCCTTGCTGATTGCCAGCTTCCTGATCCGCCCGACTCCCTTTTGCATTCTGGACGAAATCGATGCGCCCTTGGACGAAGAGAACATCGGGCGATTTACGGCGGTGCTGCGCAGCCTGTCGGCGACGGCGCAATTTCTCGTGATCACGCACAACAAGCGTACGATGGCGATGGCGGATTCGCTGTTCGGCGTGACGATGGAAGAGCCCGGCGTCTCGACCTTGATCTCCGTCAGGCTCGGTGATCTTCAGCCGGCGTAGCGGCGACGGGGTGGGAGTGAGTAGCGTGTCGGTGCCGCCCCGGCGCGATCGGAGCGCCCCTGTCGGAGGTACTTCTCTTGACTGGTCTGAAACAGTTTGTTATACAAACCTGCTAATGATTACAACTGATACTATGCGGTTTCATGTGATCTCAGCTTGAGAGATGGAACCGTCTCGACTATCGATCCCGCCGTCTTTTTCTGACTCACGGCATCACGCTATGCAACTTCTGAAAAATTTGTTTAACCGTTTGTCCGACAGCCTTCTGGTGTCGGTTCCGAGCCGCATCAGGGCTGCGCGCGATTTTGCCTCCGCTCCGGTGTTGCGACTGGTCTCGAATAAACCCGACGCGGCAGCCGGCGACAGTACCGCCAAGCGGGCTCCGTCTCATTCGACCGGCCACCCGGAAGCTTTGGAAGAGGCACTGCGGAAGAGTCAGGCCTGGTTTCTCGCGAAACAGCATGCCGCCGAAGGGTATTGGGTTGCCGAACTCGAAGCCGATACCACGCTCACATCCGAATATCTGATGTTGCGCCGGTTCATGGATTGTGTGGATCCTGAACGGGAGCGCAAAGCCGTTCGATATTTGAAATCCGCGCAGCTGCCGTGCGGCGGGTGGCCTATTTATCACGGGGGGCCCGCTGAAATCAGCGCCTCGGTCAAGGCCTATTTCGCCTTGAAGCTCTCCGGTGTCTCGGCGGACGAACCCTTCATGCAGCTGGCCAGAACCTGCATCCTCGACAAGGGAGGCGTGCCGGCGGCCAACGTGTTCACGAAAATCGCCCTTGCCTTGTTCGGCCAGTACGATTGGCGCGGTGTGCCCAGCATGCCGCCGGAAATCATGCTCTTACCGAAACGGTTTTACTTCAGCATCTACGCGATTTCCTATTGGTCGCGCGCAGTGCTCATTCCACTCCTGATTATTTTCGCAAAACGGCCGCAGTGCTCTGTGCCGCCGGAACAGGGCATCGACGAGCTGTATACGCAGCCCCCCGCGGAGATCGACTACAGCACGGTGCCGCCGTTCAAGAAGGATCGAACCTGGTTTACCGCAAGAAACTTCTTCATCAATCTCGACGCGTTGCTGAAGATCTACGATCGGTCGCCGGTCGAGTGGGTCCGTCAGAAGTCGCTCAAGTTCGCCGCTGACTGGATGTTGGATCACATGAAGGGGAGCGGCGGTCTCGGTGCGATCTATCCCGCCATGGCCAATTCGGTCATGGCCCTGCATTGCCTCGGGTATAAACATGATGACCCGCTGGTGGTGAAGGCGATGCGGGAGATCGAAGAGCTCGAAGTCCACGACACCGTGATGGAGAACGGACAAGTGGTGGATGCCATGCATCTGCAGCCCTGTCATTCTCCGATCTGGGATACGGCGTTGCTCATCAATGCGTTGGTCGAAGCCGGGATGCCGCAGGACCATCCGGCGCTGCAGAAGGCCTCGAACTGGCTGCTGTCGAAGCAAACGACAACCGTGGGCGACTGGATCATTTCTGCTCCCGGTGCGGAACCCGGCGGATGGTATTTCCAATTCGAGAACGAGCTGTTTCCGGATGTCGACGACTCCGCAGTCGTCTTGATGGCGCTCGCCAAGGTGCGCCTGTCCGATGAAGAGCAACAGCGGTCGGCGATTCGCCGCGGATGCCGCTGGGTCACCGCCATGCAGGGATCCGACGGCGGCTGGGGCGCCTATGACGTCGACAATAACCGGATCGTCTTCAACTACATCCCCTTCGCCGACCACCGTGCGCTGCTGGATCCCAGCACCGCCGACTTAGCCGGTCGCTGCCTGGAAATGCTCGCGACCTTGGGATACGACTGGACTCACCCTTCGGTGGCGTCGGCCTTGACGTTCGTGAAAAACGATCAGGAGCAGGACGGAAGCTGGTACGGTCGTTGGGGCGTCAACTACATTTACGGCACCTGGTCGGTCTTGTCCGGTTTGCGCGCGATCGGCGAAGATCTCTCCTCGCCGTATATTCGCCGGGCGGTCAACTGGGTTGAGTCGAAGCAGAACCCTGACGGCGGCTGGGGCGAGTCGTGCCTCTCCTATGCGGATGTCGCAGAAAGCGGGTGTGGCGAGAGTACGCCGTCACAAACCGCCTGGGCGCTGTTGGCCCTGATGGCAGGCGGAGTCACAGACTCGTTCAGCCTGGCCAGAGGGATTCACTACCTCATTCGGAATCAGCGGAAGGACGGCTCATGGGAGGAGGTACGCCATACCGGGACCGGGTTCCCGCGCGTGTTCTATCTTCGGTACCATTGGTATTGCCAATACTTCCCCCTCTGGGCGCTGGCCATGTACCGCAACCTCAAGACTCGTGGCATGACGAGGGCCGATGAGTTGCGTCAGCTGGCCTATCAATCGGGACAGTTCCGGTCGCCTCGCTGACCGTGGCTGTTCATCGAGTCCACTTCCCCTTGTCATCGTCCCTCTGGAGCAGTTGTGACCGCAATCGGAGTCTTCGTGGCGACCCGATGGGAGCTGAGCGCGGTATGCCAGGCCTTCGCGACGACCGATCTGCAAGTCGTCGGGGGAATCCGCTGCCATGTCGCGAGTCAGGCGCAAACTGAATGGTGGCTGATACCGATGGGGGTGGGGCCGCAACGAGCCGCGGCCACGGCCGCCAACGTGCTCGCGGCGAAGCGGTTGGACGCGCTCTGGTCGACGGGGTTTGCCTGTGCCTTGGGAACGGCCGGCATCGGTGATGTCTTGATCGGAACGGGGGTGACGAGGGTGGACGGCGTCACGCAAGGTCAGCCGCTTGCTTGCGCGCCTTCGACGGTCGAGTGGCTGCGCCAGGCCGCCGGGGCCAAGGGCCTGGAGACGCATTATGGCGGCTTTGTGACGGTGCCACGGGTGCTCTGCCGGGCGGAAGAAAAGCGGGAGATGGCCGACCTGGTGGGAGGGATCGGACTCGACATGGAGAGTGCGGCGCTCGGGCTGGTGGCGATGGAACAAGGGATTCCCTTTGCGATCGTCCGCACCGTCTCGGATCTGCTCGATGAAAGCCTTCCGCTTGACTTCAATCTGTTTCTCAGGCCATCTGGATGGGCGAAGGGCGTCGCCGCGTGTCTGGCACATCCGTCGAGTCTGGTCGGACTCAATCGTCTTCGGGTACAGAGTCGGATCGCGGGGCAGCAACTGACCGCCCTGTATCGGGCCTGCGCCGAGCGGGCAGCGCGCGAAAAGGTCGCCTGACAGCGGCAGGTCCGAATTCCTGCTCAGGTCAGGAGATAAGAGGAGGGCGTGGCGTGGAAGGCATTGCGCGTATCGGACGATTCACCATCGATCTGACGGAACAGATGGGCCGGATGATGCTGTTCGTGCTGTCCTCCTTTGCCTGGTTGACCAGACCGCCGTTCCGGTTCTTCCAAATCGTCAAGCAACTAAATTTTATCGGCTACAAATCCACGTTCGTGGTCGTGCTGACCGCCGTGTTTACCGGCATGGTGCTCGCCCTCCAAGGGCACTACACGTTACGAAAATTCGGTTCGGAGGCGGTGCTCGGGTCGGCCGTGGCGCTCAGCATCATCCGGGAGTTGGGCCCCGTGCTTGCGGCGCTGATGGTGACCGCTCGGGCCGGGTCGGCCATGACGGCTGAAATCGGCATCATGCGCATCACCGAACAGATCGATGCGTTGGACACGATGGCGGTGAACCCGCTGCAATATCTGATCGCGCCCAAACTTGTGGCCAGTGTGATTGCCGTGCCGCTTCTGGTCGCGTTGTTCGATGTGGTCGGTATCTACGGCGGATATGTCGTCGGGGTGCAACTGCTGAACGGCAATGAGGGCGCCTATTGGAGTTCGATCGAATCGGCGGTGGAGTGGAAAGATGTCTACGGCGGCATCCTCAAATCCGTCAGTTTCGGTCTCTTGATCAGCTGGGTCTGTTGTTATAAGGGATTTCATACCAAGCACAGCGCCGAAGGACTGGGCACCGCAACCACGGAAGCCGTGGTATTGTCGGCCGTGCTGATTCTGGTGTGGGACTATTTCCTGACGTCGGTTCTGCTCTAATGCCGTGAAACGTGAAGGGTGAAACGTGAAACGCATGAAGGGAATGCGGCTGCGACCACAGGGGGCAGAGGAGGCCGACACGAGGCCTCATGATTAAACTGGTCGGAGTCGAAAAAACATTGGGGAAGCAGCCGGTGCTGCGCGGCGTGAACTTGACCATTCCGACGGGCAAGCTGACGACGATTATCGGACGGAGCGGCGAAGGCAAGAGTGTGTTGTTGAAGCACATCATCGGCCTGATGCAGCCCGATCGCGGCGAAGTCTGGATCGACGGGACGGACATTGCCCGCTTAAAAGGGCAGGCGCTCAACGAGGTCCGGAAAAAGTTCGCGATGTTGTTTCAAGGCGCGGCGCTCTTCGATTCGTTGACCGTCTTCGAAAACGTCGCCTTCCCGTTGCGTGAAAAGCTCAGGTTGAAAGGCGATACGGTCACGAGACGAGTGGAAGAGAAGCTCGAGCAAGTCGGCCTTAAGGGCATGGGGCACAAATTCCCCGCAGAGTTGAGCGGAGGCATGCGCAAACGTGCCGGCTTGGCTCGCGCGTTGGTGATGGAGCCGGAAATCATGCTGTTCGACGAGCCGACGACGGGGCTCGACCCGTTGATGGCCAAGGCCATCCACGATCTCATCGTGGCCATGCAACAACAGTTCAAGTTCACGGCTGTGATGGTCAGCCACGAAATCCCCGAGATCTTCGGTATTTCCGATTATGTGGCGATGTTGAAGAACGGACGTATTGCCGAAATGGCCCCCTCGAGCGAATTTGTGAAGACGACGGACGAGGAGATTCGCGAGTTTATTTTTGTCGGCGGCACCGTCACGGCGAAGGAACTGCCGACGGCATCCCGTTCTTGAGCCGGTTGTCGAGTGCGCCCGTCATGCCGCGATCGGTCTGCACGCGGGCGAGGGGCTGGGAGGAGAGGACATGGAACGCGCAAAGCTCGAAGTGATGGTCGGTATCTTCGTGCTCGTCGGGATCGCCTGCCTGGGGTACCTGTCCATCAAGCTGGGGAAGCTGGAGGTGATCGGCGGGCACAATTATCCGGTCGAGGCGGAATTTACCTCCGCGTCGGGACTTAAGCCCGGCGCCTCGGTGGAAATCGCCGGGGTGGAAGTCGGGCGCGTGCGGCAGATCGGCCTGAACAGCGACCGCGCGGTGGTGGCGTTAGCCATTCAAGACGGCGTGAAACTGTACTCCGATACGATCGCCTCGATTAAGACGCGCGGGATCATCGGCGACAAGTACCTCTCGCTCTCGGTCGGCGGCGGCGGCGATGTGCTGAAGCCAGGCGAGAAGATTCGTGACACCGAGTCGGGGCTTGATCTCGAAGAATTGGTTAGCCAGTATGTGCACGGGAAGGTCAACTAGCCTGGTCGGCTGAGGGTGGAGCGCTCGGTGGGGCGCGTACCAGGCCGGCGGGGTAACGGGGTCGCCACTCACAGGAGAGGTGTTGGGATGCACGGAACGCGATGGATGATCATGGCGGGTGTGTTGGCGCTGTCTTTGTGCCTGGGCGGGTTGTCCCCCGCTATGGCCGGACCTGCGACGGAGTCGGTCCGGGGCACGATCGACGAGGTGTTGAAGATCCTGAACGATAAGGAATTGAAAGCTCCGGCCAAGCAGGAAGATCGTCGGCAGCGGCTGGAGAAGGTCGTGGCGGCGCGATTCGATTACTCCGAAATGTCGCGGCGCTCGTTGGGCGCGCAGTGGAATCAGTTGTCGGACAAGGACAAGCAAGAGTTCGTGGATCTGTTCCGCACACTGTTGACGAATACCTACGCCGATCGGGTTGAAACCTATTCCGGCGAAGGGGTGAAATATCTCAACGAGCGGACGGAGAAGGAATATGCGGAGGTCCGCACGAAGGTCTTGTCCGGCAAGACCGAAATTCCCATGGACTACCGGTTGATGAACAAGAGCGATGATTGGCATGTGTACGATGTTGTGGTCGATGGTGTCAGTCTGGTGAATAACTATCGCGGGCAGTTTTCGAAGATCCTGCACACGTCCTCGTACTCCGACCTCGTCGACCAGCTCCGCAAGAAATCTGAAAAAATCAAAGCTCCGTAGTTCCCGTAGGGGACGATTGTTCCGGCGAGCGCCATGCAGCGACATTATTGTTCGTCGATCCTTCTTGTGCTGGCGCTGGCCGGACTCCTCCCTCTCATCCTGCCGGCTCCCCTTCGCGCCGATACGCAAATTTTTCCGGTTCCGTCGGTGTCAACCAGCAAGAACGACGGGAACGACGCCGGTTTGATTGCGCCGATTTTGATTTCCGATCCCGACGGCGAATTGAAGTACCTCATGGCGCCGATGCTCATTCAGAATTCGATCGTCGGCAGCCGGGCGGTGTTTAACCTGTTTAAGTACGATCCGGGCGGCCGCCAGATGAAGCTGATCGCCTCGCTGACCGAGAAGATCGAGCGCAAAGTGCTGTTCGACTATGTCGATCCGGCCTTCGGAAACGGACAATACTTCTTGAATTTCGGCGGCACGTTCTTCAAAAACGCGACCTCCCGGTTCTTCGGCTTAGGCCAGTCGACCGTACAGGCGGACGAATCGAATTACACGGCCAGGGAAGCGCGTGCCTACTGGCGACTGGGCCTCTATGCGAACGAGGTGACGCAGGTGTCGGTCGGACAGCGGGTCCGGCAGGTGCAACTCCAGCGAGGCGCTACGGACCTCCCCTTCTCTGTCGAGCAATTTCCCACGGTGGACGGCATTCAAGGCGAATCCATTATCGTCGGGCATCGGGCATCATTTTATTACGACACCCGCGACAGCCTGATAACACCCACGGACGGCATGTCCGTCATGGCCTATGCGGAGTTGAATCAAAATGTGAAAAACGGCGACCATCCCGTCTATTCACGATATGAACTGGAGATCAAGAAACTGTTTCCCAGTGAATCCAAACGCGCCATTCTTGTGGTGCGGGCCGATCTGCAGGCCACGATCGGTTCCCAAGTCCCCTTCTTCGAGCAGTCGTCGCTGGGGGGGCAGAACAATCTGCGGGGATTCGGGATGGATCGGTATATCGATAAACATCTGATCTCGTTGAGTATCGAAGAGCGGATTCACGTCTTGCGAACAAAGGTTGCGGGGGTGACGGCGGATTTTGAGCTGGCGCCGTTTTTGGACACGGGACAAGTGTTCAACTCTTTTAAAGATGTGAGCTTTCAAGATTACCGGATGACGCCGGGTGTCGGCTTTCGAGCGATCGTGCGCCCCAACGTCGTCGGTCGTCTGGATTATGGCTACAGCCGCGAAGGCGGGGCGATTTTTGCGGGGTTGGATTTCCCCTATTAGACGTCTCGTCGCAGTGAGTGAACGGCCGGGGTTACTCATGCGGAAGATCAGCTGTCTGTTCGGGATGCTCATATCGTGCGTCGGTCTGCCGTGGACGGTCGGGGCGGAGGGGTTCGGTCCGTTTCCGGTCAGAAACTTTCAGGCGTTGGACCAGCTGGTACTGGCGATGCCGGGTGAGCGCGCGACCGTGTTGAAGAAAGGAGATTTCGATATCCGGCTCGAAGTCGCGAATACCGCCTCGATTGCTCGCGATCAGGAAGAGCAGGCGGATGTCACGATGAAGTTTGAAACCGTCCGCGCCGGGTTGTTCCTGCGATATGGTTTGACCGACCGGCTGGAGATCGGCGTGGAAGTACCAGGCTACCACCGCTATCGCGGATTCATGGAGGAGCCGATTCTCGGGGTGGAGCGGGGGACGACCGGAATCTCACCGGCCCGCAAAGCGCTGAGAGAAACGGCCTACGCGTTCAATATCACCAACGGTGGGCGCACCCTATTTCAGGGAGCCAAGGGCGCGACGGGGCTGGGCGATATTTCGTTCTACGGAAAATATCAGCTGCTGAAAGAGACCTCGACGCTACCGGCCCTCTCGTTTCGCGTGGGGGTCAAGGCTCCGACCGGCGAGACGGACCAGGTCTTCGGCAGCGGGCATCCGGATGCCGGCATCGGCCTCGCGTTGGACAAGACCCTTGCGACCAATTGGATTCTGTATGCCAACCTGAACGGGGTGTTTCCGACAGGGCAGATCGCGGGCCTCGATCTCCAGCCGGTCATGAGTGGATTGGTGGCCGTGGAGTATCTCTGGACGGACAATTTTTCCATCACCGCACAGTTCGATTATTATTCGCCGCCCTTTCACGGCACCGGAACCAAGGTGCTGGACAAGGGCGTGACCGAATCGGTCATTGGCGCCAGTTATCGGATCCTTCCCGGCCTGCTCTGGCAGGTGTACGGGGTCGAGAATTTGGACTTCATTACCGGGAGCGCGGCCGACTTTACGATCGCCACCCTGTTCACCTATCGGATGCGTTCGTAGAGGAGGGTGCGGAGGCCGAAGACAGAGCAGCGGAATCTTGACATGTGCGGTGCCATATGTGAGGATGAGGCGACTTGTACACAACTGCTTTCGCTGCTTCGCCAGACCTTCTCAACACGACTATTCTCCATCGATATGAATACCTGCGTCCAATTGTCATGCTCTGACAAGGAGATTGTGCAATGTCTCTTTTAAAAAATATCCACAGTCCCGCTGATTTGAAGCGCCTGTCCCCTGAACAGTTTCCGGAACTATGCCAGGAGATTCGTGAGCAAATCCTCGCGGTGGTTTCGAATGTCGGGGGGCATCTGGCCTCCAATCTCGGTGTCGTGGAGTTGACGGTCGCCTTGCAATATCTCCTGGATACGCCGAACGATAAAATCGTCTGGGATACCAGCAATCAAGCCTATACCCACAAGCTCCTGACCGGACGCCGGGAACAGTTCCACACGTTGCGGCAGTACGGTGGATTGAGCGGGTTCTGCAAGCGCGAAGAAAGTGCGTACGATACCTTTAATGCCGGGCATGCCGGTACCGGTGTCTCGGCTGCCTTCGGCATGGTCGAGGCGCGAGAGCAACGGGGCGAGAAGCACAAGGTCGTTTGCGTCGTCGGCGACGGAGCGATGACCGCGGGGATGACTCTGGAGGGTTTGCACCACGCGGGTGGGACGAACAAGGACTTCCTTGTCGTGCTGAACGACAATCAAATGTCGATTTCTCGCAACGTCGGAGCCATTTCCGCCTACCTGAACCGGACCTTCACCGGAGAATTCTACGCGCGGATGCGAGAGGAAACCGGACAACTGCTGCGCAAAATTCCCCACATCGGGCTGGAAGTACAAAAGATCGCCCGTCGGGCCGAAGAATTGGCCAAAGGCGCAATTCTCCCCGGTCTGCTCTTCGAAGAGTTAGGCTTCCAGTATGCCGGACCGATCGATGGGCACAACTTCGAGCATTTGCTCCCGACACTGGAAAACGCCTTGAAAATGAAGGGCCCGGTCTTGCTGCATGTGATCACGAAAAAGGGGTTGGGGTATCAGGCGGCCATGGACAACCCCGTCTGGTTCCATGCCTGTCCGCCGTTCGTGCGTGAAACGGGCGTGCCGGCCAAGAAAGCCGTGCGCCCCAGCTACACCAGCATGGCCGTCGATGCCCTGATCAAAGTGGCGCATCAAGACAAGCGAGTGGTCGCCATCACCGCGGCTATGTGTGAGGGCACCGGTCTGAATGCCTTTGAGAAGGAGTTTCCTGAGCGGATTTATGACGTGGGTATCGCTGAACAGCATGCGGTGACCTTCGCGGCCGGTATGGCAGCACAGGGCATGAAGCCGGTGGTGGCGTTGTATTCCACCTTCTTGCAACGAGCCTACGACCAGGTCGTGCACGATGTGGCCACCCAGAACTTGCCGGTGACCTTCTGCATCGACCGTGGCGGTCTTGTGGCTGAAGACGGCACGACCCACCACGGCGCCTTCGATTTCGCGTTCCTGCGGCATGTGCCGAACATGGTCGTTGCCGCTCCCAAAGACGAGAACGAATTGCAGCATATGATCAAAACTTGTGTGAGTTACGATGGGCCCGCTTCTGTGCGCTACGCACGGGGGGTGAGCCTCGGGGTGCCGATGGATCCGGAGCCCGCCATCCTGCCGATCGGCAAGGGCGAGCTGCTGCGGGAGGGGACGGATGTGGCGATTGTGGCCATCGGTGTCACCGTCTGGCCTGCCATGAAGGCCGCCGAACGGCTGGCCCAGGAAGGCATTTCTGCCGCCGTCGTCAACGCTCGGTTTGCGAAACCGCTGGATACCGAACTCATCCTCAAGACGGCGAAGAACGTCCGATGCCTGGTGACGGTGGAAGAAGGCTGCAAGATGGGCGGATTCGGGTCCGCTGTTTTGGAAACCCTGTCCGAAGCCGGACTCATGTTGCGCACCAAGGTGCTCGGGTTACCCGATTGGTATATCGAGCAGGGGCCACAGGATCTGTTGCGTGAACGGTATGGCCTGACCGCCGACGGGATCTATAACAGCGTCAAGGCTTTGTTTGGAGCCGGTGTGGTGGCGGACGATGCCGCTCGCCTCGCCTCGCTCGTGGGTAGTTTGCCGCACGGCGATGAGCAGGGCAGCTAACATCGGAGAAATCAAGCAGGCCGAAGGGGAACGCGACAGGTCGAGATACTGATGCATATCACCAGGAAAAAGACGCGGCAGATTCAAGCAGGATCGGTCAAGATCGGTGGCGATGCGCCGATTTCGGTCCAGTCGATGTGCTCCACCGATACCCGCGACGTGAAGGCGACCGTGGAGCAGATCCGGCAGTTGGAAACCGCCGGGTGCGAGCTCATTCGCGTCGCCGTTCCAGACGAAGAGGCGGCGAACGCACTGCCGAAGATCAAAGCCGCGATGACGGTACCGTTGATTGCCGACATTCACTTCGACCATCGCCTGGCCCTCAAGGCGGCCGAAGTCGTCGATTGCGTCCGTATCAACCCCGGCAACATCGGGGCCTGGTGGAAAGTGCAGGAAGTGATCAAGGCCGTCAATGAGCGGGGCATTCCCCTGCGGGTGGGCGTCAATGGCGGCTCGCTCGAACGCCCGCTGCTGGATAAGTATGGCTGGCCTTCGCCGGAAGCCCTCTCCGAATCGGCGTTGAACGCCGTGCATGCGCTCGAAGACGAAGGCTTCACCAACATGAAGGTGTCGCTCAAAGCCTCAGACGTCCACCACGCCATCGACGCCTACTACCTGTTTTCCACCCAGTCCAATTACCCGCTGCACATCGGCATTACGGAAGCCGGCACGGCCATGACCGGCGCGGTCAAGTCCGCGATCGGCCTCGGTTGGTTGCTCTCGCAAGGTATCGGCGACACGTTACGCGTCTCGCTCGCCGCCGATCCGGTGGAAGAGGTCAAAGTCGGCTTTGAAATCCTCAAGTCGTTGGAGTTGCGTCACCGCGGCATCAACGTCATCGCCTGCCCGACCTGTGGGCGGGTCGAAATCGACGTGGTACGCATGGCCAACGAGTTGGAAAAGAAACTGGGCCATATCAAAACTCCCCTGAATGTCTCGGTGCTGGGGTGCGTCGTGAACGGCATCGGCGAAGGCAAGGAAGCCGACATCGGCATTGCCGGCGGCGAAGGCAAAGGCATCCTCTTCAAGAAGGGGAAGCTGATGCGTAAGGTGCCTATGGAAGAACTCATGGACACGCTCATTCACGAAGTCGAGCAGCTGGCCAAGGAAAAGGAAGCCGAAGCGTCCGGCGTCGCGGTGAACGGGTCGTCGGATGAGCAAGCAGAGGCGGGTTGGGAAGTAATAGGGCACGCGCCGGACGAGCAGTCCACCATTGTCCGCGACATTCCTGTGCTTCCGAGCAAGCCTTAGTCAGGACTCGTCCGATTGCCGGCTGTCTTGTTGAAGTTTCCTCTGTTTCCCCGTTCTTCGCGGTTGAGTTCCTGAAGCTCCCCCTTCTATAATCCGACCCGTGGCGCCGTACCCAAGTGGCTAAGGGAGCAGTCTGCAAAACTGCGATGCGGCGGTTCGAACCCGCCCGGCGCCTCCAACCATTCCTATAGATATCTCAGAGGGTTCGGTGATTCCGACCGGACCCTGTTCCACCTCCTGATTATCGCTACTCCCGGTTTTACTCCCGGTTCCACTGGCACTTTTTGCGGCAATCGCTCCCAAACTCGCTCGATTTACTGCTGTTCGTAAGTGAGCCGGGGAGAGATGGGCGTAGCGCATGGTCATTGTGATCGTGGAATGGCCCATCAGTTCCTGCACGGTTCTGATATCCACTCCTGCCATTACAGCACGAGACGCGAAGGTATGCCGTAACGTGTGCCAGGTGACTTCTTCGATTTTTGCTCGCTTCAACGCTGGTTCGTAGATCTTCACTACAAAGTTTCGTCCTTGCATCGGTTGTGCGGAGGTGAGAGGGCTTGGGAACAGGAAAGGACTGTGCATCCATGAAGTGAGTCCCTTGACGATTTCCAGCGCGGCGTCCGTGAGAATGACATGTCGGGTCTTACCGGATTTACTCAGTGGAATGGTCAGGATGCCCTGGTCGGTGTTCAGGCAATCCCAGCGGGAATGAAACTGCTCCGTGAGGCGTAAGCCTGTTTCCAGAGCGAAGGCCACAATTAACCAGTGCTCCGGAGGCAAGGTGTCCCGCAGGCTGGAGATTTCCTTATCACTCAGGAAGCGAAGCCGCCCGGCTGGCTCGGAAAAGAACTTCACGCCTTTGACTGGATTGGCCGAAAGCAGACCATCGGCAATCGCCAAGTTCAGGATGCGTCGTAGGGCTCCAAAGTAGCGGTTAATCGTTCGTGCGGTGCGGGTGCCCTTGTGCTTCATTTTGGCTTGGATATGCCGTAACTCGTCGGCGGTAATCTCGCTCAAAAGCTTCCGCCCGAGGAGCTTCGACCAAAACTTTCCATAGCGATGCACATTCCGAAGACCTGGCGAGGTCACCCCTTCCAGATACCGCGCAATCCATGCCCGGAGGGTCAATTCCCTGGAGACGGCATACTTCTCGGGAAAGTAGCGATTCTCGCGCGCTTCGGACCGTAACCGACCATACAGCGTCTTGGCTTGGCTCTTGGAGTCCGCCCGGAACCATTTCTCCCGGCCATTCACATACAGGCGAACCCACCAACCGCCTTGCTTAAACACCACTCCACGGTCTTTACCGTTTCGCCTTGCCATCGGAGCCTCCCTTTCGCCCTTTCCTGGCTGAATCGGCCTTCGTGTTAGTCATATCTCCAGAAGCTTTGTGTTTCTTCGGGAGATGTTTCTCTCGCCATTTCCGAGTGGCCACTCGTGTCTGGCACCGAGGACCGCAGTATGTTTGATCAAACCGAATAGCGAGGTAAATCCGTTGGCATTCTGGGCAACGGCGAATTCGCCCGGAATAGTCGACCAATAAATGAGCGAACCGATATTCAAACTCCTTCACTTTTCGCTTTGTGGCAACAAACACACTCCCTTTGCGTTCATGGTCCGCGCCCGGCAACGTGACAATGATGGTGAATTGGGGAAACGTGAAGGCAGCCACGGCCTTTGTCCATAAGTTCTTTAAGCTGCGGAGGACCATGGTTTGAATCTCTTTGGCCTCTGCGCGGCTTGGAATAGTGCCACGAAACTTCTCTCCTGGGATAGATTGGACGCTCCATCCTCCTTCCGTCGCGATTTCTTCTCCATGGCGAATCGCAACGTCATCGACAAAGCTGGCCACCTCGAAAGCCAGAACCATCCATTCACTTGGGGTGAGAGCCTCTAGGTCGGTTTGGATAAACTTCAAGAGCCAGCCGACTTCGCCGTCTGCTGTAGTCAGAATCCGTTCTCTGGCCTTCTTCATCTCGCCGTAGAACTGCTCAAAGATTGCGGCATGGTCTATGGTCATCTGACCTCTCCTTCTGTAGCTGGCTTCGGCAGCTTCATCACTCCATCCCATTTCACACGAAAAAACTAGAGGTGAACGAGCCACTTTCGGACTGAAAACTCTTGGGAAGTGTACCTCGTCAATGGTAATGCGTGTCAATACACGTTATGCCTCTTTTATATCAGGCATAACACCAATGATTCACTCATTACCAAGGAGGTGCCCGATGGTCCCGAGTACAAAATTGATCACCATTCGAGAAGCGGCGAATCGGTTAGGACTGAAGGAAAGCACGATCAGGAAATACATCCTGAAACGGCAGATCGCTTATGTGAAGCCGTCCGTCCGTGCCGTGCGGATTCCTATCGAGGAACTGGAGCGGATTCTGGCTGCCGGCCTCAGGCCTGCCATCCCTCAGGCGGAAGGTGCGCGATGAGCCGCTGGAAGGAGTTCCGGCGGGAGCCCGTCGCCGGGGAATGGACCAGAAAACAGAAACGGGGCTATCACCGGGTGCGGTCGCTGCTCTGGTTCTGGGAGTGCCATCAGTTCCAAGTGCTGTGGGTGACGCTTTCGACGGCAGAAGGCGGGGATGCAGAGAAGCTCACCTACCATCACAAACAATTACGCCAACGGATTGAACGACAGCTCGGCTTTCAGGGCTTGGAGTACTACCAGGTCAGGACGGAGGAGGGACATGGCGTGCTCCATATCTTCTGGGCCTGGCGGGTGCCGGATGGGGAACGCGCGCGGCGCTTCTGGATCTCTCAGGAATGGCTCTCGGCCCAATGGCAAGCCCTCCACGGGGCTCCAGTCGTCTGGATCAAGGCCTATCAGCCCAGCCATCGTTCCCGGAACCGTCTCAGCCGGTACGTCATCAGCCAGTACGTCCAGGATCAATGTGGCTACGTGAACATGTGCTGGTCCTGGAAACGGTCGCTTGGGTTTCCCATCAGCCGACTGTGGGAAGAGATGCGGCACCAATGGTCTACAAGGAATGCCTATCGCCGTATCAGGGGCGAAATCGAAATCCCGCGAATCGTATTCATTAAGACCTGGGAAGATCTGCTCTCCGGGCATCCGATTTGGTTCAGTGGCACGATTTTGCAGCTGGTGCTTGGAAAGGGGCTCGTCTATCAGGAGGTGTGAGCATGATCTGCCATCGATGTGATCTGAAGTTGCCGAGTCTATTTGGTCCAGCCTGTTGCGGACGGGAAGCGACCACCTATGATCGTGCGCGCAAAGCCTGGCTCTGTCGTGTGCATACGAAGGAACGGTTGTGCGAGTTCTGCCAATTCGAACGGGCGTGGGTGCGGTTTTGTTATAGGGAGCATGATGTCACATGCGAAATCTGGCTCTGCGTGGACTGTGCGGGACTGACCACTCGTAGTCTCGATTCTTAAAATTCTCGGCTACCGCCACATGGAATATTCGCGCGATTAAACCAGGCCTTGGCATTGAAAGCGGACATTTCCTCTGCATGCCAGGCTTTTTTCAGTTCGGTCTATAAACTATGGCTGTGATGAATTTGTGACGGACGCTATGCTAAAGGCATTCCTGCTGCCTCGAATATATGGTTTTTATGGCTAAACAAATTCTTGTCGTAGAAGACGACTTAGATATTGGTCGGCTCTTGGAGATGCACCTGACCGACACCGCATATGCCGTAGAGATCGCCAAAACCGGAGAGGATGGCCTTCAATGTGTGCTCTCGAAGAGATATGACCTTATTATTCTTGACGTGATGCTGCCTGGCATCGACGGGTTAGAGATATGTCGGCAGCTTCGATCGCTCCCCACCTATACACCCATCCTCATGTTGA
>WBZL01000049.1_pt1 | contig 109034 bp, 112 predicted proteins | sample 5204291 | NCBI WGS metagenome assembly WBZL01 (sample SAMN12344345, study PRJNA552823) | activated sludge metagenome | biome: Activated sludge suspended growth; feature: Nitrification reactor; material: Wastewater; isolation source: activated sludge from nitrification reactor of wastewater...
AGCGGCCAGCGCGGTAATCGTACCTGCTGTCCCCACAAACGTGACTCCAACCGGCAAGGCCAGATCTGCCACAGCGGCAGCTGTCTCGTTCCGCACCCACTCGCGTGCCTGACGAACTTCATCGCCGGCAGGCGGGTCGTGGTGTAACACGCGCTCACAGAGGCGCACAACACCGATGTCGATCGATCGCACCAATGGAGCGAGGACCGGTCGATCCAGGATGAATTCCGTGCTTCCCCCGCCGATGTCGAGGGCCAGCACGTCGTTGACATCCGCGGGCAGGCCTGACCGGATGCCCAGCATGGTCCGGCGTGCTTCCTCTTCACCAGAAATGATCTCAACTTGAAGCCCTGTTCGTTCTCGGACCACATTCACGAACTCATCGCGGTTCCCGGCATCGCGCACCGCGCTCGTTGCCACTGCGGTGTAGGCGGCCAACTCGTACCCATCCATCACGCTACACCACTCTTTCAGCGTCTCCACCACACGCTCCACGGCGTCGATTCGCAGCATGCGGTCCCGGTCAACTCCTTGACCTAACCGCAGGATGCGACGATCAGCATGCCACTCCCGCAAGGTTCCAGACGACGTGACTTCAGCGATGAGCAGCCGGCAGGTTAAGGTTCCGATGTCGATGCCGGCAAACAGTCGCGGGGAAGCCCTCTGATGGACGGTCATCGAACAGCCCTCATTCCTCGTCCACCGCGATGTCATTCATTTCCAATAGCAGTTTCGTACGTTCGTCCTGCAACGTCTGCACCTGCGTCATCAAGCGTGTAATCTCACCGTCGGACAGAATGCGATCAGCCACTTCGCCACGATCGTACAACTCGATAGTCCGTTCACCGATGTCGGCATGAAGATCATTCAACTGTTGCTCGACCTTTCGCAACTCAAGGCGGTACCGAAGCAGTTCCCCCTCTTCCAGCGCCCGAGTCGCCGCTTTCGCGGTACCATGTCGTAACGTGACCCATCCGGCGCGAAGATCGTGGCTCAACCGTTGCAGCAGTCCCATCCTTCCTCTCCTCACCCGATCGGCAACCTATCAGCGGCCTAACTTACGGCTCCCAACGCCAACTTTCCCTTCCACCGTCGCAACAGAGCAGCCTTGAATATCTGATGTTGCGGCAACGTCAGACGAGGATCTTGCGCCAGCAACACAGAGGCCTCTTGCCTGGCCAGCTCCAACAGCTGTGCATCCCGCACCAGATTGGCCGCACGAAACTCCGGCATTCCCCACTGGCGCAACCCCAGAAACTCGCCCGGGCCCCTGATCCGAAGATCCTCTTCGGCAATGACAAACCCATCGTGTGAGCGGACGAGTGCAGTTAGTCTCTGTTGCGCAGGGGAACGATCGGTTTCCGGACTTCCGTCAGGACTGAGCCGTGACCTGGCTTCCCGCGGAATATACGAAGCCATGAGGATGCACATGGACTGATGTGCTCCCCGCCCGACCCGCCCCCGCAATTGATGGAGTTGCGCCAACCCGAACCGTTCCGCATGTTCGATGACCATGACCGTTGCATTGGGCACGTCCACCCCGACTTCAATCACCGTCGTCGCCACTAGGATCTGAATAGTGCCGGCCTTGAAGGCTGCCATCGTCTGTTCCTTTTCGGCCGTCGCCATTCTGCCGTGCAGTAGCCCTACCTGCACTGTTGGAAAGACATCCTGCCGCAGCTGCTCCGCTCCTTGAATGGCAGCTCTGAGATCGATTTTCTCCGATTCTTCGACCAACGGATAGACGATGTAGGCCTGACGCCCGGCCTTTAACTCGTCTCCCAGCATCTGCCAAGTCTTGTGGCGTTGCCCTTCCGTATACAACATCGTCCGCACAGGTTTGCGACCAGGCGGCAGCATATCGATCACCGACACGTCCAAGTCTCCATAGACCGTCATCGCCAATGTCCGCGGAATCGGCGTGGCCGTCATGACCAAGACATCCGGTCGATACCCCTTGTCGAGCAAGGTTTTTCGCTGCAGTACGCCGAACTTATGCTGTTCATCGACGACCACGAGACCCAAGCGCGCAAACTGCACCCGCTTCTGAATCAAGGCATGCGTGCCGATCGCCACCTGAGCCTTGCCGGACCTTAGCTGCTGGAGCACGGCATGACGCGCTTTCGATGCTCCGCTACCAGTCAACAATACCGCGTTGAGGCCCACCGACTCCAAGAGCGGCTTGAGTGTGAGATAATGTTGCTCTGCCAGAATTTCTGTGGGAACCATCAGCGCAGCCTGACAGCCTGACCCGCATGCCATCACTACCGCGTGCAGCGCGACAACGGTCTTTCCGGAGCCGACATCCCCCTGCACCAACCGATTCATCGGCCTGGACGTCACCATGTCGGCTTGGATTTCCCGCCACACCCGCTCCTGAGCGGCGGTCAGCGTGAAGGGCAACCGCCGAGCAAGCTCCTTCAGTGGCTCCGCCTGAGGATTGAAACGGAATGGCTTGCGTTCCTCCTTCAATTCCCGCTGCCGAAGGGCCATCGCCGCCTGCAAGAGGAACAGCTCTTCAAATGCCAGCCGGCGATGGGCAGCGGTTACCCCGTGATCGAGGGCTGCGAAGTCAGTATTCGATGCCGGGAAATGCACCTGTTGTATGGCCTCACCGATCGGCGGCAACCGATGCCGCGCCCGCACAGACAGCGGCAGGACTTCCTCTAGATCCCCCCCGTGCTCGGCCAGCAGACTGTGCAGGAGAACTCGCATCTGACGGGAAGTCCAACCTTTTGTCTCATGATAAATGGGCACGATCCGCCCGACATGCAGCAACTCGTCGCCAGCCCCGCTTAACACCTCAAATTGCGTAGCCTCCAACCGCAGATCCATCCATCCACGCCGGCCGGCGACCACCCGTCCAGCCATCATGACCCGTACCCCCTCTTTCAAGACCTCTGCCAGGTAGGATTGATTAAAAAACACGGCGTGGACGGTACCGGTTGCGTCCTGCACGGACACGTCAAGGATCGACAGTCGACGCGACCGCGCGCGGGTCGATTCCGCTCGAATGATCACTCCGCACACGCAGTGAATGCCTCCGGGAACCAGTTTGGCAACCGGCGTGACCACCGATCGATCCTCATACCGCCAGGGCAAGGTCCACAATGCCTCCTCGACCGTGCTGATTCCCAATCGTTGCAACAGGATCGTTCGCTTCGGACCAACCCCCTTCACAAACTGAATCGACAGCTCCCACAAGGGCCTTGGCGGATCGTCACTCAGCGGGATCGGCGGCGGTTGGTCTGTTGTGGGGATCACCGGCGAGGGCGGGATCATGCCATCCCCATCTTGCAGTCGGCGAAGTAGCGCGAACGCTTGGGTCAGACGATCCCGCTGCTCGGCTGGTGTGAGTCGCGTGTAAAAATCGACAAACAGGTTGCGGAGCGAGAGGAGTTCAACCTCGACTGCTCGAGGATACACATGCTCGCCTAGCGCCCCGATTACCTGCGCGGAGACGAAATGGTCGAGATTCTTGACAGTTTGAAGATGAGCATGGGTATCACGGCAGGCAAACTCAATGGGTCGAATCACACGATGCAAAAACGCTCGGAGAGGATCGCAACCATGAGGAGAATCAGGACGTGGCATCCTGGTGCGGGATGGTATCACAGCCCTTCAGGCCGCTCAACGATCGCCCCCTCATGGGGGCGGCTACTCACCGGAACACCGCGGCTTTTCCAACTTTCCTTGGCCCTCCCCAACCCGGGTGCTAGAGTGGGTTCGTGTAGGACTCATGGAAGGACACCTATGTATCGACGTAATATCAAGCATATTCTCGGGCCATTGGCTGTGCTGATTGCCATCTTCATTTTCTATCAGATGTGGCTCAAGCCTCGGTATTTTCACGACACTCCGGCACCGCCGGCACAAATCGTTGCAGAAGAGGGCGCCACCGCGCCCACCGCCCCGGTGGCACCTCCCCAATCCGCTCCCCTCGGAGAGCTCAAGCGACCCCGAACCATCGATCCCGTCAGCATACCAGTGCCCCGACACTCCGAACTGCTTGGCGCAATTCACGAGGATCTCGAGAAGCACAATATCAGCGCAGCAGAGACCAAACTTGCCGAACTGCCTGCCTCGATTCTCACGGAATCGGCCACGAAGCGCCACATCGCGATATTGTGGAACAATCTAGGAATTCTTCAAGAGAAGACCGGTGGAACCGAAGTGTCCGTAAGAGCCTTCCAAAAGGCCGTCGCCCTTGATCCCCAGAACCCAGTGGCCCACCTCAATCTCGCCCACGCCTATTGGGGTCTTCGGGACCCCGCTCTCACAGAAGAGTTTTTGCAGAAAGTTGTGACCCTCACTCCCGACGAGCCTTTCCCCCACGTTGCACTCGCGGATCTCCTCCAGGAGAAGGATCGTCTCACAGAGGCAGGAAAACACCTGACCCAAGCCAAGGATCGACTCAAGAAAGATCCTGGTCTGCAGTCGTACGTCAAGGCCGTCACTGCCAAGGTGCATCGTACCGAAAAGGTGGAGGAGAAGTTCTCCCGCCATAGTAGCGTCCACTTCACCGTCAAATATGATGGAGCTGAGGATCCGGAAACGTGGACGGTGGTTCTTGAGATCCTCGAGGAGGCGTATCGAGAAATCGGTCAAAAGTTAAATTTCTTCCCATCGAGGCCGATCATGGTCGTGCTTCACACAAAAAATCAATTCCAGGGTGCCACCGGAAGTCCGATTTGGGCGGATGGGTTGTTCGATCCGGTGCTCGGACGTATTCAAATTCCCACCCAGGGTGCTGCGACGGATCGCGCCTGGTTGACGAGAGTTCTCCGGCACGAATTTGTTCATGCAGTGATTCACGAAGAGTTGGGCGCGACCGCCGGATCCATTCCCACCTGGTTGAATGAAGGATTAGCCATGCAACTTGCCGGTGATTCCTGGCACGACATGACGAGTATGCCGCAAGGAGAACAGAGCCTGGTTCCGCTGGCCGCGCTTGAAGGGAGCTGGGAGAATCTACCGGCGGACAAGGTGAGCGTGGCCTACCATGAAGCCAACGGCGCGACCCATTATCTGATCGAACGATTCGGCATGCACAAAGTCCACGAAGTTCTGGCCCATCTCAAAGCCAGGCAAACGATTGCAGCGGCCATGCAGGACCGACTCCTACTATCCTACGAGCGCTTCCAGCAACAATGGGCAGAAAGCCTTGGCGCAACCGTATCTCCAGCAAAATCGTAAGCCTCATCGAAGAGCGGCCTTAAGTAGATCGGCCGCTGATCCCTCCCGAGTATGCCAGAACGGAATCGACTGCGGATACCGATTCGTTTCCGGCACTCCCCTTGACTCTTCAACCTGATCCAGTTGTTCAAACACATCCTCCCAGAGCAGTCCCCCTGAGCCACGGTCGTAGGTCCGCACAACCAATTCAAACACATGAGACAGCGCATTGTTCGTCTGGACCTGATAGGCCTCGTCAATTGACACCCCCTGCACCTGACTTCGCCTTCTGCTGCCCGGGACAAACTGGTCCTGCCAGACCAGGCTTCCCGTGATGGGATTCACCGCTCGCAGGGAAAAGAAGGTGTCCACCGTTTTGGGCCTGTTGCTCGTCATTATCAAGGTCTGGGCACGGTTCTGGGTGACATGGGCCTTAACCTTTGCCACTCCGTCATCGCCACTCCTCAGCAAATTTAGTTGGCCTTCCCAGAGAAACTTGCCGGTTCCTGCGTCATACGCACTCAACAGGAACTTCGACTTTCCGGTTGAGTCTGTCCCGATTCCTCCGGCAAAGATACGCCCCCTCCACTCATCACCGCCCGTAGCGCCGTCCTCGTTGACGCTGAGGTCGAAGGCGTCATCGGACAGGATGGCCCCCGTCAGGGCATCGTACGTCCGAACCATGATCATCGAAGCCCCGGCGGACTGAAATCCGAAGCCCGCCGCCAACACTTCTGAGTGGGTGCGTGACTGTTGATCGGGCGGTTCTATACCCGGCGCAGATGCCCAGATGTAGCTGCCTGGCATTTCATAGGATGCCCCTATCGAATGAGCGAAGCCGAAGCAGTACGCAACGAACAGGGCGAGCAGAAACAGTAGCCGTTGGACAGACTTTCGGTATTGAGTTCGTCTCGGTGGTGCGGAAGGTCCACGTGCCAGATCACGAGCTGGCATACTTATTCGGTGTGTTTGTTGATTCACTTGTGCCTCCCCTTGTGAGAGGCGAATTCTCCTCTGGAGACGCAATCCTGGTAAATCACCCAGCGGGTCTGACCGGCCCCTCGAAGGGTGGGAGCGAGATCATTCGCTGTTCAAGCAGGGAACCGGCAAATCATCGGCCAGACGAGTGGGGGTGGGCACCTCTTGTAGTTGAGAGTTCGAGCCCGATGAAACACCTATGGCACTGGTGCATGAAGGTAGCTTGCGGCCGCTAAAGACACGGATTATAGTGCCATCATGAAAGATATTCGGCCCGTTATCGTCTTGCTCGCCGCGCTGACCGCCCTCGAAGCTCTTCTCTTCCTGCTCCAGACATCAGCGGAGTTATCAACCATCCGGGAGGGTGTGTTGGTAGGATTTCTATTCGGGGTCCCGACATTGCTGATAGGCGGCCTACTTGCACTCCGCAAACATTGGATCGTGATGGCGGCTGTTATGTACAGCACGATCGCTTTGGCACTGGATTTGGCGACAATTGTTCAGGAAGTGAATCAGACCGCTCCTCGGGGACTCGTCTTGACTCTCACGGTAGGGAGCAGCTTGTTAAATTTCCTAATCATGATTTTGGGTGGACGATGTGCACTTACCTTCCATCCGGGTGAACCGCCTCCAGAAGATTCCCATCCTCATCTTCGATTCCCTTCCTCATCCTAAGCGGCCGGACCTTTCACAAATTCTGCATCCTGGAGCCACTCACCGGTCTCACCCCGTGAATATATACTACCCTGCTCCGCACATAATAACCTGCGCACGGCGAAAAGACTCGCCTGCTCCGCCGGATACGATCCTTCACAATCCTCAAACAATTCGCCTTGCATGATGAAGCGGCGACGGAGAACGAGTGCAGCATGTACCCGTCCAAGCAGCACCCGGGTTTGCTTCGACAAATAGATATGTAGGACGTTGGAGAACCAGACGACGTCCTACCGATCCGGTCAGTCCTCCTCCATAAATTTGAGCGCCAAGTTTGACATGCGAATTCTCGCTTTTGAAGGTGCTCGCGCGCTGCGTCGCCACAGCCAGGACCACCGCACAATCGCATAGTTGCCCTGCGATGCGGTACTGAGCAAAGAATGCCCTGGTGGAGGCCCCAGCTCCATCCTCGAGATCCAGCAAAGTCTTGGCTTTTTGCAAATCGAGCAGCAAGGCCCCCCTCAATGCGATACCAGGGGTGCAATGGTGCATGGCTCAGATGCACTGATGTCGGAGGCGGGAATATCAAGCTCGTTGCGGTCCGCGAGACATCCCGTACGCACGGTCTCGGTCAGATGCAAACAATCCTCCCAGTGACTGGTCAGGATTTCGATATAGGCACCCAATGGAGAGGATGTCGACCATTCAAGACCGACACTGAAATACAGTCGCGCGATACCCATGCCCTCACTTTCATCAAAGCCCGCCCAGCGCGAGATTCCAACAAAGATCATCAAGCCGCGTTGGCCCACCTTGAGGACCACATCCAGCTTGACAACGCTGGAAAGATCGAGCTCAAACGACACGCGGCAACAGGTACACGTCGAGGGTGGAAGGAAAGGCTTCAATGCTTGCAATGAGGTGAACGCTCAGAGGAGGGCTGACTGCCTGGAATCGCACTCGTGCTATGATCTTAAAAGTGTCTGGCACCATCGCACGGCGGCAATGACGTCGTCAAATCGCTGGAGATCGATGGGCTTGTGAAATGTAATCGCAACGTATTCGTCGTTCATATCCGTTTGTTCTGCAAATCCCGCCTTCAAAAGGGCTGGACGTTTCTTGGATACTGCCGGACCTAAAAAATACTTGGCCTGTTTCGCGACCTCGTCACTGCCAAGGTCCTCCGTCGTTCCATCGCACATCAGACTCTTGACATCATCCATGGCGATTCCGTGCTGACAGAGAAATTGGCCGTCAGACCTTACCTCCAAAAGCCACCCATCATCCCCCAAATCCAACGCAAGGGCAGCACCAGACTCCAGTTCGTAAAATTGAGGGACGGCATTACGCAGCCGAGCACGGATTTGCGCCCAGGCTGGGCCAGACTCAAGACTCATACCTGTGACCGCCGTGAGTGAGGAGTCGGATTTTCCGTTTGCAGGCGAGCACGGAGACATTCTAGGCGGTTGACATTTTCCGCCAATTTGGGAAGTTGGTATTTACGGTCCATCCGTACGACTTGCTCCAATAATTCGGCGGCAATGTGTAACTGCCCCAGATCCTCATAACATTGCGCCAACACATACCGTGCACCGCCGGCTCGCAATTCATCACGATTTCGCTCTGCAATCGATTGGCTGGTTTGGCAACAGGCGATGGCATCTTCATACCGTTTCTGAACGGCGAAGGTCCGCCCCATCATCCGCCAGGCATCAGCTACCCCCCCCTGATTGTTCAGACGACGCATCAACACCAATGACTGTTCATAATAGCGCAATGCGTCTTCACACTGCCCCGTTTCACGTGCGACCAGGCCAAGATCAGAAAACAACACCGCCTTGCCCAATTCATCATGGACTCGCGTCATAATGTCGAGAGCCTCAAGATAATACGCGCGCGCGCGATCCCACTCACCTGCGTCTGCACGCAGATTCCCTAAATTGGCCAGAGTGGTCCCGATGCCCTTCTCATCCCCCAGAACTTTTTGTAGCTCCAGTACTTCTTGATAATAACTCTGGGCTGACTCGCGCCTCCCACTCACCGCGCAGATATTGCCGAGATTGCCCAGCGTAGCACTCAGCGCCCGACGGTCGCCAGTGAAACGGTCACACTCCAAAGCCTTCGCATAGCAGGCGTAGGCATCCGTATAATGCCCGCGTGCAAAATGCTCGTTGCCTTGGCGGTTCAGCTCTTCTGAGAGTCCGTTGCGGAGAGGCATTGCTATTACCCTTGCAGCACGTTCTCCACTACCTGCTTGGCCCCAAATGTGATGCTCGCTCCATCGCCGACTAGAATGGAGTCGAAATTATACTTCAATAGACGTTGAAGCCCCTCCTTGGCTGCCTTCAAGTTCTGGTATTTATCGGAGGGCAGTAAACTCAATGCACCTGACGGTTTGCCAATGAGCGCATCACCAACAATCAACACGCCTTTTCCCTGCTGAATATAGAGGGCTGACTCGCCGGGAGTTTTTTGATCTTTGAGCTGAATGACCCAAATGCCGCCAGGCAATAATTCACCATCCTTGAACGTCTTTAACGGGTTCACATCCATCTGAGCCCGATCTGCCTCAGGAACCTGCAACTGACAGCGGAATTCATTCTGGTAGGTTGCTGCTTCACGAACGTGATCGCGATTCGTGATGATAATATAATCCACTCCCCCTTGCCGTCGAATGAGAGTGCTGGCCTCGGGCGTCATCGGGGGAGGATCAATCAGAATCCGATGCTCCCCCACGGACAGAAACAATCCATTAAAATCAAGCTGTTTCTCTTCAGAAAACCACGACCATTGCCAAATCCCTGGCAGAAGCTGTTTCACACGTGATTCCTTCCAGCAACCAATCTACAACACGCCCATCGCATCTTGCAGAGTCTTCGTCACTTTCGCGCGTATGCCGGCTTCATCCGGGAGGTCGACAATATCGTCCTCTGATACGGTGATGAATTTGCGATTTGGCCCTTTGGTCAGAGAAATGAGGAACATGCTGTTCGTTGGCTTCGTCGGAATCACCACCTCAACAGCGGGATCCAGGTTTTTTACGAGATCGACAAACTTTTGCTTACCTTCATCCCATTCATCCATGAACCTTGATCTCCCTACTACATTACCCCTGCACCGCTCGCAGGCGGAGAAGCGAGCAATTTTTCGACCTCTTGAGCAATGACATCGGCATCGGCTAGATCCATATTGCCGACCCGTTGCCAGCGAATCACTCCGTGCTGGTCAATCACGTACACGTTGGGAATGAACTTGCCGCCGCCATAAAGCTTATCGGTCGTCTTGTTGGGATCTAGCAGGTAGGGGTATGTCACCTTCACTGGGAAAGCGCTCAAGAATTCTCCCACGTCTCGCTTTGAGTTTCCCGACGAATTGATACCAACCACGGCGACATTTTTCCCAACCGTTGCCTCATGCACCTTCTGCAAATTCGTGCCTTGGATCATGCAGGGGTCACAAATATGAAAAAGCCCCAACACCACCACCTTACCTCGCAACTGCTCGAGCGAGACAGTATCCCCGGTGATTGACGTCAACCCGAATGCAGGGGCAGGTTCCCCAACCTTGAAAAATCCGGCAGCGAACACAGCGTGGGAAGCCCACAACGGAACCAATGCAATCGCAAGGGCAATCAGAGCGCGTTTCATCAAGGCCTCCTTTCTCACCATGGTGCAGAGAGTAGAAATATCCCCTGCAGCCGATTCCTTTCAGCTCTTAGGCAGCGCCATGCATGCTGGCATCCTAGCATGCGTTTTTTTTCTGGAGCAACCACTTAGGAAGGCAGAACCGCGTGTCGGTTGACACGGAATCTTCCTAGAGTGAGGAGTCTCTGTCCATCAGCCGGAACTCTGAAGCCACCGCACAATCGCTTCTCGCATACGAACGGAGAGGATCCATCGGGCGACTACCCGCTGAACGGGCTTAAGACAATGCGACATGATACGCAATCTGGATTGGTAGCGGAACCAGGGCAAACACCGCGTCATCACTTCGCTCTCAGTCCGACACAGTTCTACACCGAGCTTCCATCGTTCCCAAGAGGAATCTTTGATTAACATGTATAAAGCCTCGGCACAGTTTTCATCGATGCCTTGGGCTGGATTCTTCAGCAAATGTTTGGGCATTCTTCTTAGTAAGGAAACTATATCCCTATCTAGTTCGATTTCCTGAAGCACTAGAGCCGGCAACGAGGTATCGAAAAGCGTTTGCGCCAAACCTAAGCCCAGCAATACGACTCGGCGACAGCTCCATTCCTCTGCCTGAAACAAGATTCGGCTCCAGTCCAATGCTGGGCGGCGCCGCACAAGTTCCGCCACATCGCATATCCATTTCAGCTGTTCCCATACATGTTTTGTCCCATGAATACATAGCAGAATCAGCAGGTCCTCATGAGTCAAACCCATCACCGCTTTTGTCGGCAACCCCACCGGCTTCAATCTTCCATAGAGCTCTTTTCGGTCAAGCCGAAACCCGAAATGTTGACGGACCATATTCCACTGCAAATCAACAGCGACAATACCGTTCTTCTTCTGAAACAAGTGATAGGGCTCCTCCGACTCCTCTTCCTTGCCTGTGTCTCGGCTGGTCAATTGATAGCCTTGAGACCAGAGAACTTTTCTCGCCTGCGGAACCGCTTCTTGCTCCACGATCAGATCGATGTCTGCACATTCACGCAGGCCAATGTCGCCATACGCAGTCTGCGCGAGTGCCACTCCCTTAAATGGGATCACTCTTACACCTTTAGCCGCGAACGCATCAATGAGCATCACCAATTCTTTGGCGAGCAATGTATTCAACAGCACATTAGCCTGATTATGCCGACGAAACGCTTGATGAGTGGCCGAGGGCACCGCCTTGGGGCAGATCGTGAGCAGGTTTCGATACACCAACGGCGCCACCCCATGCGCTCTCGAAAGCTGCCAAACCCTGTCCCACTGAACTCCATCAGAGACCAGATCTTCGACTTCGACACGGGCAAATTCACTCACGACAGTTCTCGCACAAAGGATGAGCAACCGCCCTTCGGCATGCATCTGAGACAAAGCCGTCGACCGCTCGTTCCCCTTGCGAGAACCAGCTCTCGTGCGAAACGATCCCCATCCGACCGATGCAGACTTCGACTGTTCTCCCATCTCAGCTTGCCTTCTTCATTGAATGGTTGTCCAAAAGGGGAGTCACAAGCCAGGGTAAATCCAGGACATCACGGCCAAAATGAAGCCGGTAGCAGTCAGTCTCCTGAATGAGCCGCACCAACGCTTTGAACTCCTCCCGCGCAACCTCTGGTTCATATACGAGCAATGAATGCGGAAGAATCATCTCCATGGCCAATTTCTTCGATAGAGGCTCGAGGCAACTGTGCGGCGAATCAACAACTGTGGGAAATAGAATCACGGCAGGTTTGCAGGACTGTCCGAGTGGATTCGAGTACAGATCCTCCGCGTAGAAATAGCGTTTTGGAGTTCCCGAATGAAGAAGTGAGGGCGGCGCGTTCCGCAACTCAGGGAAAAATGAAACGGTTTGATCGGTAACGTTGATCCTCAGAGGATAAGGAAGTAGTTCTACGCCGCTGTCTGTTTCCCGGAAGAATGGGTGGTCATCGGAGAGGTAGCGATATCCGGCTCGCAGTAACGAGAGGAATGACGTAGTTTTTCCTCGTCCACTAAATCCGGGAATCAACACCCCCTTCCCCTTATACTCGAGCGCTGTGGCATGGAAGGTAAAAATCCCACATCGCTTCAGCAGTTCGGTCATGGCAAAATGCACGAAGCTATTCCGGATATCCGGTGACATATCCTCAGGACGCACCAGATACCCCTGCGCAGATAAGGAGCGGCCATCAATCACCACAAGCCCCTCTTCATGAAAGTCAGCAAACAGTACGCCTTGGGCTGAATAGATATCGCAACGCCAAGTTGCGTGACTAGCACAACCGAGGACAAGACCTGATCCACTGTGCAGCAGTAGAGCCTTGCTGGAGACCCGTACAGGAATGTCTCGTCGGTGTTGAACGGCATAAAATTGCAATTGCAGGGGCTGGGTCGTCACCCCATGGCAGCTAAAATGTCGAAGCAGTGATTCAACAGAATGGGCTAACTCACGTGAATTCGTCGTGAATGTCATCTCCGTTCCATGGATGGAGAGCTGAATTTCCGTTGTCGCCGAGGCTGCATGCATTGACATCGCTCCTTGCCTACCTTAAGTGCCGCCGTATGGGCGGTCTGACCTAACTGGAAACTGGCCGCAATTGACGGCCAGTTTCCCGCATCAACCCAACTCGATCCGTTACCGGGGCTGCTGGTCAAGCACGCGCGACAACTGAATCGCCGTCACGTCGCGCAACAATTCATGTTTCAGGAGTTCTGGCTTGACATATTGCATTTTCTTCTGTTCCATTCGATTCCTCCTTTTGGTTACATACGTATCCAGCACCAGTCATCTATCTCACCAAGACTTCAGCCGACTTGCCCAAAGACATCATTGGCCTAGAACATATCCTGTCTGATCACACAAGACAGCTGGGTCGCCGTCACATCGCGCGGCACTCATGTTTCACGAGTTGAGGCTTTACATACTCGACCTGTTTCCGTTGCTCCATCCGACTCACCTCCTTTCGGTGCGAATTAACCCCTCCTGGCGTAGCTGAAAGACTAGATCCAGCCCATCTGATTGAGCCCGTTTCGGCGTCACATCAAAGTGCTCGGGAATGCAGGATAGGATGTGCGCCAACGAACGGGTACCGGTGCAATGTTCCCACACGAACGCACCGACAACATTCAGTGTGTAATATCGGCCTGTACTCAAGTTGAGCAGCACGCACTCCCCATCAAGAACCGTCCCATGCACATCTTCGTGACGCACAGGAAATAGCTGGGCCAGATCAACCTGAGGTTCAACGCAGCTAGGCGCGTCAACATCCATCATGCACCTCCAGAGTGTCAGGGTTCGGGAATATCACTAGCCTCGTACCTACTGCCGCCTCTTCCTGACCAGCCGAAGAAGGCTGGCGGGTCTCGGGACTGCTCGCCTTAAGTGCGGCCTCACCAGCACAAAGATACCCGTGCCATAATGACTTCTCTATCACCGTTGAGAGTGGATACCTCTCGCTTTGGGGGGGAAGACCTGTGCATAGTCAGGCCCAGTAGGCGCAGCAAGCCCAAGGCCCACCATACCTAACGCTGGACGTGGCAATCGGAAGGTTTTGGGTTGTGGCTAGGGCCACATAGGGAGTAGCCTTAGTCGGTCGGAACAGGTGGCGAGCTGGGAAACGTAAGGGTTACGGTGAAACCTTTCCAGTAAGAGGAAAGTTCGAGAAAGCCCCGACCATTCAGCGTTAACCACGCATGTCCTTCGAGACGCTGATCACACTTCATGACACCGCAATTGAATTGAACAGGAAGCCCTGCGCGGCGGGCATAGAAGAAGAGGGTGAGTGTACGCGGAAAACAGTTCCCTTTGGGATGATACGGAAAGATCGCCAGCCACCGATCCAGGTAGTACACGACATCCTCAAGGGAGGTCTCTCCTCTGCGGTCAGGAGACGGCTTGCAGGCCAACCAATGGAGTAGCCGCTTCAGACTTATCAGACGCAAGGCAACTCGAACCCCACACACAACAAGCCCGGTTCTGAGAATGAGCCAGTATTTCCTCGCCAACAACATGCCTCAGTCTAACAAGGCATGCGAGGAAGTCCAGACGATCCTGGGAAACAACGAACGATGTGATTAGCGTGAGGCTTCAAAGAGCCCGAGTTGAAGTTCTTCGGCCCTGGTAAAAGAAATGGGATAGCGCTCAGTAAAACAGGCGTCGCAATACTGTCCTGAAACTCCAGAGGCGGCATTCACCATGCCGTCCAAACTCAGATAGGCAAGACTGTCGGCAGTGATATATTTGCGGATCTCATCCGTGGTGTGACTGGAGGCGATTAACTCCTTCTTGGTCGGAGTATCAATGCCATAAAAGCAGGGAGACACGATCGGCGGTGAGCTAATACGCATGTGCACTTCTTTGGCACCGGCATGGCGTAGCATTTTGACGATCTTTCGACTCGTCGTCCCACGAACCAAGGAGTCATCCACGACAACGACGCGCTTTCCCTGGAGAACTTCGGGAACCGCGTTGAGCTTTACCTTCACCCCAAAATGGCGGATCGACTGCTCCGGCTCAATGAATGTGCGCCCGACATAGTGATTGCGGATAAGCCCAGTTTCAAAGGGAAGTCCAGAACCTTCAGCAAACCCCAAGGCGGCCGGCACTCCGGAATCCGGAACCGGAATCACGATGTCCGCCGACACTCCAGATTCTTGTGCGAGTTGTCGCCCAAAGGCTTTGCGAATGGCATACACAGCCCCGCCGCCGAAAATACGGCTATCAGGGCGAGCGAAGTACACGTACTCGAAAACGCACATAGCCGGCTTGGTCAGAGAAAACGGCTTGTAACTCGTCACGCCCCCGTGATCCAGCACGACTAACTCGCCAGGTTCAATCTCCCGTACATATTCGGCATCCAGCAAATCAAACGCGCAACTTTCCGAGGCCACGATCCAGGAATCGCGAAACCGTCCCAAACACAGTGGACGAAACCCGTGGGGATCTCGAGCCGCGACAATCCCCTGATCGGTCATGATCACGACGGAGAATGCACCACGGACCTGCGTGAGGGAATCGATCACCCGCTCGAGCAGCGTGTCCGCTCGCGAATGGGCAATCAGATGAATGATGACCTCCGTGTCCGAGGTCGATTGGAAGATCGCGCCATAGGCTTCCAGTTCACTGCGAAGCATGGTGGCATTAATCAGATTGCCGTTATGGGCCACCGCCAAATTGCCGAATGCGAAGTTTACGCTCAATGGCTGCACATTCTTCAAACCTGCGCCACCAGCGGTGGAATAGCGGTTGTGGCCGATGGCCATCGTGCCAGGCAAACGCGACAACGCCTGCTGCGAGAAGATATCTGCAACAAGCCCTTGGCCTTTTTCGATGTGAAACTGCTCGCCATCGTTCGACACGATACCGGACGCTTCCTGGCCTCGATGCTGCAACGCATACAGGCCCAGATAAGCGAGGTTCGCCGCTTCCTTATGGCCATAGATGCCGAAAACGGCACATTCGTCGTGAAACTTATCGGGAGAGATGATCGGTAACTCTTTGGCCATGACGTTTGTGCCCTAGTTCTGCCCCAACGCGCGAGGAATAGCCGACGCCCAACGATCATGCAAGACATTCAGATCAAGATCGACGGTGCAGCCTTCTGTACGTTGATCACCTTCCAACCGGATCACGAACCGACTGCCTCCGACTGTGCCGATTTTCGCGGCAGGCACACCGGCATCCCGGATCTGATTCAACACAGCTTCCGCCTGTTCCGGTTTGACAGACAGCACAATGCGCGATTGGCTTTCTCCGAAAAGCAGGGCATCCTGGCGCAGACCATTGAGCGGTAATTGTACCATAGCCCCCACATGCCCATCTGGACCAGAGATACAACACTCCGCCAAGGCGACCGCGAGTCCCCCGTCTGAGCAATCATGCGCCGACTGGACCAACCCTGCCCGGATCAGGCGAATCGTACAGGCTTGAACCGCCTGTTCATCTTGCAGATTCAGTAGCGGCGGCGACCCTTGTTCGCGATGGTGCAGCACTTTGAGATACTCCGTTCCTCCTAGATCTTCGCGGGTCTTCCCCAGCAGGAGAATCACATCACCGGCGCGTTGAAACCATTGCGTCACGGTGCGCTCAGCCTCTTCGATCAAGCCCACCATACCAATCATTGGAGTGGGGTAAATCGACAGATCGTTGGTCTCATTATACAAACTCACATTTCCACTCACGATGGGTACGTGCAACGCCTCACAGGCATCCTTCAGGCCTTCGACCGCCAGCACGAACTGCCACATTACCTCGGGCCGCTGAGGGTTGCCGAAATTCAGGCAATCGGTGACGCCGATCGGCTCCGCCCCAGCACAGGCCAGATTGCGCGCGCACTCCGCGATGGCGATCTTGGCGCCTTCGTACGGATTGAGTAGGCAGTACCGCCCGTTGCAGTCGACCGACAGGGCCAAGGCCTTGTTGGTGCCTTTTACCCGCAGCACCGCCGCATCCGATCCTGGACGGACCATCGTGTTGGTGCGCACCATGTGATCGTACTGTTCATAGACCCAGCGTTTGCTGGCAATGGTCGGCGAATCCAACAGTGCGAGGAGAGCCCCATTGGCATCCTTTACGTCTGGAAGCGCATCATGATTTAGTGCTTGCAGCATTTCCTGATACGCGGGGGGAGCACTGGGACGGTCATACCGCGGGGCCTCGTCGGCCAGAGCCTTGGCCGGGACCTCCGCCACCACTTCCCCATTCTCCTTGAGCACGACCTTGCCCGTATCCGTCACCCGACCGATCACCGCGACGTCCAGATCCCATTTACGACACACGCTGATGACCTCTTCCTCCCGCCCGGCTTTGGCCACCATCAACATGCGCTCTTGCGACTCCGACAGCATGATTTCGTAAGGAGTCATGCCCGGCTCACGACGCGGCACGTTCGTCAACTCTAATTCGACGCCGGTCCCTTCCCGTGAAGCCATTTCACAGGCCGAACTCGTCAACCCTGCAGCGCCCATGTCCTGAATCCCGACCAGGCAGTCGCCGGCCATTAACTCCAGACAAGCTTCCAACAGCAGCTTCTCCGTAAACGGATCACCCACCTGCACGGTCGGGCGCTTTTGGGCAGCCTGTTCATCAAAGGAGTCCGATGCCATGGTCGCGCCGTGAATACCGTCCCTTCCGGTCTTTGAGCCGAAATAAATCACCGGATTGCCGACACCGGCCGCCTTGCCCAGAAAAATCTTGTCCTTCTTCGCAATGCCCAGACAGAACACATTCACCAGCGGATTCGATGCATAGATGTCGTTAAAGACAATCTCGCCACCCACCGTGGGCACGCCCATGCAATTCCCGTAGCCCGCAATTCCCGCCACCACACCTTGAAGAAGATGACGGGTGTGCGCACTCTCTAATCCCCCGAATCGCAGGGAGTTCAACAATGCGATCGGCCTAGCCCCCATCGTAAAAATGTCGCGCAGAATACCCCCGACGCCGGTCGCTGCCCCCTGATAGGGCTCGATGAAAGACGGATGGTTGTGGGACTCCATCTTGAACACCGCGCACAGGCCATCGCCGATATCGACGGCGCCTGCATTTTCGCCGGGGCCCTGCACCACACGTGGCCCGGTCGTGGGCAACTTCTTCAAGTGGATGCGGGAACTTTTATACGAACAGTGCTCGCTCCACATCGCGGAGAACATGCCCAGCTCGGTCCAGTTCGGCTCACGACCAAGAATGCCGAGGATTTTTCGATATTCCTCCTCGCTCAACTTGTGCTGCTCAAGGATAGCCGGGGTAATGACTAAGGCTTTCATAGATTCCACAATCTCACACGTAGAAGGTCAGTCCGCGAATCGGAGGACCCGTGAGGCCACCAGACGATTACGCTCCGACCGGCCTGGCCCGTATCTCCGATTTGCCGAACGCACTCAACATCGACAAGAAAATCAATCGTCCGTCCTCGTTACCCAAAACCGATTCCGCACTCCGCTCTGGATGGGGCATCATGCCCAGCACGTTGCCATCGGCATTCATGATGCCGGCAATATTGTCCAAAGAACCGTTGGGGTTGGCTGCGGGCGTGACGTTTCCCTCAGCGGTGCAGTATCGAAAAATCACCTGCGCATTGGCCTTGATGCCGCCGAGCGTGACCGGATCGGTGTAGTAATTCCCGTCGGCATGGGCAATCGGAATCTTCAACACCTGACCGGATTCACAACGATGCGTGAACCGGGTCGCGGCATTCTCAACCTTCACATACACATCCTTGCAAATGAAATTCAGCGACGTGTTTCGCAACATCACCCCGGGTAATAACCCTGCCTCTAAAAGAATCTGAAAGCCGTTGCAGATACCAATGACCAGACCACCCTTATCGGCAAAAGCCTTGAGTGCTCTCATCACCGGAGAAAACCGCGCGATCGCTCCGGTACGCAAATAGTCACCATAGGAGAATCCGCCAGGCAGCACGATGGCATCGAGCCCGGACAACTGCGTGTCCTTGTGCCAGATCATCTGGACAGATTGCCCCAGCACATCGTTAAACACATAGGCGCAATCGTGATCACAATTGCTACCGGGAAACACCACTACGCCGATATTCATAATTCTCAAGAGCTTATGATTGACGACCCCTGACGTATCACGCACGACCGGAAGGAGGTCTTGGCGTCCGCCATCGGGTATACGCTATAAGCTATCTGCTCCTATGTGAGTTCGTACCGATAGTCCTCAACCACCGTATTCGCGAGCAACTGCTCACACATCCGCTTCACTTGCGCATCGGCCCTGGCACGGTCCGTTTCGTTCAGATCCACTTCCAGATACTTACCGACCCGCACATTGGCGGCATTGCTGAACCCGAGCGAGTCCAACGCATGTTCGATGGCCTTTCCCTGCGGATCCAAGATGCCCTGCTTCAGCGTCACATGAATTATGGCTTTCATGGTGTCTTTCCTGCCTGCTCCAGTGCCTTCATACTGTTCTTCACGTATCGGCGAATCAAAAAAATCACGCCCACTGTTCCGAGCCCTGCGAACGACAGCAGGATGAACGCCCAACGCCAAGGAGATTCATGGAGATGGTAGGCCATCAACGCTACCGTAGCAGCCCACACCAGGATAGCTAAGACTAAGCCATAGTTCAGAAACAGTTGCAGAAACCGGTTCATCGTCCCCCACTCCACCTCTGAAATTCCATCCGGATTGGCGCGAGGAGAGCGGGGCGGGCGGCTCTCCTGCGCACGTCCGACGAGGACCTTTCGAAGCCGCGCGTTGCGCAATCAGAACCGTCTGTCTCCCGCTCCCCTAACTGCACACCCTTTTCAGCACCTCCTGATAGGCCTCCTCGATCTTGCCCAAGTCCTTCCGAAATCGGTCCTTATCCATCGATTCTTTCGTGGTCTGATCCCAGAACCGGCAGGTGTCAGGGGACACTTCATCCGCCAAAACCAGGCGATTGTGAAACACACCGAACTCCAGCTTAAAATCGACCAAGAGCATTCGACGCTCTTTGAAAAACGGCAGCAACACTCCGTTGATTTTGTGGCCCAATTCGCGCATTTCACGCAACACCGCCGGAGTGGCCACATTCAGCAGACGCAGGTGATCATCGTTCACCAACGGATCGCCCAACGCATCGTCCTTATAATAGAACTCAATGATGGCCGGCTCAATCGACGCGCCTTCCTTCAACCCTAACCGCTTGGCCAAACTACCCGCCACCACATTCCTAACCACGACCTCCACGGGCACAATCATCACTTTTTTCGTGAGCATCTCGCGATCGCTCACCCGTTCGATGAAATGCGTCGCAATTCCATGCTGTTCAAGAAGGCGGAACACCCGCTCCGAGACTTTGTTGTTGACCACTCCCTTTTCGACGATGGTTCCGCGTTTCTGAGCGTTAAAGGCCGTCGCATCGTCCTTAAAATATTGCAACACCTGATCCGGCCGCTCCGTCGTGAAAATCTTCTTGGCCTTGCCTTCGTAGATCATCGTCCCTGTCGGTTCGCCAGCCATCTCCCTGCCTCCGCTACTACCGCGCGAACAGTTCTAAAATGTCGTCCAGCGACCTGATTGTGCCCAGCAGCGTGGGATGACCGAACCGTCGATCATGCCGGTATTCTTTCACCTGCTGAAGCGCGCGGATCAAGCCCTGAAAATCTTCCAGTTTGTCCGTCTCGAAATACGTAATGAAGTCAAAGTCGTCGAGACCGCTCGAATGATACAGCTTCCGTTTGATCGACGCGCTGTACGGCAGTGCCACGTGCGTATGCTCCTGCATGAGCGAGCGACGACTGGCGTGATCGAGGCTCCACCACTCCGCGTCTTTTCTAATCGGTATGACAATCGCATACGACTTGGCGCCGGCATCACTCGGTACTTGCAAGGCCTGCTTCAGTTCATCCGTAAAACCGGGCACGTAGTCCGTCGGCCTGGTTAACCCATGAAAATAGCTGGTCGGCACCAGGTGACGTCCGAATCGGGTTCCCAGCAAGGACGTGAGAAATTGCTGCGTGTCGGACAATGCATGGGCATGGACTCTCAACATAAAGTCGGCATGGTCCGAGAGCCCACGGAGCAGATAGGATTCGATGACGATATTGCGCGAAAACTGTTCGATCAACCCTTTCACCTCGGCCACGGCGATGACCCGCGCTTCCCCTTGGAGGTCCCACCAATCATGATCTATTTGAAAAGCGGCAAACGTGCCGTACACACCGGGCTGCGTCAGCAATGCCTCGCGATCGGCCGCTCGAACGGGCCAGGCCGTCGCCACGAGCAGGAGAGCCGCACACAGGGCTGTTCGTACCATCGCCGCGAGATTCATGCTCGCCTCTTTCGCCGGTTCGCAGGAATTGCACGGGCGCCGAAGACCCGGCGGAATACCTGATCAAGATGCCGCAAATAGTACATCGGATCGAAACAGGCCGTAATCTCGGTCGGCTTCAGATGGGTTATGATGAACGGATCGCGCCGAACTAATTCTTGAAATCCGACCCCGCCCTTCCAGGCCGTCATGGCATTGCGTTGCACGGCTTCATACGATTCCTTGCGCTGAGCGCCCTTATCGATTAAGGCCAGCAGGAGTCGCTGCGAGTAGACCAGCCCGCCCGTCAGGTCAAGGTTGCGCTGCATGCGCTCGGGATACACCACCAGATTTTTTACCAGGTCCGTCACGCGGGCCAGCATGTAATCGACTAGAATGGTGCTGTCGGGCATGATCACCCGCTCCACCGAAGAGTGGCTGATATCCCGTTCATGCCAGAGGGCCACGTTTTCCAATGCCGCCAGGCTGTTGCCTCGCACGAGACGTGCTAAGCCGCACAAATTTTCCGACGCGATCGGGTTGCGCTTGTGCGGCATCGCGGAGGAGCCCTTCTGCCCCTCGGAGAAGTACTCCTCCGCTTCCAGCACCTCCGTCCGCTGCAGGTGGCGGATCTCGGTCGCGATTTTCTCGATCGTAGCGGCCAGCAGCGCCAGCGCAGAGGCATAGGCCGCATGACGGTCGCGTTGCACGATCTGGTTGGATACCGGATCGGAGGCAAGCCCCATCTTCGCACAGACATACTCTTCGATTTCCGGACCTTGATGCGCAAACGTCCCCATCGCACCGGACAATTTACCGACAGCAATGTCTTTCCTCGCCGCTTGGAGCCGCGTTCGGTGCCGGCAGGCCTCCTCGTACCAAATCGCCAGCTTGAACCCGAAGGACACCGGCTCACCATGGATGCCGTGCGAGCGGCCGACCATCACCGTGTGGCGATGCTCCAGCGCGCGCTTTTTTAGAACGGCGATCAATTCGTCGAGGTCTTCGAGGATCAGATCCATCGCTTCGGTCATCTGCACGGCCAGGGACGTGTCCACGATATCGGACGAGGTGAGCCCCATGTGCAAAAAGCGATGCTCAGGCCCGACGGATTCCATGAGCGATTCGAGAAACGCGATCACATCATGTTTCGTAATCTTCTCGATCTCCGCGATCCGCGCCACGTCGATCTTGGCTTTCTTCCGAATCTTGCCACTCGTGCCGCGCGGAATCTGCCCGCCCCGCTCGAACGCGGCACAGGCTTGCAGTTCCACTTCCAACCAGATCTCGTACTTATGCGTCACATCCCAGATGGCGCTCATCCGGGGACGGGTATATCGATCGATCATCTCTCCCTCGTTACTCGTCGCTCGTGAAGCGTCGTTCGTTCAGAAAATCCGAAGGGGCATCCCCGCGAACGACAGTTCACAGTTCACGTTTCACGTGACTGTCGGCGCCCACTACCGGAAGCTCCGGAAACGCGCGCTTACGTTCCAATCGGACATCCGCCCCCAACACCTTGTCGAGAATACCGTTCACAAACTTGGAGGCTTCCTCATCGCCGAAACTTTTCGCCAGCTCGATTGCTTCGTTCAGCGTCACCTTGGCCGGCACTTCCGGTACGTAGAGCAACTCGAAACATCCCAGACGCAGAATGTTCCGGTCGATGATCGGCATGCGGCTCACTTTCCAATTGGTCGCATAGGAGCCGATCAGGGCATCCAGCTCCTTCGCATGGGTGCGGACGCCGGCGACCAGCCGTTCCGCGAACGCCCGCAGCTCCTCAGTGAGCGGATACTGGACCCAGAAATCGTCCAGCCACGGACCAGCCTGGCCATGAATATCGTACTGAAAGAGAATTTGTACGGCCCGTTCCCGGGCTTGATGTCGAGAGGCCATAGTGCCACGCCGGTCAGCGTTTCGACCTCGCTGCCGATCGCCCGGCCGGTCGCGCGGGAGCCGCGGAGGGCGGAGCATCCCCGGTCATGTCCTTTTTGAGCAGCCGCATCACATTGACCATTTCGATCGCCGTCTTGGCGGCATCGGCCCCGCGATTCAACTTGTCCGGATCTGCGCGCTCAATCGCCTGCGCCACCGTATCGGTCGTGAGCACGCCAAAAATCACGGGCACATTCGATTCCATGGAAGCCTGGAGAATGCCCCGACTGACCTCCGTGCTGATGTATTCGAAATGGGGGGTATCGCCGCGAATCACGGCACCGAGACAAATCACTGCATCGAACCGACCGGACCGGGCCAATTGTCGCGCCACCAGGGGAATTTCAAACGCGCCCGGCACCCGGACGACTTCGACGGCGTCGTCCGCCACCCCAGCTTTGCTTAAGGCCTTCACACATTCGGTCAATAATCGGCTGGTGACGAACTTATTGAACTTGCTCGCCACGAGACCGAAGGTCAGACCCGTCGCGTCTTGGGAGCCTTTACGAAGCTTCATGGAATGCAATACCGAGTCAGACGTTTCCTGAAATCCGCGCGTGCTGAAGAAAGAGGAGGATCATACCTGGAAACTGGCTCAAATGGCTACACGTTTCAGGCGGCTGGCCCGCTTCACTGCTCCCGCCACAACCGGCCCGGACCGAGGCGCTGCGGCAGACTACACTTTTTTGAGCAGGTGCCCGAGTTTGGCTTTTTTCGTGCGGAGATACTTTTCATTGTCCGCGCGAGGGGCAATCTCGATCGGCACTCGTTCGACGACCTTGAGCCCATACCCTTCGATGCCGACAATTTTGCGCGGATTGTTCGTAATCAGGCGAATGCGATGCAACCCCAGCTGCACGAGGATCTGTGCGCCGACTCCATAGTCGCGCAAGTCGGCCTTGAAACCGAGCTGGAGATTCGCTTCCACCGTATCGCTTCCGGAGTCCTGCAGGCCATACGCGCGGATTTTATTCAGCAAGCCGATCCCGCGCCCCTCCTGGTTGAGATAGAGCAACACCCCGCGGCCGTCTTTTTGGATGATCTCCATCGCGCGATGCAGCTGCTCGCGGCAGTCACAACGCAACGACCCCAACACGTCCGCCGTCAGACAGCCGGAATGGACCCTCACCAGCATGGGAGTCTCCGGATCCACCTTGCCCTTCACGAGCGCGATATGGGTGGCGCCGTCGATGTCATTTTCAAACGCAATCGCTTCAAAATCACCGAAGGTCGTGGGCAGGAAGGCGCTGGCCGCCCGCCGCACGAAGGTTTCACGATGCATCCGGTACTCGATCAAGGCCTTGATCGTGACCATCTTCAACTTGTGACGCTTGGCAAACTTGGCCAATTCCGGCACGCGGGCCATCGTGCCGTCTTCGTTCATAATTTCGCAAATGACGCCCGCGGGGTAGAGGCCGGCTAATCGCGCGAGATCCACCGAGCCTTCCGTCTGCCCCGCCCGCCGCAGCACCCCGCCCACCTGCGCTTTGAGGGGGAAGATATGGCCCGGACGTGCCAGGTCTGCCGGTGAGCTGCGAGGGTCGATCGCCACATGAATCGTCGTGGCACGGTCGGCAGCCGAAATGCCGGTCGTGATCCCCTTGCGGGCGTCGACCGAGACCGTAAAGGCCGTCCCGAACGTGGCCGTATTTTCCACCGCCTGCGGCGCCAGCTGCAGTTCTTCGACCCGTTCCGGCGTGAGCGCCAGACAAATCAAGCCCCGCGCATGTTTGGCCATGAAGTTGACGGCGTGCGGCGTGACCTTTCCGGCCGCCATCACGAGATCGCCTTCATTCTCGCGATCTTCATCATCGACAAGGATGATGAACTTCCCCTTCTTAATGTCCTTGATCGCGTCTTCGATCGAATTGAATGGTGTCGCCATATTCCCCCGAGTGTACACGGACCGGCCTGCGTGGGTGGCCAGCTAACTCTTTTCAACGCCTACCTGTCAACGGGAAAAACCGCCGGCGCTGGGCGAGGACGCGACGCCCGGAGGGCCCCACCGCAGCACAGGACCGACCGTCATCGCGGCGATCACGCTGGCCGCAGCCAAGCTCGCAAACCCAAACACAAACGTCCCCGTTCCCTCCCGCAGGAACCCGAATCCGATCGGCACCAGGAACCCACCGATCCCGCCGGCCGCCCCCACCAACCCGGACGCGAGACCGATCTCATTGGGGAACCACTCCGACACAATCTGAAAAATCACGCCGTTCCCGAACCCCATCGTCGAAATCGTCAAGACCAAGAGCGCCAAGGCCCAAGGCAGGGCGGGCAGAGACCCGGCGAGTGCCGTGATCAGCGCCAACACCGCAAAGACGCCCGCCAAGACCGGGACCCCACCCCATCGATCCGCAACCGCCCCTCCAATAGGGCGGATCAAGCTCCCCACGAACCCGCACAGCGCAGCCAAGGCACCGGCGTCAATCGGGTCACTGCCATAATGTTCATGCAACAGGACAGGAAGAAAACTGGTGAGCCCGACGAATCCGCCGAAGGTAATTCCATATACCAGGCACAGCCACGAAACCGATCGCACATGCATCATCCCCCAGGCGGCGTACCACCAGGTCCCTCCTGCGGTGGAACCGGCCCGCGGGGCCTCTCGAACCGCAGACGCAAACAGACCGAATACCATCGTCACCGGCAGCGCCAGAATTCCGCAGGCTCCGTGCCATCCCCATGCCGTCTCCCACCGTGGAGCCAACAACAAGATCAGCACCGTCCCGATATTGCCGGATGCCACCAACCCCAGGACGAGGCCTTGATGGGCCGGTGGATAGGCCCGACCGGCGACCGGCATGGCTACCGCGAAGCTGGCCCCGCCGGCACCGAGCAACAGCGCGATGCCGAGTAGTTCCCCATAACTCGTGCCACCCAGCGCGGCCCAGACAATCGCGATCAGCTCAAGTCCGAGCACCCACAGTCCGGTCCGTTTGGCGCCAACCCAATCGCAAGACCACCCAGCGACAATACGCAGCATCGCCCCGCTCAGGAGCGGCAAGGCAACCAGCACGCCCTGTTGAGCCGGGGTGAGGTGTAACGCATCCCCTATGGATACCGCCAGCGCGCCGAACAGCAACCACACCATGAAACTCACGGTCAGATGCAACCAGGCGCCGGCCAACGTCGGCCAATGCCCGCTCCGAAGGGCTTCCGCGAAGGATCTCAGACTCATGGCGACGAATTCTCCGGCACCGCCGGCCTCAACCGGAACAGATCGACGCACGCGCAATGCTCCCGCACTATACGAGGCGCTCTTTCTAGGACGCAAGGGAGCCGCAGGGGCTTCGATACGTCGCCTTATTGCCTGACGCCCGACATCTGGTATAGTCAGCCCCTGGACTTACACAATTACGCGCCATGGCACAACCGAAACACAGAAAAGATTCCGACCTCCAGGCAGAACCGGACGACGACGCACTCGAACCTGACGTCCTGGAGCCCACGGACGAGGAAGTCACGGAGGAACACGAGGCGGCTGACCGGCAACCGTCGAAGGAGTTCTCGTCCGCCCCATTGAGCACGTCCCTCGTTCCCGTCACGACCCTACAGCAATACCTGACGGAGATCCGCCGCTACCCCTATCTCAGCAAGGAAGAAGAGCTACGTCTCTTTGAGGAATACCAGCTGCGCGGGAGCCGCGATGCGGCGATGAAGCTCATTCTCGCCAATCTACGCGTATCCGTTTCCATTGCCTCCGAATATCTCCACACAGGCGCCGACCATATGGACTTGATCCAGGAAGGGAACGTCGGACTCCTGCAGGCCATCAAGAAGTTCGATCCGACGAAGAACGTACGCTTTTATGCCTACGCAGCCTGGTGGTCCAGGGCCTACATTCTTCGTTACCTGCTCAATACCTATCGCCTTATCAAAGTGGGCACCACCCAGGATCAGCGCAAACTGTTCTACAACCTGAAAAAAGAAAAGGCCAAACTCGAACGGGAAGGATTTGCGCCGGACAGCAAACTGTTGGCTGACCGCCTGAATGTGCGTGAACGCGATGTCATTGAAATGGACCAGCGGCTGGGCAGTTGGGAGTTGTCCCTCGATCAACCCATCGGCCAGGAACATGACGGCACACTGATGGATATCCTGCCCGCCCATGAGCAACCGGCGGACGAACGCTTGGCCGATACCCAACTTAAGGCCCTCTTCCGGCGCAAACTAGCGGAATTTACCAAGACGCTCGACGAACGCGAGGAAGACATTCTCCGCAATCGCATTCTGTCCGAGACCCCGCTCACGCTGGAAGACATGGGCGCCAAATATGGCATCACGAAGGAACGAACCAGGCAACTGGAGGCCCGCATCATCAAACGACTGCGTGATTTCATCAAGAAGGACGTGAAAGACTTTGACCGCCTTCGGATGTAGGGCGAGGCGCCACAACAAGATCGGCCCCACCGGCCTCCTGCTCGCGACCATGCTCGCCTTCCTCAGCGTCCCTCCCGCCCATGCCGCCTCCCCGATTACCCTGGAAAATGCCCGGCCAGGACAAACCGACTGGGTCCTGACCGATCCCGCCGACCATGAAGTCGAGGGCTACGCCTCCGCCACCAGCATCAATCGAGGCGAGCAGTTGCGCTTGTACATTCACAGCACCGACCCGGCGGTGACGATCGCCATCTACCGCATGGGATGGTATGGAGGGAACGGCGCGAGATTGATGCGTGGCGGGATTGTCATCCCGGGAGTCCGGCAACCCATGCCCACCGCCGATCCGGTCACCGGGCTCATCGAATGCGACTGGCAGGTGTCCTATACGCTCAACACGAGCACGAACGACCCACAAGACTGGCTCAGCGGGATCTATCTCGCGAAGCTGACCGGATCGACCAGCGGAAAGCAAAGTTACATCATCTTTGTTGTCAGGGAAGACGACCGCCCCGCCGATATTCTATTTCAATCCAGCGTGACGACCTATCAGGCCTACAACAACTGGGGGGGCAAGTCGACCTACCCGTCGAACAGCCAGGACGAGCGATGGGCGCGGAAGGTCTCCTTCAACCGTCCGTATGGCCGGAGCCAACATCCCCGCGGCGGAAGCGGCACCGGTGCCGGAGAGTTCCTTACAGCCATGTCGATCCACCCCACCCGCGCCATCTCGACCGCCGGGTGGGAATACAACATGGTGCGTTGGCTGGAACGGCAAGGATATGACGTCACCTATAGCACCGATATCGATACGCACAGCAGGGCCGATTTCTGGAAGGGCCACCGGGCCTGGCTTTCGGTCGGGCATGACGAATATTGGTCGGTTGACATGCGCCACCATGTGGAGGCCGCTCGCGATCAAGGACTCGGGCTCGGGTTTTTTTCTGCCAACACCTGCTATTGGCAGATCAGACTAGAGCCCAGCTCACGAACAGGCGAGGCGAACCGGACGATGGTGAGTTACAAAGAAGTGGCCCAGCAGGAAGATCCCTTAGCGCTGGACGACGAGCCGTCAAACGATCACCTGATCACCGTGCAGTGGAGAGAGCCGCCCATTCATCGCCCTGAGCATCAACTGCTCGGCGTGATGTTCGAGACTGTGCCCGTCGATGGAGACATCCTGGTCACCCAGCCGTCGCATCCCCTGTTTGAAGGCGTCGACCTGCCGCCGGACCGCCGACTCCCCGGTCTGCTGGGCTATGAGATTGACCGGGCGTTCCCCAACGGACCTGCCGGCTTGAACGTCCTGGCCCATTCTCCTTACCCAAGGGATAAGCAGGTGGTCTACGGCGACATGACTCTCTACCAAGCCCGGAGCGGCGCTTCCGTATTTGCCGCGGGGACCATGCAATGGAGCTGGGGCCTCGACGACTACAATGCCCCGCTGTTACGAAGCGCCCGATCCAGCGACGCAGTGCGGCAAATTACCGCCAATGTCCTGACACTCTTGGGGGCGAGCGCCATTCCAGTACGACCATAGGCAGCTTGCCCGCTCCTCCCTTTCGCTCCCGCACAGTCCCTCCAGGAGCCTGCTACGGAGACGTCGCCAACCCGTAACACATCACGCTTCGACTGGCTCTGAACAATCAACAACTTATGTCACACTTTCCCATTGCTTCTGCGAGAAGAATAATTTTATAGTCCATCACTTGACTTGCCTCTTCCTGGCGCTATCTATGTGTCGAGTTTTCTGCAGGTAGCCCTTGCAGTAACACGTCAGAGCTGAATTTCCAGCTTTCACACAACTGTACATCAGGGCCGAGACGCTCACTAATCTAAGAGGAGGATTGGGTATGGCTACGGAATCGAAAGAGAAAAAGTCGACGGCTGCGAAGAACTTCCAGCCCCTGGGTGATCGTCTGTTCGTCACCTACACCGAGGAAATGGAACGCACCGCCGGCGGGATCTATGTGCCTGACTCCGCGAAGGAAAAGCCGCAACGGGGTATCGTACAGGCAATCGGTAAGAAGGTCGAGAACATCAAGGTCGGCGACCAGGTGTTGTTCGACAAATATTCCGGCAGCAAGCTGCGGATCGAAGACGAAGAGTGCCTGATCCTCAAGGAAGAGGACATCCTGGGCATCTTCACCCACTAATCCTACTCACCCGACTAACACGATCATCTGACGACTAACGGAGGACGACTATGGCAAAGCAATTGTTGTATAGCGAAGCGGCGCGGGCAGCCATCCTGAGAGGGGTGAACCAGCTCGCCGATGCCGTGAAGGCGACGCTCGGCCCCAAGGGCCGGAATGCGATTTTGGACAAGAAGTTCGGCGCCCCGACGATCACCAAGGACGGCGTGACCGTGGCGAAGGAAGTCGAGCTGAAGAATCCGTACGAGAACATGGGCGCGCAGCTGGTTCGCGAAGTCGCCAGCAAGACCAGCGACACGGCCGGTGACGGAACCACCACCGCCACAGTCTTGGCCCAGGCGATCTATCGTGAAGGCGTCAAGAACATCACCGCCGGTGCCAACCCGATGGAAATCCAGCGCGGCATCAACAAGGCCGTGGAAGTCGTGATCGGCGAGCTGAAGAAGCTCAGCAAGCCCTGCCAGAACAAGACCGAGATCTCCCAGGTCGGCACCATCTCCGCCAACAACGACAAGACCATCGGCGACCTCATCGCCGAAGCGATGGAAAAGGTCGGCAAAGATGGCGTCATCACGGTCGAAGAAGCCAAGTCGATGACCACCTCGCTGGACGTCGTTGAGGGTATGCAGTTCGATCGCGGATACATCTCCCCCTACTTCGTGACCAACGCCGAGCGGATGGAAGCCGTCATGGACGAGCCGCTCATCCTCATCAACGAAAAGAAAGTCAGCAGCATGAAGGACCTCCTCCCGGTCCTCGAGCAGGTGGCCAAGCTCGGCAAGCCGCTCATCATCATCGCTGAAGAAGTCGAAGGCGAAGCGCTTGCGACCCTCGTGGTCAACAAGCTCCGCGGGACCCTCAATGTGTCGGCCGTGAAGGCACCGGGCTTCGGCGACCGCCGCAAGGCTATGCTGGAAGACATCGCGATCCTCACCGGCGGCCAGGTCATCTCCGAGGACCTCGGCTTGAAGCTCGAGAACGTCAAGCTGACGGATCTCGGCCGCGCCAAGCGCGTCACGATCGACAAGGACAACACCACGATCGTCGAAGGTCATGGTGATCCGAAGAAGATCGAAGGCCGCGTGAAGCAGATCAAGGCCCAGATCGAAGAAACCACCTCGGATTACGATCGCGAGAAGTTGCAGGAGCGGTTGGCGAAGATTGTCGGCGGTGTGGCCGTCATCAATGTCGGCGCCGCGACCGAGACCGAAATGAAGGAAAAGAAGGCACGCGTGGAAGACGCGTTGCACGCCACCAAGGCAGCCGTCGAAGAAGGCATCGTTCCCGGCGGCGGCACGGCCTACCTGCGCTGCCTCAAGGGCTTGGATTCCCTCAAGGACCTGCCCCTGGAGCAGAAAGTCGGCGTGGATATCGTGCGCCGCTCGCTCGAAGAGCCGGTTCGTCAGATCGCAGCCAACGCGGGAGCCGAAGGTTCCGTGGTGGTCGGCCGCGTCCGTGAGGACAAGAACCCGAACGGCGGCTACAACGCCGCAGCCGACGAGTACGTGGACATGATCAAGACCGGCATCATCGATCCGACGAAGGTATCGCGCTGCGCCTTGCAGAACGCCGCCAGCGTCGCGGGCTTGATGCTGACGACCGAAGTCATGATCACGGAGTTGCCGGAAGAGAAGAAAGAGCCTGCCGGTGGCCATGCTGGTCACAACCACGGCATGGAAGGGATGTACTAAGGTTTCCGTTTCTTCTTCGCTGTCGAAGACCGGTCCGGCGGTGGCCCCGCCGGACCGGTCTCTTTTTCGAGCCGAGACATGCTGCGGCGGAAGTGGCCTTCCGCCGCAGCCACCACCGCAGATAACAAATCCGACGTTTCGGGGTGATAGAAAAGCGATCTGAACGTCTGATGCACGACCGCTGTATGTCGCTGCCGATCTGCCAGAAATTGCTCCAGCGCCGCCTCACGCGACACGGCCTGATACCCCATTCGAATCGCACAACGCTGCAACTCCTCGCTACTGTCAGGAAGTGCGTGTGTCTGCAAATCATGCATCATCTGCAATTTGTGTTCGACATCCCGTAGAAACCAATACGCCTCAGTCAGCCGCTGCTCGTCCCCCTCGTTGACGAATCGGTGCCGGCAAAAGCGGTGCAGCGCCCCCACAGTTTTGCGGTCGAGAATCCCAGGAACCGACCGGCCGACCAACACCTGAATCGTCTGGACCAGAAATTCAATCTCCCGAATGCCCCCGGTCCCCAACTTCACGTTTCGGTGCTGATGTCCGCGCACGGCGATCTTCTCATCGATCATCTCTTTGACGGATCGAACCTCGCGAATGACAGCGAGCGCCCGCTCTCGCGTCAGAGGATGGGGATCAGGCTGAAAGATGAACCCTTCCACCATCTGCACAAAGGCTTGCCCGACCACAGGGGAACCGGCCACCGGCCACGCCTTCAGCAGTGCCAGCCTTTCCCAGACTTGGCCGCGCTGCGCGTAGTACTTCGCATAAGCCTCTACCGATCGCGCCAATTGTCCCACGGTGCCTTCCGCGCGGAGGCGCAGATCTACACGAAACACGGCCCCCTCTCTCGTCTGCTCGGCCAAGGCCTTCGTCAAGGATCGCGCCAGCATCTCAAAATATTCTTCGTTCGAGACGGCATCGACTCTCGCCTGGCGGTTGCCCTTCCCCTTTCGCGTCTCTCCTTCTGCGGAGCCATACACATAGATGAGATCCACATCGGAGCTGTAGTTCAGTTCATGGGCACCGAGTTTGCCCATGCCGATCACAACAAACTCCGTCTCCACCCAGGTGCCGTCGGCAAGCTGATGCATGGGCGTGCCGTGCAGAGCCTTCAGAGCCTTGTCGACGATTTCGTAGGCGGCATGAATGAGGACGGAAGCGAGGTCGGACAAGGACGCGGTCGTCTCCTCTACCGTGGCCAGGCGCAGGAGATCGCGCACGCCGATGCGTAACATTTCGCGACGTCGCACCCGCCGCAAGACATCCAACTTCAATTCCATGGCTTTGAGCGAACCGAGACTCTGGCGAAGCGCCGCCACCATGCCTGCTCGGGTCGGAGCCGTCGTCAACACGTCCTCCTCCGCCAACCAGTAGATCAGCATGGGATCTCGAATGAGCGCGAAGGCGAGCGAATCGCTGTTCCCGAAAATCGTGCAGAGCAGACCCAACATTTTTGGGGAGGACTGAAGGTATTGGATGAGCGACGAGCGATTGACGCTTCCCGCGAGCAAACGCTCCCAATGATTCAGGGCCTGGTCGGGGTCGGCCGTTCGGGAAATTTCCGTCAGCAGCAGGGGGAGAATCGTGGCCAGCAATCGGCGGGTGTGCGGCTCCCCCGCCATGCTCTGGATATTGGCATCCGCCTCGGCCGCATGTGTGACACCATAGGGGCCAAGAATCCGTACTACCCGCTCAGGTTCAAGTCCGGAAGCGACCAGGAGAGGGGTTGGGTCTGGGTACACAGGGGACGTAGCGGAACCTGGACGCAGATCAGGTCCGCCCTGCTGAGGGGGGCGTCGTATCATGGCGCCGCATTATACTGGTGCAATTCTTCCGGTACAACGAGACCACCTTCGGGTATACTCCACGTCATCATGCTGCAGGCGACCACCGATCGCGAATCGATGCTGGCCACACTCACACCGCTCTGCCGCGGTGTGGAACCCGATATCCTGCACGACTTCGTCTCACGGATGGACCAAGACTATTTCGCGGTTTTTCCCCCTGCCTTGATCGCCACACATATCGCGCTCGCCGCCCACCTCACACCGGATCATCCGTGTGAGGTCCGGTTTGCAAAACTCGACCGCGGACGCTGGACGATTACGATCATCGCCTACGACTACTTTTCCGAATTCGCCACGATCTGCGGACTCCTGTCCGCCTTCGGCCTGAACATCGAAGAAGGACGCATCTTCACCTCAGCAGAAACCGACCCACCACGCCCAGCACGCGCAAGCACGTCCTACGGCCAACGACCCAAACCACAGAGCCGCCCCGGCCTCACCAGAAAGAAAATCGTCGACGTCTTCACGGTGATTCCGACGGAGAAACAGCCGTTCACCGCCGCAGAACAGAACCGGCTCACCGAGCAGCTCTCACGCATGATCCTGCTGTTGGACGACAATCAGTTCGACGAAGCACGGCAACAGGTCAATCGCCAACTGGTCGAACATCTCGGCAAACGCCGCAGCTCCTTCAGTGGCCTCCTGCACACCGTCCATATCTCGTTCGACAACAGCCAGTCGGCGACCGACACCATCATGGACATCCGGTCGGACGACACGCCGGCGTTTTTGTATGCCTTCGCCAACGCACTGGCAATGCGCAACGTCTACATCAGCAAAGCGCAGTTTGCGATCGAAGACGGCAAACTGCACGACCGCTTTTACGTCCGCAATCGTTTCGGACAGAAGCTGCTCGATCCGGTCGATCAGGAACAACTCCGCCTCACAGCCGTGCTCATCAAACAGTTCACTCATGCCTTGACCTGGGCGCCGGATCCGGCCAAGGCCCTGGAGTCCTTCGATCAGTTCCTCGATCTGATACTCGAAGGGTCCCGGCAGGCTGGGAAGAAACAGGTCTGGGACTTTATCAACGACAAGAAGACCTTTCCGCTACTGGCGAGGCTGTTCGGCGCGAGCGATTTTCTCTGGGAAGATTTTCTCCGACGGCAACATGTCAACCTGCTGCCGCTGTTGAAGGACTACCGCGACGCCCCGCTGATTAAGCCACACACCTCCCTGCGCAAAGAACTGAACCGCGTCATCGTGAAGGCAAAAACCGACGAAGCGCGAAAGGAAGCGCTCAACCGCTTCAAGGACCAGGAACTGTTCCGTATCGACATGAAACACATCGTCGAACCGGGAACCAGCCTCCCCGACTTCTCACTCGCGATCTCGGAGCTGGCCGAGGTGATTGTCGAACGCAGCCTCATCGATTGCCAGGCGAAGCTCACCAAGCTCTATGGCTCCCCTCGGCTCATCAATAAGAAGCCCTGCCCCTTCGCGGTCCTCGGCGCGGGAAAATTCGGCGGGCGAGAAATGGGCTACGCGTCCGACATCGAGGTGCTCTTCGTCTACGGCGGCCCCGGGCGGACAAGCGGGAAGCAAGGCATCGAGAACAGCGAATACTTCGAGCGCCTCGCACAGGAATTTCTGCAGTGGATCGAGGCCAAGCAGGAAGGCATTTTCCACATCGACGTCCGGCTACGGCCGCACGGCGGCAAGGGCTCGCTCGCCAATGCGTTCGACGAAGTCTGCACGTATTACAGTGCCGACGGGCTGGCTGCGCCGTTCGAGCGGCAAGCACTGATCAAGCTCCGTCATATCGCCGGGGACGCCGCACTCGGGAAGAAAGTAGAAGCCCATCGCGACAACTTCGTCTATAGCGGAGCACCCTGGGATCTTGCGACCGCGCTCGATCTGCGTCGGCAACAAGTCAAGCAACTCGTTGAGCCTGGGCAGATCAACCTCAAGCACAGCCATGGCGGCATCGTCACGCTGGAATACGCCATTCAATATCTCCAAGTAATGCATGGCCACCGCTATCCCAGCCTGCGCACACCGAACACGCTCCGCGCACTCGCAGCCCTGATTGACGCAGGCCTCATTCCCCGCGCCACCGGTGAGAATTTGCGCAAGTCCTACCTCTTCATCCGCATGTTGATCGACGGCCTGCGCATGGTGCGCGGCAACACGAAGGACCTCGTCCTCCCGCCAGCGGACTCCGATGAATTCATCTTCCTCGCCCGCCGGGTCGGATACCAAACCGAAGATTGGCAAGCGGGGGCGAAACACCTGCTCTCGGACATCGAACAGCATATGAAACAGAATCGAGATTTTTTCGAGAAGATGTTCGGCAAGGTATGAAGGAGGGAGCCGCAGGCTCCCCGCTGCTCGCACAACGCGCGGCCTCGGAAGGCCCTCGTTGGATACGCGTACCAGGGAAGCAATCAAGGCTCTGCCGTGAAGGGACTACGCACGTAAGGAAGAAACATCGCCAGGGCAAACCGCCGCACTTCTCTGGCATCCCCTCTTTCCGCCCACCATTCCATGGAGAGTCCCCCCTCATGCATGGGCCAAGCATCTGACAGTGTCGAGGGAACCCACGTGGCGCTAGAACTCTCGCCACAACATTCTCAAAAATGAGGAATGGTGTCAGCCATAAATTGCAGCTCACAGCCTACACGACCACCCCCCAGCCTATTTCACAACCTCGCCACTTCGACTCTATTCTAACGACCAGAATCCTCGTCTCTTGTACGAGGTCCATGATGGCAAAAACAGTGTCATTGTCCGATGTCAGAACACGCCTACCTGAACTGGTGGCCGGGGTATAGGAGCACGAGGAGGAAGCCATCGTTACGAAGAATGGGCGTCCCGCTGCCATTCTTCAGCCACCGTCGTTCTGTCTATGAGGAGCTGACCGAGCGGCTCCGACCGAGGCCACACGCGTAACGTCTCGTCCGTTACGCTCCCCGTTCCATAGTCCCTCATCATCGGGTCGTCCTCTTTGCCTACGCAGCGCATCGCCCCGCGTCGAGATTCGGCCAAATCATGGTACAGTGGAAACTGCGGAAAGAATGGAGAGAGATGATGCTACGACGACTATCAGTGGTCCTACTTTGCTGCGCGGGCCTGACTGCATGCGGGGAAAGCGGTGACAGCGCCGGTTCCGGCCTCAAGCCGGTGGGAGAATGGGCGAAGATCGGCGAGACGGACAGCTACGTCTACTACGCCGATTACGCCAGCATCAAGAAAGCCGATGAAACCGTCGTGATGCTCGACCTGTTCGATTACAAGAGCGCGCAGACAGAAGGTGGAAACGCTCCCGCTCTTTCCAAAGCCACACAGCGCGAATACGACTGCCAAAACAAGAAAAGCCAGTCGCTCAAGTCGAGCTGGTATTCCGGTCAAATGGGAGCCGGTACTATCGTGCGCTCCGGCGGGACGTCGAACCAATGGTCCTCCGCGGCGCAGGGCACTGCTACCGGGGGGCTGTTGAAGGCCGCCTGCGGCAATTCCTAGCTGCGCCGCTGGTTCGAGTAATCCAAGTCTTTCTCGAACGACGCCTGTATGCAGAACGGGTACCACGTACGCCCTACTCCACGCACGATGCGTAGACCTTTGGGCAGGTTGAGTCTAACCCGCCGGACGGGCCGGCGGCCGCAGGCAGACCATTCATCGCGTCAATCACCTTGGAATAGGAGTTTGGAGCGCGCGTCCAGAAGATGTAATTGGCCCTCAACCGGTCTCGCGCGAATGCCAACAACTCGGCAACCCTGGGGACTCGTCCCTTTCCATCGTGCTGTGTGTTGTCGTAGTTCGATTGCATCACCGAAGGCGTCAACGGCACGATGCCGGACAACGGCGCATAAAAATGGTACGCCCCTTTAGGCCTGTTCGGACGGTCGAAGTTCAAGCCGGGGTCATCGATGAACACATCAGGCCCGCCCAATGCCGTCCCGATTGTGCGCATCTGGCCTACGAACGAGGGCAACATCTCGCGCGGATAGTTTACAAACTGATACGTCATCGTGTTCGGGAACGCCGCGCGCATCGCCCGCTGCACACTGAGCAGATTGTCATAAAATCGCGCAACCTCTGCCTTGGACAGCGCCCGCAGCGGCTGGCCCATCGAGGACTCCGGAAGACCGATCCCCTCGAAATGCGCATGGCCGTTGAAGCGCTTCCCCAATTCACGAATGAGCGCAACGAGGCGATCACGAACCGCCGGGTTCCAGAGTTTCAGATTATTTCCGCGTGGCGCATCCGTACCGTAACTGCTGAACGGGAACGCCCCTCCCTCATATTTCTCGGTTGCCATGTAGAATGGCACGGGCAACACCTGAGGCTTGAAGGATTTCAGATCCAACAGCACAATCAGCCGCTTGTTGTGCGGCGCCAGTTCGGCCAATACTCGCTCAATTGCCGTAAAGTCATACTGACCTTCCTCAGATTCCAACTCCGGCCACTCGAAACGCATCTGCAGCCCGCGCAACGCGGGGGTCGCCTGCAGCTCGCGATAGACTTGTGCCATGATCTTCGGGTTGGTCCGCATGAACGACATCGGCGCATAGTAGTGACCGGGGTGCCATTTCACCGCACCGGGATCCGACACATCCGCAGCCGCGGTCTGTACCGGCCAGCTTCCGGTGCCCGCTATCGCGCAGAGCACTACCAGCAAGATGCGCATGGCGGTGTGATGCCTTGGAATCGTCGCGATCACTCCTGGCCGGCCATTGCTCGCGCCCTGCCCATCATCGTACATCTTGCCTCCCTTCATCTCTCCCTTGAGACCAGGGCGTTCTGACTGCAGCCGCTTAAGCGGCGGTCGACGAGCGACGATTGTGGCAGTACGGAGGTGATGCCGCCATACCAAGCCGCACGGCTTCGGCGTCGTAGCAATGAGGACGCTCTGTAACCACCGGACAACCGGTCGAGACCAGCGGCGGATGATGAGTCCACTACCAGTCGCCGCATGATATGGTGGGAATGGGTGAGGCGCCGAGGGATATTCCAGAGCGCCGCCACGGGAAGACCGCAGTACACGGGAGGGCCGGTCGCAGATTGAGGTACGCCGGCGCCTTCCCGTGAACCGGATGAAGCTGATGAACCCGACCAATCTAGTATTAGAGTTCGAGCATTTTCTGATACGCGCGGAGGAGATCTCCCACGGATAACACCCCGATGATCGTGCCGTCTTCCGTCACCGGCAGGTGGCGAATCCCTTCTTTCTTCATTAGTCGGAGAGCCTCCTTGATAGGCTCACTGTCTTCGATGGTGATGACCGCCTTGCTCATACACGACATCACCGTCGTCGTGTTCGGATCCAGCCCCTTGGCCACTGCTTTTCGGCTCAGATCCGTATCCGTAATGATGCCGAGATAACGGGAGCCGTCGTCAACGAGCAACGATCCGATGCGCCACTTGTGCAAAAGGCGACCAGCCTCCTTGATCGACGCGCCTTTATGCACGCTTCGGACCTCGGATGACATGAATTCCGCCACCGTACGGCCGTCGATCCTCTCTCCGAGCGTCCGCCGCCAATCACGGCCGATCCTCGTGCTGCGCTTCAGTTCAAGCTGCGCCAGGCAACTCTCCAATACCTGCTTGCGTTGATGCAGGCTCTCACGATCGAGATTGTGCGTACCCGCTTCCTGCGCCTCCTCCGGAAGAATCGCCGCCTCGCCGAGTTTGGCATACTGATACGCCTCCAGTTCCTCCGAGGCTCCACCGAACGCCTCGCTCAGCAGTTCCTCGGCCTGCTCGTCAAATGCCTCCAGCGAGGCATTCCCCTTCCGCCGAGACAAGAAGGTTTGAAAGGTCGCTAGTGTTCCGCGGACATCTTCGATATGCCGGCTGAGCACATCAGCCGGTTCCTGGCTCGACTTGAGTTTCTTGGCCATACTGCCTCCTTGTTGAGCCCAGGAGAATAACTCAAGTCCGAAATCGGCTCAAGCCTTACGCCGAAAAGGGTTGCGGTGTGAGGCCGGGCAGGATGGCGGCCCCCGCATGGTCTGACGCCGGCTTTGCCGCGCTCCCGGCCTTGGGCACAACCTTTCCGCGAACCCGATGCATTTTGTCCCGCGTATGATACGGCATCACGTTTTCCAGTACCGCCGGAAGCTTGTCGCAGGGCACATCCTCCATGATCTTCGTGGCCAATTTCGGATCCGGCCCCGAACGGCCACCGACAAAGATGTCGACAGCATCGACGACTTTGCCGTTCACCCGGGCCTTTTTGCCGAGCAATCCAACATCCGCCACGAGATGATTGCCGCAGCCGGCGGGACAGCCTGACCAATGGACGGTGATCGGCTTGAGGGTATCGCCCAACTTCCGCTCCAGCGTCCGCGCCGTTTCGACGGCCCGGGTTTTGGTTTCAATGACGGCCAGGTTGCAGTAGTCGCTGCCGACGCAACTCACCAGTCCCTTGTAGAGGGCCGATGGATTGTACGCGAATTGCTTCACCAGCGGCTCTTCCGCCAGCTCACCCACCAGCCGGTCGCTGATATGTGGGATGACGAACGCTTGCGCGGGTGAGAGTCGCACTTCACCTGTCCCATATCGATCCGCCAACCCGGCAATGCCGCGTAACTCGGCGGCTTTGATCCGTCCCACCAGCACTTTGAGCCCGACATAGTTCATGCCACGTTGCTTTTGGCGGAAGATGCCGATGTGATCGCGCTCCGCCGCCGCCCGAGCATCGACGCCCGCAGCAGGCAGCGCTCGCCCCATCCGCACCTCCACCTCATGACGCAGCCGTGCCTCGCCCCAGGCTTCGACCAGAAATGCGAACCGCGCTTGCGTGCGATTCTCTCGTGGCCCGTGATCCCGATAGATGTGCAGCAGCGTCCGGCACACCTCAAAGGCCTCCGCCGGATTGACGAACATATCCAACGAACTGGCGATACGATAGCCGCCGGAGCCCAACTTCCCGCCTACCAACACGTTGTAGCCGTAACACTTGTCGTGGCCCAAGTCGTGATAGGCCGGCACCAACGCGATGTCTTGCGTCTCCGTGTGGAGACAATTGTCCGCGCAGCCCGTCACCGCGATATTGCACTTGCGCGGCAAATTCGTATAGGCCCCATTGCCCAGCACTTCGTGATTGATCGCACGCACGATGTCGGTTCCGTCGAGCAGTTCGTTCGGATTCAGACCGGCTACTGGGCACGTCATGATATTCCGCACGCTGTCCATGCCGGTTTGCATCGACGTGAGCCCCGCCTCCGTCAGCTTGTCGAACACCGTAGGCACCGCTGCGATCGTCAGATGACGCACTTGCACTTGTTGCCTGGTCGTCATGTCGATCACGCCGTTGCCATGCGCCAGCGCGATGTCCGCCAGTACGCGGAGTTGAGCCGCCGTCGTGTGGCCGCCCGGCATGCGCACCCGCAGCATGAAGTACCCGGGCGTGGGATTCCGCAAGAACAGGCCGTACCATTTCAACCGTTGAATATCGTTTTCCGGGATGGCCTCCCACCCGGCTTGGGCATAGTGTGCCAGCCTGTCCCGAACCGATAATCCGTCTTGTTCCGACTTGATCGCTTCAATTTTGTTCATCACGCGCCCCCCAATGCGACGGAATAGTCCGGTCCGGATTTCCTCAACACCACCGCGCCCTCCCGACTCAGTCGATCCACCACCAACAAGATCTGTGATGCGCTGAGACCGGACAAGGCCACCAACTCTTCGAAGGACTGGGGCGCCTGTCGCTCGAGCAACGTCAACACCGCCGTTTCTGCAGTCGTTTTCATGGTGTCCTCCCTTCCGTGGGTGCCGTCTCAGCGGCATCACCCGCTTCGTTACCTAGAACGTTTTGTATTCGAGCCACTTCCCATTGAGCGTGATCTTGCACCGGGCCTCGCCCTGGCTGCCGGTCACCTTTTCCATATCCAAGGTAAAATCAATGGCGCTCATGATCCCGTCACCGAACATTTCGTTCGCCATCTCCCGCAAGGAGTCGCCGTAGACCCCGATGACTTCCAACAGGCGATACTTAAAAGGATCCGTCGCGTTCGGGAAATCGGCCCGGACGGGAAACGCGCTGAGGGAACTGATTTGTTCTTTGTCCAGATCGAGCAGCTTCCCCACTTTGCCCGCGTCCTCCGGTGACAGGCGATGATTGCCGTTCAACGCGGCGGCGACGAACGTCGGATTCTTCCCGACCGTCTTCGCTACTTCTGCAATCGTGACGTTCTTGTTCAACCGTTGCGCCCGGATCGCCTTGCGTACCGCTGTTTTCTCCATTGTGACCTCCCATTCGTGATTCGCCCGTGAATCGATCTCCGCACGTCGTTTCATTAGGATCCCGTTACGACCGACGCCACCGATTGAGACACCGGAGCCGCCGCCGCTTCCGTCACCCGATAGGGGCTCACCATCCAATAGAGCCCCCCGACGAACAGCCCGCCGCCCACCAGATTTCCCAGCACAACAAACAACTGGTTGTACCAAAAGGCCCCCCACGTCACCGCGGCATCATGCGGCAGGAACAGCGCCATCCCCAGCAACGATTGATTGGCGATGCTGTGCTCAAACCCCGTGCCGATGAAGGCGAACAGACACCAGAAAATCAGCAGAATCTTCGCCGTATCGCTGGTCGTGCGACCCGTCATCCAGATCGCCAGACAAATGAGCCAATTGCAGAGGATGCCCCGCACGAATAGTTCCCAGGCAGGCAACGACATTTTGACCGCAGCAACTTTCTCGATCAGATCCGTCGTCGGCCCCTTCGCAAAGACGCCCGATTGCACGATGAGCCAAGCCAACCCCAACGATCCCACCAGATTGCCAAGCCACGACCAGGCATTGAGTTGCAAGGCTTGGCCCCAGGAGAGACTTCTCGATAGGCCACCGATAGCGCCGATCAGATTGTTGCCGGTGAACAGCTCGGCCCCCGCAAAGACGACGAGCGTCAACGCCACCCCGAACGATACGCCCATGATCAGTTTGACCACCGGAGAACCGGCCGCAGCCAGAGGTCCTCCCAGACTGAAGATCAACGCCATTCCAAACCCGAGATAGATGCCGGCTAACGCCGAGAGAATGAGATATCCACCTGAGGACCGCTCAAAAAACGACCACTTCCTCGCTGCCACCCCTGCAATCCGCTCGTGATCTGCCGTATGCATGAGGCTCTCCTTTCGGTGGTCACTGCGCCCGCACAATTAAAAAAAAAGACGTCCTTATCCCCGCAAGTGGGGAAAAGGACGTCTTTGTCCTGCTTGGCCAGGTTGCGGCAACCTCGCCCGGTGCTGTCAGCCGACTTCAACGTCGGCAGAAATGAAAACGGCGTCCGCCACTCTTGGAAGAATGACGGACGCCATTGTCCGTGTACCGTATATGGAGCAGGTTTACGACCAGGCGCCGTTGCCTGTGCTCACCCGCATTCGGCATGTATACCACCGCCTCAAAGATTCGTCAAGCGCCCTCGACGAAAAGGCGGCAGGTCTACACGTCGTAGTACAGGAAGAATTCGTACGGGTGCGGCCGCAACCGCATCGTATCGACTTCCTTGGTGCGCTTGTAGCCGATCCAGGCCTCAATGAGGTCCTCGCTGAACACCCCGCCCTTGAGGAGGAACTGATGATCCTTCTCCAAGTGGTTGAGCGCCTCGTCGAGGCTGCCCGGCATCGTGCGGATCTTCGCGGCTTCCTTCGCCTCGAGATCGTACAGGTCCTTCTCCGCCGGCTCCCCGGGATTGATCTTGTTCTCGATCCCGTCCAGTCCGGCCATCAACATCGCAGCAAACGCCAGATAGGGATTGGCAGCCGGATCCGGGAAGCGGACTTCAATCCGCTTGGCCTTCGGGCTGGGGGAATACATCGGAATGCGAATACCGGCCGACCGGTTGCGGCTCGAATAGGCCAACAACACCGGCGCCTCGAAGCCAGGAGTCAGGCGTTTGTATGAGTTGGTCGACGGGTTGGTGAAGGCGGCCAGCGCGGGCGCATGCTTCAAGATGCCGCCAATGTAGTGCAGGCACATCTGCGAGACGCCGGCATATTCCTTCCCGGCAAACAGCGGCTTGCCGTCCTTCCAAATGCTCTGGTGGGTATGCATACCCGAACCGTTGTCGCCAAAAATCGGCTTCGGCATAAAGGTCACGGTCTTGCCGTGCCGACGCGCGACATTCTTGACGATATATTTGAACATCATCATCTTGTCGGCGGTTCTCAGCAGGCTGTCGAAGCGAATGTCGATTTCGGCCTGCCCTGCCGTCGCCACTTCGTGGTGATGCTTTTCCGTGGCGATGCCCGCCTTTTCCATCTCGAGAATCATTTCGGTGCGGATATCCTGCTGCGTATCCGTCGGCGCCACCGGAAAGTAACCTTCCTTGTGGCGAATCTTTCCACCGAGATTGACCCCCTCCTGCCCCATATTCCACACGCCCTCATCGGAATCGATGTGGTAGTAGGCGCTGTGATTCGTCTGGTCATACCGCGCATGATCGAAGATAAAGAATTCAGCTTCCGGTCCCCAGTAGGAGGTGTCGCCGATCTTGGTGCTCTGGAGATACTTCTCCGCCTTCTGGGCGATGAACCGCGGGTCGCGATCGTACATTTCCCGGGTGATCGGATCGACTACGTTGCCGATAAGGCTCAACGTCGGCACCGAACAAAACGGATCCATGCAGGCAGTCGCCGGGTCCGGCACGAGCAGCATGTCGCTGTTGTTGATTGCCCTCCAGCCTCGAATCGATGACCCGTCGAGCCCGGAGCCGTCCTTGAACAGGCCTTCCGTCAGTTCACTGACCGGAATCGTAAAATGCTGCCAGGTGCCGATCAGGTCCACGAACTTCATGTCCACAACCTGGACCTTGTTCTTCTTTGCAAAATCTAACACCTCACGAACGTTCATCCCCTCCTCCTTTCAACCGCCGATAAAAAAACACCTTCCCTCGCCGTCCTTACGCCGCATGAGCCCCAAGAAACACTTCAATCTCATTAAGGATCGACGCCCGGATGGTTTCCAGACGGCCGACCTCTTCCACTTTTTTCCCGTCCATACTGGTCACATAAAACACGTCGGCCACCTGATCCAGCCTGGTGGAAATCCGAGACGCATGCACCGACAACCCTAACTGAAAAATGGCGTTCGTGATAATGTACAGCAATCCCTGCCGATCATCCGCAAAAACATCAAGAATGGTAAAGCGGTCGGATGTCTCGTTGTCGATCCGGACTTCCGCCGGCTGTCTGTGAGCGGGCAACGATCGCCCCAGACTCAACCGAGCTCCACGCCGCATCACCGCCTCGATGGATTGCCGACCGGTCAGCACGTCCGTAATCGTTGCCGCAATCGACTCGCGCCGGTCCATAGGAGGCTCGCCCTGGTAATCCGGGTCGGCGACCTGAAAGCTATCTACGACCACACCATCCTTTCGTGTCACAATTTGCGCATCCAGGATCTGCAGCCCGCCCGCCGCCATGACCCCGGCGATCTTTGAGAACAAGCCCGGGATCACATCGTTATGCGCGATGACGGCATATTCGCAGGTACCCAGCGGCGCGTTGAATTCCGTCTCAATCACGACGCCGCCCGGTTGTAGACGGCGAATGGCGCCCAGATGAACGGCAATTCGATGCGGACTGGTACCGTAGGCATACCGCAGAGGGAATTGTTCGAGTTCTGATCGAATCCAGGCCCTGTCATGCGGCGGATTTCGCTTGTCCGATGCGTGTGCGACCACATCATCGGCGATGCGCGCCAACCGCTGCGGCTCATCCGCGGTTTCACGCTCGCCGGAGACCTCCTGCATCGCCCGCAGATACAACTCCACGAGCAAAGACTCTTTCCATTTCGTGAGCACATCCGGACCGACCGCTGCGATGTCCGCAGCCGTCAGCGCCAAGAGTTTTCGCAAGACCTCCGGCGTCCCGACCTCTCGGGCAAAAGGGAGCAGCACCTTCTCGTCATAAGGATCGCGACGAAATGCCGTGTGAGCCATCAGCAGGTGGCGATGAACGAGCATCACTAGGGTTCGTGACTCCCGCTCATCGAACCCTAGACGTGCGGCAGTCTCTTCCGCCAACCGCTTCCCGACCTCACTGTGGTCTTCTTCATGGCCTTTTCCCAAATCATGAAGGAGCAGGGCCAAATGCAGCAGGTCCTTCCGCTTAATCTCTCGGTACACGTCCCCTAACACGCCGGGATGCTCGGCCAGGGCCTCGGCCTTCGCCACCGCCAGTAAGCTATGCTCGTCGACCGTGTACTTGTGGTACTGATTGAACTGCATCAGCCCACGGACCCGCGAGAAGGCCGGCACCAGTTTCTCCAGCAGATGCGCGCGATGCATCGCTTCCAAGGCTTTTGCCGTACCGGGCCCGGCCAGAATCGACAGGAAGGTGTGCCCGGTCTCCGGGGTATGGAACTGCTCGGCGGACAGGGTTTCGGCATGCCGGTGAATGTCTTCCAGCAGTGACGGATCGATGCTCAATTTGCGCGATCGCGCGAGGTCAAAGAGCGTCAGCAATAACGCCGGTTTCCCCAACACTTGGGAACGCGACTCAGTCGGCACCGTCAAGGCTTCGCCGTCGATGGCGAAATATCGCTCGATCCGCTGAGCCGGCAACCACCGCGACACCCGCTGCCACAAGGTTCGACGCCGACACCGCTCGACAAATCGCATCAATGCCGCGTGCAGCCCCATGGTGTGCCGATAGTACTGCTGCATGAACTGTTCGACGGCCAGCAGATGAGGCCGATCGGTGAACCCGAGATGCTTCGCCAGCCAGACCTGCTCATCGAAGGTGAGAATTTCCTGTGCCATGCCGGCGCGAATGTGGAGAAACGAACGTACACGCAAGAGAAATTCTCGCGCCTCTTTGAGCGCGCGATAGTCGGCCTGGGACAGAATGCCGCGATCGGACAATTCCCGGATGGTGGAGGCATGAAAACGGGCCGAGCCGATCCATTGCAACAGGTGGAGATCCCGCAAACCGCCTTGGCTCTTCTTGACGTTCGGCTCCAGCAGGTACACCGTCTCGCCGAACTTCCGGTATTCACGCTGACGCTCGGCCACTTTCTGTTCGAGATAGGCATCGAACCCGCTCGACACGACTTTCCGCAGATACCGCGCATGAAACTGCTGAAACAGTTCTGGGCTCCCCGCAAGAAACCGGGCCTCCATCATCGAGGTCCGGACCGTGAGATCCGCTACACCCAGATCGAGACAGTCCTGAATAGTCCGCACGCTATGTCCGACCTGGAACCCGCTGTCCCAGAGCGGATGGAGCACCTGTTTCACCAACTCCGGCATCAACTTGGCGGCATCCGGATGAAAGAGAAACATCAGATCGATGTCGGAGTGCGGCGCCAATTCCCGCCGCCCGTAGCCCCCGATCGCCACCAGACAACACTGCTGGAATCCGGCGGTCGTGAGCGCCTCGCCGCCGGTCCGCGCTGCAGTCCGATACCGGCCGATGATCAAACCATCGACCATATCTGTCGTGGCGGCGACCACCTCCTCGCCAGAGGCACCGGCCAGTAATCGCTGCTGAATCGCCTGGCGTTGTTCCGCCAGCAGTTGGGACACCGCCAACGAAGCCTCGTGCACCATATGGGAATTTGCGTCCAAGGCGTGCGACATACGTTAGAGGGCGCTTTCCCCCGTTTCACCCGTTCGAATCCTGACAGCGGAGGTGAGTTCCCGTACGAAGATTTTTCCGTCGCCGATGCTGCCCGTTTTCGCCGCACGCGTGATGGTCTCGAGCACGCGTTGGACCTGCCCATCGTTCACCGCGACTTCGATTTTGACCTTCGGCACGAATTCAATGGTGTACTCCTGGCCGCGGTAGGTTTCCTTGTGCCCCTTCTGACGGCCGAAGCCCTTCACTTCCGTGACCGTCATGCCCTGAATCCCGATTTCCAGGAGAGCGTCTTTCACTTCATCGAGCTTGAACGGTTTGACAATAGCTTCGATTAATTTCATCCCTGCCTCCAGAGGTAGCTGCCAGACTCCGGCTGCCAGCTTTCAGCTAAAAGGAAGACGCTTCACGCTTCATGCTGAAGCTGAGTGCTGTTCGCCCTCTTACTCATGAGTACGCGCGTTCATTATGTTGGCTCAAATCCAACCCGGTCGCTTCCTCTTCGGATGAGACCCGCAATCCTGTCAGGGCATCGACCAGTTTGAGGATGACAAAGGTGGCGACCAACGAGAAGACCGTGGTCACGAGCACAACCAGTACTTGGACGCCAAAAAACCCAGGATTCCCGAAGAACAATCCATCGGTGCCTCCGGGATTGACGACCTTACTGGCACAGAGGCCTGTCGCCAACACCCCGATCACGCCTCCGACTCCGTGGATGCCCACGACGTCAAGCGAGTCATCATAGCCGAATCGCCCCTTCCAGACAATTGCCGCATAGCAGGACATGCCGGCCACCAGGCCGATGCCGATTGCGGATAACGGGCCGATATACCCGGCCGCCGGCGTCACCGTCGCCAGGCCGGCGACCGCACCGCTGGCCACACCCAGCACCGTCGGTTTTCCGCGATGCATCCACTCGGCTCCGCACCAGGAAATTGCTCCCATGGCCGCCGCGGCATGGGTGGCAAGAATGGCCGACACCGCAATCGCGTTCGCGCCCAACGCACTGCCGCCGTTAAATCCGAACCAGCCGAACCAGAGAAACCCGGCCCCCAGGAGGGTCATGGGCAAATTGTGAGGGGCCATATAGTCCGTGCCGTACCCACGCCGCTTGCCCAAAACAATCGCACAGACCAGAGCCGCCGCGCCGGAACTGATATGGATCACGGCGCCACCGGCAAAGTCTAACGCTCCCATCTGGGCCAGCCACCCCCCACCCCAGATCCAATGGGCCAACGGCACATAGACCAGCACCGACCAGAGGGCACCGAACAGCACGGCCGAGGTAAACCGTTTGCGTTCGGCAAACGCGCCGGTGATCAACGCCGGCGCAATGGCCGCAAACATCATCTGAAACAGCATAAATGCCTGGTGCGGAATGGTCGGCGCGTAACTCGGATGAGGCTGACTGTCGACGCCACTGAGGCCGACCCACTCCAATCCCCCGATCACCCCGCCCTTATCCGGCCCGAACGCCAAACTGTAGCCGAACAGAATCCACAAGAGACTGACCACACTCAAAATCATGACGCTCTGCATGATCGTGCCCAACACGTTTTTCGTGCGCACGAGCCCGCCATAAAACAGCGCCAACCCCGGCATCAGCATTGCCAGCACGAATGCCGACGACACCAGCACCCATGCCGTATCACCACTATCCACCTTGAGCGGTGTGACGTCCGCCCAGGCTTGCCCGTCTCCGAACCCCGTGAGCAGGACCACGCCCGTTGCCGCACCCACGATGACCGTTTTCTGCTGTGCCGATGCCTTCACCATATCCTCCTTCGGCTGTGCCGCCTGCCCCAAAGCTTCCCCCTTCACGCCGCGAAGGAGGAAGCCGGGACGGGAGCTTAAAACGTCTTCGTGAACTTCAGCTTATAGAAGTCTTGATTGTCTGTCAGATCTTTGCCCGCCGTGAACCGGAAAGCCATGTTGCCCGGCAACTTCATTTCGACGTACGGACCAATCCAGCGATAATAGTCTTGCGCTGCGCCCGGAGCACTGCTGTCACGCGTGGTCAGCAGATGTTCATAGTGCGCGCCGAGGGACCACATGCTGTTCATGCGCACACCCGCGCTGACCCAGTAGTGGAGAAAGTCCCACGTGCCCCGGCCACCGGTCTGACTGGTGCCCAAGCAATTGGTATCGACGAGCCCGCTGCACCCGGTCGCCCCGCCGCCTCCGCTGCCGCCTTCGCTACGGATGGCCTTGTAGTAACCCAGATAGAACTCGCCTTCGAAACGATCGTCCACATAGTTCGCGATGATGTTCGGCACCGCACCCTCAAAGGCCGTGGTCCGCTCATTCACACTGCCGCCGCCGTTGGGAAAGAAGCCGCCGCGCGAAGACAGGAGGCTGCCATGCACAAACCCGATCATCGGGGTGACGGACAGGCGTTTGTCGAGAAACGTAAAGTTCAGACCCACGTCTGTTTCGAGCCAGGGCGCATTGTCATGCACGCCCACGCCGTTGATCATGGTCCAATAGGTGAAGTTGAAGGCGAGGGCGATGTTATCGGTCAATCCGTAGGTGCCGTAGATGGATGGGTTGAATCCGAAAAAACTGTCGGCCTGCATCGCCATGGTCACCGACACGGGGTGCTTGGTCGTATCCATCAGGTCGTCCGTCGTCGCGGCTTGTGCCTCGACGAGCACGCTTCCCGTGCCACCCACCAGCAACGCCAATCCCAACACCCATGCCCGTGCCTTCCGCCCAACCAGCATATTCATGACGCCTCCAAAGAGAGAAGAAGTAAATGTGCCCTGCTCCCAAGCCGTCGTACCCGACGATCTGCGAGCCCCGTCTCTCTGGCGCCATTGCCAGTGTTGCTGACCGACGTCGTTGTCGGTCGTAAGAATGCCTGAGCTTGTTAACGATACCCGTTGGTGATCGGCATCCGCCGATCCTTGCCGAACGCCCGATGGGTAATCTTGATGCCGAGCGGTGCCTGTCGCCGCTTGTACTCACTGCGATCCACCATCACCATGACCCGTGCGACCGTCTCCCGATCGAACCCCATCGCGACGATGTCTTCCAGAGCGCGGTCCTCCTCGACATAGGCTTTCAAAATCGGATCAAGGATGGAATACGGCGGCAGACTGTCTTCGTCCTTCTGGTCCGGGCGCAACTCTGCAGTCGGAGGCCGGTCCAGGACACGTTTGGGAATGACCGGTTCCAGACCGTTCAGATTTCGCAGCTGCGACAGTTCGTACACCATCGTCTTGGGTACGTCTTTGATCACCGCAAATCCGCCGGCCATGTCGCCGTACAACGTGGCGTAGCCGACGCTCATTTCGCTCTTGTTCCCGGTGGTCAACACCAGGTGGCCGAATTTGTTGGAGTAGGCCATGAGCAGATTGCCCCTGATCCTGGCCTGCAAGTTTTCTTCAGTCGTATCGGGACGGTGCCCGGAGAACGGCTTGGACAGCGCGTGCAGGTAACTCTTGAAGGTCGTCGTAATCGAGAGGGTATCCACCTGGATGCGCAGACGCTGCGCAAGATCCGCCACATCTTCTCGACTGACTCGCGAGGTATAGGGCGAAGGCATGAAGACCCCGAGGACATTGTCCGCGCCCACTGCATCGACCGCGATGACGGCCGTGAGGGCCGAATCGATGCCACCGCTCAATCCGATGACGACCCGCTTGAACCCGTTTTTTCGAACATAATCGCGCACCCCCAGCACCAGCGCGCGATAAGCTTCCTCCAGCCGATCCAACGGCGATTCCATGGCCGGGACCACGATCGACGATGACTTCCTCGCCGGCACCCGCACCGCAACACGATCCACCAGCGCGGCGACTCGAGGCGACAAGGGCCTTGCGCGCCGTTCCCCCTGTCGCGCGCGCCCCACCGCGGCGACATCGAGATCCGCAATCAGAAGATCCTGCTCAAAGGACTTACCCCGTGCCACCAGTTCGCCGGTCTGATCCACGATCACGCTGCAACCGTCGAAGACCAATTCATCCTGCCCACCCACGGTGTTGGTATAGGTGACCATCACGCGATTCTCGCGCGCCCGGGTGGCCAGCACTTGCTCGCGCAGACGGCTCTTGCCGACATGGAACGGGGAGGCATTGATGTTCACGATGACCTCAGCCCCTGCCGCGGCCTGTACGCGAGTCGGCCCTTCGGGAAACCAGATATCCTCGCAAATGTTCACGCCGATGGTGGTGCCATTCAACACCAGGAGCGGCAGACGCGTGCCGGGACGAAAATACCGGCTCTCATCAAAGACGCCATAATTCGGCAACAGCCGCTTGCAGTAGTTGGCGATCACCCTACGTTCACACAGTACGGCTGCCGCATTGTAGAGATCGTGCCGACCGGCCGGGGAGAAGACCTGTGTTTCCGACGGTGTCATGCCGGTCGCCTCGCGTCCGACATACCCCACCACCACCACCAATCCGTGCGCTTCCGCCGCAACCGCTTTTAACGCACGATGCGTGTCTTCGATGAAGCGAGGCTTGAACAGCAGATCCTCAGGCGGATATCCGGTAATAGCCAATTCAGGAAACGCCACAATCTCAGCCTTTGCGCGGCGGGCGTCCTTGATCCAAGCCTTGATCAGCGCCGTGTTCCCGTCGATATCACCGACGGTGGGGTTAATCTGGGCCATGGCGATTCGCAGCGATCGCATTAGCGGGTTTCCCCTGCCATCACAGCATGCTCAAATCGGCCATTCAACGAGGCCGCAAGAAGTCCACACGCCGAGGCGTACTCTGAGTCGTACGTCGAGGTGGATGAGAGACTGAGAACGAAGTTGAGGGCCGATTTCAGCATGCTGATAATAAAAAAAAAGTCCTCAGACCCACCTCGGTGGATCGGAGGACGTCGTTGTCCTGGGCTATCTCTGTAAAGGAGACTTTTCGAAGACTCCGTTGTCCCCGAAAAAGCTGGCGAACAATACCACCGGCCACAATCGGCTGTCAACCGATCTTCACCGGCATTTTCCCCCTGAAGCATGCAACGTCGGCGCGCCCCGTATGCTAGAATCCAGCCCCATGCGCACTCTACGGCACCAGGCTCGCGAAGCATTCCGCCGCCCCTTACAGGTCTGGCACATAAGCCTGGCCCTCTTCACCTGCCTCCATGTAGTCGCCTGCAGCACCGGCTCACCCCTCACCCCGGTCGGGGAGGGCCCGCTTGGAAAGGTAGCGCTGGAGCGGTTAGCCAGCCGGGGGACCACCGCAAAGTACGGGAGCCCACAGACAGCGTTCCAAGCCTCCCATCCGGCCACAGTTCCAGGCCAGGTGATCTCGCGCCTGCTGACCGGATTGTCTGTCTCCGGCCTGGAGCGGCCGGGAAATACCATGACCCAACAGGCGTACCCGCTGTTTTCTCACGAGGAAATGGAGTTCTTAGGCCCCCTCCTCGTCCGCGCCCTCGCAGAGGCACAGGCGGATCAGCGAATACGTTTCACCCTGCACGATGACGGCCTCCGAACGCAGGGCACGATCTATGTGCAAAAATCTCTACTGCGAGTAAGCCTCTCACACTATCGCGCAGGGCCCTCACAGACAGACACTCGACCAGCGACGCTGACGCTCTCCTTTTCGCCAACACAGGCCTTGGTAACTACCGATGTCCCCCAGTCCTGGATGAACATCGAACCGGACCAGCCGCATGTGGCGGTCTCAATTGATGCGTTGGCCCAACTTCCTCCGTTGCACGCCGCGCCTCCCGAGCACCATGCGGTCGTAGAAGTCGTTCCGCCGCCTATCCCTGTCGCAAACGAGCAGACAAGGTTGCACCAAGAACTCCAGGCCACGAAGGACCTCGTGGTCAAACAGGCCGAGGAACTGCAGCAGCTCAAGGCCGAACTCGACATGCTGAGACGCCAACTCGCGGAGAAAGAGTTGCCCGCCCCCAAGGCCAAGCCCAAATCGGCCCCCCGCAAATCTGCCCCGACTCCATAACCGCTCCCCCTGCCGGATGCGTTAGTCGCCGCTCAAGACAACTGCAGACCGGGACAGTACGTCCCTGGCATCGTACACATCGTCTGCCCAGGCCAGCTTCCGGCCCTTATACATTGTCACCGTCATGGACGTTCGACGCGAGAACGCCAGCACATCGGCACGCTGAGCCAGGTGGAAAACGTCATACCCTTCGCGCAGCGTCAGCTCGGCACAACGGCGCAGCAAGTATCCGTCCAACTGTGCTTGCGAGGTAAACGAGCTGACACTGTACTCGACGCGATAGACATTGTCCTTGAGTTGCTCCACTTCTTCTCTCGCAGCTCCCGCCAGCGGCTGGTACTGGCCCGTTGCGCAGGCAGTGGTCGCGACCATCATCAGGAGGAGAACGACATGCCTCACCCTCGACATGGATCCCTCATCACAGTTCGACTGCTTCATACCAGTGAAGCGCGCGACTCCCGATGACGTTCCGACTATATCCAGCTGTGGTTGCGATCCGTCGGGCATAACGCACATCCGAGGACTCACCGCGCCGGTGTAGCGCCTCGCCTCCAATCCTGCGGCCGGCGCGAGGGGCGAATAGTCATATGACGCCCTCTGACGCCCTCCTGAGTTCAATTGAGACTGCAGCGCACCGACATGTCCTGCTGTGAACTCGTGCCTAGGCCGCATAGGCTAGCCGGCTGACACCAACCTCTCCGTCAAGCACCGCCGCGTCGACGCCAACGGCCTCTCAGCGATGCACTTGCGCAAGGCAACAACGGCACTTGAAATTCAGGGACTGAGTATGGGGACTACAGGCAGGCATATAGACGCTGGGCAAGACGCGCCAAGATTCCCACACGGGAGGCGTAGAGACGCGCTCGAACGTGGGAGGCAACGATCGCCCCCCTCCCCCCGTTACCCTCTATTCCTATCGGCCCGATCTTCAATCTCACCCGCCAACAAAATCGCTTCGGCAATTTCCCGCATGGATTTTCGGAGGTCCATGCTCTGCCGCTGAATGAGCTTGAACGCCTCTTCTTCGGACAGGCGCTTCGCCCGCATGAGATAGCCCTTGGCCCGATCGAGCAGCTTGCGGACCTGTAACGCCTCCTGCATCTCGAACGACTTCTCCAACAGCGTCGTGTGCTCGATGGAAATCGCCGCCTGATTGGCGATGGCCTGCATCAGCTTCACTTCTTCGGCCGTGAAGGTGTGCGGCGTGGACGTATAGGTATTGATAACGCCGATCGCCTTTTCCCGTACCAGCATCGGCACACACAACAACGAACAGAGCCCTTCCTTCGCGGCCATGTCCGGATACATGTACGAGCCTTCTTTGGTCACATCCGGCACGATGATCGGCCGACGGTCTTGCACCGCCCGACCGCTGATGCTCTGGCCAACCTTCACATTCGGTTTTCGGCGGTATTCCTCACTGAGACTTTGCGTGGCGGCGATGCGAAGCTCCCCGGTCGTCTGATCCAGCAGAATGATGGAACAGATTTTCGATCCCATCATCTGGGCCGTCATCGTCACAATCAGTTGCAACACGTCTTCGATCAAACGATTAGAGGAGAGGGTCTCCGACACTTGCGACAAGGTATCCAACTGGAGCGCCTTCCGCGTCATCTGGTCATAGAGGCGGGCATTTTCAATCGCCCCGCCGACTTGCGTCGCAATGGTCGACAGGAGCGCCAATTCATCCGTGCGATAGCGTCGTGAGCGCTTGTGCTGCACATTGATCACGCCGACCACTTCCTGTTTAGTCGTGATAGGCACGGAGACGAACGCTTGGTAGCGGTCCTCAGGAAGGTTATGAAAAAATTTGAAGCGCGAGTCATCGCTGGCGCTGTTTGGAATCACGACCCTGGTCCGTTCTCGCGCGACCCAGCCGGTAATACCTTCGCCCATCCCGATGGTGATGCGACCGATCAGCTTGGGATGGGGATTCTTCGAGGCTCGCAAAATCAGTTCGTCTCGCTTATCGGACAGTAGATACAACAGACAGGCATCGGCCTTCGTCGCTTCCACCACGACGTCGACGATATGACGAAGCACGGATTCCAGATCGAGCGTGCTGCTGATCGACTCACTGATGCGGTGCAGCACATCGACTTCCCGCGTCTTCTCCCGCAAGGCCTGCTCCAATTGAGGCACGGTTCGCTTCGGCGCCATGAAACTCCTATCGCACCCGCCGCCTGCCGACGAGGGCGCTCCGGACACGTGGTTCGCGGCGGCGAACGGTCGCAAACCAGGCCCGTGTCTCCTGCTTGGGGAGGGCGACAACCCGCACCGCTCCGATTGATTCGGGAACTACGCAATAGACTGCTCCGGCGGACACCTTCTTATCCTGCTGCATGGTGCTCCACAGGTCATGGAAGGTCACATCGGGCAGACGCGCGGATAGGCCGGAGGCTTCCACCAACCGACGTAACCGATCCACCACGTCCTGGCTGCAGTAGCCGAGGTGTCGTGCCAGATCGGCCTCATACACCATCCCGACCGCCACCGCCTCACCGTGAATGAGTCCCTTGTAGCCCCCGAGCGATTCCAATGCATGCCCGATCGTATGCCCGAAATTCAGAATACGCCGCCGATCGGCTTCACGCTCGTCTTCCGACACCACCTCTGCCTTGATCTCACAAGATCGCCCCACAATGTGCGCAACCGCCCCGTCGTCCAGGGTGAGAATCTGCTCAATGTGCTGCTCCAAATACTCAAAAAACGGTGCGTCCGCGATCACTCCATACTTGATGACTTCCGCCAGCCCTGCGACCCATTCACGAGGAGGCAGCGTATGGAGCGTAGTCGGATCGATCAGTACGGCTTGCGGCTGGTTGAAAGCGCCGATCAGGTTCTTTCCTTTGGGATGATCTACCCCGGTTTTCCCCCCCACGCTGGAATCGACTTGCGCCACCAAACTCGTCGGGACTTGCACAAAGGGAATACCCCGTTGATAGATCGCTGCGGCGAATCCGGTCAAATCCCCTACCACGCCGCCTCCCAAGGCCAACAACGTGGAACTCCGTTCAAAGCGAGCCTCCACCAATGCATCCATCACCTTCGCGACGGAGCGAAGCGTTTTCGTTCGCTCTCCTGGAGGCAGGATAATCGGGATGACTGTGAAACCGGCAGCCTTCAACGCACGCATCACCGGCTTCAGGTAATGGCCGACAAGATGCCGATCGGTGATCACTCCGACTTTTCCTGTACGACGAAGCCGGGTTAATTCTACGCCAAGATCGTTCAGCAGTCCTCGCCGGATACGAATGTCGTAGCTCCGTGTACCGAGCCCAACGTGGATGGTCTGCAGAGCCATGTCTGTCTTGTCTTTCTCCATGAATCCCCAATCGGGAACTCGGATTGGGGCTGATCGCACTCAATGCGATATGACACCCCTCACAGGATGCCGTCTGCACTGATCCGGCAGCCATCCGCCCTAGACCCGTCGGAGGGTCGATGACAAACCTGCGTGTTGACTGGAAGAAGCGACCTGAAAGGAGCGCCCCTCAGGAGAGGGGAGGAGATCGTATAAATGAGAATCGCCCCCATTGAGACGGCGCACCATCTTCAATGGGGGCGATTATTAACGTGCCATGCCGGAACCTGTCAAGTTGTCGACCGGACGATCGTCGGGGTCAGGAAGATCAGGAGTTCCTGTTTCGACACATTCTCAGTCTTGCTCTTAAACAGCCAGCCTAACACCGGGATCCGCGAGAGATAGGGAATTCCGGCAACGTTGTTTGATTGCGTATCAACGAAGACACCGCCGATCACCATGGTTTCGCCGTCACGGACCAACACTTGAGTCGTGGCCTCACGGCGATCGATGCTCGGACCGGCAGGGTTGCTCCGAGCACCAACGGCATTCCGAGTGGCCCGCACCTTCATGAGAATCTGTTTCCCGATCTCTTTCGGATCACGCGAGGTGATTTGCGGCGTCACGTTCAACTCAAGATTGGCGTCCACGAAGGTGGTCTGTGTGCCTTGCAGCGACGTGGTCTGGAACGGAATGGATTCACCCTGCGCGATCTTGGCGTCCCGCTTATCCAATGTCGTGATCTTGGGTGCCGCGATCACCTTGGTCAACCCCAACAGTTCGCCGGCTGATAAGCGCACATCCAGCATGGCCCCGTCGGTTTTCCCGATCGAGAAGCCGGCACCAGGCACAGACGGCAAGCCGGGATTCGCCGGGAGGTTGATCAGAAAATCCGAGACCTGCGCACCGAAGGGTCCGGTGGTGCCGGTCTTGAATGCGGAGGTTCCGCTGGCACCGCCAAGTTGATTGACGTTCTGAATGCCCCATTGCACGCCGAGCGAGCGCGTATAGGTCGTATCAGCTTGGACGATTCGAGCCTCAATCTGCACCTGCGGAACTTCCAGATCGACGCCGTCCAACAATTGGCGCAGAACCTCCAGCTTGGATTCCGTGTCGCTAATGATCAGCGCGTTGCTCGCAGCACTAACCGTCATGGTACCCCGGGGACTCAGATTCTGCCGTAACGATGTATGGACTTCCGTGGCGTTCAGGTTGCGGATGTAGAAGACTCGCGTCACGATCGGCTCAGCCTTGGCTCTGGAGTCCTTGGCCCTCGCCTCTTCATCCTGCTGTTTGGCAATATTCTGCAGGGTATCGACCCACACGATATTACCTTGGCGAATCATACCCAGGGCGTTCATCTTCAGCAGCATGTCGAGCGCCTGATCCCATGGCACATTGGCCAACTTCATGGTCACTTTGCTCTTGACCCCTTCACCGACGACGATATTGAAACCGCTGACCTCCGCGATTAATCGCAAGACATTGCTGATGTCAGCCTGTTGAAAATCGAGCGAGATGCGCCGTCCAACGAACCGCGACGACCCGTTCACCACCTCGTTGGCCTCCGGCTTTCGGTCTTCCTTCTGCACGGACTCGGACGTCAGTTGCACCGGCATGACACGGAACAGTGCTTTGGGCGCCTTATGAACCACCGGCATTGAAGGGGGTACGACGACCGGTTCCGCCATCACGCCGGCATCCGGATCGGCCGGCTTGTCATCGGCCGACGCCTTCGGCGCGAGCGTCAGCACGAGACGTCCGTCCGTTGAATCGATGGTATGTTCAGCGGGCTGTGCGAGATCCAGCACCAACCGCACCTTATCCTGATGATACCCGAACCGCACCCGTGATAAGAGGCTATGCCCGATAGACAGATGGGACTGGTGCCGTTCCGATTGAAGGTTCGGCATGTCGAGCACCATCCGGCGATCCCCGATCATCTTGACTGTGTGCGCGAACACTCCGTTGCCGGTCAGGACCAGCGAGACTCGCCCGCCTTCAGTCTTGGTTTCAACCCTGCTCAGCATCGTGGCAGTCTGACCGACGGCAACCGTGTGCGCGGGGTCAAGTGCGACACTATCCGCAGGTGCGGTAACCTGCTGATCGGCGGCCTGTGCGAACCCAGCCAATCCCGTCGTCTCGGCCGATGCGGCAAGCGGCAGGTACCCGGCAAGGCCCAGAATTCCGGCCATCACGGTGACACTCAGCAGCGGATGAACTCCAACCTGTGCTTGTTTCATTCTGTACCCTCTTTCGGGTGCAGGAGCTTCACATATTCGCGCTCCTGCTTGTTCCCGTACACGTCCGTGAACCGCTCTTGAACGATAATGCCTCGTTCAGTGATTGAACTAACCACGCCATTGTTCGGCCCGATTCTCGTCCCGCGACGGATGCTGTACCCCTTGCCGTCCGGCGTCTGCACCATAGCCGTGTACCCGTAATTCCCCCAAAGCACACCGATTAAACTTAACTCCGTGAGGCCGACACGTTGCAGCGGGGGCAGACTGGCGTCTTGCTCCGCCTGTTGTCCGAGCTGAATCATGGGCAGGAACGGATCACGCCGTCCGGAGGGGTCATAGGACGCTCCCGAAAACTCCATCGACAGCGAATCCCCAGATTGAGAAACTGCGGCCTCAGCTCGCGGTGACAGAAGATCGAGAGACGGCGCCGGCTTCTGCGCCTCGGGCAACGGCATGACTTTCAGAGAATCGGCCGGGCGCATAGATGCGACCTGCCGGAAGTGCGGCAACGTCTTCGCTTCGACCGGAACGAATGCTCCAACGAGCGTTACCACGACCGCCCCGATACTCACCGGTCGTACCCACTGATTCCACCATACTCGTGTGTTCACGGTGCATCCCCCTGCGTTGGGCATGAGCTGGGATCGATTCCTCATTTCGGCTTCGCTGCGGGCGCCGGCGTAACAGACTTCTTCTCCTGCGGGGCGGCGTACGCGACCAGATCAAAGACCGTTTGCGTAACCACCCGCCCCTGATCGACCCGTGCCGCGCCGATCCGCACATCTTGTACGGTCACGATGCGGGACAGCTTGCTGATTCGATCGAAGAAGATCGCAGCCGTATGGTAACCGCCCGCCACCTCCACGTTGATGGGCATGCGGATGAACAACTTGGATGGATCTTCCACTTGCACGCCGGGTTTCCAGAGCCGGACATCCAACCCCAGACGCAATCCTAAATCGGAGACCTGCTTGAGTAACATCACCGCTTCCTCTTCAGGCGGGAGCCGCTCTTTCTTTGCCGCCAATTCGATTTCCAGTTGTTTGCTGGCCGCCACCAACTCATCCAAGTGCTTGACCTTGAGCGTCAGGTTCTGGATTTCAGTATCCAACTGCGCCACTTGCCCCTGAACGGCTTCCAGTTCGACTGTCTTGGGATCAACCACGTAAAAGTAGAATCCCACCAGAATCGCCGCCACCAACAGTCCAAGCAGCGCGACCTTCTGGCCCGTCGGAATGCTACGGAGGCTGTCTAGGCTGATTGCATTCAGACTCATGTTAGCCTTTCATCGACAGGTCGAGGCGGAATTGATAGGTGTTCATCTTGTTGTCTTGGCCCGCCCGGCTTTCCATCAACTTGATGGCGCCAAATTGATCGGTCCGGCGGAGGTTGTTCACGAACTCGACCACGTCATCGTTGGTTAGGGCGCGACCTTCCAGCTCGACGCTGTTGCCTTTAAGATTCATGCGTACCAACCAGACCTTCAACGGATTCAGGCTCTGACTGACATGGTCCAACACCTTGACCGGGCCGGTTCGACTTTTTTCCAACTGATCGATAATGCGGTTCTTGGCTTCCAGTTGTTTCTTCTTTTCTTCGAAGTCCTGGACGGCCTTCACTTGCTCTTTCAGCTGCGCCACCTGCTTGGCCTTGAGCTGCTTCTCCGCCTGCTTGGCCTGGATATCCTCATCCAGCGCAGTCGCATAGAACCAGCAACCGGTGAGGGTCATCAGCAATACCCCGATACCGATCAAGGCCTCGGCTCGAACATCCCATTGCGGCTTAGCTTTTCTGGACCGAGGCCCAGTTGCGAGCAAGTTGATTCTAATCATCGGTCCCCCACCGTCCGCAGTGCGAGGCCGACCCCGACTGCCGCAAGCGGCCCCATCTCCGTCAACCGATCAGGATCGACGTTGCACTGCGAGGTGTCGATCTCGTTAAATGGATTCGCGATGTCCACGTCCACGTGCATTCGATCGCGAAGCTGTTGAGCCAGGCCTTTCACCTTAGCTCCCCCGCCGAACAGCAAAACCCTCGCGATGTCGCTGTCGGACGATGTCGTCCTAAAGTAGTCGATCGTGCGCGCGATCTCCGACGCCACCTCGGCATTGACACTTTCCATCACGGCCGCAAGTGTATGATCGTCATCCTGCTCACTTTTCTTGAGTTGCTCCGCTTCCTCGAACGATACCCCCATCTCCCGTTGCACCGCCTCCGAATACCGATTGCCACCGAGGGGAATATCACGCGTAAAGAGGGAAGTGCCGCCGCCCACGATATTCACGTTCATGACGCTGGCGCCAATGTTCACCAGAATCGTGGTGTCGTCCTGGGTCGCAGGAGAGGTCACGCCGTACATATTCTCTACCGCGAAGGCATCGACGTCCATGACGATGGGCACCAGTCCCGCGGCTTTGACTAACTCGGTCAGTTCATTGATTTTGTCCTTCTTTGCGGCCACGAGCACAATCGACATTTCCGCTTGCTCGTCCAGGTGCTCAGACGGGGGCAACACATAAAAATCAAGATTGACTTCGTTGATGTCGAAGGGAATGTACTGCTCTGCGGCCAGTTTCACCTGCGCATCCAGTTCTTCATCTGGCATCGGCGGCAACGTGATTTTCTTCACGATCACCGCGTGACCGGAAATCGACACCGCCACTTGCTTCAATTTCACATTCTGTTCAGCCAGCAGTTCCTTGATAGCCGACACGACTCGTCCCTCATCCATGACCGTGCCGTCCACGATCACCTCGGGCTCCAATTCCTTCACGCCGAATTTTTGCAGGGTGTAGTGGCCACGGTGCTCTTTGATCTGCACGAGCTTGATGCTGCTCGAACCGATGTCGAGCCCCAGCAGTTGCCGTTGTGGAGAAAACATCGACAAGAATTCCATATCCGCCAGGTGCTTCAGTGAATCCAGCATGCTCACGTCCTCTCTACGCGACCTCTGTACGCCCGCCACTCATCACATGCTTGATTTGTTCGATGTTCTCCACCGTATAAAGGCGCCAGTTCCGCCAATCGCGGGGCGGTCCCGTAATCAAGCCCTCGCGCTCCCAGCGAAACAGGGTCGCGCGCGAGATGTCGAACATCTCACAGACCTCATTGGTCTTGTACATTTTCCTCTTCGAGACATCGCTCACTTTCTTCACGTACCGCCTCAAACGCCTCTATTCATCGCATAATTCGAGCCCACGGAATTAAGTATAGTTGATATAGTCCACCTGTCAAGAAAGTGGACGACGAGGCGATGCGAGGGGAAACAGCGAGGAAACGGTGCGCCAGGCTAGGGTTTTTGGAGTTCCCTGTTGGTCACGCTGACGTCATATCCGAGGGCGGCAAACTGGGCCTGGAGACGCAAGGCAATGGTCACGGATCGATGCCTCCCTCCGGTACAGCCGATACCGATACTAAGGTAACTGCGTTGGTCCCGCTCATACAGCGGAATAAGAAACCTGAAGAGTTTCTCCAGATGTTCCAGGAGTTCGCCGGTCATGGGATCGCCGAATACATATTGCTGGACTCTGGCATCCTCACCCGTCAGCATCTTCAACTCCGGAACGAAGAAGGGATTTCGAATGAAGCGCACATCGAAAAGCAGGTCAATGTCGTAGGGCACACCGAACTTATAGCCGAACGTCACCAGGGAAATGGTCATGCGACGGACGGTCGATTCCTGCCTGAATTCACGGATCAGTAGATCACGCAACTCATGCACTGTCAGGGTGGAGGTATCGATCACGCGGTCGGCATGCTTGCGCAGCTCGCTCAAACGTTCGCGCTCAAACCGCACCCCCTCGACCACGGGCATATGCGGCAGCAGCGGATGGGGACGGCGGCTCTCTGAGAATCGGCGGACCAGCACTTCCTCACGCGCTTCAAGAAACACCAACTGCAACGCATGCCCTTGCGCCTTGAGCTCGCCAAGCACCTTCGCCAAATCGCCAAAGAACACTCGCTCCCGAATGTCGATTCCAAGAGCGACATTCTTGATTTCTCCACCCTGCTGGTTACACAGTTCCACAAACGTGGGAAGCAGTGCCGGCGGGAGGTTATCGACGCAAAAATATCCCGCATCTTCGAAGGCTTTGAGGGCGTGGCTCTTTCCTGAACCGGAAAGACCGCTGATGACGACGAGATTAAGTGCGGCCATGAGAGGTGCGAGCACGATCGCTCGCAGGATCGATCAGAGACAATCTTCCGTTTGGCAATCGCTGCAACACTTGGATCGTACCCGACAAGGCATTCACGAACATCAATAGGCCGAGTTTGGATCCGTTGAGGGTATCAACCGCCTCGTCCAGCGTCAGAAACTCAAGTTTCGGGCGAACGACTTCCAGCCCGTTGTTGTCCGGCTTCGGAGCCTTTCGCGCCGCGGCATGTATGCGGGGCGAATCACCGAATTTGTGATTCACCTTGCGCTCTTTTAGTTTTCTGAGCTGTGCGCCCAGCTTATCGACCACCTCGTCGATCGACGCATACATTTCTTCCGTCGACGTCTTCGCCTGCAACCGACGCCCCTGTACGACACCCACGACTTCGGCGACATGGTGAAATTTTTCTAGGCTAAGGAGGATTTGCAACGTGCCTAGCTTGAGTCCGAATCGATCGAGCCGCTCCATGCGTGTTTCCACATAGTCCCGCAGGGCAGGAGTGACCGCTACATGTCGTCCCGTGATCATCAATCGCATGCCATCCTCGTTTCTCGGGCCGCCGGCACTCCCCGTGCCGGCGCCCGTCGCAACATTATCCCGTTACGGAGCTGCCTCCGCAGGATCCCTCGTCGAGCCGATCAGAAGAATTTCCGTCGTTGTGTCGCGGAAGGGATATTGTCTTCTGCACGATACTTGGCGACGGTCCGACGGGCGATCAATACCTGCTGCGTGCGCAGTTTCGCGGCGATCTCTTCATCCTTCAGCGGCTTACGCGCATCTTCCGCCGCCACCATCTGTCGAATCATCTCCCGCACCGTGAGCGACGACAACATATCCGTCGGCTGGTCCGCCCGCTGCAATCCGGCATTGAAAAAAAACTTCAGTTCCAACATTCCCTGGGGACAATACATATACTTATTCGCCGTGACCCGACTGATGGTCGACTCGTGCATGCCGATGTCTTCCGCCACCTGCTTCAACACGAGCGGTTTCAGATGCTGGATCCCCTGCTCGAAGAATCCTTCTTGAAATTTCACAATACTGGAGACGACCTTGACGATAGTTTTATTGCGCTGCTCGATGCTCCTGATCACCCATTGAGCCGCGCGCAGCTTATCATCCAAATAGGCCTTAGTCTCCGCCGACCCGGACTGCCCTGATGCCATCAGCTGCTTATAATAGGGACTGATGCGCATGCGTGGGAGACCGTCGTCATTGAGCAACACTTCCCACACCCCTTCGTTCTTGACGACGAACACGTCCGGCACAATGGCATAGTTCTGGGTATTGGAAAACGGACGCCCCGGCTTCGGTTCAAGCCCCTCGATAATTCGGGTGGCTTCGAACACATCCTCGACGGAGATATTCAACGTCTTGGCGATCCGACTATATTGTTTTTTCTCCAAATCCTTGAGGTGGTGGAGCACGATCGCCTCAAGCACCGACCCTTTCAGCACGCCAGGCCTGGCGCCCAGCGAGCCGATGTGGCTTCGTCCCAAGAACTTTAATTGGAGCAACAGGCACTCGGAGAGGTCTCTCGCCGCCACGCCGTTCGGATCAAATCCCTGAACGTCCTGCAGTACCGACTCCGCTTCCGCCACGGAGTACTCGGTCCCCGCAACCAGCTCTTCCATCGGCATCCGCAGATACCCGTCATCGTCAAGATTCCCAATGATGAGACGTCCGATTGCCTTCTCCCGATCGGGCAAACCCGACAGGGACAATTGCCAGACGAGATGATCTTCCAACGAGGTGGATTTCGCGACGGTTTGCTCATAGGACGGAAACTCCTCCTTGGACGAGGAGCTGTATTCGGTCTCTCCTCGGCGCATGTCCGTGTCGAAGTAATCCTCCCAACTCGATGCCGAAAACTCTTCCGCGTTCTCCCCGCTCTCGGCAGGCTTGTCATCCGCTTCCCCACGGGCTTCACCGGACACGGTGGTTGTCGTGTCGGGTTGTTCACGCTCCGTCGTTGCCGTTTCTTCGGCCTCCTCAGTCTCTGCGACCAATTCATCCAGCAGGGGATTTTCCATGAGGTGCTGCTGCAGGCTTTGCTGAAGCTCCAAACGCGATAATTGCAGCAGCTTGATCGCCTGCTGCAATTGCGGCGTCATAATGAGTTTTTGACTGAGCCGAAGATCCAGTCGCAGCTTCATCGCACACTCGCTCCCTGCCTGCTAGAGGCGAAATCCCTCGCCTAGATATACAGCCCTGGCCATTTCGCTTTTCTCAATCACCCCGGGAGGGCCGGCCTCCAGAATCGTGCCTTCATTGATGATGTAGGCACGATCAGTAATCGACAAGGTTTCCCTCACATTGTGGTCTGTAATTAACACGCCGATGTGGCGTTGTTTCAGCCTGATAATGATCTGCTGAATATCGGCCACGGCAATGGGGTCAATGCCGGCAAAGGGTTCATCTAACAGCATGAAGGACGGATTGGTTGCCAGCGCTCGTGTGATCTCAAGGCGTCGGCGCTCGCCGCCGGACAACGCATAGGCCTTACTTTTCCGAATATGCACCAAATCTAGCTCTTTCAGCAACGTTTCTACTCGCTCCGCTCGCTCACTTCTCGAATATCCCAGCATCTCGAGAATCGCAAGGATATTATGCTCCACCGACAACCGACGAAACACCGAGGACTCTTGCGGGAGGTAGCCGATTCCCCGCCTGGCTCGTCGATACATCGGCAAATCGGTAATCTCGCTCCCGCTTAAGGCGATGGTCCCCTCATCCGGTTGACACAGGCCCACCATCATATCGAAGATCGTGGTCTTTCCCGCGCCGTTCGGTCCAAGCAGTCCGACCACCTCACCGGCCTGTACGTCGAGCGAGACTCCTTTGACGACTTTTCGTCCGCGAAAACTCTTCACGAGCCCGCTGGCCGCCAGTCGCTCCTGCACTCCGGCGGAAACAGTACCCGTGCCCCCCGAGAAGTGATTCACAGCCTTCGTGTCGATCACCGTTTGCCCCCGCCTTCGCCGTCGATAATCACACGGGAGTCGCCCTCGACGACGCTGCGATCTTCATCCAGGAACATGATGATCTGCTTCCCTGAAACACGAGTCCCCTTCTGCCAGGCGACAGGATCACCCGTCAGGACAATCTTCTTCTGATCTTCGTAGTACACAGCTCTTTGGCACGTCGCGTGGCCATCTTCTTTTTGGATGGTGACCCGCCCCGTGGCTTCGACCATTCGAATACTGCGCTCCGACACGGCCGGGGCGGTGTCCCGATCTTTCTGGTCTTGGCCAGTGACACGCGCGCTGGTCGGCGGATTTGCACTCGTTGCACCCGCAGTTCTTTTGCTTTCGGCACCATTCCGGCTGGGATGAAACGATACCACCATGTGATCGGAATGCACGACCAGCCGGCCCCGAGTCAAAACCACGGACCCGTCAAAAATCGCCGTATTTTCTTGATTGCTGACGGTCATGGTTCGAGACGTGATTGTCGTGGGGGCGGCGTTAGTCGCAGGCTCTTGGGAGGGTCGCGTGTCGGCGCCATGCACCGGCGGAACGACGATTCCGCCGCTAAGAAGCAGGCACCACATCCACGCGTACATCATCCAAGACCTGGAATTCCTCCGTGTCCATTTTCCCCAATAATCCTCTGCCCGTAACTTGCAATCCATGCCCTTGAATTGTGACATGGTCTGGAGTCTGGATTTCATGCCGCGCATCCGTCCACGCAAGATGATTTGTCTGAATGGTATAGCCACTTTGCATTTCAACCACAATCGGGGTGGTTTTGTTCGAGAGCTGAAAGTTCTTACTTTGAGTATCTAGGGTGCCTTCGTCGCCCGACAAGGTCAACTCTTTCCCTTGGAGGCCATACAGCGTGATGTGCACATTGCTGAGAACCGCCCTGCTCTCCTTTTCGTACAGGCGCGCCTGTTCAGCCTGCACTTTCCATTGCACAAGGTCGCCTTTAGTCTGGGTAAAGGTAAAATCCTGAATTCTAGCGTCAGCGGCCTCATTACCTACTGGGGTGACTGAGCGCGACGATGCACCAGGGTTTGAGCGTGTGATGAGCAGAAACCCGAGAAATGCCGCCAGCACCACACTGAGTGTGAGGAGACCTCGTCGAAGCCAACGTTCCCACATCGAAAAAAGCCCATAATTTAAAGAGCTTCTCAGTCGAGCGCCTGGTGGCATGATAGTAGCATTCCGGGAAGGCCAAGTAAACCAACCACCTGACACTTAGCGGGGAAAACGATTGCAGTGTGAGGGAGAAAAGAACGGAAGGGATCATGGGCCACGGCGACTTCGAGCGCCGCCGTGGCCTAAGTACGTTTAGCTTTCTGCGGGTGCCGACGACTTGTCGATCGTCTCTTTTTTCTCTGTCGTGGCAACCTCGGTGGACGGCACGGATTTCGGCTTTTCCGCCCTGGTCACCAACTCAATGGCCACCATTTCCGCTGCATCCCCGATCCGACGACGCGTCCTGATGATTCGCGTGTAGCCACCTGGGCGATCGCGGAATCGCGACGCGACATCGCTAAACAACTTCGACACCACAGCCTTACTGCGCAAAAAGCTGAGAGCGCGCCGGCGAGCAGGCAAACTTCCCTCTTTGCCAAGCGAAATCATACGATCGGTGAATCCACGAATTTCTTTGGCCTTTGCTTCCGTGGTTTCGATTCGCTCTTGCTCCAACAGCGAGGTCACAAGACTCCGGAACAGAGCCCATCGGTGTTTGGTTTGACGTCCGAGCTGTCGACCCTTCTTTTTGTGGCGCACGGTAGTCCTGTTCCTTTCTTACTCTGAACGCACGCCCGCATCGCCGGACGGCAAGGCGTCGACTTTCATTCCAAGGCTCAGTCCCATTTCAGTCAGGATTTCCTTGATTTCGTTGAGGGACTTTTTCCCGAAATTCTTCGTCTTCAACATTTCGGCTTCAGTCTTCTGAACCAAATCGGCAATGGTTTTGATATTGGCGTTCTTCAGACAGTTGGCCGCGCGAACGGACAATTCGAGTTCGTTCACGCTACGATAGAGATTCTTATTCACCTCATCGGACAGATCTTCACCACCCACTGCGGGCTTGGCATCGGTCCGTTCCTCAGGATTAATGAAGATATCGAGATGTTCACGAAGAATCCCCGCCGCATTGGACAACGCATCGCGCGGGGAAATGGTGCCATCGGTCCAAATCTCAAGGGTCAGCTTGTCATAGTCGGTCATTCGACCGACGCGGGCATTCTCGACATGAAAATTGACCCGCTTGATGGGAGAAAAAATTGAATCGATGGCAATCACGCCAATCGGCAGCCCTTCTTCCTTATTCCGCTCTGCGGGAACGAATCCTCGGCCATGCTTAATGGTCATTTCCATATCAAGCGCAGCATCCTTGTCCAGCGTCGCGATGTGCAGATCGGGCGTGAGGATCGTGACATCTCCGTCATGAGTGATATCAGAGCCTTTCGCTTCTCCTGGGCCTTTCTTCTTCAAGCGAATCGTCTTCGGCTTGTCACCTTGCAAGGCCAACCGAAGGCTTTTCACATTCAGAATAATGGTCGTGACGTCTTCTGTGACTCCCGGAATCGTGGAGAATTCGTGTAACACTCCCTCAATCTTGACGGTCGTGACTGCAGCCCCCGTCAAGGAAGACAACAACACACGGCGCAAAGAATTCCCTACCGTTGTGCCAAATCCTCGCTCAAATGCCTCGGTCGTAAATCTGCCGAATGTCGGGGAAAGAGTGTCCTTATCGACTTCCACCCGCATGGGGATCTGAAAGTCTTTCATCGCTTTAATCATGACTCCCCCTTCATTAACTCGTGTGTGCCCATATATCGCTCAGCCATGGTGGCGGAAGCCGGCAGGCTCCCCGCCATGGGTTCCTAGCGTGAGTACAGCTCAACGACCATCTGCTCGTTGACCGGCAACACGATGTGCTCCTTGGTGGGCAAGGACCGGATGGTCCCCTTACATGCTGCCCTGTCCAACTCGAGCCATTCCGGAATACCACGGCCATCAACGGCTGCCAATGCGCCCTGAATAGGGAGCAACTCTCGGCTCTTCTGTCGAACTTCAATCGAATCCCCGGCTTTCACGAGGGCACCGGGGGCCTTCACCTTTCTCCCATTGAGCATCAGGTGGCCGTGATTCACCAATTGCCTAGCCTCTTTTCTTGAGGCACCAAACCCAAGTCGATAGACGACATTGTCCAAACGGCACTCGAGCAAACGCAACAGCGTATCACCGGTGACCCCAGCCTGACGCTCGGCTCGTTCAAAGATCCCTCGGAATTGGCACTCTTGAAGCCCATAAATTCTTTTGAGTTTCTGTTTCTCGCGTAACTGCAGACTGTAGTCGGATGTCCGCTGACGAGCTTGACCATGCTGCCCAGGGGGATAACTCCGGCGCTCAATGGCGCACTTCTCGGTCATGCAACGAGACCCCTTCAAGAAGAGCTTTTCGCCCTCTCTCCGACACAAGCGGCAGACAGGTCCACTATATTTTGCCACGCTACTACCCCTCCTCTACCTCAACAACGTACGTACGACTGAATCGGTAACGACTATATTCTCACGCTGGAAGGCTCGCCTACACACGCCGACGTTTCGGCGGGCGGCAACCGTTGTGAGGGATCGGCGTGACATCCCGGATCAAATTGATACGCAAACCTGCACTCTGCAATGAACGAATGGCAGATTCTCGTCCAGCGCCTGGGCCGTTGACATACACATCAACCTGCCGCATGCCGTTCTCCATCGCTTTCCTCGCCGCGGCCTCCCCAGCCCGTTGAGCCGCAAACGGTGTGCTCTTCCGTGATCCCTTAAATCCCTGATTCCCTGAGCTGGCCCACACCACCGTGTTGCCGCTCATATCGGTAATAGTCACAATCGTGTTATTAAACGATGCCTGGACGTGCGCCACTCCGCTCTGAACAATCTTGCGTTCCTTCTTCTTCCCCTTTTTCACACTCATAGCTTCTCCCCCAGCGCCTGGCGCCTGATCGTTCTATGCTCTTATGATCTGGATCCAGCAGACTTTTGCGGTTTGCTGCCCACCCCGGCGCGTCTCCCCTTACGGGTGCGCGCATTCGTCTTCGTCCGCTGTCCGCGAACAGGCAATCCCTTACGATGCCGGAGGCCGCGAAACGTGCCGGTGTCCACCAACCGTTTGATATTCATCGACACTTCTTTACGCAAGTCGCCTTCGACCCGATAGTCGCGGTCGATGACTTCACGAATCTTCACGATCTTGTCTTCACTGACATCTTTCACGCGAATGGATCCATCAACCCCGGCCTTCTTGAGAATATCCCGCGCCGCGACTCTGCCGATGCCATACACGTAGGTCAAACCGATTTCGATTCGCTTGTCTTTTGGCAAATCCACGCCAGCAATACGTGCCATAATTACCCCCTAATTCCTTCTCTCACTCGCATCATAGACTGGCTCGCTCAGTGCTGCATTCGGCCGTATTCCGGCGAATGGCATTCGTTTTTTTGGCGCTACTTGAGCCAAGGCAGCCCACACCGAGTTATCCTTGCCGTTGTTTATGACGAGGGTTCGCGCATAACACGCGCACCACTCCGCGCCTTCGGACGACTTTACATTTCGCACAAATCGGCTTTACTGACGACTTGACCTTCATAGCAATTCCATTTCTCCACTACTTGAAGCGATAAGTAATCCGGCCCCGCGTTAAGTCGTAGGGCGAGAGTTGCACCGTCACCTTATCGCCTGGGAGGATACGGATAAAATGCATGCGCATTTTCCCCGAGATGTGCGCCAAAATCCGGTGCCCGTGCTCCAGCTCCACGCGAAACATTGCGTTCGGAAGCGTTTCAGCTACCGTGCCGGTCACTTCTATGACATCTTCTTTTGGCACGTATTCGCAAACCTCCCAGTCTTAATGTGACAACTCTGATAGAATTCGTGCGGGGCCACTTGGTTGGATAGCGATCGTATGCTCGAAATGAGCCGACAAGCGTCCGTCCTCGGTTACGGCGGTCCAGCGGTCTTCCAAAATCCGAACGGCACTTCCGCCCATATTCACCATCGGTTCAATGGCGAGCACCATGCCAACCTGGAGACGGGGTCCCTGTCCAGGTCGACCGTAATTAGGCACCTGCGGTTCCTCGTGAAGTTGCCTTCCTATACCATGACCGACAAATTCAGTCACTACCGCGAATCCAGATTGCTCCACGTGGGTCTGTATAGCATGAGACACGTCTGAAAGGCGATTGCCGACCACGGCTTTAGCAATCCCGCGATACATGGCTTCTTCAGTAATCTTGATTAACCGAAGCGCCTCGGAAGCGACCCCCCCGACCGGCACCGTCACGGCCGAGTCTCCGTAGAAACCTGAAACAATAGCACCGAGGTCTAAGCCAATAATATCGCCGTCCTTCAGTTTGCGTTTCGACGGAATCCCGTGGACGACCTGTTCATTCACCGAGGCACAGAGCGTCTTGGGATAGTTACGATACCCTTTAAATGCCGGGACGGCCCCTCGAGCACGAATAGCCTCTTCAGCCATTCGATCTAAATCTTCCGTCGTAATGCCCGGGACAACCTTTCCTTTCAACAACTCCAACACTTCAGCGACTACCCGCGAGGCCTGTGCCATCAAGGCAACCTCGTCCGGGGTTTTAAAGACGATCATCGATTCACGAGCCCGGAGAGCAAGGTCGAAAGTCTACCGTAGACTTGATCCATAGCGCCAGCGCCGTCAAGATGGCTTAAGCGCCCCTTCTGCTCGTAGTAGTCGATCAGCGGAGCCGTCTGGGCATCATAGACCTGTAACCGTGCCTCAATCGTTTCCGGCTTATCGTCATTTCGCTGAACGAGCGAGGATCCACACCGGTCACACTGCCCGTCGATTTTGGGTGGGGCAAACTGCTTGTGAAACACGCTTTGGCACTTTGGACAGCTTCTTCGGCCGCTCAACCGTTTAATCACATCCTCGCGCGAGACTCGGAAATTGACGACACGATCCAACTGAAGCCCCTTGTCACGCAAGATACTGCCAAGCTCTTCTGCTTGCGGCACGGTCCTGGGGAACCCGTCGAGAATAAACCCCTTCTCGCAGGACCGGTCCAGTAGCTTCTCTCGAACCATCGCGATGACAACTGAGTCCGGAACGAGTTTTCCGGCATCCATACTTTTCTTTGCTTCCACGCCGAGGGCAGTCTGATTGCGCACGGCTTCACGCAGGAGATCCCCGGTGGAAATCTTGGGCCAACCAAATTGGGCGGTAACCCGATCCGCCTGAGTTCCCTTGCCTACGCCAGGTGCTCCGAGAAATACGATTCGCATACCGATGACCTTACGTTGTCCTACCGCGAAGTTTCCCTTTTTGGAGGAATCCGTCGTAGTTTCGGTTTAAGAGATGGGACTCAATCTGTTGAGCGGTGTCGAGTCCAACGCCGATCACGATCAAGAGAGAAGTACCTCCAAAGTAAAACGGCATATTCAGTTTGTAAATTAGGAATTCCGGGATGACGCACACAATAGCCAGATAAATCGCTCCGGCAAACGTGATTTTCGTCAGGACGGAGTAAATATAATCAGACGTGCGTTGCCCTGGTCGGATCCCTGGAACGAAACCGCCGTACTTCTTGAGATTATCCGCCATATCGACAGGATTCATCACCACGGCCGTATAGAAGAAACAAAAGAACACAATCAACCCAACGTACATCAATGTATACAGTAAAGAGCCCGGGGCCAGCTGAGACCCAATGGCCTTGATCCATGGCGTCTCAAAAAATCCCGCGATAGTTGCCGGGAACGCAATGATCGAGGACGCAAAGATCGGAGGAATCACGCCCGCAGTGTTGATCTTGAGCGGTATATGGGTGCTCTGGCCCCCATAAACCCTTCGACCAATCACGCGCTTGGCATATTGCACAGGTACCTTACGCCGTCCGCTCTCGAGGAACACGATAGCTGCGACGACACCAAACATCACAACCGTGAGCACAACCAGCAACGGGAAACTCAACTGCCCGACCTTGTACAAATCAAACGTCTGAGCGACGGCTGCAGGCAGACGCGCTACGATACCCGCGAAGATGATCAAAGAGATGCCGTTGCCGATCCCACGCTCTGTTATTTGTTCGCCAAGCCACATGAGGAAGCCAGTGCCGGCGCACAAGGTGATCACGGTCATAAAACGAAAGCCCCAACCAGGGCTCAGCACGAACGCCCCCTGATTCATCTGCTCAAGACCCACCGCAATGCCAAATCCCTGAATTAAGGCAATAACGATAGTCCCGAAACGCGTATACTGAATGATTTTCTTTCGCCCCCGCTCGCCCTCCTTCGCAAGCTTCGACAGATGAGGGATGACGACCGTCAAGAGCTGCAGAATGATGGACGCGCTGATATACGGCATAATGCCGAGCGCAAAGATGGTGAGCCGCGACAGAGACCCACCGGAGAAAATATCAAGAAATCCGAGGAGGGCACCGCCTTGTTTTTGGAGAAAATCGGACAAGGCTTCGCCGTTGATCCCCGGCGTAGGAATATGAGCCCCGACTCGATACACAATGAGCATGCCAAGCGTGAACAGCACGCGCATGCGGAGCTCAGGAATCTTAAAGATGTTCTGGAAGCTGGTTAGCAGACGCTCAAACACAGGGAATGACCTCGGCCCTCCCCCCGGCTGCCTGAATCTTTGCCTCCGCTGATTTGCTGAATTTGTGAGCCTGGATCACAAGTGGCTTCGTAAGCTCCCCTTGCGCCAGGATCTTGATCAGCTCTCCTTTGCGTCGAACAAGGCCTTCATTCATCAAGAGTTGGGGCGTAATTGCTTCGGTCGTTTCAAGACCATTCAAGCTTTTTAGATTAATGATGGTGTATTCAGTCCGAAATTGATTCGTGAATCCATACTTGGGGACGCGACGAATGAGCGGCATTTGGCCGCCTTCAAACCCCGGCCGCTTTCCACCACCGGACCTGGCCTTTAAGCCCTTGTGACCTTTAGTTGCTGTCTTTCCATGACCAGAACCTGGTCCACGTCCAATTCGTTTCCGCTTGTGCTTCGCTCCGCGGGAAGGAGCAAGATCATGCAACTTCATTGGGGACTCACTTCCAGTAAATAGCCGACTTTGGCAATCATGCCCTTAACTTGGTCAGTAGCTGGTCTGAGCACACTGGCATGCATTTTTCTCAGCCCTAATCCCCTGAGCACAAGACGATGCTTCTGGGGCGTTCCGATCGGGCTTCGTTTTAGGGTAATTTTGAGGCTCTGCGGTGAACCTGGTGATTTCTTGTCAGTACTCATTAGGCATGCACCTGCGCTTCACTGCCAACAGTCCGGCGGAGACGCATAATTTCTTGCGGATCGCACAACTGCTGCAGCCCGTTAAGAGTGGCCCTCACGGCATTGAAGGGATTCCCCCTACCGAGGGTCTTGGCGATAATATTGTGTGCACCGGCAAGTTCAACAACGGCACGGACAGCGCCGCCGGCAATAATTCCGGTACCATCGGCAGCAGGCTTCAACAAGACGTGTTCGGCACCAAACAGTCCATGAACCTCATGCGGTATGGTCCCGGCCTTGATTGGGACCTTGACCAAATGCTTCTTGGCCTGCTCAACGGCCTTGGAAATGGCAACCGGGACTTCTGCAGCCTTTCCTTTGCCAACGCCCACATACCCTTGGCCATCACCAACTACCACCAGCGCACAAAAGTTGAAGCGCTTCCCACCCTTCACCACTTTTGCGACGCGATTGATGAACACAACCTTGTCTTTCAGGCTTAATTCTTCGGGATTCACTCGCACAACGTCACACTCCTTTAGGTCGTCTCAGGTCGCCACCGACCGATGCACGGTGGAGGATCCATGGACATAAGGTTCCCCTAAAACTGCAGTCCACCTTCTCGCGAGGCATCGGCCAGGGCTCTCACACGACCATGGTATAACCGTCCACCTCGGTCAAAAACAACCGTCGAGACCTTAGCCGCTTTAGCACGTTCGGCAATGAGCTTTCCAACTGCCTTGGCCCCTTCGATGCCACCGGTCGACTTCACGGACTTTCGCAACGACTCGTCGAGGGTAGAGGCAGCAGCGACAGTATGACCACGATGATCATCAATGATCTGCGCATAGATATGCGCGCGGCTACGGAAGACATTGAGCCGCGGACGCTCGCTCGTACCAACCACCGACTTCCTGACTCGCTGCTTGCGCCTGGCAAGCTTTTGATTCTTTTCTTGAGTATTCATTAGATGCCTCTATTTGCCGGTCTTGCCGGCCTTCTTTCTCAAGACCTCGCCAGCGTAGCGAATACCCTTTTGCTTGTACACATCAGGGGGCTTAATTGCTCGAATGTTCGCGGCAACTTGCCCGACAAGGCGCTTGTCAATTCCTCGAATGGAAATCAAAGTCTGCTTATCAACTTTTACATCAATACCCTGAGGCACTGTATAAGTGACCGGATTGATGTAGCCGACGTTAAAGCTCATATCCCTACCCTGCAGCTGAGCTTTATATCCGACACCTGTAATTTCCAGAGACTTTTCGTAACCTTTCGTTACGCCGTGAATGATGTTGTTCAACTCCGCACGAACCAAGCCGTGCATGGCCCGGACATCTCTTGCATCACCCGATCGATTCACAACAAGGTGACCGTCATTCACCGCAACACTCAATCCGTCGGTCAGTTTCCAGTCGAGCTTCCCCATCGGCCCCTTGACCGAGACAAGACGACCGGCGACCTTCACGTCCACTCCGGCTGGCACTGCAATAGGTTTCCGCCCAATCCTCGACATACGAACCCCGTTACGTTTCAACGCCCCATTTGTACTACGCCTTACAAGCTAAGCTTCACCATACCGAACAGAGAACTTCTCCGCCCAAGCCAGCCCGCCTGGAGTCACTGTCTGTCATCAGGCCCTTCGACGTCGAGATGACAGCCAAGCCGATGCCATTTCTGACCTTCGGAACTTCATCCCTCCCAACATAAACACGGCGCCCAGGTTTACTGACTCTTCGCATACCGGTGATCATAGGCCGCGATTCATCGACATAGCGAAGCTGAACGGAGAACACAGGGTGCCCCTTCTCTTTGTCTTCACCGAATCCTAGAATAAATCCTTCCTTCCCTAGGATATTCAAAATCTGCCGCTTGAGCTTTGAAGCAGGAACCTTTACGACATCTTGACGGCGACGAGCAGCATTCCCAAGACGCACAAGCAAATCAGCAATGGGATCAGTAATCATGAATTCCTCTTTTACACCTCTGGACGAACGCCCGCTCCCCCTTTTCGGGAGATTACCAGCTTGACTTACGGACCCCGGGAATCTCTCCCTTAAGGCTCAGAAATCTGAAGCAGATACGACACATGCGGAACCGCCGCAAGAATCCACGCACACGGCCGCAAATGCCGCAGCGATGGTAGTCGCGACAAGCAAACTTCGATTTCACAGCCGCCTTATTCTTCAGCGCTAATCTTGACACGAAATCCCCCTTGCTTACGCCTGGACCACCCCAGGCGATGCTACTTCAAAGCAGCTCCTATGCACGAAACGGCATACCGAGGTGCTTCAAGAGAGCCTTGCCCTCATCATTAGTACGAGCCGTGGTCACGATGGTTATATCCATCCCGTGAATGGACGCAACACTGTCGTATTCAATCTCCGGGAAAATCAACTGTTCTTTCAATCCAAGCGTGTAGTTCCCCCGACCATCAAAGGCTTTTGGGGAAATGCCACGGAAGTCACGAATTCGTGGGAGCGCGAGGGTGATCAATCTATCCAAAAACTCCCACATCCTTCGGCTGCGAAGGGTGACCTTGGCGCCAATCGGCATTCCCTGACGCAACTTGAACCCGGCAATCGCCTTCTTGGCTCTGGTGGTTACCGGTTTCTGCCCGGTGATAATGCCTAGTTCGTTAGCGGCACTCTCCAGCAATTTAACATTTTGAATCGCCTCGCCCATACCCACATTCAAAACAATGCGATCGAGCCGTGGCACTTGCATCAGATTTCCATAGGCGAATTCTTTCATCAGGGCTGGAATCACCCGCTCACGATAGGTATCCCGCAGCCTCGGAGAGAACTGATGTTCAGTGCCCGCATCCCTAGAGACTTCCGGCGCAGTCACTTCTTTTTTGCTGGACGCTTTGGGCGCAGCTCCCTTTCCGCCCTTACCCTTCTCTACTTTTGCCATGAACGTTTTCCTGTTCCGACTATTCGACAGTTTCTTTTGACTTCTTACTCAGCCTGATCCGTCGCCCATCTTCCTGGCGCTTGATCCCCAACCGAGTTGGTTTCTTCGTTACTGGGCACAAAAACATGACATTGGAAATAGACATAGGGGCTTCACGCTCGAGTATCCCACCTTGCCGCAACTTTTGGTTAGGCTTCGTGTGACGCTTGATCATGTTGAGCTTCTCCACGAGGACCTTGCCGCTCACGGTATCGACGGAGAGCACCTTGCCCGATTTCCCTCGCTCGCGACCGGTCGTCACGATTACAGTGTCGCCCTTACGAATTTTTGTTTTGATTCGTGCCATCCCTACCAGAACCTTTCTTCCGTCGACTACAGGACTTCCGGCGCGAGCGAAATAATTTTCATGAACTTCTTCCACCGAAGTTCACGAGCCACCGGGCCGAAAATGCGTGTTCCTACAGGCTCTCCCTGGGCATTAATCAAGACACAGGCATTACGGTCAAATTTAATGTACGAACCATCATCCCGCCGCACTTCCTTGGTGGTCCGCACAATGACAGCCCGGCTGACATCGCCCTTCTTGACACCCGCCTGAGGAATTGCTTCCTTCACAGCTACTACCACGATATCCCCAAGCGACCCATACCGACGCCGGGTCCCACCAAGAACGTGAAAACACATGACCTGCTTCGCGCCGGAATTATCGGCCACATCCATGTATGTGTAATTCTGAATCATGCCCTGCCCTACTCACTGCCAGAGAGTGTGAACTCTCGGCTGATGAAGTTTGATCCTCGGTTATTTTTCGGCTTGGCCCTTGACCATGACGCGTACAACGCGCCAGTGCTTATCTTTGCTGATTGGACGCGTTTCACTCAGCTGAACGCGATCCCCGACCTTGCACAAATTCCCCTCATCATGGGCCTTCAGCTTCGTGACTCGGCGGAGAACCTTCTTATACACTGGATGAATCACCGATCGCTCGACGGCAACAACGACGGTTTTATTCATCTTGTTACTGACCACATTGCCGAACCATTGACGTCGACCCTCTTGACTTTCCTTCATACGACCTTTCTCTCTTACTTCTCGACCGCTTGACCGGCCTGTCCCTGCAACAATTCCAACTGGCGCTTGACTGTCTTCACCCTTGCGATGTCACGCTTGGTCGCCCGAACTTGCATAGGATTTTCTAGCCGACCAATGCCCAGCTGAAATCGAAAATTAAAGAGCTCTTGTCGCAGCTGCTTTTCCTTCTGTGTTAACTCTTCGATTGAGAGCGCACTGAGATCTTTCACGTCCATTACATCACCACTCACACGGAACTACAGGTTACTGAAATTCACCGCGGATAACGAACTTCGTCGCAATGGGCAATTTGTACGAAGCCAGCCGAAGAGCTTGCTTCGCGACGTCTGGGGCAACTCCGCTCATTTCGTACATGATTCGACCCGGTTTCACTACGGCAACCCAATACTCAGGGTTTCCCTTCCCTTTACCCATACGAGTTTCGGCCGGCTTCTTTGTAATGGGCTTGTCTGGGAAAATCCGTGTCCACACCTGGCCGCCACGCTTCACAAAACGTGTAATGGCGATACGAGCGGCTTCAATTTGGCGACTCGTAACCCAGCCAGGCTCAAGCGCTTTTAACCCGAACTCGCCTAGCGTGATTGCCCCGCCTCGGTAGGCTTTCCCCCGCATGCGGCCTTTCTGCATTTTCCGAAATTTAACTTTCTTTGGCGCTAACACAAACCCACCTTTTCCTTGTCAAAGTTCGTTAGCCTAGTCGGCCAAGGGCAGCATCTGGCTTCAATTGAAGGGCGGGCAGTAATTCACCCTTATAGATCCAGGTCTTCACCCCGATCTGCCCCATGGTAGTATGAGCCTCGGCGAAGCCGTAATCGACTTCAGCTCGAAGGGTGTGAAGCGGGACACGGCCCTCGCGATACCACTCAGTACGAGCGATTTCGGCACCACCCAATCTTCCCGCAACCATGATCTTGATACCTTGCGCTCCGAGCCTTAGAGCAGACTGCACGCTTCGCTTCATGGCCCGCCGAAACGCAACGCGCTTTTCTAACTGCGTGGCAACATTCTCACTTACCAATTGAGCATCGAGCTCAGGCTTCTTGATCTCCTTGACAGTAATATAAGCCTGACCAGAGTATTCCTTCTCCAATGCCGCCTTGAGCTTATCGACCTCCGCGCCCTTACGGCCGATAATGATGCCGGGGCGAGCAGTGTGAATGATCACTCGAGTCTGATCGCCGGAACGCTCGATTTCAACCTTGGCAACACCAGCATGGTAAAGCTTTGCCTTCACCATCTTTCTAATCCTGATGTCCTGGTGCAATAACTTGGCGTAGTCTTTATCGGCATACCACCGCGAACTCCAGGTATAGTTGTAGCCAATGCGGTAACCAATTGGATGTGTCTTCTGACCCATGAAGAATAACCCTCAGTCTAAATGTAAAAGCACTAGCTATTGTGAGCGCCGCTCGGAGCGGCTACAGCGATCGTAATATGGCTGGTTCGTTTTTGAATCGAATTCGCACGCCCCATCGATCTTGCCCTAAAGCGTTTATATATAGGGCCGCAATTGACCACGGCTTGCGACACCCACATCTCGTCGCTATCACCCAATTCCTTTTGTTCGGCATTGGCCACGGCGGATCGCAACAACTTCTCAATTACGCGTGCCGCATGTTTAGGGGTATGCCGCAGCATAGCCAGGGCCATGGGCACTTGTTGCCCTCGAATCATGTCAATCACGACCCGGGCTTTTCTCGGCGTTACTCTGACGAATCGTAAATTTGCTTTTGCTTCTGCCATAGCTGACTCCACCCACACCCGCCGACCCTCATCGGGTCAACTATTACTTTAACGCCACTGCCTTCTCTGTCTTCGCCTGTCCGTGTCCTTTAAAAAAACGGGTCGGCGCGAACTCCCCTAGCTTATGACCAACCATATTTTCTGTAACAAACACTGGAATGAATTTCTTTCCATTGTGGACTGCAAAGGTGTGACCGATCATGTCAGGAATGACCGTTGAGCGCCGAGACCAAGTCTTGATTAATTTGCGGTCTTTGGACTGATTCATCTGTTCAACCTTTTTCAACAAATGATCGTCCACGAACGGGCCCTTAGTAATTGAACGAGGCATCTTCCGCTCCTACTTCTTTCTTCGCGCAATGATGAACTTATCAGTCGCCTTGTTCTTACGCGTCTTATAACCCTTGGTAGGGGTACCCCACGGGGAGACTGGATGCGGGTTTCCTTGCCCGGATTTCCCCTCACCACCGCCGTGAGGGTGGTCGACAGGATTCATAACCACTCCACGCACATGAGGACGTTTCCCCTTCCAGCGCGAGCGACCAGCCTTGCCAATGATGATATTTTCGTGATCCACATTGCCAACCTGACCAACCGTCGCCATGCAGGCTGACAAGATTTTGCGCATCTCTCCAGATTTCAAGCGGACTTGAACATACGCACCATCGCGCCCCATCACTTGCGCAGAGCCACCTGCACTGCGAATGAGCTGGCCGCCCTTGCCAGGCTTCAATTCGATGTTGTGGATGGTCGTACCCAGGGGCATACTGATCAAGGGAAGAGCGTTCCCTGGTCTCACCTCTGCGCCGTCACCAGACTGAATCGTATCTCCTACCGACAAACCCACAGGCGCCAGAATGTACCGCTTCTCGCCATCAACATAGTGCAACAAGGCGATCCGCGAAGAACGATTGGGATCGTACTCAATGGCCGCGACTTTAGCAGGGATGCCAGACTTGTCTCTGCGAAAATCAATCTTCCGGTAAAGGCGCTTATGCCCGCCTCCTCGGAAACGGATCGTTTGGCGGCCATCATTATTGCGCCCACCGGTTCTGAGATGAAACCCGGTCAACGATTTTTCAGGCTTCTTCTTCGTAAGCTCTTCGGCCCGGAGAGCGGTCATTCCGCGACGGCCAGGCGATGTAGGTTTGTAAACCTTTAGTGGCATAGCTGATTCTCACTTTACCGAGAAGTTTAAACGCTTTCGAAAAGCTCTAACTTCTCGCCTTCCCTCAACGTAACAAAGGCTTTTTTCCAATCTGAACGCCGACCAACAAATCGGCCCATGCGCTTGACCTTGCCACGAATATTAACCACATTGACCTTAGCAACCTTCACCTTCAAAAGTGACTCTACGGCCTGCCTTATCTGAACTTTATTGGCACCTGGGTGAACCAAGAACCCGACCGTGTTGCTCTGCTCACGAAGGGCAGTGATCTTTTCGGTTAACAATGGTTGAATGAGCACCTGATGGAGGTCGCCCCTCATGACCACACCTCCTTCACTCGATCCAACTCACTCCTAGGAATCACGACCGAGCGACATCTCAACACGTCATAGACATTGAGATCTTCTGGACGCAGAACGGTCACGCTCGAAAGATTCTTTCCAGCTTGAACTACGTGGGAGCTTTGATCCCCAACCACCAGCAATGTGTGGCCGTCAATTCCGAGTTGCGCCAAGGCAGCTGCCAACAGCTTCGTTTTAGCCTCAGCAATAACCAATTCCGCCACCACAATGACACTACCTTCCGACACCTTAGCCGACAAAGCGCTCTGAATCGCCGCGCGATACTTCTTTTTTGGCATCCCGACAGCATAGCTTCTTGGCTTTGGCCCAAAGACCGTCCCGCCATGCCGCCAGACAGGCGAGCGGAGCGATCCAGCGCGGGCACGACCCGTATGCTTTTGCTTCCAAGGCTTCTTTCCCGAACCACTGACTTCTCCACGCCGCAAAGTCGAGGCAGTTCCCTGACGACCGCACGCACGCTGCATGACCACTGCTTCATGAACAAGTGAACCATGGGGCTTACAACCAAACACCTCGCTCGGCAAATCCACGGTCCCTATCTTGTTCTTCTTCGTATCTACCACATCAATGATCGGCATAGATCAACTCTTCTTGGACTTCCGCACAACCAGGAGCCCATTTACGCCACCGGGCACCGCTCCGCGGACAAACAACAGGTTTTCATCTGGACGAGCTTCAACTACCCTTAGCCTCTGAACAGTAACTCGCTCATCCCCCATATGACCAGGCAATGCTTTATTCTTCCACACACGAGAAGGATACGAGCTCGCACCAATCGATCCCGGAGCTCGATGAAACATAGACCCGTGAGTCTCTGGACCACCAGCATAATTGTGCCTCCGCACAACACCCTGAAAGCCCTTGCCCTTCGAAACACCGATAACATCAACCCAATCGCCCTTCTTAAAAATATCAACCCTAACGGTCTCTCCGACGGTCACTTCACCCGTCTTGGAAAACTCCCTTAGCCAACGACTCGCAGGAGCCTGATTTTTCTTCAAGTGCCCGAGCTCGGCGCGTGACAAGCGGCCTTCCTTCACTTCACCGAAGGAGAGCTGAACCGCCTCATAACCGTCACGCTCTCTAGTCCTCAAGGACACTACTCGACAAGGTCCAGCCTCAATGACCGTGACTGGCGCGAGGACGCTTTCGTCATAGATCTGGGTCATCCCCAGCTTCTTACCCAATAATCCGTTTGTCATGGCTTTCCTGTCAGCTCACAAAAAGATCGAGCACAACGCCCATCAGAGCTTAATCTCTACATCCACGCCAGCGGCCAAATTCAACTTCATCAAAGAATCCATTGTTTCTGGCGTCGGCTCCATAATATCCAAGAGCCGCTTGTGGGTACGGATCTCAAACTGTTCCCGAGACTTCTTATCCACATGAGTGGATCGCTGCACAGTAAACTTCTCAATCCGAGTAGGTAATGGGATCGGACCCACCACCCTCGCTCCGCTGCGCCGGACCGTTTCCACAATTTCCACCACAGACTGATCAAGCACGCGATAATCGAATCCGCGCAACCTGATACGAATTCTTTGATCGACTTTCACGCTCAACTCCTCACATGCCGACCTGGTGGCCGGAACATCACTACGCTAGAATTTCCGTGACCACGCCGGAGCCAACCGTCTTGCCGCCCTCGCGCACCGCGAACCGCAAGCCCTGGTCCATCGCGATCGGGCTAATCAATTCGCCCGTCACCGTGACATTGTCGCCCGGCATCACCATTTCCACTCCCGCCGCGAGCGTCACCACGCCCGTCACGTCCGTCGTCCGGAAGTAGAACTGCGGCCGGTAGCCATTGAAGAACGGCGTATGGCGCCCGCCTTCTTCCTTCGTCAACACGTAAATCTCGGCCTTGAACTTTGTGTGCGGCGTGATGCTCTTCGGCTTGGCCAGCACCATGCCCCGCTCCACATCTTCCTTCTTCGTGCCGCGCAACAAGACGCCGATATTGTCGCCCGCTTGCCCCTCATCCAACACCTTCCGGAACATTTCCACGCCCGTCACGATCGTCGTCTGTGTCGGCCGCAACCCCACAATCTCAATTTCATCCCCGACCTTCACGATGCCCTTCTCGCACCGGCCCGTGACCACCGTCCCGCGCCCACTGATCGTAAACACGTCCTCAATCGGCATCAGGAACGGCTTATCGATCGCCCGCGTCGGTGTCGGAATATAGGTATCCACCGCTTCCAACAACTTCAAAATCGACGGCACCCCCAGCGGCCCCTGATCCCCCTCGACCGCCTTCAACGCCGAGCCTTGCACGATGGGAATCTTGTCGCCCGGGAAGTCGTACTTGGTCAACAACTCCCGCACTTCGAGCTCGACCAACTCCAGCAGCTCCTTGTCATCAACCTTGTCCGCCTTGTTCAGAAACACCACAATGTAGGGGACACCCACCTGGCGCGCCAACAAAATGTGCTCCCGGGTCTGCGGCATCGGACCGTCCGCGGCGCTGACAACCAGAATCGCCCCATCCATCTGCGCGGCGCCCGTAATCATGTTCTTCACGTAATCGGCGTGGCCCGGGCAGTCCACGTGGGCATAGTGCCGGTTGTCCGTCTCGTATTCGACGTGGCTGATCGCAATGGTCATGATCTTGCTGGCATCCCGCCGCCCCTGACTCTCGCTCGCCTTGGCGACTTCGTCGTAGCTCACAAACTTCGCCATGCCGCGATCCGAGCAGATCTTCGTCAACGCACTCGTCAGCGTCGTCTTGCCATGGTCCACGTGCCCGATCGTCCCGATGTTCACGTGGGGCTTTCGTCGCTCAAATTTCGCCTTCGCCATCCCCAATCCTCCCTAGTTCACACAACCTCACCGCTACTCACCACGGTGCTTAGCAGTGATCGCCTCAGCGATCTGCCGCGGAACCTGGTCGTAGCGATCAAACTCCATACTATACGTTGCACGGCCTTGCGTACGGGAACGCAAATCGGTTGCATAGCCGAACATTTCCATCAGGGGCACGGTCGCCTCAATGGCCTGGGCCCCAGCACGAACCTTCATGCCCTGCACCTTCCCGCGCCGACCATTCAAGTTACCAATGACATCTCCCATAAAGTCCTGAGGAACCAGGACCTCGACCCTCATGATCGGCTCGAGAAGGACAGGGTCAGCCTTCTTACAGGCGTCAGCAAACCCCATGGACGCAGCAATCTTAAATGCCATTTCGTTGGAGTCCACGTCGTGATAAGAACCATCTATCACGGTGACCTTAACGTCTCGCAAAGGGAATCCGGCGACTACGCCCGTCTCCATCCTCTCCTTCACACCCTTTTCGATAGCGGGAATGTATTCCTTCGGAATGGCACCACCGACGACTTTATTGACAAACTCCAAGCCCTTACCTGCTTCGGAAGGCTCCACAGTCAGCACGACATGGCCATATTGCCCGCGACCACCCGTCTGCTTGATATATTTCGACTCTGCCTCAGCCTTACGACGGATAGTTTCACGAAATGCCACTTCCGGTTTCCCAACATTCGCCTCAACCTTAAATTCGCGCAGCAGGCGATCAACAATAATCTCGAGGTGGAGCTCGCCCATGCCAGCGATGATCGTCTGGGCCGTCTCCTCATCAGTACGAACTCTGAAGGAAGGGTCCTCTTGCGCCAACTTCTGCAAGGCAAATCCCATCTTCTCCTGGTCCTGCTTGGTCTTTGGCTCAATTGCCATCGCAATGACCGGCTCCGGAAACTTCATCACCTCAAGGAGTAGCGGCTGCTTCTCATCAGCGAGCGTGTCACCCGTCGTCGCACTTTTCAGGCCTACGGCGGCAGCGATATCGCCGGCATAGACGATCTCAATCTCTTCCCGCTTATTCGCGTGCATCTTGAGCAGGCGACCAATGCGATCCTTCGTCCCCTTCGTCACATTCAAGACAGCCGTGCCGGTCTTCAATGTCCCTGAATATACCCGGAAGAATGTCAGCTGCCCCGCGAAGGGATCCGTCATGATCTTAAAAGCCAAGGCAGCGAACGGCTCCGAATCAGAAGGCTCCCGCCTCAATTCCTTACCACTATTCGGATCCACTCCAATAGCCGCCGGAATATCAAGAGGAGAGGGAAGATAATCGACCACGGCATCCAAAAGCTGCTGCACGCCCTTATTCTTAAAGGCAGACCCACAGAGAACCGGCGTCACCTTCATGGCAATTGTGGCAGCCCGGATCGCACGACGAACCTCCTCCTCAGTCAGAGGTTGACCGTTAAGATACTTCTCCATGACCTGATCATCATATTCGGCCACCGCCTCAAGCATCTTCTCTCGATATTCATTCGCTTTATCTGCGAGGTCGGCAGGAATTTCATCAATCTTATACTTCGCTCCCAACGTTTCGTCGTCGTAGAAAAACCCTTTCATACGCACTAAATCGATAGACCCACGAAACTCAGCCTCGCGACCGATCGGAATTTGAATAGGAACCGGATTGGCACCAAGACGGTCAATGATAGATTGAACACTGGCGTAAAAATCAGCCCCAATCCGATCCATCTTATTCATGAACGCGATTCGGGGCACTTGATACTTATCAGCCTGACGCCAAACAGTCTCAGACTGAGGCTCAACCCCCTGAACGGAGTCGAATGCAGCCACAGCACCATCCAAAACCCGAAGGGAACGCTCAACCTCGATGGTAAAATCCACGTGTCCCGGAGTATCAATAATATTGATACGATGCTCACGCCAAAAGCAGGTGGTCGCAGCAGCCGTGATGGTAATACCACGCTCCCGCTCCTGCTCCATCCAGTCCATGGTCGCGGCCCCCTCATGAACCTCGCCTAGCTTATGCGTCATTCCCGTATAGAACAGAATGCGCTCAGTAGTCGTCGTCTTCCCGGCATCAATGTGGGCCATGATGCCAATATTTCTTGTTCGCTCTAACGGTGTCTGCCTAGCCACAACTCCCCCAAAAAAAACGACCGCGCCACCACTCCAACCAAAGACCAGCTACTACCACAGAACCAGAGCTCGAGACACTAGCAGCTCAGCCAAACAGCAGCACGACAAACAACTACCAACGATAGTGGGCAAAGGCCTTATTAGCCTCAGCCATCCGATGGACATCTTCACGCTTCTTGACGGATGCACCAGTATTGTTAGAGGCATCCAACAATTCAGCAGCAAGCCTATCCTGCATGCTCTTTCCGCCGCGCGAACGAGAGTACTCTGTAATCCAACGAAGCGCTAGCGAGACCCGGCGAGATGGCCTAATCTCAACAGGAACCTGATAGGAAGCACCACCAACACGACGCGACTTCACCTCAACGACCGGCTTCACGTTATCAACAGCCGACTTGAAGACCTTCATCGGATCGCCGCCGTTAGTCTTCTCCTGAATCAGATCAAAGGCCCCATAACAGACGCGCTCAGCCGTACTCTTCTTCCCACCACCCATCAGGACATTTAAAAATTTCCCGACAAGCTTATCGCGATACTTCGAATCCGGCTGCGCTTCTCGATGACCAAAAAATTGTCCGCGTGGCATCGTTACCCTATTAAGTGAAATCGGTTTTCGTCGCGCATCCGCGCGCAACGAGATAATGACCTACTACTTAGGACGCTTCGCCCCATACTTCGACCGAGCTTGCTTACGATCCGCAACCCCAACCGCATCCAAAGAACCACGAACGATGTGATACCGCACACCAGGCAAGTCCTTCACGCGGCCGCCGCGCACCAAAACGATGGAGTGCTCTTGAAGATTATGACCAACGCCCGGAATATAGGTCGTAACCTCCATACCATTCGTCAACCGAACACGCGCGACCTTGCGAAGGGCGGAATTCGGTTTTTTCGGCGTGGTGGTATAGACACGGAGACAGACCCCCCGCTTCTGAGGACATCGCTTTAGCGCAGGACTTTTCGTCTTCGACTTGACGAGCGTCCGACCTTTTCGCACTAATTGGTTAATCGTTGGCATGCACTCTTCTCTTTCTTAAAAATCAGGCGTTTGCTCAAAACCCCCGTGAGCGAAGCCGTCGGATTATAGAGATGTGTGGCACTTCTGTCAAGAACGTTCTCTTTCTTTCACGGATTATTTTGTGTTTCGTTGTCAGCCGCCTGAGACGACGCTTGGCCGACGCCAACCGGTTGCGGAGCGGTCCCCGCCAGCTCACTAGGCGCTTTCGCGCTGGCGACGAACGTTTCCCGATATTCCTCAAAGCCACTACCTGCAGGAATCAGGCGTCCCACAATCACGTTTTCCTTTAATCCCAGCAAATTATCTTCTCGTCCATTGATGGCAGCTTCCGTCAACACACGAGTGGTTTCCTGGAACGAGGCTGCAGAGATGAAACTATCGGTCGTCAACGCGGCCTTGGTAATACCCAATAACACGGGCTTGCCAAGAGCCGGCTTCCCATCTTTTTCCAACACCCTCTGATTCTCGACGTCAAACATTCCCTTACTAACCTGGCTACCAGGCAGGAAGGACGTATCTCCCGGGTCTTCGATCCGCACCTTTCGAAGCATTTGCCTGACGATGATTTCAATGTGCTTGTCATTGATGGACACACCCTGCAAACGGTAGACATCCTGCACTTCGTCGACCAAATACTTCTGCAACTCCTTCGGCCCCAGCACATCCAGGATGTCGTGCGGATTGGCCGATCCATCCATCAGAGGCTCACCAGCTCGCACCCAGTCACCTTCATGCACGTTGACGTGCTTCCCCTTGGGAATAAAATATTCCTTCACGTCGCCCATCTTATTGTCGACCAATACCTTCCGCATACCCTTCACGAACCCGCCATAGGAGACTTCACCGTCAATCTCACTGATCACGGCCTGCTCTTTTGGCTTACGGGCCTCAAACAGCTCCGCCACACGCGGGAGACCACCAGTGATGTCCTTGGTCTTCGTCGTTTCACGCGGAATCTTGGCCAGCACATCGCCGGGATGCACCATGGCTCCCTTTTCGACGAAAATGTGCGCACCGACCGGCAACAGGTACCGAGCAACGGGCGCTCCCGCACCGGAAACCTTCGCGGTCTTTCCGCTGTCGTCCTTAATCGAAACCCGTGGGCGCAGGGTTGCACCGCTCTGCTCGATAATGACCTTTCTTGAAAGGCCGGTCACTTCGTCAAACTCCTCCTTCATCGTGACCCCTTCCAGAATGTCGCCGTAAGCAACCTTTCCGCCGGTCTCCGTGAGGATGGTCAACGAGTATGGATCCCATTCCACTAGTTTTTGCCCGACTTCGACACGATCTCCGTCCTTTAACTTGATCTTGGCACCGTAGACAACCGGGTACTTTTCGCGTTCACGCCCACTATCATCGACGATCGCAATTTTGGCGTTGCGGTTCATGACCACCCACTCGCCCTCTTTATTGCGCACGGCGATCCCAGCATTGTGCACGTCGGCGTTTTTCTTGGCGTCCAGACTCATGTACTTCAAATGACCTGCGTGCTTAGCCTCCAATACGGTCTGCTCAACCACCTTGCTCGCGGTACCACCGATGTGGAATGTGCGCATCGTCAACTGCGTACCAGGTTCACCGATGGATTGCGCCGCAATGACGCCAACCGGTTCACCCTTCTCGACCAGACGCCCCCGCGACAAATCGCGCCCGTAACAAAGCCGGCAGACCCCGCGTGCGGACTGGCAGGTCAACACCGATCGAATTTTCACCCGATCAACACCCGCCTCCACCACGGCCTTGGCTTGCTCTTCGTCGATTTCCTCGTTAAACGAGACAATGACTTCTCCGGTCACCGGATCGCGAATGTCTTCCCCGGCGAGACGCCCCAACAGACGCTCCTCCAAGGTCTGAATGATTTCCCCACCTTCCAGCAGGGCACTCACCAGAATCCCGTCCGTGGTCCCGCAATCTTCCTCCGTCACGATGACATCTTGCGCAATATCCACCAGGCGGCGAGTCAAATACCCCGAATTGGCGGTCTTCAAGGCGGTGTCCGCCAAGCCCTTGCGCGCGCCGTGCGTCGAAATAAAGTACTGCAGGACGGTCAACCCCTCACGGAAATTCGCCGTGATGGGCGTTTCGATGATTTCCCCTGATGGCTTGGCCATCAATCCGCGCATACCACCGAGCTGACGAATTTGTTGCGAGCTACCTCGCGCACCAGAATCGGCCATCATGAAAATTGGGTTGAAGGATTCGGCTTTCGCGGGATCGCCCCCGGCCCCCAACTCCTTCATCATTTCATTGGCGACCTGTTCCGTCACATGGGCCCAAATGTCGATGACTTTGTTGTATCGCTCTCCGTTGGTGATCAAACCTTCGGAGTACTGCTTTTCGATTTCATTGACTTCATGCTGGGCCTTGCCGATCAGGTCTTCCTTCCTGGATGGGATATGCATATTGTCGATACAAATCGACATGCCGGCTCTGGTCGCATAATGGAATCCCAGATCTTTGATCTTATCGAGGAAGGTCACGGTCTCCCGATGCCCGGCTTGCCGGTACACGGCATCGATGAGCTTCGACATTTCCTTTTTAGTCATCAATTTATTGGCGTCAGCAAACGGCATCATCGGAGGAAGAATTTCCGACAGAATCACGCGCCCGGCCGTCGTCTGGACCAACGCCCCATTGCACCGGACCTTAATCCGAGCGTGTTCATCCAAGGCGCCTGCGTCGTAGGCAATTCGAGCCTCCTCCGGTGAGCCAAACAACTTGCCTTCGCCTTTTGCCCCGACCCGCTCCTTCGTCAACCAGTAACACCCCAGCACCATATCCTGAGACGGGACCGCAATCGGCTTTCCATTGGCAGGAGACAGGATGTTATTGATGGACATCATGAGCACGCGAGCTTCAACCTGCGCCTCGACGGACAGGGGAACGTGCACCGCCATCTGGTCTCCGTCAAAGTCGGCGTTGAACGCGGCACACACCAGCGGGTGGAGACGGATGGCCTTCCCTTCGACCAAGACGGGGTCGAAGGCCTGGATGCCGAGTCTATGCAGTGTTGGTGCGCGATTCAACAGAACGGGGTGTTCCCGAATGACTTCGTCCAACACATCCCAAACTTCTGGACGTTCTTTCTCCACCAGGCGCTTGGCACTCTTGATGGTTGTGGCCGCACCTCGCTCTTCAAGTTTGTGGAAGATGAATGGCTTGAACAACTCCAAGGCCATTTTCTTGGGCAACCCACATTGATGCAGGCGCAACTCCGGACCGACAACGATAACCGTTCGACCTGAGTAATCGACACGCTTTCCAAGCAGATTCTGCCGGAAGCGTCCCTGCTTACCCTTCAGCATATCGCTCAAGGACTTCAGCGGTCGCTTGTTTGGTCCACGAATCGCGCGGCCTCGACGGCCGTTATCAAACAGCGCGTCCACTGCCTCTTGCAACATGCGCATTTCGTTGCGGATGATGACACCGGGCGCTTTCAGCTCGATCAGCCGCTTCAAGCGATTATTCCGGTTGATCACGCGGCGATACAGATCGTTGAGATCCGACGTGGCAAAACGACCACCATCCAACGGCACCAACGGACGTAATTCTGGTGGCAGGACCGGGATGACGTCCATGATCATCCACTCGGGCTTATTTCCAGAGCGACGGAATGCCTCAAGGACTTTCAGCCGTTTCGCATATTTCTTTTTCAGGGCCGCGGAGGCCGAGGCCTTCGCCTTCACATGCAACTCGTCCCACTGCGTGTTGATATCCACCTTCCGCAGCAGTTCACGAATTGCTTCAGCGCCGATCCCCACCTTGAAAGCGCCACTGCCATATTCGGATTGCAATGAACGGAGCTGCTCTTCAGAAACCAGCTCCTGCTCGCTCATGCTCGTGGAGCCAGGATCCACCATCACGTAGCTCTCGAAATAGAGAATCTTTTCGAGTTGCTTGAGGCTCATGTCTAAGAGCGTGCCAATCCGGCTGGGCACACCTTTCAGAAACCAGATGTGCGCGACCGGGGCAGCTAGCTCAATGTGCCCCATGCGCTCACGTCGCACCTTCGACTGAATGACCTCGACACCGCACTTGTCACAGACAATGCCGCGGTGCTTCATCCGTTTATACTTACCGCAGTTACACTCCCAGTCCTTGATTGGGCCAAAAATTTTGGCGCAGAACAACCCATCTTTTTCTGGCTTGAACGAGCGGTAATTGATCGTTTCCGGCTTTTTTACTTCGCCGTATGACCACGACCGGATCTTTTCGGGCGACGCGATACGAATGCGCATCGAGTCGAACGACACCGAGTCACGCGGTTTTTCGAATAATGTGTATACACCTTCCAAGGTTGATCCCTCCTTAACGGTCGCTTGAGCGCAGTTCTGAGTGGTGAGCTATCCGATACATCGGCTCGCAAAACTCAGCACTAGAATCAGTCCTTCGATTTGACCAGCTCTACATCGAGCCCAAGACTTTGCAGCTCCTTGACCAACACATTGAACGATTCTGGCAATCCAGGCTCCAAGAACGGCTCACCCTTGACGACCGCTTCATACATGCGCGATCGGCCAGGCACGTCATCCGACTTAACCGTCAAAAACTCCTGAAGAATGGAGGCAGCACCATAGGCCTGAAGCGCCCAGACTTCCATCTCTCCCAATCGCTGACCACCAAACTGCGCTTTTCCTCCAAGCGGTTGTTGAGTGACCAACGAATACGGACCGATTGAGCGGGCATGGATCTTATCATCAACCAGGTGGTGCAGTTTCAACACGTACATATATCCCACTGTGACGGGACTACTAAAGGATTCACCTGTCCGCCCATCCATTAGAACTGTCTGCCCGCTGGGCGACAATTTACCCTTCTTGAGGAGCTCCTTGATTTCTTTTTCTGACGCTCCATCAAACACAGGGCTCGCGACCTTGATTCCCAGAGCACGAGCCGCCCACCCCAGGTGAGTCTCCAAAATCTGTCCAACGTTCATACGTGACGGAACACCCAAGGGATTGAGTACGATCTCCACTGGTGTACCATCCGGCAGATACGGCATATCCTCTTCCGGCAACACGCGGGAGACGACACCTTTGTTTCCGTGACGACCTGCCATCTTGTCGCCGACCTGAATCTTTCGCTTCATCGCGATATAGACCTTGACCAGCTTAATGACGCCAGGCGGAAGCTCATCGCCTCTCCTGAGACGGCCTACCTTTTCATCGTACAAGGTCTGCAAAATTTCGATCTGCTCCTTGGCGCGTCGCTCGACATCCTCCAGCTCCTTCTGTTCATCCGGATCACTGAGAATGATATGGCGCACCATGTCATCCGGAAGTCGCTTCAAGATTTCAGCCGTAAGCTTGCCCTTTTTCTTCAGGATAACATCCCCGGTCTCCGGGTCCATCAGATCACGTCCGACCACCTTCCCGAGCAGGAGCTTTCGAACCTTCTTGGTTTTTTCGTCCTCGATGATACGCAGCTCCTCCTGGTGGTCGCGCTGGAGCTTCATGTGATCTTCGCTCTCGATACTCTTCGAGCGCTCGTCTTTGTCGAGCCCCTTCCGCGAAAAGATCTTCACATCGACCACGATGCCTTCGACGCCAGGCGGAACCGTGAGGGATGTATCCTTCACATCCCCGGCCTTTTCCCCGAAAATAGCCCGGAGCAACTTCTCTTCAGGCGTCAGTTGCGTCTCACCCTTGGGCGTGACTTTTCCTACAAGAATGTCGCCCGGCTTGACTTCGGCGCCGATCCGGATAATCCCACTTTCATCCAAATCTCGAAGCGCTTCTTCTCCGACGTTCGGAATATCACGGGTGATGTCCTCTTTACCCAACTTCGTGTCGCGAGCCTCTACCTCAAACTCTTCAATGTGAATCGATGTAAACGCGTCTTCGCGCACCAGCTTCTCACTCAACAAGATCGCGTCTTCGAAGTTGTAGCCTCCCCAGGGCATAAACGCCACGAGCACGTTTTTCCCAAGAGCCAACTCTCCATGGTCGATGGCCGGACCGTCCGCCAACACCTGTCCACGCTTCACCGGCTCGCCAACTCGAACCACGGGAGTCTGAGTGATACAGGTATTCTGGTTCGAACGTTGAAACTTAATCATTTCATACACGTCCAGACCGGAATCGTTACGTTTGCGCCCCTCCTTCGCGTCAGCTCGGACTACGATACGAGTGGCATCGACGCTTTCCACCACGCCCTCCCGCTTGGCCTGCACGACGTACCCGGAATCGCGAGCCACGACGGCCTCCATCCCGGTGCCCACCAAGGGAGACTCTGCTTTGAGCAAGGGCACTGCTTGCCGCTGCATGTTTGAGCCCATCAAGGCACGGTTCGCGTCATCGTGCTCAAGAAACGGCACCAGGGCCGTCGCCACACTGACAACTTGTTTCGGGGACACGTCCATATACTCAATCTTGTCGGGCGTCGCCGTAATGAAGTCTCCGGCCGACCGTGCCGACACCGTCTCTGAAACGAGACGACCCGAGGCGTCCACCTTGGAGTTGGCCTGGGCGATAATGTACTTATCCCCCTCGATGGCCGAGAGATATTCCAATTCATCGCTGACACGCCCCTTCACGACTTTCCTGTAGGGCGCTTCAATGAACCCGAATTCGTTGATGCGCGCATAGGTCGCGAGAGACGTGATCAAGCCGATGTTGGGACCCTCCGGCGTTTCAATCGGACAGATGCGGCTGTAGTGAGAGGGATGCACGTCCCGCACTTCAAAACCAGCCCGTTCACGGGTCAACCCACCGGGCCCCAGAGCGGACAAACGACGTTTGTGGGTAATTTCGGCCAGGGGATTCGTTTGGTCCATGAACTGAGACAACTGACTGCTGCTGAAAAACTCCTTAACCGCTGCAACAACAGGCTTGGCGTTGATGAGGTCATGCGGCAACACCGTCTCCATATCCAGGAGATTCATCCGTTCCTTGATGCTGCGCTCCATTCGGACAAGACCAAGACGGAACTGGTTTTCCAGCAATTCACCCACAGATCGCACGCGACGATTTCCCAAATGATCGATATCGTCGATTTCTCCCCGGCCAATTTTCAAATTGACCAGGTACCGCACAACCTCGACGATGTCTTGCGCCGTGAGGGTGCGCTGCTCAAGGGCGAAATCAAGCCCCAATTTCTTATTGAGCTTCAGCCGACCAACAGGCGACAGATCGTATCGCTTCGGACTCAAGAAGAGGTTGTCGAACAAGGCACGGGCCGTTTCCACCGAAGGCGTCTCGCCCGGGCGAAGCCGACGATAGATTTCAACCATCGCCTCTTCTTTAGAGCCGGTGCGCTCCATATCCAGCGTATCCAGAATGACCAACGTCGCGTTGGTTGTATCAAGATACACGACTTTGAATTCCTCAATATCGCTATCGAGAATCTTCTCCAGAATTTCTTCTGTGAGACGCTGATTCTTTTCAGCCAAAGACTGCTTGTTGCCGCTGTCCACCAAGTCCGTCAACACCGCACGCCCGATGAGTTCCGCAGGTGTCACAGGAATCTCTTTAATCCCGGCAGCCTTGAGCTTGGCGATCAATACCTTCGTCAACTTGGCCCCTTCACGAACCAGGGGATCCTTGCCGCCTTTTTCCATGACCTCCGTCGAACATTTCAAGCCATGATGGATCTCGGGATCAAGTTTCCGATACAGCTTCCCCTTCGAGACGCGAATTTCTTCGACCGGATAATACATCCGCAATAAGTCGTCAGTACTGTAACCGAAGGCCTTCAGAAGAATAGTCGCCGGCATCTTACGCCGGCGATCGATGCGTACGTACAAGATGTCCCGCGCGTCGAATTCAAAATCGAGCCAGGATCCGCGATAGGGAATGATCCGAGCGGAGTACAAGACTTTTCCGCTGGCATGCGTACGCCCTTTGTCGTGCGTGAAGGACGCGCCCGGCGAGCGGTGCAACTGACTAACCACCACCCGCTCGGTCCCGTTGATGAGAAACGTTCCGCGCTCAGTCATCAGCGGCAATTCGCCGACGTAGACCTCCTGCTCCCGAACGTCCAACACCTTCTTTTTCGGCCCCTTGTCTTCCTTATCAAAAACAATGAGCCGCACACGCAATTTCAAAGGAACGGCAAACGTCATGCCCTGCTCGAGACATTCCCGTTCGTCGTACTTCGGCGTACCCAGAGAGTAGTTGGAGAACTCCAAGGCCGCCGTATTATTGTAATCGGTGATGGGAAACACGCTCGCTAACGCCGCCTGCAGCCCCTGATCCTTGCGACGATCCGGCTCGACCTCCATCTGGAGAAACTCTTCGTAGGAACGCTTCTGGATTTCGATGAGATCGGGGATATCGATGCTCGTACGAATCCGAGAAAAATCCTTACGTTCGACAAACTCCGAAAGAGTCGATTCCGACATTCGTTAGCCCTCCAAGCTCATAAGGAGATGAACGCCCCGCGCCATCCCGACGGACAACTCACACCGCAAAAACGGAACAGGTTACTTGACTTCGACTTTGGCGCCGCTCTCCTCGAGCTTCTTCTTCATGGTGTCAGCCTCCTCCTTGGTCGCGCCGGTCTTGATGGGCTTCGGCGCACCTTCCACCAAGTCCTTCGCCTCCTTGAGACCGAGGCTGGTCAGCTCACGCACCACCTTGATGACCTGGATCTTCTTGTCCGCAGGTGCACTGGCCAAAATCACGTCGAAGGACGTCTTCTCTTCAGCCGGAGCCGCCGCCGCACCTGCACCACCGCCCACCGCCGCAACAGCCACCGGCGCCGCCGCCGTCACGCCAAAACGCGTCTCCAAGCCCTTCACCAACTCCGCCAACTCCAACACGCTCATACCCTCGATCGCCTTGATCAATTCATCTTGTGACAATTTTGTTCCTGCTGCTGCTGACATGTCGCCCTCCCCTTTCTTTTTATCCTGAATGGCTGCAATGACTCGCACAAACTTGCTCAACACCCCGCTCAACGCATAGACCACACCACGTATCGGGCCCTGCATGGCCGACAACAACATGGCGATCAACACTTCCTTCTTCGGCAATTGCGCAATCGCCGCAAGATCGGCGGCCTGCACCACCTTGCCCTCTAACACTCCGACCGTTACCTTCATTTTTTCCGAGCGTTTTTCGGCCTGGATAAAATCTCGCAGAATCTTCGCCGGAAGAACTGGATCGTCATACCCGATCACAAGCCCGGTCGGCCCCTTAAAATGCTCTTGTGCTTCAGCCAGCGTTGTCCCGGCCGAGGCTCGAACAGCCAGGGTGTTTTTAACGACGCAGTATTCCGCCTTGACACCGCGCAACTGCCTACGCAGCTCGGTCATCTGATTGACGGGCATACCGGCACATTCCGTCAGAATAGCCAAGCGTGCGCGAGCGAACTTTTCCGCCAACTCCGCGATCGCTGTTGCCTTGTCTTCTTTCTTCATGCCATTCCCCTTACTGAGAACCTGTCAGTTCTCACCCCCACAACTTCGACAGCGCCGCAGGATCCAGCTTCACACCGGGACCCATAGTGCTCGACATCGTCACGCTCTTGAGGTAACGTCCCTTGCAGGACGATGGTTTCGCCTTGACCACCGACTCCAACACCGCCTGGGCGTTATCACACAACTTCTGCACATCAAACGACACCTTGCCGACCGGCACCTGCACAATTCCCGCTTTCTCCACCTTAAATTCGACCCGGCCCTTCCGAATTTCGTTCACAGCCTTTCCAACCTCAAACGTCACCGTCCCGGTCTTCGGATTTGGCATCAGGCCTCGAGGACCGAGCACTTTACCGAGCTTACCAACAGAGGCCATCAGATCGGGAGTGGAGATCGCACAATCAAACTCCATCCACCCACCCTTGATTTTCTCCATCAGATCATCGGCGCCCACAAAGTCGGCACCAGCCTGCTTGGCCTCTTGCTCCTTTTCGCCCTTAGCGAACACGAGGACACGGAGCTGCTTGCCGGTGCCATGCGGGAGCGCGGTCGTCCCGCGCACCATTTGATCCGAACGCTTCGGATCAACACCAAGGCGAATCGCCAAATCTACGGATTCGTCATACTTTGCGAAGGCGGCCTGCTTCACAGCCTCGACGGCTTCCTTCAATTCGTAAAACCTGGGCTCGATTTTCTCCTGAGCCGCGGCCAGTTTCTTTCCCATACTGCTACTCCTTCACATGCGTCGGAGGTTCACTCTGCAAAAACTTACTGGACGGTGATCCCCATACTGCGCGCCGTTCCCTGAATGATCTTAATAGCGCCCTCGAGATCAGACGCATTCAGATCGGACAACTTCTTCTGCGCAATTTCTCGCACCTGCGCCTGAGTCACCTTGCCAACCTTATCTTTGTGCGGGATGCCCGAGCCCTTGATTACACCAGCAGCTTTTTTCAGCAGATCCGACGCCGGCGGCGTCTTCATGATAAAGGTGAAGCTCCGGTCCTTATAGACCGTAATAATCACCGGGATAATGCTATCCCCATCTTTCTGGGTCTTTGCATTAAACTGTTTGCAAAACTCCATAATATTCACGCCGTGCTGTCCCAACGACGGACCGACAGGCGGAGCCGGATTCGCCTTGCCGGCCGGAATCTGTAATTTAATTTGCGCTGATACTTCCTTGGCCATGAGTTACTCCATGAGAACTGCGGACTGTTCGCAAGGACCGAGAAAAACTCTCAGCCCCCAACCAGCAATCCAGTGACCTCAAATACGTTCGACCTGCAAAAAACCGAGCTCGACCGGAGTGGACCGGCCAAAAATGCTGACAAACACCTTTACGCGATTGTGGTCGGCGTCCACATCATCGACGGCACCATTAAATCCCAAAAACGGCCCATCAACAATGCGAACATTGTCGCCCTTAATGAACCTGACTTGCTCGCGCGGACCGGCGGCACCGGCATCCACCTGCTTGAGCAAGGAGTCCACCTCTTCAGTGGAAAGAGGCGTCGGCTGAGCCCCACCTCCGACAAATCCCGTCACCTTCGGAGTCTCCTTAATCATTTGCAAAGTCTCGTCGGCCAGGGGCGACTCTAATTCAACCAAGACATACCCGGGGAAAAATTTTCGCCGGGAGGTCCGTCGCTTCCCATCCTTGATTTCGATGACATCTTCCGTGGGAACCAACACTTGCCCCAGCCGGTCAGTAAGGCCCATTTGATTGGCGCGCTCAAGGAGACTGGTCTTTACGCGCCCCTCAAACCCCGCATAGGTGTGGATGACGTACCAATTCTTATTGCTCATCATCTCCTCTCAGCTGAACATCCAGCATCGTATCGTCCGGCACTGCCGGACCTGTCCAGCCGCACCACGCAACTAAATGACTTTGCGCATCAGCCAGCCCAGCACGGAATCCATCATCGATAAGTACAGGGACATGAGGACACAAAACACAATCACGACCGTCGTGGCACCGATCGTTTCGGCCCTCGTCGGGAAAGAAACTTTTTTCAATTCACCGCGCACACCGTCGATGAATTCGCGGACAGAGGCGATCAATCGCTGAAACACGGTTACAACCCTCTCTTAAAGCGGCTCACGAAACACCCAACGCGCCGCTACCCCTCATGACGCACCAACAAGTCCCGATTGGCAGGGGCACTAGGATTTGAACCTAGACTCTCGGTTTTGGAGACCGATGTGCTGCCATTGACACCATGCCCCTCCACACGGAACACGCACGCCGCCAGCAACGGCACTGCCGCCCATCCCGCACGAAGGGCTTACTTCACTTCCTTGTGGGCGATGTGCTTCCGGCAAAACTTACAGAACTTGTTCCGCTCAAGGCGGTCCGGATCGTTCTTTTTGTTTTTGCGGGTGGTATAATTCCGCTGCTTACAGACCGTGCAGGCCAAATCGATAATTTCTCGCATGTCGTACCCCGTGAGGCGAGGAGCGTGAAGCGGGAGAAGACATTACCCCCACACTCAAACCACCTGACGCCTGACGCCTCCCTCTACTACGCTAGAATTTCCGTGACCACGCCGGAGCCAACCGTCTTGCCGCCCTCGCGCACCGCGAACCGCAAGCCCTGGTCCATCGCGATCGGGCTAATCAATTCGCCCGTCACCGTGACATTGTCGCCCGGCATCACCATTTCCACTCCCGCCGCGAGCGTCACCACGCCCGTCACGTCCGTCGTCCGGAAGTAGAACTGCGGCCGGTAGCCATTGAAGAACGGCGTATGGCGCCCGCCTTCTTCCTTCGTCAACACGTAAATCTCGGCCTTGAACTTTGTGTGCGGCGTGATGCTCTTCGGCTTGGCCAGCACCATGCCCCGCTCCACATCTTCCTTCTTCGTGCCGCGCAACAAGACGCCGATATTGTCGCCCGCTTGCCCCTCATCCAACACCTTCCGGAACATTTCCACGCCCGTCACGATCGTCGTCTGTGTCGGCCGCAACCCCACAATCTCAATTTCATCCCCGACCTTCACGATGCCCTTCTCGCACCGGCCCGTGACCACCGTCCCGCGCCCACTGATCGTAAACACGTCCTCAATCGGCATCAGGAACGGCTTATCGATCGCCCGCGTCGGTGTCGGAATATAGGTATCCACCGCTTCCAACAACTTCAAAATCGACGGCACCCCCAGCGGCCCCTGATCCCCCTCGACCGCCTTCAACGCCGAGCCTTGCACGATGGGAATCTTGTCGCCCGGGAAGTCGTACTTGGTCAACAACTCCCGCACTTCGAGCTCGACCAACTCCAGCAGCTCCTTGTCATCAACCTTGTCCGCCTTGTTCAGAAACACCACAATGTAGGGGACACCCACCTGGCGCGCCAACAAAATGTGCTCCCGGGTCTGCGGCATCGGACCGTCCGCGGCGCTGACAACCAGAATCGCCCCATCCATCTGCGCGGCGCCCGTAATCATGTTCTTCACGTAATCGGCGTGGCCCGGGCAGTCCACGTGGGCATAGTGCCGGTTGTCCGTCTCGTATTCGACGTGGCTGATCGCAATGGTCATGATCTTGCTGGCATCCCGCCGCCCCTGACTCTCGCTCGCCTTGGCGACTTCGTCGTAGCTCACAAACTTCGCCATGCCGCGATCCGAGCAGATCTTCGTCAACGCACTCGTCAGCGTCGTCTTGCCATGGTCCACGTGCCCGATCGTCCCGATGTTCACGTGGGGCTTTCGTCGCTCAAATTTCGCCTTCGCCATGATTCACTCCTTTTCTCAGAACACTGTTTTCCGGAATCCTACTCGTACATTCCTGCGCCACCGGCGAGCAAACAGAGAATCTACCCCGATACGCACGACATTGGAGCCCACGACGCGGATCGAACGCGTGACCTCGTCCTTACCAAGGACGTGCTCTACCAACTGAGCTACGTGGGCCCGCACTTCTCATAGCCGTCATCCGCTCAGGCACTCTCTGTCCGCCCCTATGGCCAAGCACGCTGGAGTTGGAGCGGGCGATGGGATTTGAACCCACGACAGCCAGCTTGGAAGGCTGGAACTCTACCACTGAGCTACGCCCGCCTCCGGCAAACCCACCAACGCTTCGACGATCTTTCAGTTATAGCCCTTCGCCAAGAATTCGGCGCACTGGCAGATCGTTCGCCACGCGCTATTCCGTCCATCGGGCGAAAAGTCCGCGCAAGCGACCCTCATTCCCCCGACTCAGTTTGGTGGGCAGGCAAGGGTTCGAACCTTGGAAGCCATAAGGCAGCAGATTTACAGTCTGCCCCCTTTGTCCACTTGGGTACCTGCCCGCTAGATATGCATTTCCAAACTTGAGCGATCAGTCTTCGTTTCAGAAAAAACTAGAGCCAGAGCCATTTCATTCCGCGTCCGGATAATGAAAGTGAGCCTCACCATGCACAGGGCCCCAGAAAAAGGCATGGCTGGGGCGCTGCTAAAATGAGGATTGACCTGGCTTTGAAAGCAGCCGATTTTATTTGCGACGCACTCTAATGTCAAGGGGGTATGTTCTATGCAAGAACATTTCTACCGAGCCGTCCGTTCCGGGCAGACACGAGGCGCGCTCTGAGGCGGTCGAGGACGCCCGAGCACCTGCTCGGCCTCACGGATCAGTTCTGCGGAACTGCCCAATACATCCCGCATCAGCGTCGATAGCTCAGGCGCTGACAGGCGAAACTCTGGAGCCAAAAACCGCTTGCGAGCCATCCTCCTCTCCTCTAAATCCTCTGGCTCATAGTATCCCGTAAGCGCCGCATCCTGCTCCGCCTGATCAAGTCGGGCGATCCAGGCAGACACGCTGCCGGCCCTGTCCGACGCCCGGCGTTCGCGCCCCCCCTTTGCCGCCACTTCCAGCTTCGTCCACACGGCCCAGCCGACAAATAACGCCCAGGTCTCGTTGAGAGCTTCCCACGATTCCGCCTCGCTCAGAAATCGCTCTTCTTTCAGCCCCTTCTTTTGAATCACAGGCGTAATAAGGACCTGCTGGTACCGACAACGCTGCTGCTCGCGAGCAAAGGCCAGAAACGAGGCATGTGCCTCCGATGGTGCTGACTCATGCTCAACAAAATCTACGTATGCATGAAATAATTCGTGGTACAGGGTCTCCAGTTGCTTGTGCGTCATTTTGCCCAGGGGACGAAGGGTTCGGCCCGCACCATTCAGGGAAAGGGAGCGATCCAACACCATACGATGCTCAGCTGGATGGTACTCCGCCGCAAAGGCGTGCAAATCTTCAAACTCGAAGACTACGAACTGCTCAGGGATCTGCCGCAAAAATCTGGTCGGCAGATGGAGCGCTCCCGCCTCTGCCACCAACGCACGCCAGAGCCGTGAGGAATCGGAATCAGGTATTACCACACTCGCTGCAACCTGGCCGGACAGCAACACCCAGCACGGTATCCCCACTGCTGTTGCAACAAGCACTCGGCGCATCCAGTGAATAGCGGATTGCAGCACTTTTATCATGGTGAGCATTGCAACAGTTGGATGGCAGACACGTACCCCGACGCAGCAGACTATACGTGCGACCTAGAAATATCGGTCGTGGCCGCGCTCCCAGTCATGCCCATACTCTTCTTCGATCAGGGCAAGCGTTTCGAACACACGCGGCGACACGTGATCCAGAAACCGCGACGGCTTCGAGAGCAGCATACCCGAACTCTTGTCATAGACATTGATCGGATAGGTCAAGAACAAGTATCGCTTCGCCCGCGTCACGGCCACATACATCAGGCGCCGCTCCTCTTCCAATTCCTCGTCGCTGTTGAACGAAAACACCGAAGGAAACTTGCCGTCCACCACCCACAACACGAACACACATTGCCACTCCAGCCCCTTCGCGGAATGGATCGTCGAGAGCACCACCTGCTCGTCATCACGTCCCGCCGGCTCCACCTCAGTCGCGCTGCCGTCCGGTGGGGCCAATGCCAAGTCGGCCAAGAATTCCGTCAGCCCCGGATAGCTTTCGGCAATGGTATGCAGGTGATCCAGATCCCGAATCCGCTTGGGATAGTCATCATGATGATCCTTCAGGATCGGCAGATAGTACTCATAGACCCGATTGACCTGTTCCGTCGGACTGAGGTCGTCACTGACGGTAAGATTCTCGAGCACATCGGCCAGCGCACTCAGCCCTTTTCCTGAACGTCCGCCTGAACCTCTCAGCACCTGATAGGGATGAGGCACCCGCACCATTGCCGAGACGAGATCCTGCGCCTTTTTCGGCCCAACCCCTTCCACCAACATCAATACCCGGTGCCAACTCACGGCATCCTGCGGATTCACCACCACGCGCAGGTGAGCCAGGAGATCTTTGACATGGGCCGCCTCAATAAATTTGATTCCGCCGCGCTTCACAAACGGCAGCCCGCAACGCGACAATTCGATTTCCAGATCGAACGAGTGGAAACTGGAACGGACCAGGATGGCGATCTCGTTCAGCGGGACACCTTCCTCTCGCAGTTCCAGGATCTTCTGGGCGACGAACCGCGATTGGGCATGTTCGCCGGCCGCCTCGACTAATGCCGGCAACGGTCCGTCCAGCCTGCGGGTGAACAAGCGCTTCGTATACTTCTCGGGCGCCTCCTGAATGATTTCATTCGCCAGGCTGAGAATCGGCTGGGTGCTCCGGTAGTTTTCCTCCAGCTTGTAGATTGTCGCACCGGGAAACCAGGAGGGAAATTCCATGATATTGCGGAAGGTGGCGCCGCGGAACGCATAAATCGACTGCGAATCATCTCCGACCACCATGACATTGTCGTGGGTGGTCGCCAACTTCCTGATGAGTTCAGCCTGCAGACGATTCGTATCCTGATACTCATCCACCAAAATGTAGCGAAACTGCCGCGAAATGGTCAGTCGCGTCTGTTCATCGTTCGTCAATACTTCGCGCAGCAGAACCAGTAGATCGTCATAATCAAGCAATTGACGTTGCCGCTTTGCAAGCCGGTACGCTCGCTGCAGTTTGCCCAGCGCCTCCAGATGATCCGCAAAATGGGAAAACTCGTCGAGCACAATCTCTTCCAACCCGCGCAACGTATTTTCACACTTACTGTAAATCTCCGCGATGGTCCCCTTGCGAGGAAACCGTTTATCCTTTTCATTGAGGCCAAGCTGGACGCGCAAGAGGGCGATCAAATCTTCGGCATCCCCGCGATCCATGATGGTAAAGCCCGGCTCGATCCCCAAGACTCTCCCGTAACGCCGTAACAACATATTGGCAACGGAGTGAAATGTGCCGCCGCACACTCGCTGGCTGCGCGAGCCGATCAACACACCGACGCGCTCCAGCATTTCCTCCGCGGACTTGCGCGTGAAGGTCAAGAGCAGTATGTGGGAAGGGTCCACACCGGAATCGATCAGGTAGGCAACTCGGTGCACGAGGGTCCGCGTCTTACCGCTGCCCGCCCCCGCAATCACCAGCGCAGGACCGTCTATCGCTGTCACGGCCGCGTACTGTTGCGCATTGAGCTCCTTGGCATAATCCAGGGAGAGCTTTCGACCCTGGTCCTGGTCAGGAGTCCGCTTGAGAATATAAGGCTTAATGATTCGGTCCATGTTGGCATCCGACTGAGCGGTGAGGCGCACGACGGGAGCGGTCGGGCTGTATAACATACCACCGGTTGCCTTGCAACGACAGCGAGCCTGGGGGGTCATGTCCGTGAGGAATACATTGGACCTGTAAATTGAGTCGTATATAATGCCGACCAAGCAGAGGACCGACGAATATGCCGAATACACCACATCCCTTCGCACAACAGATGCAAACCGTGGCTGAGCTCATGCTCGCAGTGTCAGGCGAGTCTGTTTCCGTGATCAAACGGGCGGCCCCTGAACAGGCGTTGAAGCTGAAGAGCCAGGACGAATGGGGCATCTATCTCGAGTTTTTGCGGGCCATGTTCAATCTTACGGATCGGGTCTCGGCGCTCCACATTCCCCTGAAAGAGCAACCACAGTTTATGGACCAACTGACCGACACCGTGATCGATCAGCTCAAGAAGGCGTTGGAGCCGGCATTCGGCGCCGGCAACGATCAGATGGAAATCGTCATGACGATCGGGACTGCGGTGTCTGAAAGCCGCCAGACGTACGAACGCTACCGTTTTTTAGTCACGGAAGACAGTAAAGCCAAGAACGACATGTACCAGGATTTCAGTGACCGCGTCGCTCGCGCCGTAGGTGCGCCTGGAAACCCCAAGGTCACAGCGGCTGCCACCCTCTGCATTGCCGCCGTGCTTCCTGCCCTCACGGGTATCTTCGAAGGACAGACACCACCGGTCACAGCCGGGCCTGCACCCGAAGCGACAGCCGGTGGCGTGAACACTCCTTCCAGAGGGGCCACGGGCGCCGATATTAAACTCGTCAGTGTCATGTCCAGCATCAAAGGTGAGGAAGTCGAAACGCGCTGGGGACTCCATCCGCGGTTTCGTCAAGATCTCACCCAGGAAGAAGCAAAACAGCTGACGGCGACGATGAATCGAGTGGCCAAGATTCTGGGAGAGCGTTACGCCGCCGTCGCCTTTTCTGACCAGTGGGCATCCTGGCACAAAGCCGGACATGCCTGACGAAGCGTTCGAGAAGCAACACCCGTCGGCTCCTTCCTCACCCATCGATCATCATTCCATGGAGGCCTCGTGCAAGCACCCGATCATATTCAGTCCCCCGAAGATTCGGTTCCTCAAAACCTCCACCGGCTAGGCGAACTGGCGCGGAATCTGTGGTGGAGCTGGAATCAGCCGGCACGACAACTGTTCGAGTCGATCGATCCGACTCTGTGGTTTCTCACCCACCACAATCCGGTCCAGCTGCTGACCGGCGTCAAGCCGGAACGCTTCGCCGCGTTGGCAAACGATCCCACCTTTGTACGGCAATATTCCGCCGTGCTACGCAGCTTCGATCAATATATGAGTGATAGAAGCACCTGGGCCGCCACGGAGTTTCCGGCGCTCCAGAACTCTCCGATCGCTTACTTCTCTGCAGAATTTGGTCTTCATATCTCCATCCCAATCTATAGCGGAGGCCTTGGCATTCTGGCCGGAGACCACTGCAAGGAAGCCAGCGACCTGGGCATCCCACTCGTCGGCATCGGCTTTATGTATCCGCAAGGGTACTTTAAGCAACGCATCAACCCCGAGGGATGGCAGGAGGCCACCTATGTCCCGTTCAATCGACACGATTCACCAATTCACCAGGCCCTGACGCCGACAGGTGCCCCCTGTTCGATCAAGGTGGAGATCGGGCACCGTCAGGTGACGGTACTGGTGTGGCAGGTTCGCACCGGTCGCATGTCCCTGTATTTGATCGACACGGATGTCGCCGACAACACACCGGAGGATCGCGCCCTCTCTGCACGGTTGTACGGTGGGGATCAGGAGATCCGGCTCTGCCAGGAATTTCTCCTAGGCATCGGCGGTGTGCGAATCCTCCGAGCGTTAGGCATCAATCCTGCCGTGTGGCATTGCAATGAAGGCCATTCCGCCTTCCTCACGCTGGAGCGCATCCGCGAGTTCGTCACTTCCGGTCAGAGCCACGCTGAAGCCAGCGACCTCGTCAGGCAGAGCACCGTCTTCACCACCCACACGCCGGTCCCTGCTGGTCATGACATCTTTCCTTTTCACCTGATGGATCGGTATTTCCACAACTACTGGGGCCAACTCGGCCTTTCGCGCGAAGAGTTCCTCCGTCTTGGCGAAACACCGGAAAGTGCTGGACACGGCTTCAATATGACGGCGCTCGCCATGCGCCTCTCCGCTCACGTCAACGGAGTGAGCCGCGAGCACGGGCGCGTCTCCCGGCAAATGTGGCAACACCTCTGGCCCGGCCTGGCGCAAGACTTGATCCCCATCCGAAGTCTCACCAACGGCATTCATGCACCCACATGGATCTCACCGGAGGCCAATTCCCTCTATGCCAAGTACCTCAGCCCCGACTGGGCGGAGCGGGTCGACGATCCAACCATCTGGCAACGGGTCGCAGATCTGCCGGACGATGCCCTCTGGGCCGTTCGACAAACAACCAGGCGCAAACTCATGCGGTTTATTCGAGAACGGGCCAGGGACGGATGGATTCGTGGCCATCTCCAGCCGATGCAGGCGCTTGCGAGAGGCACGCTGCTGGATCCGGAAGCTCTGACCATCGGGTTTGCCAGACGATTCGCCACCTACAAACGAGCAACGCTCTTGTTCCGCGACCTGGAGCGTCTCAAACAACTGCTCCACAATCGGTGGAGGCCCGTTCAAATCATCTTTGCCGGCAAAGCCCATCCCGCCGATGAACCAGGACGGTATTTTATTCATGAAGTACTGAATTTTTGTAACGATCACAAATTGGGCGGCCATATCGCCTTCCTCGAGGACTATGACATGCACATGGCCAAATACTTAGTCCAAGGAGTCGATGTGTGGCTGAATACTCCCCGCGCGCCGCTTGAGGCAAGCGGGACGAGCGGCCAAAAGGCGGCCCTGAATGGAGTCATTAATCTCAGCGTGCTCGACGGGTGGTGGCAGGAGGGCTATAACGGCGCGAACGGCTGGGGCATCCAACCGCTACCTGAAGGAACCGACACTCAGGCGCAGGATGCACACGATGCCGAACAACTCTTTCGCCTGCTGGAACAAGAAGTCGTCCCGTTGTTCTATCAACGCGATCTTGATGGCATTCCGCGCGGCTGGCTGCACATTGTTAAAGAGAGCATCAAGACCGTTGCTCCCCGCTTTTGCACCAAGCGCATGGTCAAGGAATACATGAAGCAATTGTATGCACCGGCCACTGCGCGCACTCCAAGTAAGTGGTAGCATGATCGTCGAGAAGCCGTTCTTCGCAGGAAGTGGATTGATCTCCATTCGGAGGCTTTCGATAGGACTCCTACTGCTCGCCAGCAGCGGCGCACTCCCGGTGGCGGCGGCTACACCGCCTGCTAAATCCTCTCTCACCGCGATAGAACGGGAGGCACTGACGTTGTACCAAGCGTCAGAATTCAACCGGGTCATTGATCTGCTTCAGCAGATCCCCCCCGGCCAGGATCCTGGTCGCGAGGTCATCAGATATGGGCTCCTGAGTCAGCTCAAGCTAGGAAAACCCGAGGAAGCTTGGAAGCTCTACACTAAACTCATCGCGGCAAATCACCCGGACGAAACGGCCCTGTTGCGTGACATCGCGCGCGGATTCATTCTTTCCCGCGTCCGAGACCCGCAGGAGCATATTCGGATTGCCGTTTACACGGCGTTGGCAGAAATGGGAGAGGGCGAGACTTTGCCACTCCTTGAGGATGGGCTGCTGGATTCGTCGGCGCTTGTCCGTGCGAGGGCGGCGGAGGCCATCGGCCGGGCGGGACTGGCGGGACGCTCGGCTGCACTCAAACGAGCACTTCGCGATGAAGCTCCCGGCGTGCGCATCGCCGCGATCACTGCGCTCAGTGACGCCAAGGTCGCTGGCATTACCGATCAATTGACGGAAATCGCCCGTGTCGACGAAGGCCCCGAATCCATTTTTGCGTTTGCCGGCTTATACAAACTCGGGCGAACCGACGTATTGATCGACATCTCCAGTGCAGTGACGTTGCCGGACCCAGAGGTACGAATGGCCGCATTGGGAGTACTCGGGCGCTTACGTAAGGCAAACAGCCTGCCGATTCTCAGTCAGGCCGTATACGATCCTCACCCAGCCGTCCGAGCATTCGCGGCGGGATCCCTTGGGGAATTCGGTAGTGTTGAAGGCATTGCGGCACTGACGCATGCCCTCGGTGATGAAAACCCTCGTGTTCGCGCAGTCGCCCTTTCCAGCCTTGGCCGCTTGGGCGTCGCGGACACCAGGAGCGTTATTCAGCCGCTCCTGCAAGATGCTGATGAACATGTCCGGATCAGTGCGGTGGAAGCACTGCTTCGATTAGGTGATGCCAGCGCCATGTTACATGCCGCGGATCTCGCACGGCATCCCGACCCATCCGTGCGTGGCGATGTGGCACACGCCCTCGCAGTCGCAACGGCTCCCACCGCTCTTCCAATCCTTGAGTCGCTCCTCAGGGATCAACAGCCACTCCCTCGCCTCATGGCCGCCAGAGCCCTTGGCAAATCCCCGCTCAAAGCCCTGGTTCCCGCCATAAAGATCGGCCTCCAAGATTCGGATCCAGCCGTTCGCATTACTTCCGCCGGCAGCCTGATCCACGTCCTGTCACGCAAAGGAAAATCGGGTAGCCGTTAGCATGAAAGTCTCGCCTGGGAAGCCGTAAGCTCCCCGTAGATTGAGACAGTCATCAGGAGAACGTTCTGGCACAATAGTCACCCTAGCCAGGAGGTTCCCATGCGGCAGTCAAAGTTCACCGAAACGCAGATTGTGGCCATTCTGAAGGAGGCCGATGCCGGACGGCCGGTCAATGAGCTCTGGCGGCAGCACGGCATCAGTTCCGCGACCTACTACAAGTGGAAGGCCAAATACGGGGGGCTGGACGTCTCGGATGTGAAACGACTGAAGGAGCTGGAACACGAGAATAACCGCCTCAAGCGGATGTATGCCGATCTCTCGCTCGAGAATGCGGCGCTGAAGGATGTCATCGCAAAAAAGCTCTAGGGCCTGCTGAGCGACGGGAGGTGGTCACGCATCTCGTGACCATACACGGCCTCCCGGTTTAGCGGGCCTGTCGCGCGGTGGGCTTAGGACGAGCGACGTACTATCGGCCGCTCCGGGACTGGGCCCAGCGCGATGCGCCGGTGATCGCGGCCTTGACCACGCTCGTGGCGGCCAAGAGTCGCTGGGGTTTCTGGAAGTGTTGCGATCGACTGCGGCTGGATGGTCATCCGTGGAATCCAAAGCGGCTGTGGCGGGTGTACTGCCAGCTCCACTTGAATCTCCCCC
>WBZL01000050.1_pt1 | contig 108154 bp, 95 predicted proteins | sample 5204291 | NCBI WGS metagenome assembly WBZL01 (sample SAMN12344345, study PRJNA552823) | activated sludge metagenome | biome: Activated sludge suspended growth; feature: Nitrification reactor; material: Wastewater; isolation source: activated sludge from nitrification reactor of wastewater...
GGTCTTGCGGAAATCACTGATGTGCTCAGAGACCGGCGTCGGCCTTCAGCGCCGCCGCCTTGTCGATGTTTTGGCTTCGGCCGGCGCGTTGCGCCTTAACCTTCGCTGGCGCGAAGGTTAGCCTGCGGCGAAACACAGACAAGCGCCTGCGGCGCGGCCTTACAGGCCGGCATCCGCGCGCAGCGCGGCTGCCTTGTCAATGTTTTCCCACGTGAACTCCGGCTCGTCACGGCCGAAGTGGCCGTAGGCGGCGGTCTTGCCGTAGATCGGCCGCAGCAGGTCGAGCGACTGGATGATGCCCTTCGGCCGCAGGTCGAAGTGCTTGCGGATGAGGTCCTCGATCTTTTCCTCGGCGATCTTTCCGGTGCCGTAGGTGTGCACCATCAGGGACACCGGCTTGGCGACGCCGATGGCGTAGGCGACCTGCACTTCGCAGCGCTCGGCCAGGCCGGCGGCGACGATGTTCTTGGCGACGTAGCGGCAGGCGTAGGCAGCCGAGCGGTCGACCTTGGAGGGGTCCTTGCCGGAGAAGGCGCCGCCGCCGTGGTGGGCCGCGCCGCCGTAGGTATCGACGATGATCTTGCGGCCGGTGAGGCCGCAGTCGCCGTGCGGGCCGCCGACGACGAAGCGGCCGGTCGGGTTGATGAGGTAGCGCGTGTTGCCGGTGAGCATCTCCTTGGGCAGCACCGGCTTGACGATCTCCTCGATGACCGCCTCGGAGAGCTGAGCGTGCGAGACGTCGGGGTCGTGCTGGGTGGACACCACCACGGTGTCGATGCAGACCGGCTTGTCGTCGACGTACTTCACCGTAAGCTGGCTCTTGGCGTCGGGGCGCAGCCAGGGCAGGCGCCCGTCGCGGCGCACCTCGGCCTGGCGCTGCATGATGCGATGGGCATAGTAGATCGGCATCGGCATCAACTGCGGCGTCTCGTTGCAGGCGTAGCCGAACATCAGGCCCTGGTCGCCGGCGCCCTGTTCGAGGTCGAGGCCCTGGCCTTCGTCGACGCCCTGGGCGATGTCGGGGGACTGGCGGTTGATGGCGGTCAGGACGGCGCAGGACTTGTAGTCGAAGCCGATGTCGGAGTTGTCGTAGCCGATGCGCTTGATGGTGTCCTGGGCGATCTCGCGGTAGTTGATGTGCGCGGTGGTGGTGATCTCGCCGGAAATCACCACGAGGCCGGTGGACACCAGCGTCTCGCAGGCGACGCGGCTGTGCTTGTCGACGGCCAGGATGGCGTCGAGCACGGCATCGGAAATCTGGTCGGCGACCTTGTCGGGATGGCCTTCGCCAACCGATTCGGACGAAAATAGAAATTCTCTGGACATGTGTCCTGCTCCTGAAAAAAGTCCCGTTGCACCGACGTTACCGGCCCCGGGAACACGAGCAGGTGACGCTTTAGCAGTATTTTGTGGCCGCCCTGCAAGTTGTCCTGGGGAACCTGTGTAGTCCCATTAACTCGGCGGAAATATAATTATAGTTTTTTGGCCCGGTTCGGGTCAAACACGGTATTTTTACCCAGTGCCTTCTCCGATGTCATTCCTCTTCCGTCTGCTGGCCCGTCTGCCCCTTCGCCTGCTGCATGCCCTGGGCGCGCTGGCCGGCTGGATGACCTACCTCGCCTCGCCGACCTATCGGCGCCACACGAAGGAAAACCTGGCGCTGGCCTATGCCCCCGACGCAGCCAGGGCCATCCTGCCGGCGGCGGTGGCCCACGCCGGCCGCGGCGTGCTGGAGCTGCCGCTGGTATGGCTGCGCGACCGGGGCGAAGTGACGAGCCTGGTGAGGCAGGTCACCGGCTGGGAAGCGGTGGAGCGCGCCCAGGCGCGCGGCGAGGGCATCCTGTTCCTGACGCCGCACCTGGGCTGCTTCGACATCATTGCCCAGTATCTCGCCGTCCACATGAAGCTGACCGTGCTCTACCGGCCGCCCAAGCTGGCCTGGCTCCAGCCGCTCATGGAGGAGGGGCGGGGCGGCGGCGACCTTCACCTGGCGCAGGCGGACCTTTCCGGCGTGCGCATCCTGCTGCGCGCGCTGAAGCGCCGCGAAGCCATCGGCATGCTGCCGGACCAGGTGCCGGGCGAGGGCGAGGGCGCCTGGGCGGATTTCTTCGGCCGCCCGGCATTCACCATGACCCTGGCGGCGCGACTGACCGAGGCCGGCAAGGTTGCGGTCATCCTGACCTATGCCGAGCGCCTTCCGAAGGGCGCCGGCTTCCATGTGCATTTCCTCCCGCCGCAGACGGAAATCGAGGGCGCCTTGGCGCAGCGTGTGGCAACCCTCAACCGCGCCATCGAGGCGCTGGTCCGGCGCTGCCCCGAGCAGTACCTGTGGGGCTACAACCGCTACAAGGCGCCGCGCGGCGCGACCCCGCCAACGGGCACCCACCCCCCATCCCCCGCCCCGAGGGCGGGGGTGACGGAAGTTCGCGGGCAAGGCCCGCTTCAGGAAGGCGGCTTGCCGGCTTCCAGGGGCGGCCCGGCGGAGCCGCCATGCTGACGCGCCTCGGCCTTGCGCTCATCTGGCTGCTGCACTTCCTGCCGCTTGAGGGGTTGGCGAAGCTGGGCGAGGGGCTCGGCAACCTGCTCTATGCATTCGGCCGCGAACGTCGGCATGTCGCCCTGACCAACCTGCGCCTGTGCTACCCGCAGATGCCGGAGGCGGAACGCGAGCAACTGGCGCGCGCGCATTTCCGCGCCTTCGGCCGCAGCTTCCTCGAGCGCGGGCTGCTCTGGTGGTCGCCGCCGGAGACGATCCGCCGCCTGGTGCGCGTCGAGGGCCTGGCGCACCTGCGCGCGGCCGGCAGCCGGCCGGTGATTCTTTTCGTGCCGCATTTCGTCGGGCTGGACATGGGGTGGACGCGGCTCACGCTGGAACTGGACATGGTGAGCATCTACGCCCAGCAGAAAAACTTCTATTTCAACGCCGCGTTGTACAAGGGACGCCTGCGCTTCGGCGACTCTAAGCTGCTGTCCCGCCAGGAAGGCGTGCGCCAGGCCATCCGCAGCATGAAGGCCGGCCAGCCCTTCTATTACCTGCCGGACATGGACTACGGCCAGCGCGACACCATCTTCGTACCCTTCTTCGGCGTGCAGACGGCGACCATCACCGGCCTGTCGCGGCTGGCGCGCATGACCGGCGCGGCGGTCATCCCCTGCATCACGCGCATGCTGCCGGGGGAGGCGGGCTATGTCGTCGAACTGGGCGCGCCCTGGGACGATTATCCCGGCGAGAGCATCGAGGCCGACACGCTGCGCATGAATGCCTGGATAGAGAGCCGCATCGGCGATATGCCGGAGCAGTACTACTGGGTGCACAAGCGCTTCAAGACGCGCCCGAAGGGCGAGAAGAAGCCGTATTGAGCTACTATTCGGGAATGTTTCGCAACCCCGATCCCGAGCAGATCTGCACCCTGCTGCGCGAGGTGAAGACCATCGCGGTGGTCGGGCTGTCGCCCAACCCCGCCCGCCCCGCCTTCCGCATCGCCCGCGCCCTGCAGGGCTTCGGCTTTCGCATCATTCCCGTGCGGCCGAAGGTCGACTCGGTGCTGGGCGAGAAGGCCTATGCTTCCCTCGCCGAAGTGCCGGAGCGGATCGACCTGGTGGACGTCTTCCGCGCCGCCGAACATGTCGGCCCGATTGTCGACGAGTGCCTGCGCCTGGGCCTGAGGCGCATCTGGCTGCAGGACGGCATCGTCAACGAGGCAGCGGCGGAGAAGGCGGCTGCCGGCGGCATGACGGTGGTGATGGACCGCTGCATTTGGCGCGATTACACGCGCCTGTGTGCCGAGGCAGTCGATGCGGATTAAATTCACCAAGATGCACGGCCTCGGCAACGACTTCGTCGTGCTGGATGCCGTCAATCAGGCCATTGCCCTGACGACGAACCAGGCGCGCTTCCTGGCAGACCGCCACTTCGGCGTCGGCTGCGACCAGATCCTCGTCGTCGAAAAAACAGCGCGACCGGACGCGGATTTCCGCTACCGCATCTTCAATGCCGACGGCGGCGAGGTGGAGCAGTGCGGCAACGGGGCGCGCTGCTTCGTGCGCTTCGTGCACGAGAAGGGGCTGACGGCGAAGCGCGCCATCCGCGTCGAGACGCAGTGCGGCCTGATCGAGCCGCGCCTCGAAGACGACGGCAGCGTCACGGTGGACATGGGCGCGCCGCGTTTCGAGCCGTCGCGCGTGCCCTTCATTACCGAAAGCGACGCCCTGGTGCAGCCCTTGCAGCTCGATGGCGCGGTGGTGGACATCACCGCCCTGTCGATGGGCAACCCGCATGCGGTGCAGGTGGTGTCGAACGTCGACGCCGCGCCGGTTGCGGACCAAGGCCCGCTGATCGAGAACCATCCGCGCTTCCCGCAGCGCGTCAACGCCGGTTTCATGCAGGTGACGGATCGACACGCGATCAGGCTGCGCGTACACGAGCGCGGCGCCGGAGAGACGCTGGCCTGCGGCACCGGCGCCTGCGCCGCCGCTGCCGCCGGCATCGCGCGCGGCCTGCTCGATTCGCCGGTGCGGGTGACGACGCGCGGCGGCGATCTGACCATCGCCTGGGCCGGCCTGGGTCAGCCGGTGCTGATGACCGGCCCGGCGGTGACGGTGTTCGAGGGTGAAATCGAAATCGCGTAGGTCGGGCTTTAGCCCGACACGTACGCCGCTGTCGGCCTGAAGGCCGACCTACAAAACTATCGAGAGAGGGAGCAAATGAAAGCCGACGAAATCGCGCGCTACCTGCAGGACCATCCGAAATTCTTCGAGGAGTACGCCGACCTGCTGGCGCAGCTCTACATCCCGCATCCGCACGGCGGGCGCACCATCTCGATCACCGAGCGGCAGATACTGACTTTGCGCGAGAAGGCCAAGCTGCTGGAAGCCAAGCTGGGCGAGATGATCCGCTTCGGCGAGGAGAACGACGCCATCGGCGAGAAGGTGCATCGTCTGGCGACGGCGCTGGCCGGCGCGCGGGATTTCGCCGCCGTGCGGCGCGTGCTGCTGACGCATCTCGGCGAGGATTTCTCCGTGCCGAATGTCGCGCTGCGCTTGTGGAGCCTGCCGGCGCAGGCGGAAGCGGCGGAGTTTTCCGAGGTGAACGAGCAGACGCGCATCTTCGCCGCCGGCCTGGTCAGTCCTTTCTGCGGCGCCAATGCCGGCTTCGAGGCGGCCGACTGGTTCGGCGAGGCCGGCAGCCATGTGCGCTCGCTGGCGCTGGTGCCGTTGCGCCGCGAAGCCGAGACGGTCGGCCTGCTGGCCCTCGGCTCGGAGGACGTGCAGCGCTTCTACCCCGAGATGGGCACGCTGTACCTGGGCCATATCGGAGACCTGGCGAGCGCGGCGCTGTTGAGAACCCTGGAGTAAAACTTGGGCGGGCCGACTGGAGAGGAAGCGAAGGCCGCGGCGGCGGCCTACCTCGACGAGCTGGCCCACCAGCGCCGCGTCAGTCCGCTGACCCTGGAGAGCTACGGCCATGATCTCGCCGCGCTGCTGGCGCTGGCCGGCGACGTCCCCCTCGATCGACTGAAGCATCACGACATCCGCCGCTTCGTCGCCCAGTTGCATGGACGCGGCCTGTCGGGGCGCTCGCTGGCGCGCGTGCTGTCCGCCTGGCGCGGCTTCTTCAACTGGCTGGCCCGCCATCGGGGCGCCCCGGGCAACCCCTGCCTCAGCGTGCGCGCGCCGAAGGCGAAGAAAGCCCTGCCTTCGGTGCTCTCGCCCGACCAGGCCCATGCCCTGCTCGAGATGCAGGCCGACGGCCTGCTCGAGTTGCGCGACAAGGCCCTGTTCGAACTCTGCTACTCGTCGGGGCTGCGCCTGGCCGAATTGGCCGGACTCGATTGCAATATGGCGCAGGACCTGGCGTCGGGCGAAGTCACCGTCACCGGCAAGCGCGCCAAGACGCGCACCGTGCCGGTCGGCGCCAAGGCGCGCGAGGCGCTGGCGGCCTGGCTGGCGCGGCGCGGCGAGCTGGCCGCCGCCGATTGCCCGGCGCTGTTCGTCAGCCGGCGCGGCACGCGCCTGTCGATGCGCATGATCCAGTTGCGCCTCGACCGCTGGGGCAAGAAGGCCGGCCTCGGCGCGCATATCCACCCGCACATGCTGCGCCACTCCTTCGCCTCGCATGTGCTGCAGTCCTCGGGCGACCTGCGCGCCGTGCAGGAAATGCTCGGCCATTCCAGCATCGGCACGACGCAGGTGTATACGCATCTCGATTACATGCATTTGGCCAAGGTGTACGACGCCGCGCACCCGCGGGCGAAAAAGAAATGAACCTGGAAGGCATGGAAACAGTGCTGTGGGAGCGGCGTCCACGCCGCGATGTTGGTGGCTGCACCCCAAGGGTACTTCCTGCGGGGCGCAATCGCGGCGTGGACGCCGCTCCCACAGGCAGACCATGAACGCGCCGAGTGTACGAAGCTGGCTCGTCGGCGCCGCGCATCGCATCGATGCTGCGCTCTGCCCGGCGCGGGTGAAGCGCATCGTGCTGCCGCCGCTCGTAGACCAACCGGGCAAGGAAGGCGAGTTCTGCGCCGTGCAGCTCGACGACGGCAGCGTGGGCATGGCCTTCACGCTGCTCGGCGGCACGCTGGCCGAACTGCATGCGCGCGGGCTGGACGGCAGGCGGGATGGCGCTGCGGCACTGGAGCTTGTGCGCGGCTACGCGGACGGCGGCGCCGCCGCGCGCGCATTGGGGCTCGCCACGATCAACGCCCTGACGCGCCGCCTGTACGACCGCGCCGGCTTTATTGCCGAAGATTCAATGGATTCGTTCGGCTCGCTCAATCTGGCGCCGGGCGACCGGCTCGGCATGGTGGGCCATTTCACGCCGCTCATCGAACAGGCGCGCGCACTCGGCGTTCCGGTCACGGTGCTGGAACTCAAGGCCGAGCTGGTGCGCGAGGAGCCGGGGCTCATCGTCACCCTCGACCCGCAGCGCCTCGCCGGCTGCAATAAGATCGTGTCGACCAGCACGCTGCTGCTCAACGACACCTTCGAAGCGGTCGCGGGCTTCTGGCGCGGCGCCGACGCGGTGGCCGTCGTCGGCCCATCCGCCGGCTGTCCGCCCGATCCGCTGTTCGCCGCCGGTGTATCCTCGGTCGGCACGGCCTGGGTGGTCGATGCGGAAGGTTTTCTCGCGCGCTGCGCAGTCGGCGATAAGTGGGGCGGAACCTCGCGCAAGGTGACACTGACGCCGCAGCGCTATCCCGGGCTCGAAGCCCTTCTCGCGAAAGTTGCCTAGAAATGGCGGAACTCATTCTCTCGCCCGGCAAGGAACGCACTGTCATGCGGCGCCACCCCTGGATCTTCGAGGGGTTCGTGGCGCGGCTCAACGGGCGCGCCCGGCCCGGCGACACGGTGGACGTCATCGCCCACGATGGCCGCCGGCTCGGCCGCGCGGCGTGGAGCCCGCATTCGCAGATCCGCGCCCGCCTGTGGACGTTCGATCCCGACGAGACCGTCGACCATGCCTTCTTCAAGCGCCGCGTGGCGGCGGCGGTCGCCGCGCGGGCGGCGCTGCCGGAACTGCGCGGCCAGCAAGGCTTACGACTGATCCATGCGGAGTCCGACGGACTGCCCGGCGTCATTGCCGACCGCTACGGTGACACGGTGGTGCTGCAGTTGAACAGCGCGGGCGGCGAGAAATGGCGCGACGCCATCGTGGCGGCAGTGCTGCAGGCGACGGGCTGCGCGCGGGTCTTCGAGCGCTCCGACTCGGAGGTACGCAGCCTCGAAGGCCTTCAAGCCCGTACCGGCTTCCTGCACGGGGACGCGCCCGACGGGCCGGTGACGATCGAGGAACATGGCATCCGCCACGAAGTGGATATTTGTGGCGGCCACAAGACCGGCTTCTATCTGGACCAGCGGGAAAACCGCCTGCTCGTGCGCGAGCTTGCCGAGGGCCGCAGCGTGCTCAACTGTTTCTGCTACACGGGCGGCTTCAGCCTGCAGGCGCTGGCCGGCGGCGCGACGCAGGTGCGCTCCATCGACAGTTCCGGCCCGGCGCTGGAAGCGGCGCGGCGCAACCTGGCGCTCAATCCGCAGCTGCCGGCGGAGCGCGCCGAGTGGCGCGACGCCGACGTGTTCGAGGAACTGCGCGCATTGAAGAAGGCCGGCGCGCGCTTCGACCTGATCATTCTCGATCCGCCCAAGTTCGCGCCTTCCGCCGCGCATGCCGATCGCGCCGCGCGCGCCTACAAGGACATCAACCTGCTCGGCTTCCGCCTGCTCAATCCGGGCGGCCTGCTCATGACTTACTCCTGCTCGGGCGGCATCGGCATCGAGCTGTTCCAGAAGATCGTCGCCGGCGCGGCCGGCGATGTCGGGGCGGATGCGCGCATCCTGCGCCGCCTGACGGCCGCGGCCGACCATCCGGCGGCGCTGGCCTTCCCGGAAGGCGAGTACCTGAAGGGCCTGCTCTGCCAGGCCGTATAATCGCCGCCTCATGACCCTTTCCCGCAAGCTGATCGCCGTTCTTGCCGTGCTGTGCCTGTTCGGCGCGCAGCAGGCGGCGTTCGCCCACTGGGCGGCGCACCTGGGCGCGCCGTCAGCCGTCGGCGCCGAATCGCAGGACGGCGATCATGCTGCTGCCGCCGTTGTCGACCAGGCCTGTTCAAGCTGCGCGGTGTTCACCAGCGTGTGCGCCGCGCTGCCGGGCGCCGGCAATGCGCTTCCGGCTGCCGCTGCGAGCGTCGCCCCCGCCCCGCCTGCGCAGTGGGGAAAGTCAGTCCCCACGATACGGCGCTACGATTCCCGCGCCCCGCCCACCGTTCTCTGAAGCCGCGTTGTCGAACGCGCCGTCGCGCCTAACGCGACGGTCGTCTCATTTGCTTTGGAGAACACCATGCACCGAATCTGCATTTCTGCCGTCGTGGCCACGCTGGCGCTGCCCGCCGCCGCGGCCGGCGATGAAGACCTGAAAGCCCTGCGCGAGGAAGTCGCGCAGATGAAGCAAGCCTACGAGCAGCGCATCGCGGCGCTGGAACAACGGCTTGTCGCCGCCGAAACGGCGCCCGCCAAAAGTCAGCCGCCACAGGACGGCGGCACGCGCGCCGGCACGGCCGGCGGCTTCAATCCCGAGGTCTCGCTCATCCTGCAGGGCCAGTATCGCCGCATGAAGGACGTTCCGGAACGCACCATCACCGGTTACTGGCCCGCCGGCGGCCACGGCCATGGCAACGATGAGCGCGGCTTTTCGCTCGACCGATCCGAGCTGATCGTCTCCGCCAACATCGACCCGTACTTCCGCGGCATGCTCAATGTGGCGCTGAAGGACGGAGAGGCCGAAGTGGAGGAAGCCTGGTTCCAGACGCTGGGCCTCGGCCGCGGCTTCACGCTCAAGGGCGGGCGTTTCCTGTCCGGCATCGGCTACCTCAACGAGCAGCATCCGCACGCCTGGGATTTCGCCAATGCGCCTCTGATGAGCAGGGCCCTGTTCGGCGAGCACTACGCGCAGGACGGCCTGCAGCTCAAGTGGGTGGCGCCGACCGACCTCTTCATGGAGGTCGGCGCCGAGATCGGGCGCGGCGCGGGCTTTCCCGGCACCGACCGCAACAAGAACAGCGCCGGCGCGAGCGCGCTCTTCGCCCATGTCGGCGACGATGTCGGCCGCTCCCATGCCTGGCGCGCCGGCCTGTCCTGGCTGTCGACGCGGGCGAAGGATCGCGAGGCGCATTTCGAGGACACCGATGCGGCCGGTCCGAACGAAGTGGCCGGCCTGTTCTCCGGCCGCAGCCGTACCCTGGTGGCTGACTTTGTCTGGAAATGGGCGCCGGAAGGCAATCCAAGGCAGCGCAACTTCAAGCTGCAGGCGGAACTGTTCAGGCGGACGGAAGATGGCGACCTGGCGTGTGCTTCCGCCGTGGCGACCTCGCCCTGCCTCGGCGGCGCGGCGCTCGGCAATCTGCGCACGCGCCAGACAGGCGGCTACGCGCAGGCGGTGTGGCAGTTCATGCCGCAGTGGCGCGTCGGCTACCGCTACGACTGGCTGAACCCGGGCAGCAAGCGCTACGACCCGGCGACCGTCTTCGCCGCCCTGGATCCCGCCAACGCCTATTTCGCCGACTACCGGCCGCAGCGCCATTCGCTCATGGCCGACTGGTCGCACAGCGAGTTCTCGCGCCTGCGCCTGCAGTTCGCGCGGGACAGGTCGATGCAGGGGGTGACGGACAAGCAGGTGACGCTGCAGTACGTCATGAGCCTGGGTGCGCACGGTGCGCACAAGTTCTGAGGAGCTGAACATGAAACGGTTTTTCATCATGGCCCTGCTGGTGGCGCTGCCCGTGCGCGCCGAGTTTCGCGTGTTCGCCTGCGAGCCGGAATGGGCGGCGCTGGCGAAGGAACTGGGCGGCGACAAGGTGAGCACCTGGTCTGCCACGCACGCCTTGCAGGACCCGCATCGCATCGAGGCGCGACCCTCGCTGATCGCCCGGGCGCGCAACGCGCAACTGGTGGTGTGCACCGGGGCCGACCTGGAGGCCGGCTGGCTGCCGCCGGTGCTGCGCGAATCGGGCAACGCGGCCGTGCAGCCGGGGCGCCCCGGGAACTTCGAGGCGGCGCAATTTGTCGTGCGCCTCGAAGTGCCGACCCGGCTCGATCGGGCCGAGGGGGATGTGCATGCCGCCGGCAATCCGCACATCCAGCTCGACCCGCGCAATCTGCTGGCCGTGGCCGGGCCGCTTACGAAGCGCCTCGGCGAACTGGATGCCGCCAACGCCGTCCACTACGCCGAACGCCACAGGGCTTTCGCCGAACGCATGCGCGCAGCCATCGGGCGCTGGGAAAAGGAGGCGGCCGCGCTGCGCGGTATGCCCGTGGTGGCGCAGCACAAGAGCTTTGTCTATCTCTTCCACTGGCTCGGCCTGGTCGAGGCGGGCACGCTGGAACCCAGGCCCGGCATCGAGCCGGGCAGCGCGCACCTTGCCCGGCTGGCGGAACAAGTCAAGGCGAAGCAGGCCAGGCTGGTCGTACGCACGCCGTACGATTCGCCGCGGGCTGGCGAGTGGATGGCCGAGCGCGCCGGCATCCCGCTGGTCACTTTGCCGTTCACCGTCGGCGGGAGCGAGCGGGCGACGGACTTGTTCGGCCTCTTCGACGACACGATCGCCCGCCTGAAAGGCGCGCCATGAATGCCCTGGCAACCCAGTTCGACCTGCTGCTACCGGCCTTCGCTGCCGGCCTGATCGTCCTCGCCACGCATGTGCCGCTGGGCATCCAGGTGCTCGCGCGCGGCATCATCTTCATCGATCTCGCCGTGGCGCAGGTGGCCGGCCTGGGCGCATTGGCGGCGCACATGGTCGACTGGAACGGTCGCGGCGACAGCCCCTGGATGGTGCAGGGCGCCGCCGTCGGCGCGGCGCTCGCCGCAGCCCTTCTGCTGCAATGGAGCGAGAAGCGCTGGCCGCAACTGCAGGAGGCGCTGATCGGCCTGCTCTTCGTGCTGGCCGCCAGCGGCGCCGTGCTCCTGCTGTCGCGCGACGCCCACGGCGGTGAGCATCTGCGCGACCTGCTGGCCGGGCAGATGCTGTGGGTGTCGCGGGGCCAGTTGCAGTCTGCAGCCGCAGCCGGCGCAGCGATCCTGCTGGTCTGGAAAGTGTTCGGCAGACAGGGCGGCAGCCTGGCGTTTTACACGCTGTTCGCAGTCGCTGTAACGGTTTCAGTGCAACTGGTCGGCGTGTATCTGGTATTCGCCAGCCTGATCGTTCCCGCCCTAGCGACCCACGGCATGCGGCAGCGGCGCGTGACGGCAGGCCTGTGCATCGGTGCGGCGGGATACGCTGCCGGACTGTCTCTGGCGGCGCTAGCGGACTTGCCGGCCGGTGCGGCGAGCGTCTGGATGCTGGTCGGGGCGGGTTTGGTTTTCGCCCTCATCCGTTCCGGCGTTGCACCACCCCGGCCGATATGCTAAAAGTGACGTCCGGCCAGCAGCACACCCGGCCGGTCCGGCAACTGGACATCCCTGACTGACAACGTGGCTTTCTCACTTTTCGGCAAGAAAACCCCGCCTGAACCGGCGAAACCGGCGGCCAAGAAGAAGGCGCCCGAGGCCCCGGTGCGCCCAGCCGCGCCCAAGCCCGAGCCGCCCAGGGAGGAGCTCGAGTCGCTCGACTTCACCGCGCCCGGTGCGATCGAGGTGCATGAGGAGGATCATCCCGGCCACTTCCAGATCAGCGAAAGTTCGTCGGCCCTGCATCCGGTGGTCGAGGAAGCCGCCATTCTTTTCGCCAACGGCCAGGACGAGGCGACGCTGGCGACGCTGGAAGCCGCAGCCGGCGCGGGCGGGCTGGAAGCCGCGGCCGACCAGATTTGGTCCATGCTGTTCGATCTCTATCAGATCCTCGGCAAGCGCGACCTGTTCGACAAGCGCGCCCTCGAGTACTCCATGAAATACGAAAAGTCGCCGCCGACCTGGGTCGAGCCGGCAAGGCAGACGCTCGGCCCGGCGCTGACGACCGGCGGTACGGCTTTCGTGGCGTTTACCGGACTGCTGGGCGAGGCCTCCGACAAGCAAATCAAGCAGCTTGAAAAAATCATCGCCGGCAATCCGGTGGCGCGCGTCGAATTCGGCAAGCTGCAAAGCGTCGATACGCTCGGCGCGGAGATGCTGCTGAAGGCAATGCGTGCGGCGCGCAAGCGCAAGTGCGAGCTGGTGATGAGCGGCCCGAACAAGCTGGTCGAATTGCTGAAGGGCAAGATCGAGATCGGCAAGCGCGAGGACGAGACGCTGTGGATGCTGCTGCTGGAACTCTTTCAGCACATGGCGCAGCAGGATCCGTTCGAGGAGTGGGCCGTGAATTACGCCGTCACCTTCGAGGTGTCCCCGCCCTCCTGGGAAAACCGGCCGCCGCCGAAGCAGCCGATTCCGAGCGAGGTGTCGGAGGAGGGCGCGGCCGACCCGGAGGCCTTCCGGCTGGCGGGCGAAATGTACAGCGCCGGTTCCGATGCGTTCCGGCAACTGGTGGATTTCGCCTCGGGTCGCGAACAGGTGCTCATCGACTGCAGCGCGCTCAAGCGCATGGACTTCGTCAGCGCCGGCCTCTTCCTCAACACCCTGACCAATTTGCAGATCACGGGCTGCAGCGTGACGATCCGCAATCCGAACCAGCTGCTGTTCGCCCTGTTCGGCGTGCTCGGCATCAACCAGGTGGCGCACGTCGAGCGGCGCAAGTTCTGAGCCTTTCATTCTTCGTTTTCTATCGGGCAGTTCCATGGAGCAATATCACGGCACCACCATCCTATCCGTGCGCCGCGGCACGCGCGTCGCCCTCGGCGGCGACGGCCAGGTGACGCTCGGCAACATCGTCATCAAGGCCAGCGCGCGCAAGGTGCGCCGGCTCTACCAGGAGAAGATCCTGGCCGGCTTCGCCGGCGGCACGGCCGATGCCTTCACCCTTTTCGAGCGCTTCGAGGCCAAGCTGGAGAAGCACCAGGGCAACCTGCTGCGCAGCGCCGTGGAGCTGGCGAAGGACTGGCGCACCGACCGCATCCTGCGCCGCCTGGAAGCCATGCTGGCGGTGGCCGACCGGCAGACCTCGCTCGTCATCACCGGCAACGGCGACGTGCTGGAGCCGGAGCTGGGCATTGTCGCCATCGGCAGCGGCGGCCCGTATGCGCAGGCGGCGGCGCGCGCCCTGCTGGAGAACACCGAGCTGGCGCCCGAGGAGATCGTCAGGAAGTCCCTCGCCGTCGCCGGCGACCTGTGCATCTACACCAACCAGAGCCACGTTATTGAAACGCTGGAATAGAACCAGTCACCACAGAGACACGGAGACACAGAGAAATTCAGGATTTGTGTTCCTCTGTGTATCTGTGTCTCTGTGGTAAAAAAGGTTTTCATCATGTCCTCAATGACCCCCCAGGAAATCGTCCACGAGCTGGACAAGCACATCGTCGGCCAGGCGCGCGCCAAGCGCGCCGTCGCCATCGCCCTGCGCAACCGCTGGCGCCGCGCCCAGGTGGCCGAGCCGCTGCGCTCGGAGATCACGCCGAAGAACATCCTCATGATCGGCCCCACCGGCGTCGGCAAGACGGAGATCGCCCGCCGCCTGGCGCGGCTCGCCAGCGCGCCCTTCATCAAGATCGAAGCGACGAAATTCACCGAGGTCGGCTATGTCGGACGCGACGTGGATTCCATCGTGCGCGACCTGGTCGAGATCGCCATCAAGGATGGCCGCGAGGCCGCCATGCGCGGCGTGCGCGACCGGGCGATGGATGCCGCCGAGGACCGCGTGCTGGACGTGCTGCTGCCGCCGGCGCGCGGCACGAGTCCACAAGGCGAACCGGAATCGGCAACGGACTCGGTGGCGCGGCAGAAATTCCGCAAGAAGCTGCGCGAGGGGGAGCTGGACGAGCGCGAGATCGAGATCGAAGTGGCGGCCCCCAGTGCGCAGATGGAGATCCTCGCCCCGCCCGGCATGGAGGAACTGACCTCGCAGATCCAGGGCATGTTCCAGAACATGGGCTCGGGCCGCCGCAAGACGCGGCGCATGCGCATCAAGGAGGCGCTCAAGGCCATCGCCGACGAGGAGGCCGCCCGCCTGGTGAACGACGACGAGGTGAAGCTCGCCGCCGTGCAGGCGGTGGAGCAGAACGGCATCGTCTTCCTCGACGAAATCGACAAGATCGCGTCGCGATCGGACATGCACGGCGCAGACGTGTCGCGCCAGGGCGTGCAGCGCGACCTGCTGCCGCTGGTCGAAGGCACGACCATCGCGACCAAGTACGGCATGGTGAAGACCGACCACATCCTGTTCATCGGCAGCGGCGCCTTCCATCTGTCCAAGCCTTCCGACCTGATCCCGGAACTGCAGGGACGCTTTCCCATCCGCGTCGAGCTGGATTCGCTCAACGTCGAGGACTTCGAACGCATCCTCACCAGCACCGATGCCTGTCTCACGGAGCAATATGAGGCGCTGCTGGGCACCGAGGGCGTCGCGCTCGACTTCAGGGCCGACGGCGTGCGCCGGCTGGCGGAGCTGGCCTTTTCCGTCAACGAGACCACCGAGAACATCGGCGCGCGCCGGCTGTACACGGTCATGGAAAAGCTGCTCGAGGAAGTGGCCTTCGATGCCGGCAGCCACGGCAAGTCGCTGACGCTCGACGCGGCCTATGTCGATGCGCGCCTGAAGGACCTGGCGCAGAGCGAGGACCTCGCCCGCTACGTGCTGTAGGTCGGGCTTCAGCCCGACGACGGAAGGAAATCCCTTTGGGACACCGCCCGCAATAGTCGGCCTGAAGGCCGACCTACATCAACAACAATATGCTGATCCGCATCGTCTCCATCATCTTCCCGCTGTTCGCCGTCGTCCTGGCGGGCTGGCTCTACGGCCGGCGCTTCAAGCCGGACATGGCCTTCGCCAACCAGCTCAACATGGATGTCTTCATTCCGGCGCTGGTGTTCGCCACCCTGGCCGGACACCGCTTCGACCTGGTGACCTACTGGGCGCTGGCGGTGGGGGCCGCCGCCGTGGTGCTCGGCTCGGGCCTGGCCGCCTGGCCGCTGGCGCGGCTGATGAAGGTCGAGACGAAAACCTTCCTGCCGCCGATGATGTTCAACAACTCCGGCAACATGGGGCTGCCGCTGGCGGTGCTGGCTTTCGGCGAGGCGGCGCTGCCGGCGGCGGTGGTGCTGTTCCTGGTGGAGAACCTGCTGCATTTCTCGCTCGGCGCCTGGATGCTGGACCATCGCACGCGGCTGTCCACCGTCTGGCGCATGCCGGTCATGCTGGCGGCGCTGGCCGGCATCGGCGTGAGCGCCGGCGAACTGGCGTTGTGGCCGCCGCTGCTGACGGCCATCCGCATGCTCGGCGAGATCTCGATCCCCCTCCTGCTCTTCTCGCTCGGCGTGCGCCTGGCGGACGCCTCCTTCCATGCCTGGGGCGTCGGCGTGGCCGGCGCCGTGGCGCGGCCGCTGCTCGGCATGCTGATCGCCTGGGGGGCGGGATGGGCGCTGGACCTGAGCCCGCAGCACCGCGACATGCTGCTGGTGTTCGGCGCGCTGCCGCCGGCGGTGCTCAACTACGTCTTCGCCGAGCGCTACCGGCAGGAACCGGACAAGGTCGCCTCGATCGTCATGGTCGGCAACGTCGCCTCGCTGCTGTTCATCTCGATCGCCCTGGCCATCGTGCTGTAGCAGCCGGCGCCGGGCCGCCCCAAGCCGGCTGCAGCGTACAACGCGGAGCGAAGCGAACAACCGTCACCCCCTTCCTTGGGGCGAAGGCGGGGTTTCGCAGAGCATTGCTCTGCGCTGCCGGAGCCGGCTGGCTGTGCAAAGCCAGCCGTGGGGCAGGGGCTGGGGGGAAGGCTAACTTTTCACCGGGCGTTTCATCAGCTTGCGCTGGAGGGTGCGCCGATGCATCTTCAGCGCGCGGGCGGTCGACGAAATGTTGCCGTCGTGCTCCTTCAGCACGCGCTGGATGTGTTCCCACTCGAGACGGTCCACCGACAGCGGCTGGCTGGGCGCGGCGATGTCTCCCTGCGGCGCCGTCGCCTCGAAGGCGGCGAGGATGGCGTCCACGTCGGTCGGCTTGGCGAGGTAGTGGGTGGCGCCGAGCTTGATCGCTTCCACTGCGGTGGCGATGCTGGCATAGCCGGTGAGCACGACGATGCGGCAGTCGGGGTTGGCGGCGAGGAGCGGTGCGATGAGCGTCAGCCCGGAAGTGCCGGCGATGTTGAGGTCCAGCACCACCCGCGCCGCCTGGGTGGCGGGAATCAGCGCCGCGGCTTCAGCGGCGCCGAGTGCGCTGGTGACGTCGAAGCCGCGGCGCTTCAGCGCTCGGGTGAGGACGCGGTTGAACACGGGGTCGTCGTCGATTACGAGTATCTGCAGGGCGTCGTTCATCAGTCGTTTGCCTTGATTCTGTCCAGAGGAAGTTCGACACGCGTGACGGCGCCGCCGCCTTCGCGGCCGGCCAGCACGATTCGGCCGCCCAGCCGCTCCACCGCGGCATGCGCGAGGAACAGGCCAATGCCGGCGCCTTCCGGCCGCGTCGTGACGAAGGCCCGGCCGGCGGCGAGCAGGACGTGCTCGTCGAACCCCGGGCCGCGGTCGCCGATCTCGATGCGCAGTTGCGCGCTGTCCCAATCCGCCTCGATGTCCACCTCGCCGCCGTCGGCGTCGGCGTCGGCGGCGTTGTTGAAAAGGTTGAGCAGGGCCTGTTCGAGGGTGGCTTCCCCCACGATCTTCGGGGCGCCCGCCGTACCGCGGAGGCTGACTTTCGCCTCGGCGTGCGGCCGCAGTTGACGCCAGCGCGCGACCACCTGCTCCAGCCACCGGTCCAGCGCAATTGCGCCGCCGCCCTCGGCACGCGCCTGGCCCGCGCGCGCAGCCAGGCCGGTGATGATGCCCTTGCAATGCTCGACCTGCTCGCGCAGCAGGGCCAGGTCTTCCTTCATGTCGGGACGCACATCTACGTTGCGCGCCAGTTCGCCGGCCAGGATCGCCATGGTTGCCAGCGGCGTGCCGAGTTCGTGCGCCGCGCCGGCGGCCAGGCTGCCCAGCGCGATGACGCGCTCGTTGCGCAAGGCTTCCTCGCGCGCCGCGGCCAGTTCGAGGTCGCGGCTACGGATGGCGGCCGCCATGCGCGCGACGAACCAGGCGATGAGCGCGGCCGAGACGGCGAAGGTCAGCCACATGCCGGCCAGGTGCAGGCGCGTGGCGCGTTCGGCGTCGGCGAGTTCGAGCGGCACGTTGAACACGGAGAGCAGGGAGTAGGCCGCCATGCCGGACAGGGCGATGCCCCATGCCGCGCGCGCCGGCAGGATGGTCGCCGCCACGGCGATCGGCGGCAGGTAGAGCGAAACGAAGGGGTTGGCGGCGCCGCCGCTGAAGAACAGCAGCAGGGTCAGCGCCACCATGTCTACGCCGAACTGGGCGACGAGTTCGCCTTCCGCCACCGGACCGCCGCGCCGCAACCTTCCGTGCGCGTGCAGGTTGAAGGCGGCCTGCAGCGCGACGATGCCGAGCATCGGCGCGAGCGGCAGCGGGATGCCGAGCAGCAGCGGCGCCGCGGCGATGGCGGCGGCTTCGCCGGCGACGGCGAGCCAGCGCATGGCGAGCAGCCGGCGCAGGCTGTCCTGGCCTTCCTCGAGGCGGGCGGGATCGGATTTCATCATGATGGTTCGATGAATTCTAGCGGATGCGCGATGGCGCGCGTACCTGTGACAAATCGCCGCATGCGGCGGCGTGTCGCACCGTGCAGCGCGGCGTGCTCACTAGAATGCCTGCGTCCGCACTGCAGCCAATGAAGGTTTCCCGAAATGCACGCATCAATTCGCCTGATGATCACCAGTCTGGTTGTCATTCCCGCCACAGGCCTGGCGCAGGACACCCAGCTGGGGGAGGTCCGGGTCACGTCGACCACGATCGACGACCGCTTTACCTCGAAAAGAACCGAGCCGACGACCGTCCATGACATCAGCGGGGAGACCGTCGACGAAAAGCGCCCGCAGAACATGATCGAGGTCCTGCGCGCCATTCCCGGCGTCACTGCCGACCTGAGCTCGGGCGACGAGATCAAGATCAAGCTGCGCGGCATCGAGAACCAGCGCTACATGGGCGAGAAGCCGGGCGTGGCGATCGTCATCGACGGCGTGCCGGTGTTCGAGCGCACCGGCAAGGTGAACATCGACCTCGACAACATCGAGTCGATCAAGGTCATCAAGGGCGGCGCCTCCTACCTGTTCGGCGACGACGCGCTGACCGGCGCGGTCATCATCACCACCAAGCGCGGCGCGAAGTACCAGGGCGTCACGGTTGCCGCCGACGCGGGCGCCTGGAACTACAACCGGCAACTGCTGCGCGCCGGACTGGCCGGCGAGTGGGGCAGCGGCCATGTGCAGGCGACCCATCGCGCCGGCGACGACTACTATTGGCAGTCCGGCTACAAGACCGATTACATCGACGGCAACCTGCGCTTCTATCTGAGCAACACTTCCGACCTGACCTTCGGCTTCGAGAAATCGGATCGCATCAAGGACAAGCATGGCTCGGTCAAGGGCGAAACCCAGGCCAAGCTGGACCCGCAGGGAACCGTCGGCCGCGACTACACCCGCAAGTACGACGTGGAACTGCAGAAGCTGTACGTGACCTATTCCAACGATCTGTCGGAGCGCAGCAACATCCTGGCAACCGCCTACGAATACCGCGACCAGACGGCCTACTGGTCCGCGCCGCAGCGGGTGGCGGCCAACGGGCAGGCCATCAGCGATTCTGCGCCGGGCGCACAGGAGCTTTACACGATCCAGAACACCTATGACCAGGTGCAGCGCGGCATCAAGACCGAGTGGCGCGCGCACTCGGGCAAGGCGGGCTGGCTTGGCGGACTCGATCTGCGGCGCAATACCTACAAGAACTTCGACAAGGCGAAGGTCGATTACTGCGCGCGCGTCGACTTTACGGCGCCCTACGCCTGCCCGGTCCCGGCGGTCAACTTCATCGCGGCCGGCACGGTCATGACCGACAGCTTCACGGACGAGGCGGTCAATGCGCTCTACGGCGAATTCAAGTATCTGCCGGCGCCGAAATGGACGCTGACCCTGAACGGACGCTACGACCACATCGGGCTGGATTTTTCTTCCGGCAGGACGCGGGAAATCGCCACCCCCTTCAGCCGAAGCAAGTCCTTCAGGGTGCCTTCCTGGCGCGCCGGCGCCAGCTATGAAGCGGGCAAGAACCTGGATTTCTTCGGCAACGCTTCGACCAGCTTTCGCGCGCCGACGGCCGACCAGCTCTACAACGGCAGCCTGTCTCCGACCGGCGGCAAGACGCTCAACAACGAGAACCTGAAGCCGGAAAAGGCGCTGAACCTCGAGTTGGGCATGCGGGCGAAGACCGCGCTGTTCGGCGTGGCCGCCGACGTCGAGGCTGCCGTGTTCCAGATCGACCGCAAGGATTTCATCCTCGCCACCAACGGCCAGTACAGCACCAGCACGGCGGCGGCGCAGCAGAGGTACGACAACATCGGCGGCGTGCGCAACCGCGGCCTCGAACTCTCCCTGAAGACGGACCGCAGGCGGACCTTCACCTTCGACGCGGCCTACAGCTACATCCGCGCCAAGTTCACCGACTACGACAACTTCAACCTCACCTTGGGCAATCCCTACGTGCCGGCGCCGACCCTGGTCGCCTACAACAACACGGGCAATGACGTGCCGCGCGTGCCGCGCCACCAATTGAGTACAACCTTTGGCTGGCAACCCGACGACCGCTTCCGCATGGCGCTGGAAATGGATGCGCGCTCCTGGTCGTGGGCCGACGAGATCAACCAGGAGAAATGGGACGGCCGCGCGCTGTTCAACCTGTCGGCCACTTACGACATCCGGGAGAAGGGTTTCATGGGCGCGAAGTGGTCGCTGTTCGCCCGGGTAAACAACCTCTTCGACAAGCGTTACTGGTCGGCTGCGCGCGGCACCAACGATGCGTCGAACTACCTGACCGGGGCCTATGACGGCGTCTACAACGCGGAGGACCTGTCCATCGTGGCCGGCAAGCCGCGGCACTGGATCGTCGGTTTCACCGCAACTTTCTGACAGGCGGAACAATGAAGCGCGCTCTATCGGTTCTCATCCTTCCCCTGCTCATGCCGTGGGCGGCATGGAGCCAGCACGAACATCACGGCACCGCGCCTGCGCCGTCAGTCGCCGCGCCTGCGGCAGGCGCACCGCCCGCGAAGAACGAATGGACCCGCAAGCCCCTGCTTCTGCCCGGCAGGACTCCGCGCGGCGAGCGCACGACCGCGCTGTTGCGCGCGCAGGGCATCGCCGCCGCGGCGCTGACGGTCTTTGCCCCGGAGGGGCCCGAGGCGCGACGCCGCGCCGACTATCCGGTCGGAGAGGACGGCGCCCGCATCGCGCCGGTCGACCCGAAAATCGGCAACTACCATTGGGTGATTGCGCGCGAGGAGACTGCCGACTCGATCAAGGTGGCGTCGACGGCGTGGTACTTCGGCAATCCCGGCGACTCGCCGAAGGAACTGCTCAAGCTTGCCATGCACGAACTGGAAATCGTGCCCGAGCCGCTGCCGCGCGAGCACGGCCGCTACCGCGAGAGCGAGAAGTGGCGCTTCCTGGTGCGCCTGAACGGCGCCCCGCTGGCCGGCCAGCCGCTGCTGCTGGAGACCGAGTTCGGCAGCCGCGCAACCTTCCTCACCGACGCGGCAGGCATCGCCACGGTCCTCTTTCCGCGCGACTTCCGCCCTGCGGCGCAAGGCGAGGGCGGGCAGGGCGGCCATGGCCGGCGCTACGCGAAATTCGTCCTTTCAACCGAGAAGGAGGCGGACGGCCGTCGGTACCTGACCGCCTTCAACCTGACCTACGCCGAGGATGCCGACCGCAACAAGAGCCTGGGTTGGGGCGCCGCCTTCGGCCTGATCGGCATGCTGGCCGCCACGCCCCTGCTGCGGCGCAGGCAGAACGCACCACAAGGAAACGACCATGCTTAGGAGCCTGTTCCCCACACTCGGGCGCTTCCGCTTCGCGGTGCAGATCGCGATGCTCTTCGTCACCGTCTACGGCAGCGTCATCGTCGGCACCTACATGGCCGACAAGATCTCCAACAACCTGCCGGCGCTCTCCTGCGCCTACGACCAGATGAACGGCGGCTATTGCGTGCTGATTCCCACCCAGCACATCCTGCATCACCGCATCGGCGAGGGCATCGTGCGCGCGCAACAGCTCACCTTCGGCATGGTGCTGCCGCTGCTGATGTCCTTCCTGTCGTTCTTCGCCTTCTTCTTCGTCATCGGCAAGGCCTTCTGCGGCTGGGTCTGTCCGCTCGGCACGATTCAGGAGATTGTCGGCAGGATCGGCCGCCGCTTCGGCATCGGCCTGCGCCGCCTGGAAACGGGCGACCTCGGCGCGGCGACAAAGGCGCGGCCGGTGAAGTGGCTGCTGCTGCTGGGCCTGGTGTTCCTGCTGCCGCTCCTGACCGGCCTCGGCGTCACGCCGCATTCGCTCGGCAACCCCTACTGCGACATCTGCCCGTCGCGCGTGGCGACCACGCTGCTCACCGGCAATACCGAGCAGCTCGCGTTGAACCTGGGCGACAGCGTCAGTTTCGGCCTGGGCGGCATCGCCAACCTGCTGATCGGCTTCACGCTCGTCGGCGCGCTTGCCGTGCGCCAGCCTTTCTGCCGCATCTGCCCGCTGCTGGCCTTCAACGCGGTGTTCCAGCGCCTGTCGCCCATGCGCCTGAAGAAGACCCTGCACGAGAACTGCGGCAAGTGCGGCATCTGCACCGAGGCCTGCCCGATGGACATCCCCGAGATCGCCAGGGAGGAAGGACGCAAGGCCTACAGCGAGGATTGCACCCTGTGCGGGCGCTGTGCCGAGTACTGCCCGCAGGACGGCATCATTCAGCTCAAGTGGGGACCGCTCGCGCTGTTCTCTTCGCGCCGCGAGTACTACAAGAATCGCGTGAAGGGCGAACTGCCCGACGGTACGGTAAAGCCGATCAAGTTCGTCAAGGCGGCCACGAAGGGCGGCGAGGCCAATGCTTGAGGACCTCGTCGCCGGCCAGGTGACGCTGACCACCGTCTGGCTGCTCGGCGTCTCGATGGGGCTGACGGCCTGCACAGTGACCTGCCTGCCGTTCATGGGCACTTGGGCGCTCGGCCGGGCCGGCGGCCAGGCGGAAGCCTTCCTCCATACCGGCGTGTTTCTCGCCGGCCGCGTGACGACCTACACCCTGCTGGCGGCGCTGGCCGGCGCCGCCGGGCTGGGGCTGGCGCGCGCCCTGGGCGGCCCCTGGGGCAACGGCGTGATCGGCGTGGCCAGCGTGGCGGCCGGCCTGTGGCTGCTGCGGCCGAAAGTCAGCCGCTGCAGCACGGCGACGGCGTCGCTGGCGACCACGCAGCCGATCCACTTCAAGCGCAAGGCGGACAGCCTGCCGCCGCTCTTCATGGGCGCCGCGCTGTCGCTGACGCCCTGCACGCCGCTGGCCTCGCTGCTGGCGCTCGCCGCCCACGCCGGCAGCGCCGCCTCGGGCGCGACCTATGGCCTGGCGTTCGGGCTGGGTGCGGCGATGACGCCGATCCTGGTGCTGGTGCCGCTGGCCGGACGGCTGGGCCAGGAGATTCGCAACGGACGGGAATGGATCGCGCGCTGGCTGAGCTGGGGCGCGGCAGCGGTGTTGATCATGCTCGGGCTCAGACGTCTGATGCTGTTGATATAGGCCGGGCATGGGCGCCGCTCTTTCCCTGGATCTCACGGCACAAGCGCAGCGGCGCGGCCCGCACGCGTCGGGCGAGCGCTGGCTGGCCTTTCTGGCGATTGCGGCTGCCCACGCGGCACTGTTCGCGTGGCTGGTGCACGCGGGCGTCGTTCCGCGGCAGAAAGCCCTGGACGTGCTGCAGGCGTTTCTGATCGCGCCGCAACGGATCGCGCCGCGCATCGTCCCGCCTGCGCCGCCGCAGCTGGAGCGCAAGGTGCAGCGGGCGCCGAAGCAGGCCGAGGCCCTGCCGCCGCTGAGCACGACTGCAGCCGCGCCAACAGCGATGGTCGCGCCGCCCGTGGCGCCGGTCGAGGCGAAACCGGCCCCTGCGGCGGCGCCGGCCGTGGAAGCCGCGCCGCTGCCCGTCGTAGCGCCCCGTTTCGATGCCGACTATCTGGACAACCCCAAGCCGGCGTATCCGGTTTCGTCCCGGCGCCGCGGCGAGGAAGGCCGCGTGATGCTGCGAGTCTTCGTCGACGCGCAGGGGCGCGCGGCGAAAGTCGAAGTGCAGGAGTCGAGCGGCCAGAACCGGCTCGACGAATCCGCCGTGACAGCGGTGGCGCGCTGGCGCTTCGTGCCGGCGCGGCGCGGCAGCGAGCCGCTCGCCGCCTGGGTGCGGGTGCCCATCGTGTTTTCACTGCGCGACTGAAGCGCAGGAAAGAGAGGACAGAACATGAACGAATCGCTGGGCTTCGCCCATTTCCTGGCCAATGCCGACGGGGTGGCGCGCGGCATCCTGTTGCTGCTGGCCGCGGCCTCGATCGGCACGTGGTATCTGATTGCCATCAAGTCCGTTGCGCTGTTGCGCCAGCGCCGCACGAGCCGCCGCTTCATCGCGCGCTTCTGGCAGGCGGCCTCGATCGAGGAGGTGGAGCAGGAGGCGCGCGCCGGCATGGCCGCGGATCCGTTTTCCCACCTCGTCCAATGCGGCTTCGAGGCGGCCGAGTCGCTGCGCGCCGATCCGGCCGGCTTGCCGCGCGGACTGGTGGCGGGCGCGGCGCCCGACGAGTTTCTCACGCGCGTGCTCAAGCGCGCCATCGACGCCGAGCGCAAGTGCATGGAATACGGCCAGACCTATCTCGCTTCGGTGGCGTCCAGCGCGCCCTTCGTCGGCCTGTTCGGCACGGTATGGGGCATCTACCATGCCCTCATCGCCATCGGCGTGTCCGGCCAGGGCACGCTCGACAAGGTCGCGGGCCCGGTGGGCGAGGCGCTCATCATGACCGGGCTGGGCCTCGCGGTCGCGATTCCGGCCGCGCTGGCCTACAATTTCTTCGTGCGCCACACGCGCAACACCATGACCGAGCTCAATGGATTCGCCCATGACGTATTTGCGCTGCTGGTGATCGGCATCAAGCGGCAGGCCGATGCGGGGCTTCCGGCGAAGGCCGATGGGGCGGTGACGCCGCTGACCTGGGCGCGCAAGCAGCCGGCGCAGGCCGCGCACTGAGGCATCATGGCATTCTCGGCATTCGACCAGGATGACGGCGCGCCGCTGGCGGAGATCAACATGGTTCCGCTGATCGACGTGATGCTGGTGCTGCTCATCGTCTTCATCGTCACCGCGCCGTTGCTCACCCATGCCGTCAAGGTCGACCTGCCGCGGGCGCAAAGCGCCGTGAACGAGACGCCGCCTCAGCACGTGCAGGTCGGCATCGATGCCCAGGGCGTGATCTACTGGATGGGCGAGGCGGTGACGATCGAGGAAATGCGCGCGCGCATGTCGGCCATCGCGCTGCATGATCCGCGCACCGAACTGCATTTGCGCGCCGACCAGGCCGTCGCCTACCGGGTGGTGGCCCAGGTCATGAGCGAGGCAGCCCAGCAGGGCCTGGTGCGCATCGGCTTCGTCACGGATCCATCGGGCAAGTAGCACTTCAACCCTGTAAAATGCACCCATTACTCAAGGAGGCAACACATGAAATCGATGATAACCACGCTCGCCCTGGCGGCATTTTCCGTTTCGGCCTTCGCCGACGTGACGGTCAAGGATTCCTGGGTGCGCGGCACCACACCGGCGCAGAAGGCCACCGGCGCCTTCATGCAGATCACCAGCAGCGATGCCGCTTCCCTGCTGTCGGCCAGCAGTCCGGTGGCCGGCGTGGTCGAGATCCACACCATGAAGATGGAGGACGGCGTGATGAAGATGCGCGCCATGCCGAAGCTGGACCTGCCGGCGGGCAAGGCGGTGCAGCTGCAGCCGGGCGGCAACCACGTCATGCTGATGGATCTCAAGCAGCAGATGAAGCCCGGCGACATGGTGCCCATCACCCTGAAGGTCGAGGGCAAGGACAAGAAGGTGCAGACGATCGAAATCAAGGCCGAGGTGCGCGACCTGGCCGCGCCGGCCACGATGGACAAGATGGATAAGGGACACGGCGCCGGCATGAAGCACTGAGGAAAAGCGTTGCCGCAGGACGGCGCCCGCGGGCGCCGTTTTTTTACGCCCGCTTTTCGCGCCGCGATTCGATCAGCGAATACACCGCCGGCACCACCACCAGGGTGAGCAGGGTGGAGGAGATCATGCCGCCGATGACGGCGATGGACAGCGGCTGATTGGTCTCCGCGCCGGCGCCCAGGCCGAGCGCCGCCGGGAACAGGGCCAGGATGATGGTGGCGGAGGTCATCAGCACCGGCCGCATGCGCGTCGGGCAGGCGTCGCTCAGGGCCGCATCCACGCGCATGCCGCCCTCGCGGCGCTGGTTGGTGAGGTCCACCAGCAGGATGGAATTCTTCGCCACCAGGCCGATCAGCAGGACAAGGCCGATCATCGAATAGATATTGAGCGTCTGGCCGAACAGCCACAGCGCCGCCACGCCGCCGATGATGGCGAGCGGCTGCGCCAGCATGATGATGGCCGGCTGCAGGAAGGAGTTGAACTGGCTGGCGAGCACCATGTAGAGCAGCACCAGCGCCAGAGAGAAGGCGAAGGCCATGTACTTCTGCGTCTTGCCGAATTCCTCCGCCTGGCCGATGAACTTGATCTGGTAGCCGGTCGGCAGCAGCTCTGCGGCGGTTTGCCGGACTTCGTTGACGGCCTCGCCCAGCGGGATGGTCGGCGTGGCATAGAAAGTGGCGGCGTACTGCAGGTCGAAGCGGCCAATGACGGCCGGGCCGAGGCGCTCGCTGAACGAGGCGACGCTGTCCAGGCGCACCAGCTTGCCGTCTTTCGCGCGCAGGTAGATTTTCGACAAATCCGAGGGCTGGGTGAATTCCCCGTCGCGCCCCTTGACGCGGATGTCGTAGCGCTGGCCGTCGCCCGGCTCGTCGTTGAACTTGGCGATGTCGATGCCGCCGGTGAGCATGTTGACGGCCAGCGCCACGTCCTGGGAATTCAGTTGGGCGGCCGCGATGCGGGTGCGGTCGGGCCGGAAGACGAGTTGCGGCAGGTCGAGCTGCAGGTCGGTGTCGAGGCGGCCGATGCCGGCAACCTGCGTAAGGTGCTGCTGCAATTCGCGCGACAGGCGCCCGACCTCCTGCAGGTTTTCGCCGGCCAGCACGAACTGCAGCGGCTCGCCGCGCTGCCCGCCGACGATGGGGTAGGGCGCGGCGAAGACGAAGGCGCCCGGCACGGCAGCCAGCTCCTTGCGCAGCTTCGGCAGCAGGTCCTGCTGCCTGACCGTGCGCTCGCCGCGCGGCGCCATGCGCACGACGACCAGGCCCTGGTTGACCTGGCCCGCCGAGCCGAAGCCGACCAGGGCGAACTCGGTGACGATCTCCTTGTGGCGGAAGAGGATCTCCTCGACCATGCGCAGGCGGCTGTCGGTGTAGTCGATGCTGGAGCCGAGCGGCGCGCGCAGCCGCACCAGGAAGCGGCCCTCGTCCTGTTCCGGGGTGAAGGTCTTGCCAATATTGACGAAGAAGAAGGTGCTCGAGGCGACGACACCCAGGGTGAGCAGCACGACTTTCCAGCGGTGGGCGAGCGCCAGGCCGAGCAGGCGACGATACAGCCGCTCCATGCCGCCGAGGATGCCGTCGAGCAGGTGATAGATGCGGCCGTGGTTTTTCTCGACCTTGAGGTAGCGCGAGCACAGCATCGGCGTGAGCGTCAGCGAGACGAAGAGCGAGACGAGCACGCCGAAGGTGACGACCACGGCGAAGGAGCGGAAGAACTGGCCGATGATGCCGGAGAGGAAGATCACCGGCGCGAAGATCGAGACCAGCGACAGCGTCGCCGCGATGACGGCGAAGACCACTTCACGGCTGCCGTGGATGGCCGCGGCGACCGGCTCGGGATCGACTTCCTCTCGGTGGCGGAAGATGTTCTCCAGCACGACGATGGCGTCGTCGACCACCACGCCGATCAGCAGCAGCAGGGCCAGCATGGTGAGCGAGTTGAGCGTGTAGCCGAAAAAGTAGATGACGCCGATGGCGCCCATCAGCGAGACGGGAATGGCCAGGGCGATGATCAGGGTGGAGCGCAGGGAGCGCAGGAAAAACCACACCACCAGGGCGGCGAGCAGCGTGCCCTCGATCAGGTGCTCCTTCAGCGAAGTGATGATTTCCTGGATGAAGACGGCATCGTTGGAGACGACGGTGATGCGCATGCCCGGCGGCAGCTGCGGGCGGATTTCGTTCTCCAGGCGCGCCAGGACCGCCTCGGTGATGGCGACGGTGTTGGTGTTGGCGACCTTCACCAGCCCCAGGCCGATGGTGGTCTCGCCGTTGAAGCGGGCAAGCTGGCGGTAGTCGGCCAGCCCGTCCTCGAGCTCCGCCACGTCGGACAGCTTGATGGGGTAACCGCCCTTGTAGCCGAGGATCATGCCGGCGAGGTCGTCGATGCGGTGGAACTCCAGGTCCAGCTTGACGAGCGCTTCGGTGGCCTGGCCGACGACGAAGCCGCCGGCGAGCTGGACATGCTCCTTGGCGAAGGCCTCGTTGATGTCCTGCGCCGTGACGCCGTGCGCCGCCATGCGCGCGGGCAGGAGGTTGACGCGGATGGTGCGGTCGCGCCGCCCGCCGAGGCGCACCTCGCCGACGCCGTCGATGGTTTCCAGGCGCTTCTTGACGATATTGAGCGCGTACTGGTTGAGCTGCTGCTGGGTGCGGTCGCCCTGCAGGGCCAGCCACATGATCGGCTGGGTGTTGGTTTCCACCTTGGCCACCACCGGCGGATCGGCGTCCTTCGGCAGGCGGCGCAGGATCTGGTTGAGCTTGGCCTGCACCTCGTTGAAGGCGATGTCGACGTTCTTTTCGAGCGCGAAGGTGATGTTGACCTGGGAGACGCCCGGCGAGGAGGTGGACTGGATGTGCTCGATGCCCGGCACCGTGTTGGCGGCGGATTCGATGAGGTTGGTGACACTGGCGTCGACGATGTCAGGGTTGGCGCCCTTGACCGCCGTGGTCACGGAAATGACGGGGAATTCGATATAGGGGAAGCGGTCCATGCCGATGCTCTGGTAGGCGATGAGGCCGAACAGCACCAGCACGCCGTTGAGCATCCACGCCAGGACGTGGCGCTTGATGGAAAGCTCGGGCAGGGTCATTTCACGGATTCGGCCTTGGCGTTAGCCTGCCCTTTCGCGGCGCCGTCCTGCGGGGGCTGACTTTTAGTTCCGGCGTAACGCCCGCTGTCGCGGGCATTAGCCTGCTCTGAAACTCCGCTTCGCTCCGTTTTGGCGGGCCTGACCGGCGCTGCGGGCTTGCCGCGCTCCTGCACGTTCACAGAGGCGTTGTGCGTGAGGAAGCCGGCGCCGTCGAGGGCCACCGTGGCGCCGGCCGGCAAGCCCTTGAGGACTTCCACCATGCCGGCGCGCTTGGCGCCTGTTTCGACGACATGCTGCACCGCCTTGCCGTCCGCGATGACATAGACGATCTTGCCCGCGGGCCGCAGCACGACGCTCTGCTCCGGCACCAGGATGGCCTCTTCGCTTTTGGCCACCACGACCGCGGCGTTGACCGTGCCGCCCGGGCGCAGGCCCGCATGATTCTCGATGTCTACAAGCACGTCGAGGGCGCGCCCGGTCTCGGACACGCCGGGCTTGATCTCGCTGACGATTCCCCTGATTTCATTGCCCGGCAGCAGCGGGGAGGTGAGGATGACGGCCTGGCCCTTCTTCAGCCTGGGCGCGGCGGATTCGGGAAAGGGCAGGTGGGCGCGCAACTTATTGCTGGAAACCAGGTGCAGGAGCGGATCGCCGACCTTGACGTAGTCGCCGACCGAGGCGATCTGCGTTTCCACCACGCCGTCGAAGGGGGCGAGGATGCGCGCCTTGCCCTGGTTGCGCAGGCTCTGTTCGCCGCGGGCGCGGGCGGCGGCGAGCTGCTCGCGCAGGGCGTCGCGCTGCGCGCGCGCATCGTCCGCGGCGTTCTGCGAAATGAAGCCCTTCTGTACCAGCTGCTGCTGCCGCTCGACGACGCGTTCCTGCTGGGACAGGAGGGCCTCGACGCGCTTGCGCTCCGCCTCGTCGGCGCGATGCTGCAGAGCGGCGTCGGCATCGTCGATGATCGCCAGGAGGTCGCCTTTTCTGACGGTCTTGCCGGAGCCGGCTGCGATCTTGACCACCTTGCCGGCGATTTCGGCGCCGATCTTCGGGTCGATGAGCGCTTCCAGCGTGCCGAGCGTTTCCTCCGTGAGCTCCATCGTGCCGGCCTTGGCCTGCGTGGCGGTGATCAGGGTGGGCGGTCGGCTGGAGGGCTTTTTCTCTTCGGCCTTGCGCTCGCAGGCGCCCAGCGCCAGCGCGGCGGCAATCAGGACGAGCGGGACGGTCTTGTGCATGGTTGAAGAAGTGTCAGGACATCAGTCAATGATTGTTTCCAGCGCGAAGAGTTGCTCCGGGCTTTCCCGGCGGCGGACGAGGAAGGCTTGCTTGCCGTCCACGATGACTTCGGCCGCCCGCGGGCGCGTGTTGTAATTCGAGCTCATGACCATGCCGTAGGCGCCGGCGGAGAGGATGGCCAGGAGATCGCCCGTTTCAACCGCCAGACGCCGGGCATGGCCGAGGAAATCGCCCGACTCGCAAATCGGGCCGACGATCTCGTAGTCCGCCTCCGCGGCGGCGCCCGGCTGCACCGGCACGATGTCGTGCCAGGCATCGTAGAGGGCCGGGCGCATCAGGTCGTTCATGGCGGCATCGACGATGGCGAAGTTCTTCTCCTCGCCATGCTTCAGGTATTCGATGCGGGTGAGCAGGACGCCGGCGTTGCCGACCAGCGCGCGCCCCGGCTCGAAGAGGATCTTTTCCTTGCGCCCGGCCAGCTTCGCCAGGATCGGGGCGAGGTAGTCGGCGATGGACGGCGGTTCCTCGTCGCGGTAGCGGATGCCGACGCCGCCGCCCAGATCGAGGTGGCGCAGCGGGATCCCCGCCTCGGCCAGCCGATCGGCAAGGGCAAGGATCTTGCCGGCCGCCTCGGCGGCCGGTGCGGGATCGAGCAGTTGCGAGCCGATGTGGCAGGCGATGCCGGCAATGTCGACGTGCGGCAGCTCGCGGGCGCGCCGATATAGCGTGAACGCCTCTCCGTAGGCGACGCCGAACTTGTTGCTGCGCAGGCCGGTGGAGATGTAGGGATGCGTCTTCGGGTCGACGTCGGGATTCACGCGGATCGCGATCGGCGCTTTTTTGCCGGCCTCGCCGGCCAGATTGTTGAGCCGCTCCAGTTCCGCGGCGGACTCGACGTTGAAGCAGAAAATGCCGATGTCCAGGGCCTGGCGCATCTCGTCATTCGTCTTGCCGACGCCGGAGAAGACCACCTTGGCCGGATTGCCGCCGGCGGCGAGGACGCGCGCCAGCTCGCCGCCGGAAACGATGTCGAAGCCGGCCCCGGCGCGGGCGAACTGGTTCAGGATGGCCAGGTTCGAGTTGGCCTTGACGGCATAGCAGATCATCGCGTCCCGCCCGGCCAGCGCCTGGCGGAATGCCTCGAAGCGCGACAGCAGGGCGGCGCGCGAGTAGACGTAGCATGGCGTGCCGTGTTCGCCGGCGATCTGCGGCAAGGGTACCCCCTCGGCAAACAGGATGCCGTTACGGTAGGCGAAGGCGTTCATCGTGGGGAGGTGGCGCCGCCGGGTTTGCTATCATCGGCAGGAGGGGCTGCAGATGGAGTCGAAGCCGAGCTGCCCGACGCCGGCCTGGGGGGCAGCGTGAGCGAGGTCTTCGTGCCGCAGGCCCCCAGCAGGAGGAGCGCGAGGATGGTAGCGAGGGTGCGCATGATGTCTGCAAAAATTGTGATGTTAGCAGAAGGAATGTGATGGAAGAAACCGAGTTCAATTCCCTGGCCGAGGCCACGCTGGCGAGGATCGAACGGGCGTTGGATGCCTGCGCCGCCGACATCGATTACGAGCTGCAGGCCGGAGGGGTGCTCGAGTTGGAATTTGGAGACGGCAGCAAGATCATCGTCAATCGCCACGCCGCCGCGCGTGAGATCTGGGTGGCGGCCCGCTCCGGCGGATTTCATTTCCGCCACGAGCAGGGCCGCTGGGTCGGCACCCGCGACGGCGCGGAACTCTTTGCCACCCTGGAGCGACTGGCTACCGAGCAGGCGGGCCAGCGCGTCGTCTTCGCCTGACCGGATCCGCCTCGGCTCTTGCCGGATCAGCCCGACACGTTCTGTGCCGGGAAGGTCATTCTTTGGGGCGAATCCGGCTCGCTGCTTTCCGGTGGCGGCGGCAGGCTTTCCTTGTAGATCAGCTCTGTCGTCGTGCCGCCCGCTTCGGCGGCACCTTCCGTCGGAATCTTGATGGTCACCAGTCCATCGGGCGTGGCCATGAAGGATTCCGGCACGGACTTCAGCGCTTTATCCATGTAGCCTATCCAGATCGGCAGGGCGGCGGAGCCGCCCGTCTCGCCGTTGCCCAGCTTCTTCGGCTGGTCGAAGCCGATCCATGCGATGCCGACCAGGGTGGGTTGGTAGCCGCAGAACCAGGCATCGACGAAATCGTTGGTGGTGCCGGTCTTGCCCGCCAGATCGCCGCGCTTGAGCTGCAATGCGCGCGTTGCCGTGCCCCGCCGCACGACGTCATGCATCATGCTGTCCATCAGGTAGGCGTTGCGCGGATCGATGGCGCGCAGGGTTTCGTCGCCGGCCGTGACGGGCTGGGCTTCGGCCAGCACATTGCCCTTGTCGTCGAGGATCTGCTTCACGATGTAGGGCTGGATGCGGTAGCCGCCGTTGGCGAACACGGCATAGCCGGCCAGTTGCTGCCAGGGCGTCACGCTGCCCGCACCCAGCGCCATGGTGAGGTAGGGCGGATGCTTGTCCGCTTCGAACCCGAACCGGGTGATGTAGTCCTGGGCGTATTGGGTGCCGATCGACTTGAGGATGCGGATGGAAACCAGATTCTTCGATTTCGCCAGCGCCGTTCGCATGGGCATCGGTCCTTCATATTTTCCGTCGTAGTTCTTAGGTTCCCATGCCTGGCTGCCGGTCTCGGCGGCGGAGACGATCAACTGCTCGTCCTGGATGATGCTGGCCGGGGTGAAGCCTTTTTCGAGCGCCGCGGAATAGATGAAGGGCTTGAAGCTGGACCCCGGCTGACGCCAGGCCTGGGTGACGTGGTTGAACTTGTTGCGATTGAAGTCGAAGCCGCCCACCAGGGAGCGGATGGCGCCATCAGTCGGGCTGGCGGAGACGAAAGCGGCTTCGACCTCGGGCAATTGCAGGATCTGCCAGGCTCCCTTGTCGTCCTTGTGTACATAAATGATGGCGCCGCGCCGAAGACGCTTGTTTGCGGGCGCCTTCTCGTCCAGCATGCGCTGGGCGAACTTCAAGCCGTCGCCGGAAACCTGCACGGTTTCGCCCCCGCGCCGATAGGCTGTTACCAGCTTCGGCCCGGCCTCGAGGATCACCGCGGCATAGATGTCGTCGGAATCCTGCTCTTCCTGCAGGGCCTCCTCCAGGACTTCGTCTGCGGCGGAGCCCGGCTTCCCGATATCCGCATAGCCCTTGGCGCCCCGATAGCCATGGCGCCTGTCGTAATCCAGCACGCCGCGCCTCAGGCTGGCATAGGCTGCCTCTTGGTCCGCCTTGAGGATGGTGGTGATGACACGCAGGCCTTTTGTGTAGGCGTCTTCCTGGAAGCGCTCGTAAGCCATTTGACGCGCCATTTCAGCGACGTGATCCGCCCGTACCGCGAACTCATTGACGTCGCGCTTGATGCGCAGATCCTGCGCCTGTGCCTCGGCCAGTTGTGCGTCGTTGATGAAACCCAGTTCATGCATGCGGCGCAGGACATAGAGCTGGCGCAGCTTGGCCCGCTTGGGGTTGGCGACGGGATTGAAGCTGGACGGGGCCTTCGGCAATCCCGCCAGCATGGCGGCTTCAGCCAGGCTGATGCTTTTCAGCGGCTTGCCGTAATAGATCTGCGCTGCCACGGCGAAGCCGTAGGCGCGCTGGCCAAGGTAGATCTGATTGATGTAGATCTCGAGGATTTCATCCTTGGATAGGTTGTTTTCGATCTTGAAGGCGAGCAGCGCTTCATACACCTTGCGCGACAGGGTCTTCTCCCGCGAGAGGAAGAAATTGCGCGCCACCTGCATGGTGATGGTGCTGGCACCCTGCCGCTTGCCGCCGCTGGTGAAATTCGCATAGGCGGCGCGCAGCACGCCCAGCGTGTCCACGCCGGGATGCTGGTAGAAACGCTCGTCCTCGGCTGCCAGAATGGCTTGTTTCATGATCTGCGGCACTTCCTTGATACGAACCAGCGCACGCCGCTCCTCGCCGAATTCGCCGATCAGGTGGCCGTCGGCGGTAAAAATGCGCAGGGGAATTTTTGGCTGGTAGTCGGTCAGCACCTCGATCGAGGGCAACTGGGGATAGGCCAAGACAACGACAATGGCCAGCAAGGCTATGCCGATGAGGGCAAGACCGGCGAGGAACAGGATTGGATAGGCAATCCAACGCAGCACGGTGGACAAGGATGGACTCGATGCAGTAGGAAAGCGGGCAATTATATGCCCCACCTGCCTAGGCGTGACCGTACAGAGCGTACTACGGCAATTTCACCTACCCTGCAGGCCACTCATTTTCATATTTAATCAAATAGTTATTGCACCATTGCATGAGCGCTCCTGATCTGTCGGGCGAAAGCGACACCGGAAAGCAAAAAAGACTTTACACAAACAATAGTTGTTGCTAGGATTTAATGTAAATTATCTGTAATGCGCCTAACTAACGAGAATTCAAAAGGATTTTCCTTGCAGATAGATCTCTCGATATTCAACCCGAAGGCGCGTCCGCTGCTGGGACTCGATATCAGTTCCTCGTCTGTCAAGATGGTCGAACTGGCAGAGGCGACAAAGGGGAGTTACAGGATCGAACGCTATGCGATCGAGACCCTGCCACGCGATGCGGTGGTGGATGGAAACATCACCAACCTGGAGACCGTGGCCGATGCGGTCAAGCGCGCCTGGAAGCGCATGGGCACATCGACCAAGTTTGTCGCCATGGCGCTTCCCGCCGCTGCTGTCATCACGAAGAAAATCATTGTCCCGGCGGGGCAGCGCGAGCGCGAACTGGAATTCCAGGTCGAATCGGAAGCCAATCAGTACATCCCTTTTGCGCTGGACGAGGTGAATCTTGATTTCCAGGTCGTCGGTCCGGCACCGAGCAGCCCGGAAGAGGTCGAGGTGCTTATCGCCGCCTCGCGCAAGGAAAAAGTTGAGGACCGAGTGGCCGTGGCCGAAGCGGCGGGGCTGAGGCCTCTGGTCATGGATGTCGAGTCCTATGCTGCGCAGGCGGCATTCGAACTAGTCGAGAGCCAGTTTCCGGAAGGCGGCCACAACCAGACGATTGCCCTGATCGACATCGGGGCAAACGTCATGAACGTCACGATCCTGCGCAACGACCAACCCGTCTATGCGCGCGAGCAGGCGTTCGGCGGCAGCCAGTTGACGCAGGACATCGTGCGTCAATACGGCATGAGCCAGGAAGAAGCCGAAGCGGCCAAGCGAACGGGCAACCTGCCCGAGAATTTCGAGTCGGACCTGTTGCGGCCTTTCCTGGACAATCTCGCGCTTGAAGTCTCGCGGGCCTTACAGTTCTTCTTTACCTCAACCCAGTTCAATCAGGTCGACCATATCGTGCTGGCCGGCGGCTGCGCGGTCATTGCCGGGGTGGATGAGGCCGTGTCGGAAAGAACCCAAATCAGCGCGATTGTCGCCAACCCCTTTGCCAACATGGCGCTTTCCCAGCGTATTCGCCCGAAGAACCTGGCGACGGACGCGCCCTCGCTGCTTGTTGCCTGCGGTCTTGCGCTGCGGAGGTTCGACCAGTGATCCGCATCAATCTACTGCCTCATCGCGAGGAAAAGCGAAAAGCCCAGCGCCAGCAGTTCTTTGCGTTATCCGGCCTGATCGCCGTGCTGGCGATCCTCATCATCGTGATGGTGCATGGCGTGATCTCGGGCTATATCAGCCAGCAGGAACGCAAGAACGATTTCCTCAAGAAGGAGATCGCCGCCCTAGACAAGGAGATCGACGAAATCAAGCGCCTGAAGGAGCAGACCAATGCCCTGTTGTCCAGAAAGGGCGTGATCGAATCCCTGCAGGGCAGCCGCGCCGAAACTGTCCAGTTGTACAATGAACTGGCACGCCAGGTGCCGTCCGGCATCTATCTGAAGGCGATCAAGCAGGCCGGAAACAGGGTAGGCATAGTCGGTTATGCGCAGTCGAATGCCCGCGTGTCAACCCTGATGCGGAATCTCGAGGCGTCACCGTTACTCGAACGGCCCGATCTTGTCGAGATCAAGGCGGTTTCCCTGGGCAACCGCCGTTATGCGGAATTCAATCTGAATGTCTTCATTACCCGGGCAGCGGCCGAGGCAGACAAGAAGCCGACGCCAGGCGCGCGACCACCCCAGCAGGACAAGAAAGCATGAAGAAGCCCAGCATGCCGAAATTTCCGGCAATCCCAAAGATCGACTTTCGGGCGCTTGCAGAAGACTTCAAGGCCCTGGACCCGAAGGATATTGGCACGTGGCCAGTTCTGCCGAGGGCGACGGTGCTGCTGGGTTTGTTCGCAGCCCTGCTGGTCGGCGGCTGGTGGTTCGACTGGAAGGCGCAACTCGATGACCTGGAGGCCAAGCGCCAGCAAGAAGCCAAGTTCAAGGACGAGTATCTGGACAAGAAACGGCAGGCGGTGAATCTCGAGGAACACCGCAGGCAGTTGGCTGACATCGACAAGTCGTTCGGCGCGCTGCTGAAGCAGTTGCCGAACAAGGCCGAGATGGAAGCCTTGCTGATCGACATCAACCAGGCAGGATTGGGGCGGGGACTTCAATTCGAATTGTTCAAGCCCGGCAAGGAAACGACCAGGGATTTCTACGCTGAACTGCCCATCACCCTGAAGATTACGGGTACCTATCACGACCTGGGGGCTTTTGCGGCGGATGTGGCGAAACTGTCGCGCATTGTGTCCTTGACCAATGTTGCCGTCGCACCGGAAAAGGGCGCGCTGCTCAAGATGGACGCCACGGCCATGACGTACCGGTACCTCGATGAAGAGGAACTGGCGGCGCAGCGCAGGGCGAAGGCGGCCCAGGACAAAGCCAAGGGAGCCAAGAAATGAGGCGCGCAGCCATTTTTCTGGCTTGCTTGGGATTGGCGGCGTGCGGTGGCGAGGATCATCAGGATCTGCGTCAGTGGATGAAAGACTCGACCAAGGATTTCAAGGGAAGAATTCCGCCCTTGCCCGAGATCAAGTCCTTTCCGCCGGTTGCGTATGAGGCCGGCACCCTGACCGATCCCTTCAATGCCTCCAAGATCGAGCCGGAACGCAAGGCGGGCGGCGGGGGCATCAAGCCCGATCTCGATCGGCGCAAAGAGCCGCTGGAAGCTTATCCGCTGGAATCGCTGAAGATGGTGGGGACCCTGACCAAGGGCAAGATGGTTCATGCCCTGGTTCAGGCCGACAGAAATCTGCATCAGGTGAAGATCGGGAACTACATGGGACAAAACTTCGGAATCATTACGGACATCAACGACACCGAAGTGAAGCTGAAAGAACTGGTTCCCGATTCACTGGGGGACTACACGGAGCGTACAAGTACCTTGCAGTTGCAGGAAAAGCAGCAGGAGGGCAGGAAATGAAGACAGTACAAACGATTCTCAAACGATTGTTGCTCCCGCTCATCCTGCTGCTGATACAGCCGGTGTGGGCGCAAAATGCCATTGAAACGCTTGGGGTGAGCCAGCAAGGAGCCGATCTCATCCTGAAGCTGACAACGAGCAAGCCGCTTGCGTCCGTGCCGGCCAGTTTCAGCGTGGCCAATCCACCGCGCATTGCCTATGACTTTCCCGGCGTGACGAATGCGCTCGGGCGCAATGCACAAACCTTCAACGAAGGCGACTTGCGCAGCATCAATCTGGTGCAGGTTGGCGACCGCACCCGCGTCGTTCTGAATATGAAGCAGGTACGCCAAGCCACGACCAGACTCGATGGCAAGGATATCTTCATCACCATCAGCGGTGTAGCCGCCGGTGCTACTGCGAAAGTGGAGGAGGCCGGAGCGCAGCGCTTTGCGGAGGCGAGGCCATCCGCCGAGAAAGCCAGCATCCGAGATATCAATTTTCGCCGTGGCACGAATGGCGAAGGCCGTGTCGTTGTTGACCTCTCAGAGAGCAACGTGGGCATAGACATTCGCCAGCAGGGCTCCAATCTGGTGGTTGAATTCCTGAAAACCTCCTTGCCTGATGCTTTGCGCCGCCGCCTGGACGTGACCGATTTCGCGACGCCGATCACGGCCGTGAATACGCAGCCGCAAGGAGACAACATTCGCATGGTCATCTCGCCAAAGGGGTTGTGGGAGCACAACGCCTACCAGAGCGACAACCAGTTCGTCGTGGAAGTGAAACAGTTGATAGAGGATCCGAACAAACTTGTCCAAGGCGCACGTCGTGGCTATCAAGGCGAGAAACTCTCTCTGAATTTCCAGAATATCGATGTTCGCGCGGTTCTCCAGGTGATTGCCGACTTCACGGACTTCAACATCATCACCAGCGACACCGTGGGGGGTAACTTGACGCTGCGCCTGAAGGATGTGCCGTGGGACCAGGCCCTCGACATCATTTTGCAGGCGAAGGGTCTGGATATGCGCAAGAACGGCAACGTCATCTGGATCGCTCCGCGTGACGAACTGGCCGCCAAGGAGAAACTGCAACTCGAATCCCGCCAGCAGATTACGGACCTGGAGCCGGTTCGCACCGAGACGTTTCAGTTGAACTACCATAAAGCCAAATCGGTATTCGATTTTCTCAAGAACAAGGACCAAACGGTTCTTTCCAAGCGTGGTTCGGTGATCGTCGATGAGCGCACGAACAAGCTGTTTGTCTCCGACTCGCCCAGCCGGCTTGAAGATGTTCGTCGCCTGGTTTCCGAGATTGACATTCCCGCCCGGCAGGTCATGATCGAGGCGAGAATCGTCGAGGCGGACGACAACTTCACGAAGAATCTCGGCGTACGGTTTGGCTTTCACGATGCCAGCCCGCTGACCGCGCGTCAAACCATCGGCAATACCGGCGTGAGATATACGCTGGGCGGCGGCGTGGCGGATACGGGATTCCATACCGGCCAGATTTCGACCACGCCCAACTTCAATTCGAATACGCTGATGACCAACCTCCCGGCAACCAATATAGCCGGCAAGCAGCCCGGTCAGTTCTCCTTCGTATTATTCAACAGTGCAGCGACGCGATTCCTCAACCTGGAAGTGTCTGCGCTCGAGGCCGACGGCAAGGGAAAGATCGTGTCGAGCCCGCGTGTCGTGACGGCTGACCAGGTTGAAGCGCTCATCGAGCAGGGTGTCGAGATACCCTATCAGCAGGCCACGAGTTCGGGCGCCACCAGCATTTCCTTCCGCAAGGCAAATCTGGCGCTCAGGGTGAAGCCGCAAATCACGCCCGATGGCCGGGTCAACCTGACTGTCGACGTCAACAAGGATTCGCCGAACACACAGATAGCAACGGGAGCCGGCGTGGCCATCGATACCAAGCACGTGAAGACGGAGGTCCTGGTGGAGAACGGCGGCACGGTGGTCATCGGCGGCATCTACACGCAGGATGAGCGGAGCATCACAACGAGAGTGCCTGTGCTGGGTGACCTGCCGTATGTCGGGTTCCTATTCAAGACCCAGGAAAGAAGGGATAACAAGACGGAGTTGCTGGTCTTCATCACTCCGAAAATTCTTACCGAATCAGTCAGTTTGCGCTGATTTTTTCAGATTCGATCAAGGGCCGGCCTAGCCGGCCTTTTTTTCGCGTCGCCATTCCTGCCTGATAAAATCCCAACGTGAAATCCTGTGAGAACATCTATATTGTGGGCATGATGGGCGCGGGCAAGACGACGATCGGCCGGCAACTCGCTCGGCGTCTGAAGAAGCGCTTTGTCGATTGCGACCATGAAGTCGAGGCGCGTACCGGCGTCCGCATTCCCTTGATCTTCGAAATCGAAGGCGAACCGGGCTTTCGTCGTCGGGAGTCACAGGTGCTGCAGGAGCTGGCAGACGAAAGGGGGCTGGTGCTGGCCACGGGCGGCGGCGCCGTGCTGGACCCCGAGAACAGAAAGCGCCTGACCGCAACCGGGCTGGTCATATATCTTTGCGCGCCGCCCGAAGAACTATATGCGCGGACGCAACATGATCGCAACCGCCCATTGCTCCAAGTGGCCGATCCGCTGGGAAAGCTGCGCGAGCTTTACGCTTTGCGCGATCCGCTCTATCGCGAAGTGGCTGATATCATATTCGAGGGTGGTCGACGCACCCCGTCGCTTGCGGCTCGCCAACTCGAGCAGGAAATCCGGGAAAAATGCGATCCTTGAATGTTGCGCTTGATGCGCGAAGCTATCCTATACACATTGGCGCCGGCCTGCTGGCCAGGTCGGACCTGATACATGCGCATCTGCAGGCTCCCCTGGCCGCGATCGTCAGCAACGAAACCGTAGCCCCTCTCTATCTGGCGGCTGTCTCGCAGGCATTGCGCGAAAAGGGTGTTCGCGTGACGGAAATCGTTCTTCCCGACGGGGAGACGCACAAGAACTGGCAGACGCTGAATCGAATCTACGACACGCTCCTGGAAAACCGATGCGAGCGCGCGACCTCGATCATCGCGCTGGGGGGGGGCGTCATCGGCGACCTCGCCGGCTTTGCCGCTGCCACCTACCAGCGCGGTGTTCCCTTCATTCAACTGCCGACAACACTCCTGGCACAGGTGGACTCTTCGGTGGGCGGCAAGACCGGCATCAACCACCCGCTCGGCAAGAACATGATCGGGGCGTTCCATCAACCACGGCTGGTACTGGCCGACACGGACAGCCTGAAAACCCTGCCCGACCGGGAGTTGCGCGCCGGCCTTGCCGAGGTAATCAAATACGGCCTGATCCGCGATCCGGCCTTTTTCGAATGGATCGAGTCGAACATCGACAGGCTGGTGGTTCGGGAAACCGAGGCGCTGATGGTCGCAATTGAGCGTTCCTGCGCCAACAAGGCCGAGATCGTGGCCGAGGACGAACGCGAATCCGGCGTTCGTGCCCTGCTCAACCTCGGGCATACGTTTGGCCATGCCATCGAAGCAGGCCTGGGCTTCGGCAACTGGCTGCATGGCGAAGCCGTTGCGGCCGGCACCGTGATGGCCGCCGAACTGTCCCGCCGCCTCGGCTGGCTGTCGGATGCCGAATTCGCCAGAACCTCGGCCTTGCTGAGGCGGGCAGGCTTGCCGACGCAGGGGCCGGCCCTGGGCGCGGACCGCTATCTGGATCTGATGGCTCTGGACAAGAAGGTCACCTCGGGGAAAATGCGCCTGGTCCTGCTCAGGAAGATCGGCGAGGGCGCCATCAGCGCAGAGGCCGGTGCGGGGGATGTCCGTGCCGCCATCGAGGCGTGCTGCAATGGCTGATCTGGCGCCCTATGCCGTCAGCGAATCGAATTCCCTGGGGAGGCAACACCCGGAGCGCGCACCCACCGCGCGCAGCGAATACCAGCGCGATCGGGATCGCGTCGTCCATTCCACCGCATTCCGCCGCCTTGAATACAAGACGCAGGTTTTCGTCAATCACGAAGGCGACCTCTTTCGGACGCGCCTGACGCACAGCATCGAGGTGGCGCAGATCGCCCGCACCCTGGCGCGCGCTATGCATCTCAACGAGGACCTTGCCGAGGCCATCGCGCTCTCCCATGATCTCGGCCATACCCCATTCGGGCATGCCGGGCAGGATGCGCTCAATGCCTGCATGCGCGAGCATGGCGGCTTCGAGCACAACCTGCAGAGCCTGCGGACCGTCGACCTGCTCGAGGAGCGATACGGTGCGTTCGACGGTCTCAATCTGACCTATGAAACGCGAGAGGGCATCCTCAAGCATTGCGCGCCGAAGAAAGCCCGGGAACTGGGGGCGCTTGGCCGGCGCTTTATTGAAGGCACGCAGCCTTCCCTGGAGGCCCAGTTGTGCAACCTGGCCGATGAAATCGGCTACAACAACCATGACGTGGACGATGGCCTGCGATCTGGCCTGGTCGACCTTGAGCAGCTCGACTCTGTCGGCATTTGGGCGCGCCATGTGGCAATCGTGAGACAAGACCACCCGCAGATTGGCGGCCGCCGCCTGATCCATGAAACGGTGCGCCGCATGATCAATTCGCTGGCGGTGGACCTGATCGACGAGACAAGCCGGAACGTCGCCGCGGCCGGCGTGCAGTCTCTGGCCGACGTGAGAAGCGCCGCTCCGCTTGCCGCCTTCGGCACCGCCATGCACGCCGAGCACCGCGAGCTCAAGCACTTCCTGCGCGTCAATCTGTATCAGCATTTTCAGGTGCTGCGCATGACGAACAAGGCGCGCCGGATCATCACCGATCTCTTCGGCGCCTTCATGGAGGATCCGCGCCTGCTGCCGCCGCAGTACCTGGAGATGGCAAAATCCGACAGGCCACGCGCCATCGCCGACTACGTGGCCGGCATGACGGACCGCTATGCCATACGCGAACATCGGCGTCTGTTCGCGGTTGGCGAGATATGATCCTGGTAATTTCGAGCGCACGCTATGCTAAGACCCGGCGATAAGCCGGGGCTTTTTGCCCAGAAACATTCCTTCTTGAAGAAGCAGTCGTTTGACGGTATATTTCCCGGTTCGCCCTAACGGTTTAGGAGAAGCCGGTGCGCCCCGCCATGCACCGGCTTTTTAACGACTGCGGCCCGCATGCCGATCCGGCGCGGGAGGGCGCTCCTGCTGACCGGCCGGAGATGATTTGTGCCATGGAAACAAAGACTGGCACCAGAGTCGAGGAAATAGAGATGGTCCTCCCCCAGCAACAGGGTCTGTATGACCCCGCCAACGAACACGATGCCTGCGGTGTCGGCTTCGTCGTTAACATCAAGAACAGGAAGAGCCACGCCATCATCGAACAGGGCTTGCAGATCCTGAGAAATCTCGAGCATCGCGGCGCCACCGGCTACGATCCGCTGCTAGGCGACGGCGCCGGCATCCTGATCCAGACCCCGGATGTCTTCCTGCGCGAGGAGATGGCGAAGCAGGGCGTGACCCTGCCCACGTTCGGTCGCTATGGTGTGGGAATGGTGTTTCTGCCGCAAGGCCAGGCCAGCCGCCGCGCCTGCGTGCAGGAAATCGAACGCTCGGTTCGCGACGAAGGGCAGATCGTGCTCGGCTGGCGTGACGTGCCGCGCGACAACCGCGGTCTGGCCCAAGCTGCCCGGGATAACGAGCCGGTGGTGCGACAGATCTTCATCGGTGCCGGCCCGGGCATCCGGGATACCGATGCCCTGGAGCGCAAGCTCTACATCATCCGCAAGGCTTCGGGCCACCATATCCGTGCGCTGAAGCTCCTGGACGGTTCGATGTTCTATGTGCCGTCCATGTCGGCGCGCACTCTTCTGTACAAGGGCATGCTTCTGGCCAACCAGGTTGGCGAGTATTACCTTGACCTGCAGGATCCACGCATGGAAACGGCGCTGGCCCTGGTGCACCAGCGCTTTTCGACCAACACCTTCCCGACCTGGGATCTGGCGCATCCGTTCCGCATGATCGCCCACAACGGCGAAATCAACACGCTGCGCGGCAACGTCAACTGGATCCGTGCGCGCCAGAAAGCGATCTCCTCGCCTGTGCTGGGCAAGGACCTCGACAAGATCTGGCCGCTGATCTACGACGGACAGTCGGATTCGGCCTCGTTCGACAACGCGCTGGAACTGCTGGTGATGGGCGGATACAGCCTGGCCCACGCCATGATGCTGCTGATTCCCGAGGCATGGGCAGGAAATCCGCTCATGGACGAGGAGCGGCGTGCCTTCTATGAATATCACGCCGCCATGATGGAGCCGTGGGACGGCCCGGCCGCGGTGGCGTTCACCGACGGCCGCCAGATCGGTGCCACGCTGGACCGCAACGGCCTGCGGCCGGCGCGCTACCTGGTCACGGACGACGACCTCGTGGTGATGTCCTCCGAAATAGGCGTGCTGCCCATCCCGGAGGCGCGCATCATCAAGAAATGGCGCCTGCAGCCCGGCAAGATGTTCCTCATCGACCTGGAGCAGGGCCGCATCATCGACGACGCCGAGATCAAGCAGCAGCTTTCTTGCGCCAGGCCCTATCGCGAGTGGATCGAGAAGACGCGCTATTTCCTGGCCGATCTGCCGGAAGTGAAGTTCAAGCAAGGCATGCCGGCGTCCCTGCTCGACACGCAGCAGGCCTTCGGTTACTCGCAGGAGGACATCAAGTTCATCCTGCAGCCGATGGCCACCGCCGGCGAGGAGGCTACCGGCTCGATGGGCAACGATTCCGCCCTGCCCGTCTTGTCCGACAGGAACAAGCCGCTCTACGGCTATTTCAAGCAGCTGTTCGCCCAGGTGACGAACCCGCCGATCGACCCGATTCGCGAGGAAATCGTCATGTCGCTGACGTCCTTCATCGGCCCGAAGCCCAACCTGCTTGGCATCGACGAGACCGATCCCACGCTTCGGCTTGAGGTGCAGCAGCCCGTGCTGTCCAGCGAGGATCTCGCCAAGCTCGTCCACATCGACAAGCTGACGGGCGGACGTTTCCGCGCCCTGGTGCTGGACGTGACCTATCCCGCGAAGCATGGCGCGGCCGGCATGGAAAAGGCGCTGGCGAAGCTGCGCGATACCGCCGAAAAGGCCGTGGGCAAGTACAACGTGCTGATCCTCTCCGACCGGGCCGTCTCGCGCGACCGCGTGGCCATCCCGACGCTGCTGGTCTGTTCGGGCGTGCATCACCATTTGGTGCGCTGCGGCCTGCGCACCAGCACAGGCATCGTGGTGGACACCGGTTCTGCCAGGGAGGTGCACCACTTCGCGCTGCTCGCCGGTTACGGCGCCGAGGCGGTCTGCCCCTGGCTTGCATTCGAAACACTGGCCGACATGGCGCCGGCCCTGAATCTCGAGGCGAAGGAAGTCAAGAAACGCTTCGTCAAGGCCATCAACAAGGGGCTGCTCAAGGTCATGTCCAAGATGGGCATTTCGACCTACCAGTCCTATTGCGGCGCGCAGATATTCGAAGCCATTGGCCTCAACACGGCATTTGTGGAGGAATACTTCACTGGCACGGCCAGCAACGTGCAGGGCATCGGCCTGGCCGAGGTGGCCGAGGAACGAATGCGCACCCACAGCGAGGCCTTCGGGCAGGATCCCGTGCTGGCCGATGCGCTCGAGGCGGGCGGGGAGTACGCCTGGCGCACACGCGGCGAGGAGCACATGTGGACGCCGGAATCCATCGCCAAGCTGCAGCATGCCACGCGCACCGGCAAGGTCGAGACCTACAAGGAATACGCCAAACTCATCAACGATCAGACGAAGCGTCACATGACGCTGCGCGGCCTGTTCGACATCCGCCCGGCCGGCAAGCCGGTGCCGATCGATGAGGTCGAGCCGGCCAAGGAAATCGTCAAGCGCTTCGCCACCGGCGCCATGTCGCTCGGATCGATTTCGACCGAGGCGCACACCACGCTGGCCATCGCCATGAATCGACTCGGCGGCAAGTCAAACACCGGCGAGGGCGGCGAAGACGCGTCGCGCTACCAGGTGCTGAAAGGCGGCGAGACGCTGGCCGGCCTGATCGGCATGAGCCGCATCGAGCGCGACATCACGCTCGCCGCCGGCGATTCGCTGCGTTCGAAAATCAAGCAGGTGGCCTCCGGCCGTTTCGGCGTCACCGCCGAATACCTGGCCAACGCCGACCAGATCCAGATCAAGATGGCGCAGGGCGCCAAGCCCGGCGAGGGCGGCCAGTTGCCCGGCCACAAGGTTTCCGAGTACATCGCCCAGTTGCGCTTCTCGGTTCCGGGCGTCGGCCTCATTTCGCCGCCGCCGCACCACGACATCTACTCGATCGAGGACCTGGCCCAGCTGATCCACGATCTGAAGAACGCCAATCCGAAGGCCTCCATTTCGGTGAAGCTGGTCTCCGAGGTGGGTGTCGGCACCGTGGCCGCGGGCGTGTCCAAGGCCAAGGCCGACCATGTCACGATTTCCGGCTACGACGGCGGTACGGGCGCCTCGCCCCTGTCATCCATCAAGCATGCCGGCACGCCCTGGGAGCTTGGCCTGGCCGAAACGCAGCAGACGCTGGTGCTCAACCGCCTGCGCGGCCGCATCGTCGTGCAGGTCGATGGCCAGATGAAAACCGGTCGCGACGTGCTGATCGGCGCTCTGCTCGGCGCCGACGAGTTCGGCTTTGCCACCGCGCCGCTGGTTGTCGAGGGCTGCATCATGATGCGCAAGTGTCACCTCAACACTTGTCCAGTCGGGGTGGCCACGCAGGATCCGGCGCTGCGCAGGAAGTTCACCGGACAGCCCGAGCACGTCGTGAATTATTTCTTCTTTGTCGCAGAGGAAGTGCGCGAACTGATGGCGCAACTGGGCATCCGCAAGTTCAACGAGCTCATCGGCCGCGCCGATCTGCTCGACATGAAGCGGGGCATCGATCACTGGAAGGCCAAGGGGCTCGATTTCAGCAAGATCTTCGCCCAGCCGAAAGTGCCGGCCGAAGTCGCGCGGCATCAGTGCGAGGCGCAGGATCATGGACTCGCGCGGGCGCTGGATCACCAGCTGATCGAGAAAGCACAGCCTGCACTGGAAAAAGGCAAGAAGGTCGTGATCGAGACGCCGGTGCGCAACGTCAATCGCACCGTCGGCACCATGCTCTCGCACGAGGTGGCGCGCCGCCATGGCCATGCCGGCCTCGCCGACGACGCCATCCGCGTCAAACTTGAAGGCACCGCCGGCCAGAGCTTCGGCGCCTTCCTGGCGAAGGGCATTACGCTGGAACTGACCGGCGAGGCCAACGACTATGTCGGCAAGGGCCTCTCGGGGGGGCGCATCATCGTCAAGCCGTCCGCGCAATTCCGCGGCGCGCCGGAGGAGAACATCATCATCGGCAACACCGTGCTGTACGGCGCCATCGCCGGTGAATGCTTCTTCCGCGGCGTCGCCGGCGAGCGCTTCGCCGTGCGCAACTCCGGCGCGACCGCGGTGGTGGAAGGCGTCGGCGACCACGGCTGCGAATACATGACCGGCGGCACGGTGGTCGTGCTCGGCCATACCGGACGCAATTTCGCCGCCGGCATGAGCGGCGGCGTCGCCTATGTGCTGGACGAGGCGGGCGGTTTCGAGAAACGCTGCAACCTGTCCATGGTGGCGCTGGAGCCGGTGCCGGAAGAAGAGGCGGCAAGCGAGACGGGGGAGGTCGAATCGCACGGCAAGGTTGACGTGCGCCACCTCGGCCGCGCCGACGACGAGCTTCTGCGCTCGCTGATCGAGCGACATGTCCGCCTGACCGGCAGCGCGCGCGGCAAGCACATCCTGGACAATTGGGGCAGCTACAGGACGAAATTCGTCAAGGTCATGCCGAACGAGTACCGCCGCGCGCTCAAGGAAATGGCCGTTCAGAAAAATCAGCTAGAGGCTGCGTAATGGGAAAGCCGACGGGATTCATGGAATTTCAGCGCCTCTCCGAGGCCTACGAGGCCAAGGACGAGCGCCTGAAACACTATCGGGAGTTCGTCCATCACTTGACCGACGAGCAGGCTGCCCGACAGGGCGCGCGCTGCATGGACTGCGGCATCCCGTTCTGCTCGAGCGGCTGCCCGGTGAACAACATCATTCCGGACTGGAACGACCTGGTCTATCGCGGCAACTGGAAACAGGCCATCGAGGTGCTCCACTCGACCAACAACTTTCCGGAAGTGACCAGCCGCATCTGCCCGGCGCCTTGCGAGGCGGCGTGCACGCTGAACATCAATAACGACGCCGTCGGCATCAAGTCGATCGAGCACGCCATCATCGACAAGGCCGGAGAAAACGGTTGGGTGCTGCCGCAACCGCCTGCGAAGAGGACAGGCAGGAAAGTCGCTGTCGTCGGCTCCGGCCCCGCCGGACTGGCCTGTGCTCAGCAGCTCGCCCGCGTCGGTCACGATGTCACGGTATTCGAGAAGAACAGCCGCATCGGCGGCCTCATGCGCTACGGCATTCCGGATTTCAAGCTCGACAAGCGGCTGATCGACTGGCGCATGGCCCAGCTCGAAGTCGAGGGCGTCAAGTTCAGGACCGGCGTGATGGTGACCGCGTCGGCCCTGCCGCAAGGCGTGACGAACGACGCGAAGAAGTCTATTGCCGCGGACAAGCTGGTCAAGGATTTCGATGCGGTGGTTCTGGCCGGCGGCGCCGAACATCCGCGCGACCTGCCGGTGCCGGGCCGCGACCTGGCCGGCGTGCACTTCGCACTGGAATTCCTGATTCCGCAGAACAAGGAAGTGGCGGGCGATGGCAGGAACTCGATCTCGGCGAAGGACAAGCACGTCGTCGTCATCGGCGGCGGCGATACCGGTTCCGACTGCGTCGGCACGTCGAATCGGCACGGCGCCGCATCGGTCACCCAGTTCGAGCTGCTGCCGCAGCCTCCCGAACAGGAAAATGGCCCACTTACCTGGCCCTATTGGCCGATGAAGCTGCGCACCTCTTCTTCACACGAGGAGGGCTGCAGCCGCGACTGGTCCGTTGCCACCAAGGAGTTCATCGGCGGAGAGGGTAAAGAGCGGGGCAAGCTGAAAGCGCTCAAGGTCGTCCGCCTCGAATGGAAGGGAGGCCGGATGTCCGAGATCCCCGGCAGCGAATTCATCGTCAAGGCCGATCTGGCTTTCCTCGCCATGGGATTTGTCTCCCCAGTGGGAAGCGTGATCGACGCCTTCGGCGTGGACAAGGATGCCCGCGGCAACGCCAGGGCGTCGACCGATGGTGAGGGCTGCTACAGGACGAACGTCGACAAGGTTTTTGCGGCCGGCGACATGCGCCGCGGCCAGTCGCTGGTGGTGTGGGCCATCCGGGAAGGCCGGCAGTGCGCCCGCGAGGTCGACGCATTCCTCATGGGATCGAGCGTGCTGCCGCGCTGAGTGCGCTCGCCGGGCAAAAAGGGCGGCTGCGGCCGCCCTTTTTTATGCTGGAGCCGCCGGAGCGCATGTTAGAATTTTTCCTTCGCAACCCGATCCTTTTGTCATGAACGTCGTCATTCTCGCGGCCGGTCAGGGCAAGCGCATGCGCTCCGACCTGCCCAAGGTGCTGCACCGCCTGGGCGGCCGGCCGCTGCTGGCCCATGTGCTGGATACGGCGCGCGAGCTGGGGGCGGGGCGCATCTGCGTCGTCTATGGCCATGGCGGCGAGGCGGTGCGCGAGGCACTCGGTGCCGACGACCTCGTCTGGATCAGGCAGGAACCGCAACTGGGCACCGGACATGCCGTCCTGCAGACACTGACTTTCCTTGCGCCGGATGTGCCGACCCTGGTCCTCTACGGCGACGTCCCGCTGATCGGCGCGGCGACCCTGTCGCGACTCATCGAACTGGCCGGTTCAGGCCTCGGCATCCTGACGGAAGACCTCGAAGACCCGGGCGGCTACGGCCGCATCGTCCGCGACGATGATGGGCGCGTCCTGCGCATCGTCGAGGAGCGGGATGCCTCCGACGAGGAGCGTGCACTGTCCGAGATCAACACGGGCTTCATGGCTGTGCCGACGTCGGCGCTGATGCGCTGGCTGCCTTCCTTGGACAACAACAACGCGCAGGGCGAGTACTACCTGACCGACATCGTCCGGCGGGCGATCGGCGAAGGCATGCCGGTCGCAACGACGCAGCCCGACGCATCCTGGGAAGTGCTAGGCGTGAACAGCAAGGTGCAACTGGCCGAGCTGGAGCGTCTGCACCAGTACCGCAATGCGCTGCTGCTCATGGAGCAGGGTGTCACGCTGCTCGACCCGGACCGGATTGACGTGCGCGGGGAGCTCGATTGCGGACGCGACGTGACGATCGACGTGAACTGCGTCTTCGAAGGCCGTGTCGTCCTCGGCGACGGCGTCGAGATCGGCGCGCATTGCGTGCTGAAAAATGCCGTCGTCGGCCCCGGCACTCGCATCGCTCCCTTCAGCCATATCGAGGATGCCGAAGCCGGTTCCGGCTGCGTTATCGGACCCTATGCGCGCCTGCGACCTGGTACGAAACTGGGCAAGGACGTCCACATCGGCAACTTCGTCGAAGTGAAGAACAGCACGGTGGCCGATCGCTCCAAGGCGAATCATCTTGCCTACGTCGGCGATGCCACCATCGGCAGGAACGTCAACGTCGGCGCCGGCACCATCACCTGCAACTACGACGGCACCAGCAAGCATCGCACGGTGATCGAGGACGACGTCTTCATCGGCTCCGACACTCAGCTCGTTGCGCCGGTCACGGTCGGGCGCGGCGCCACGCTGGGCGCCGGTACCACGCTGACCGCGGACGCGCCGCCGGACAAGCTGACGATCTCGCGCGCGCGGCAAGTCACCGTTCCCGGCTGGAAGCGGCCACAAAAGAAGAAATAGCAATGTGCGGCATCGTCGCCGCGGTCGCCGACCGCAACATCGTCCCGATCCTGATCGAAGGCCTGAGGAAGCTCGAATACCGCGGCTACGATTCCGCAGGTCTCGCCGTACACAACGGTGGCATGCACCGCCTGCGGGCGGTCGGGCGGGTGTCTGAACTGGCCTCCCGCACCGAGGGGCTGGCCGCAAGCGCCGGCATCGCCCACACGCGCTGGGCGACCCATGGCGTGCCCTCCGAGCGGAATGCCCATCCCCACGTGTCGGCCGGTCTGGCCGTGGTACACAACGGCATCATCGAGAATTTCGAGGAGATCAAGGCCCGGCTGGCCGGCCTGGGCTATGCCTTTTCCTCGGAGACCGATACCGAGGTCATCGCCCATCTCATCGAGCACAAGCTGAAATCTCAGGCCGACCTGCTTGCTGCGGTGCGTGCCGCCTGTGCGGAGTTGATCGGCGCCTATGCCATCGCCGTGCTCTCGGAAATGGAGCCGCATCGGGTGGTTGTTGCGCGGCACGGCGCACCACTGCTGCTGGGGTTGGGGGAGGACGGGCATTACGCCGCATCGGATACCGCCGCGCTGCTGCAGGTGACACGCAGCATGATTTACCTCGAGGACGGCGACATTGCCGAGATTGCCCGGGGCGGCGTGCGCATCGTGCGCGCAGACGGTTCACCCGTCGAGCGGCCGCGTCACGAAAGCACCCTCTCGGCCGACGCCGTCGAGCTGGGGAATTACCGGCACTACATGCAGAAGGAGATTTTCGAGCAGCCGCAGGCGCTGGCCAATACCCTCGAGATGATCGGCGCGGCGCATTCCGTCTCGCCCCATCTGTTCGGCGCCGGCGCGGCGGAAATGCTGGCCGACGCCAAGAGCGTGCTCATCCTTGCCTGCGGCACCAGCTTCCATGCCGGCCTGACGGCGCGCTACTGGATCGAGCGTCTGGCCTGCCTGCCCTGCAACGTGGAAATTGCCAGCGAGTACCGATACCGCGTATCCGTGCCGCACCCGGAAACCCTGGTGGTGGCCATTTCGCAATCGGGCGAGACGGCCGACACGCTGGCGGCGCTCAAGCATGCGCGCGTCCTCGGCCAGTCCCGCACCCTGGCCATCTGCAACGTGCCCGAATCGGCCATCGTGCGCGAGGCGGCGCTGAAGTTCCTCACCCGCGCCGGCCCAGAGATCGGCGTCGCCTCGACCAAGGCCTTCACGACGCAACTGGCGGCGCTGTTCCTGCTGGCGGTGACGCTGGCCAAGCTGAACGGCCGCATCGACGCGAAAGAGGAGGCCGCGCACCTGATGGCCATGCGCCACCTGCCGCTGGCAGTAGGCCGCGCGATCGAACTCGAGAAGGACATTGCCGACTGGGCGCGGCTGTTCGCCGGCAAGCAGCACGCCCTTTTCCTCGGCCGCGGCATGCACTACCCCATCGCGCTCGAAGGGGCGCTGAAGCTCAAGGAAATCTCCTACATCCACGCCGAGGCCTATCCGGCGGGCGAACTCAAGCACGGCCCGCTGGCCCTGGTGGACCGGGACATGCCTGTGGTGGCCGTTGCACCCAATGACGCCCTGCTGGAGAAGCTCAAGTCCAACCTACAGGAAGTGCGTGCGCGCGGCGGGGAGCTGTTCGTGCTCGCCGACGCCGGCAGCGAAATCCCCGAGTCCGAGGGGGTGCACATCATCCACATGCCCGAGCACTACGGGCTGCTCTCGCCGGTGCTGCACGTCGTGCCGCTGCAGCTACTGGCCTACCATGCCGCCCTGGTCAAGGGCACGGACGTGGACAAACCACGCAATCTCGCCAAGTCGGTCACGGTGGAGTGACTGCGGGGATGGTCATCGCGAATCGCGTCAGGCCGTTTTCCGAAGTTACGCTGATCTTGCCGCCGTGCGCGTCGATGATCGACTTGGTGATGGCCAGTCCGAGGCCGGCACCCTCATGCGTCCTGTGCCTGGACGGATCGACCTGATAGAAGCGGTCGAAGAGGCGCGGCAAATGCTCTGGAGGAATTGTCCGCCCCGTATTCTCGACCGCAATGAGCATTTCACCCATGCCTTCCCGGGAAATGCTGACCACGATGGCGCCGCCGCGCGGCGTATGGCGCAGGGCGTTTGAAAGCAGGTTGCTGAGCGCCCGGCGCAGCATCAGGTCGTCGCCACTCGCATAGCCCTCGCCATCGAGGACCAGGCGCACCCCCTGCTCATCAGACAAGGCTTCATAGAACTCGAAGAGCTGGCGAACTTCCCTGGCCAGATCGACCGGTTCGCTGCGCAGAGTGATCAGGCCATGGTCGGCCTTTGCCAGGAAAAGCATGTCGCTGATCATGCGAGCCAGCCGATCGTATTCCTCCAGGTTTGAATACAGCACCTCGCGATACTCCTCGGCGGACCGTGCGCGGCTGAGCACCACCTGGGACTCCGTCATCAGGTTGCTGATCGGCGTACGCAGCTCATGCGCCAGGTCGGAGGAAAAGTCGGACAGGCGCTTGAAGGAGCTCTGCAGGCGGTCGAGCATCTGGTTGAAGGCCGAGGCCAGGGCGAGGAGCTCGGTCGGCACCTCTTCTGTTTTGAGCCGTTGGTCGAGGCGGCTGGCCGAGATGCCATGAGCGACCCGTACCATGTCACGCAACGGCAGCAGGCCGCGCCGCGCAGCGATCCAGCCGAGCAGGGCGGTCAGCAGGATGCCCGCCACGATGGCCAGCCAGAGACTCCTGCGGAACGCCGTCATGAATTCGATGTGATGGCCGATGTTGAGTGCCAGCAGCGCCGTGGCGGGAGGCATGTCCTGCATGGACGTGAATGCTGCTGCGGCGATGCCCCGGTAGGTCTCGCCGCCTTTCGACCAGACCACGAGATCCACAGTCTGAATGTGCCCTTCGGAAGGATGGCTTTCCAGCAGGCTGTCCGGGAAAGCCGCCTCGCGCGAGGTGAACAGAACGCGACGGTGCGGCCCCAGGACGGTGATCGACAAGCCATGGTGGCCGATCAATGCTTCATTGAGGCGTTTGCCGGCGTCTTCGAGATCATTTGGGTTGCGCACCATTGCCAGGACATGGCGAATCAGGACAAGCTTGGCGTGGAGTTCATGCAGATCCTGCTCCTCGAAATGCCTTTCCACGGCATTTCCGATCAGGTAGCCGATCGCCAGCAGGACCAGCAGCGAGGCCGTCGAGAAGAACAGCGCGAGACGAACCGTAATCGAGGCGATCCGCATCAGGCAGGCTCGATGATGTCGAGTACGTAGCCCATGCCCCTGACGGTCCGGATCAGCTTGGGCTCGAAATCGTCGTCGATCTTGGCCCGCAAGCGCCGCACGGCCACCTCGATCACGTTGGTGTCGCTGTCGAAATTCATGTCCCAGACCTGGGAAGCGATCAGCGAGCGCGGCAGCACCTCGCCCTGGCGACGCAGCAGCAATTCAAGCAGGGCGAACTCCTTGGCGGTGAGGTCGATGCGACGACCCGCGCGCATGACCCGGCGCCTCAGCAGATCCAGTTCCAGATCGGCCACTCGCAGCGACTCCGCCTCCTTCGCCTTGCCTCGGCGCAGCAGGGAGCGCACCCGGGCCAGCAGCTCGGAAAAGGCGTAGGGCTTGACGAGGTAGTCGTCGGCTCCCAGCTCCAGCCCTTTCACCCGATCCTCGACCTGGTCGCGGGCGGTCAGGAACAGGACCGGCATGTGCCTGCCCGCCTGGCGGATTTCCCGCAACACCTGCCAGCCGTCGATGCCGGGCAGCATCACGTCCAGCACCACCAGGTCGTAGTCGTCGGTCAGCGCGGCGTGCACGCCATCGGCACCGTCGCGCGCCAGATCCGCCACGAAGCCGGCCTCGGAAAGACCCTGTTTCAGGTAGTCGCCGGTTTTGTGCTCGTCCTCGACGATCAGGATTTTCATCGCGTTACGTTACCTTTGGTTCCGCCTGTGCCGGCCCCATTCTGCATGTCCGGCCGTTCATTTGTCGAAGATTACAAATTTGTAATGCCGCTGTCAGCTACTTGTTGGGTGCCAGAAAGCATCATGGCGACCATGAGCAAGGGAGGACAAACCCCGATGAGAAGTATGCCGATGCTGCTGGCCGGACTGGCCTTTGCCTTGCCGGTGTATGCGCAGACCCTGGGCGATGCATTGAATCAGGCGTGGTCTCGCCATCCGCAGGCTTCCGCCATCACGGCGCGCGAGGATGAAGCGCAGGCTCGCGCCGAGGTTGCCGGCGGCCTTACTCCGGGCCCGGCCGCATTGTCGCTGTCCAGCCTGAACGACCGGCTCAACAGGAACCGCGGCAAGCAGGAGTGGGAGGCGGAGATGGCGGTGCCACTCTGGCTGCCCGGGCAGCAGGCGGCGCGCGAAGCCGAGGCGGCAAGCGCCCTGGAGGAAGTCGGCGCCCGCCGCGCCGCGTTGCGCCTGCAGATTGCGGGCGAGGTGCGCGAAGCCTGGTGGGCCGTGGCCGCCGCGCGCCATGCCCGCGCCCTGGCCGGACAGCGGACAACCACCGCCCGCGCCCTGGAGGCCGACGTGCTGCGCCGCTTCAAGGCCGGGGACCTGTCCCGGGTCGACGCCAACCTGGCGCGCAGCGAGCGCCTGGCGGCGGAAGCCGAGGCGATCGAGGCGGAGGCCGCGCTGTTGCAAGTGGAGCAGCACTACCGCGCCATCACCGGCATGTCGGCGCCGGCGATTCTGGCCGAGGAGAATCCCGTCCGCACGCGCGAGCCATCGGAAGACCATCCGCAACTTGCGCTCGCCGCCGCGGCCGCGCGTACGGCGCGCGCCCGGCTCAAGCTCGCCGAGGAAACCCGTCGCGATGCGCCGGAGTTCGCGGTACGCGTGGTGCGCGATCGCGGCGAGTTCGGCGAACCCTATGCCAATACCGTTGGCGTCAAGCTGACGATCCCCTTTTCCTCCGGCCCGCGTGTGCGCCAGGAAAATGCCGCGGCGCGCATCGAGACATCCCAGGCCGACGCCGAACAGGCGCTGGCCCAACTCAAGCTGAAGCTCGATGCGGAGAAAGCCCGCCTCGATCTCGAGGCGGCGGAGCGCCAGTTCGCCATGGCGCGGGAGCGGCGCGCACTGACCGCCGACAATCTGAATCTCGCCGAAAAGTCCTTCTCGCTAGGCGAGTCGGACCTGACAACGCTGCTGCGCGTGCGCAGCAGCGCTTTCGAGGCAGAAGCCTTCCTCAACCGTCAGCAGGTCGCGCGCGCCGCGGCCCAATCCCGTCTCAAACAAGTCCTGGGGGTTCTGCCTTGAAACACTTCATCACATTCATCGCGGTGGCGCTTTTCGCGCTGGCCGCCTGGCCTCACGGTGGCGAAGACCACAGCCACGATGCTGCCGCGCCCGCCATGTCGAAAGACATCGCACCCCGCGCCACTACGCAGACCGAGGACTTCGAACTGGTTGCCGTCCTGGCAGACGGAAAGCTGACGCTCTTCCTGGACCGTTTCGCCAGCAACGAACCGGTTGCCGATGCGGAAATCGAGGTCGAGAGCGGGGCGTTCAAGGCGGTCGCGGCGCAGCTTGCGCCGGGCATTTACGCACTGCCAGGCGAGGCCTTCGCCAATCCGGGGAAGTACCCGCTGTCGATTTCGGTGCAGGCGGGCGACACCGCCGACCTGCTCACGGCCACGCTTGATCTCGCTCCGCCACCGGCCGGTGTCGAGCATGCGGCCGGGTGGGACAAATGGGCCGTGTGGGGCGCCTCGGGTGCGCTGCTGCTCGCAGGCGCCGGCCTCGTCGCCGTTCGCCGCCGCAAACAGAACCGCAAGCACTGAGGGATGAAACGAATGACCAGATCGCAATTAACGGCCGTCGCGTTGGCCGCCATTTTCGGCCTCGCCGCCGGGCAGGCCATGGCCCATGGCGGCGAGGATCACAGCCAGGACAAGAAGCCGGCAACCGCCGTGGCCAACAAGGCAACGGCCGGCGCCCTGCCCGTCGAGTCGGCATCGGCGCAGCGGCTTCCGGATGGCAGCCTGTTCGTGCCCAAGCCCGTGCAATACCAGCTCGGCCTGCGCCATGTGGTGGCCGGGGTTGCGGAACTTGCCGCAACGGTGGAGTTCAACGGCAAGGTCATCGCCGATCCCAATGCCGGCGGGCGCATCCAGGCGACCCAGACCGGGCGCATCGAGGCCGGCCCGAAGGGGCTACCGACGTTGGGACAGAGGGTTGTGAAAGGGCAGGTGCTGGCCTGGCTGCGCCCGGTCGCCAGCAGCATCGAGCGGGGCAATCAGCAGGCGCAGTTCGCCGAACTCGAGGCACAGCTGGCCATCGCCGAGCGCAAGCTCGCCCGCTACGAGCAGCTCGAGGGCGCCATTCCGCAGAAGGATGTCGAAGCGGCGCGCTTCGAAGCCGAGGCGCTGAAGCAGCGCCGTGCCGCGGTCGGCGCCAGCGTCGGCGCCGCAGAAGTCCTGCGGGCACCGGTGACTGGCACGATTGCCGCCGCCAACGTGGTGGCCGGTCAGGTGGTGGAGTCGAAGGAGGTGCTGTTCGAAGTCGTCGATATGACGCGTCTTGCCGTCGAGGCCTTGGCCTACGATCCGGCCCTGGCGGACGGTATTGATGATGCAAGCGCCCAACTGCCAGGCGGCGGCTCCCTGAAGTTGCAGTTCGTCGGCGGTGGCCGCTTGTTGCGCGAGCAGGCCATGCCGCTCCTGTTCCGGGTTGTCGCGCAGGATGCGCCGGTCGCCGTGGGTCAGCCGCTCAAGGTGATTGCCAAGACTTCGCGCAAGACCCGGGGCGCGGCCGTGCCAGTGGCTGCCCTGGTGAAAGTCAGTGCCGGCGAGACGGCGATCTGGGTCCGCGACGGGGCGGAACGCTTCGTCCTGCGCAAGGTGGCCGTCCAGTCGCTCGATGCGACGACGGCGGCAGTGACTTCCGGCCTGGCCAGCGGGGAGCGGGTCGTCACCGACGGTGCCAGCCTGCTGGCGCAGGTGCGCTGAGATGTTCGAGACCATCGTCAACGCCAGCCTTAAACAGCGGCTCATTGTTGTTTGTGTCTCGCTGCTGCTGGTGATCTATGGCGTGCTATCCGTTCGCCAGATGCCGGTGGATGTCTTCCCCGACCTCAACAAGCCCACCGTGACGCTGATGACCGAGGCCGGCGGCATGGCGCCGGAGGAGGTGGAGCAGCTCGTCACCTTTCCCGTCGAATCGAGCATGAACGGCATGCCGGGCGTGACGCGCGTGCGCTCGGTCTCCGGCGTCGGCCTGTCCATCGTCTATGTCGAGTTCGAGTGGGGCTCGGACATCTACCGCAACCGCCAGCAGATCGCCGAGCGGCTGAACCTGGTGCGCGAACAGCTTCCCGAGGGCATCGTGCCGCAGCTCGGGCCGATTTCCTCGATCATGGGCGAGATCCTGCTGATCGCCTTGCCGGCCGATCCGGAAAAGGTCAGCCCGATGCAGGTGCGCGAGTACGCCGACTGGGTGATGCGGCCGCGCCTGCTCACCATTCCCGGCATCGCGCAGGTGATCCCGATCGGCGGCGAAGTGCGGCAGTACCGCGTCGAGCTGAAGCCCGCGCAACTGCAGGCGCTGGGCGTCGAGCGCGAGAAACTGGAAAGCGCGCTGAAGGACTTCGGCGCCAACACCAGCGGCGGTTTTCTCGAGGCCCAGGGCCGCGAGTATTTGATCCGCCAGATCGGGCGCACCAGCCGCGTCGAAGACCTGCAGAACCTGGTGGTGGCGATACGCAGTGGCCAGCCCATCCTCCTCAAGCAGGTCGCCGAGGTCAAGCTGGCGCCGGCCATCAAGCGCGGCGACGCCGGCTACAATGCCAAGCCCGCCGTCATTCTTTCCGTACAGAAGCAGCCCAGTGCCGACAGCGTGGCGCTGACGCGCGAAGTCGAGCGCGCCATGGCTGAGTTGTCGAAGTCCTTGCCGCAGGGAGTCGAGGCGCCGCAGTTCCTCTTCAAGCAGGCCGACTTCATCGAGCATTCGGTCAGCAACGTCGTGGAGGCGCTGCGCGACGGCGCCATCCTGGTGGCGGTGATCCTCTTCCTGTTCCTGCTCAACGTCCGCACCACCCTGATCTCGCTGACGGCCATTCCGCTCTCGCTGCTGGTGACGGCACTGGTGTTCCGTTACTTCGGCCTGTCCATCAACACCATGACGCTGGGCGGGCTGGCCATCGCCATCGGCGAGCTGGTGGACGATGCCGTGGTCGGCGTCGAGAACGTCCTGCGCCGCCTCAAGCTCAACCGCGCGCTGGCGGAACCGCGGCCGGTGGCCGAAGTGATCGCGGCGGCGACGCTGGAAGTGCGCTCGGCGATCGTCTATGCGACCGTGATCATCGTGCTGGTGTTCGTGCCGCTGTTCGTCCTGCCCGGCATCGAGGGTCGCCTGTTCACGCCGCTCGGTGTGGCCTACATCGTCTCCATCCTCGCCAGCATGTTCGTCTCGGTCACCGTCACGCCGGTGATGGCGTACTACCTTCTGCCGCGGATGAAGCAGTTGCACGCCGGCGACAGCCCGCTGGTGACCTGGCTCAAGCGCTGGGATGCAAGGCTCTTGCATTGGTCCTTCGGCCGCGCCCGTGCCCTGCTTGCCGTTGCCGCTGCCGTGGTGGCCCTTGCCGCTGCCAGCATCCCATTTTTCCCGCGTTCCTTCCTGCCGCCCTTCAATGAAGGCACCCTGACGGTAAATGTCCTGTTCAACCCCGGCACCGCGCTGACCGAGTCCAATCGCATCGGTGCGCTGGCCGAGCAACTCATCGTCCAGGTGCCGGAAGTGACCCAAGTCGGACGCCGCACCGGCCGCGCCGAGCTGGACGAACATGCCGAGGGCGTGCACTACTCGGAGATCGACGTCGACCTCAAGGCCTCCGAGCGCGATCGCGAGACGATCATCAATGACATCCGCACGCGGCTGGCCGTATTGCCGGCGGTCAGCAACGTCGGCCAGCCCATCTCGCACCGGCTGGATCACCTGCTCTCCGGCGTGCGCGCCCAGATCGCGCTGAAGGTGTATGGCGATGACCTGGATACCCTGCGCGGATTGGCCGGCGACCTGCGCACGCGGCTGGCGAAGATTCCCGGCATCACCGACCTGCAGATCGAGAAGCAGGTGCTGATCCCGCAGATCAAGATCCGCGTCGACTACGAGCAGGCGGCGCGTTACGGCGTGGCACCGGGCACACTGCTGCGTTCCCTCGAGCAGATGATCGAAGGCGAGCGCATCACGCAGATCGTCGAGGGCAATCGCCGCTTCGACCTGCTGGTGCGCCTGCCCGAAAGCGGGCGCAGCCTGCAGGAACTGCCGAACCTGTTGATCGAGACGCCCGGCGGACATGTGCCGCTCTCGCGCTTGGCGGCAATCGAGGACGGCGACGGGCCGAACCAGGTCAGCCGCGAGAATTCGCGCCGGCGCATCGTCATCTCCGCCAACACCGACGGCCGCGACATGTCGAAGGTCATCGCCGACATTCGCGCCGAGCTGTCTGCGCGGCCGATGCCGGAGGGTTACTTCACGGCGCTCGAAGGCCAGTTCCAGGCGCAGGAGCAGGCGGCCCGCCTGATCGCGCTCCTCGCGCTGGTGTCGCTGACGATGATTTTCCTCGTGCTCTACAGCCGCTACCGATCGGCGGCGCTGACGGCCATCATCATGGGCAACATTCCGCTGGCGCTGGTGGGCAGCGTCGTCGCCCTGTGGATTTCCGGCCAGCCGCTCTCGGTAGCGGCGCTGGTCGGCTTCATCACCCTGACCGGCATCGCCACGCGCAACGGCATCCTCAAGATCAGCCATTACATCAACCTGTGCGCCTTCGAGGGCGAGAAATTCGGCGACCACATGATCGTGCGCGGCTCGCTAGAACGCCTCACGCCGGTGCTGATGACGGCGCTGGTGGCTGCCTTTGCCCTGGTGCCGCTGCTGCTTTCGGCCGATGCACCGGGCAAGGAAGTGCTGCATCCGGTGGCTGTGGTGATTTTCGGCGGGCTGGTGAGTTCGACCCTACTCGACTCCCTGCTCACGCCGTTGATGTTCCGGCTGTGGGGTGAGAAGCCGCTGGCACGCCTGCTGGAAGCGCGCGGCACGGAGAGTTTTTAAATGCCCTTCGCGGGGAAATCTTGAAAAGGAGCTAACAATGAAACGCATCACATCCATCGCCGTCCTGCTGGGACTGACTTTCGTGGCGGGCGGCGTCCTGGCCCACGACGACGCCTATCTGGATACGCAGAAAGCGCCCAACGGCGGCCAGTTGCGCATGGCGGGCCCCTACCACTACGAGCTGGTCGTGGTGAAGGATGCCAAGGAGGCGAAGGAGAACGCGATCGTGGTGTACGTGACCGACCACGCCGGCCAGAAGGTGCTGACCGAGGGCGCTTCTGGCACCGCGACGATCCTGGCCGGGAAACTCAAGGCCACCTCGACGCTCAAACCGGACGGAGACAACCGCATGAAGGGTCTCGCCAAGTATGCCTCGACGCCAGACATGAAGGTGGTGGTCTCCATCACGCTGTCCGGCAAACCGGCCGAACAAGCGCGGTTTACCCCCATTAAGACCAACTTGGCCGCAAACAGCGAACACAAGCATTGAGAAAGATTACAAATGTGTAATCTCCGTGTCACCTTGAGGTCAGTACCCAAATGCGAAACTTTAGGTATCAATTACTTGTTCTCTTACCTGCAGGTTTATAGATATTCATGAGGAACAATGAGCTTTAATACCTTGCCAAAGATTGTGATGCCGGTTCACTTGTCTCGCCGACGTTTCGTTCAGGGGCTTGCTGCGGGCGGGGTGATTTCGGGCCTCCCTTTCATGGCGCTTGCCGGCAAGGAGGCGATGCCAAGCACCCATACAGGCTCCGTACCTGAGCTGATTGGTCCCAATTTTGATCTGGTTATCGCCGAAACCCCCGTCAATTTCACGGGAAAGCCGGAGATGGCAACAACCATCAACGGCTCATTGCCCGGGCCTACCTTGCGCATGCGGGAAGGGGATACGGTAACCATCCGCGTGACGAACAAACTGCGCGATTCGACCTCCATCCACTGGCACGGAATCATTCTTCCGTATCGGATGGATGGTGTGCCCGGAATCAGTTTTCCTGGCATTGCGCCGGGTGAAACTTTTGTCTACCGCTTCACGCTGGAGCAAAGCGGAACGTACTGGTACCACTCCCACTCGGGCATGCAGGAGCTGACAGGCATGTATGGCGCACTGATTGTCGAACCAAGAGATGGCGAAACAATCCGTGTCGACAGAGACTATGTGATGCTGCTGTCGGACTGGACCGGCGCAGATCCAATGCGCGTTTTCGAAAAGCTCAAGGCGCATGGGGACAATTACAACATCAACCGTCCAACCGCCGCCGATTTCTTCCGTGACGCGTCCAGGATGGGCATGCGCGCAGCGCTGGATACGCGCAAGATGTGGAACGAAATGCGCATGAGCCCGACAGACCTGGCGGACTTGTCTTCGGCAGTGCTGACCTACCTCGCCAACGGCGCGACACCCGCCGGAAACTGGACAGGACTCTTCCGGCCCGGCGAACGTATCCGTCTGCGTTTCATCAATGGCGCAGGCAACACTTTCTACGACGTGCGCATTCCCGGCCTGAAATTGACCGTTGTGCAAGCGGATGGCGTCAATGTGGAGCCCGCCACCGTCGATGAGTTTCGTTTTGGGCCAGGGCAGACCTGCGATGTGGTCGTCCAGCCCAAGGATGACGCATACACTGTTTTCGCACAGTCGATGGAACGCACCGGTTATGCCCGCGGGACACTGGCCGTCCGTGCCGGTTTGACCGCGCCCGTTCCAGCGCTTGACCCCGTGCAATGGCTCACCATGGGCGACATGATGGGGGACATGGGAGGCATGAACCATGGCAGCGGTGACATGGGCGGGATGAATCACGATTCGATGCCCATGCAGCACAACATGATGGGCATGAAGCCTGGCGGCATGCCGATGGATCACAGCCAGCACAACATGGGCGCCATGGCAGGCGACGGCTTGGGCAAGCCAAGCCAAACTGTACGACATGCCAGGACCGAGTACGGACCCAGCACCGACATGCGCGTGGACACGCCCCGCACCAACCTGGATGACCCGGGCATAGGCTTGCGCAACAACGGTCGCCGCGTACTCGTCCTTTCAGACCTGTCTACCCTTGGTGGGCCACTCGACCCGCGCGGGGCAGAGCGCGAAATCGAGTTGCACCTGACTGGCAATATGGAGCGCTATACCTGGTCGCTGGACGGATTGGAATTCGGCAAGAGCTCGCCGGTTCACTTTAAGTACGGCGAACGCGTGAGAGTGATTCTGCAGAACGACACCATGATGACCCACCCCATGCACCTGCATGGCATGTGGAGCGAATTGGAAACCGCAGAAGGCAAGTTCCAGGCGCGCCTACACACCATACCCGTCCAGCCTGCGCAGCGCATCAGCTTTCTCGTAACCGCGGATGCATTGGGCCGATGGGCATGGCACTGTCACCTGCTGTTTCATATGGATGCGGGCATGTTCCGCGAAGTGGTGGTGGCATGAGGCGGGGCGCACTGAAAGGGAAACGCATGAGCCGCCGCCCTTACCTTAATACCGCCTTTCTGGCTTTGGCGATCATGGGTACACAGGCTGCGTGGGCGCAAGGCAGTCATGCTGGCCATCAGAGTATGTCCGCGCCTGCTGCAGGGAAAGAAACCCAGACCATGATGGGCATGGATTACGACACCATGCCCGGTTCGAGACAGCCGGCGCCGATGAAGGATGGCCCCGAGGTCAAGGCGGCAGCGGAGATAGATCACGGCACTATGCAGATGCAAGGCGGCGTGGCGCCGGCCGATGCGCGTGACCCTCATGAGTATTCAGGTGGCTATGAGCTGGGTGTGGGTAAATATGCCTTGGGCGACCGGCGTCAGTTGAAACTGGCGGATGAGCACAGTTTTGGCAGCATCCTGGTCGACACTCTGGAACGGGCCAAGTCCAGGGATGGCTACGGCACACGCTACGACGTTCAGGCATGGTTTGGCCGTGACTACGATCGATTCGTCATCAAGGCCGAAGGGGATATTGCCAATAGCAAGTTGCAGGACGCCCGTACCGAGTTGCTCTGGAGCCATGCCGTGGCGAGTTACTGGGATGCGCAGTTCGGCATCCGGCAGGACAGTGGAGTCGGGCCGGATCGCGGTTGGCTTGCAGCGGGCATGCAGGGGTTGGCGCCCTATTGGTTCGAGATCGACGCCACGGCCTACCTGGGCAGATCTGGACGCACCGCGCTGCGGCTGGGGGCGGAATACGAACTGCTGCTTACCCAGAAACTGATCTTGCAGCCGCGGGCGGAATTCAATCTCTACGGCAAGCGTGACGCGGCCCACGAGAGAGGTAGCGGGCTGTCCGATGGCGTGTTCGGTCTGCGTCTGCGCTACGAGTTCTCTCGCCAGTTCGCACCCTATATCGGTGTCGAGCGTGCGGCAAAGTTCGGGCAGACGGCTGACATGGCGCGCTCCTTCGGAGAGCCGGTCCGGGAAACGCGCTGGGTGGCCGGCCTGCGTTTCTGGTTCTGACAACATAACGACAAGCTACATATCCAACACGAGGACAACCAACATGAAGACCAAGCTGATTGCAGTACTGCTGACTGGGATTGCATCCACCACTGCCATCGCTGCCGGCAACCACGATGGCGGCCATGCCATGTCAGGCGGAATCCAGGTCATGCACGGCAGCGCGCCGAACAATACCGTTGGGAAGCCGGGCAACGCCGGCAGAGTTAGCCGCACCGTGGAAATCGTCATGAACGATTCGATGCGATTTGTGCCGGATCAAATCAATGTCAAGGCCGGAGAAACCATCCGCTTCTTTGTCAAGAATACAGGCAAGATAAAGCATGAGATGGCGATTGGTTCCATGGCGGAGTTTCGCGAACATGCGGAGATGATGAGCAAGATGCCCAATATGCATCATGCACAGGCCAATATGATCACGCTCAATCCCGGGCAGCGTGGCGGCCTCGTTTGGGAATTCGATCAGACTGGGGCAGTGGACGTCGCCTGTCTCGTCCCCGGTCACATGGAAGCCGGCATGAAGGCGAGTATTCAAGTGGTCAAAGAATAAATGACAGGATTTCATGAGGGTCGCAATAATTTCTTTGAAAGGAACAGCAAAATGAAAGTGATATCTGTACTTGTAGCATCTCATGGCTTGTAATTGCCGGTTTTCGCGGAAGAAGTGCACCATCCCGGCAAGCCAGGTCAGTCCGTCGCAGCGCAGGGCGGCATGGCGGGCCCCTACCACTACGAGCTGGTCGTGGTGAAGGATGCCAAGGAGGCGAAGGAGGCGAAGGAGAACGCGGTCGTGGTGTTCGTGACCGACCACGCCGGCCAGAAGGTGCTGACCGTGGGTGCTTCTGGCACCGCGACGATCCTGGCCGGGAAACTAAAGGCCGCCTCGACGCTCAAACCGGACGGAGACAACCGCATGAAGGGCTTTGCCAAGTATGCCTCGGCGTCCGACATGAAGGTGGTAGTTTCCATCACGCTGTCCGGCAAACCGGCCGAACAAGCGCGTTTCACGCCGCTCGGCAGCCAGGTCCAGGCGCATGTCGCCCATTGAGGATTGTGAGTTTGCCGGAGCGGCAGGTGTCTGCGTATCCGAATGTACAAGGAGGTTGCAAACATGATCGCCCGTTCTGCAGCAACCGGCTTGGCGGCAGCAGCAATCCTGCTGGTGGTCTATTTCGGTCTGGTCGGGCTCGTTTCCGGCCTTGACTACGCCCTCGATCAATTCGTCACGTACTGGTATTTCATTACCGGGCTTTCAGCGGGTTTCGGCGTGCAGATCGGTATGTACACATACCTGAAGCGCATCGTGCAGCATCGGGGACCCTCCGGCAAGGTCGTGGCAGTGTCGGGGGCGACGTCGACCGCGGCAATGATTTCCTGCTGCGCGCACTACCTGACCAACATCCTGCCCGTTCTTGGGGCGACGGGCCTGGTTACCCTTGCCGCCCAGTACCAGGTCGAATTTTTCTGGCTGGGCCTGGCGTTCAATGGCGCGGGCATTCTTTATATCGCGCCGAAAGTCGCACAAGCTGCCAAGGAGCATGCGCAATGCACAAATCCATCCTGAAATTGTTCTCGCCGCCAGCCGTTCTGGCGCTGCTTATTCTTACTGCTGCGGCAGCAAGCCAAGACCTGGTGCCGAATGCCATGGCCGGGGCATCCGCAAAGGGAATGGTTGATCTTCCGGCCCAGAAGAGCGCGGTTGGCGGCGTCACGATCAAGATCAAGCCGCTCGACTTGTCGAGCGAAGCGAAGGAATGGGTTTTTGAGGTTGTGCTCGAGACCCACACTCAGGACCTGGGCGACGATCTGGCCAAGACTGCCGCATTGGTAGACAGCACGGGCAGGCAAGCTGCGCCGACCAAGTGGCAAGGAGACGGCCCCGGGGGGCACCACCGGAAAGGCCTGCTCCACTTTGCTCCCCTGTCGCCGCAACCGGATTCTGTCGAACTGCACATCCGGCGAACAGGCGAGGCGGCGCCACGGACGTTCGGCTGGAAATTGAAGTAACCGTGCCGCCATCTGTGACTTCCGCTGCATGCGGAATGCCGTTTGGCTGGTAGCCGAAACCAAAGACTATGCCGATCTTCTAGCGGAGTGCGAGCCATGAATGAGCCCGAGCGCAAGCGCTGCCACTGGCATGATGCTAAATGGTCATGCAGGGCCGCATGAGCATGCAGTAGGACGGGCCTGCTAGGCAGGGCAATCGATGTCGATCTATCTCAAGGAGCCAAGATGAAGCACCGCCCGGATGACAGAAGCTACAAGGACCCTGTTTGCGGCATGGTCGTCAGCCGCCTTACCGCGGTTGCGGAAGCCGAGTATCAGCGCAAGACGTACTATTTTTGTGCGCAGGTATGCAGAGATGCATTCCTCGCAGACCCGCTACGCTACCTTCGGCCGCACCGCCAACATGGCATGCCGACCAAGCAGCCGCCGTGCTGATCTTGGCATGAAACGCAGATTCGTCCTGCGGGCCGTTGGCCGGGTCGCCTTGAAGCAAACATGCTGACCTGGCTGAGAAAACAGTGGGCGGTGTTCAAGGCCTGGCGGCGCGCCAACGAGAAAGCACATGAGAAAGCGCCCACTCGTGCGTGCTGCTCGTCACCGCCGCCCGGCGCAGGCCACCATGACGACAAAGGAGGCTGAATGGCATTCATGAAGTTATCGCCGATGCTGTTCGCCGTCAGCTTGTTTGCCCTGCCGGCATCAGCACAACAGATTCCCAAGCCCAGCCCGGGCCTGATGCCAAACCCTTCGATGGGCAAACCCCTGTACGAGAAGAACTGCGCGAGCTGCCATGGGCCCGATCTCAAGGGCACGGACAAGGCGCCGCCGTTCCTGCACAGGTTTTACGAGCCATCGCATCACGGCGATGCGGCATTTCAGATGGCCGCCCGAAACGGCGTGCGGGCGCATCACTGGAATTTCGGCGACATGCCGCCCGTGCCGGGGGTCAGCCCGGACGAAGTCGCGCATATCACTGCATACGTTCGCATGCTGCAGCGCAAGGCAGGCATTCGTTAGATTGGAGGTTCGCATGTCACAGCATGATGAGCATCTCACCCATCACCAAGATCAAGCCGGAATCAGTGCGGGGATGGCCATGCGCGACCCCGTTTGCGGCATGGAAGTGAAGCCGGATTCTCCGCATGAAACTACGCACGATGGCAACGTGATCCGCTTCTGCAGTGCCAAGTGCCTGGCGAAGTTCGAAACCGATCCGCAGCGCTATCTGGCGCCCGCGCCAGTGCCGGAGGAAGCTGCCCTGGCAGGCACGGAATACACCTGCCCGATGCATCCGGAAGTGCGGCAAGTCGGTCCCGGTACCTGCCCGAAGTGCGGCATGGCGCTGGAGCCGGTGCTGCCGGAACTGGAAGCAGGCGAAAACCCGGAACTTGCGGACTTCCGCCGCCGTTTCTGGTGGACGCTGCCGCTGACCGTTCTGGTTACCTTGATCGCCATGTCGGGCGGCGCCTTCGATGCGTTGTTGGGCGCGGCGCGCCCCTGGGTGGAACTGGCCTTCGCCACGCCGGTGGTGCTCTGGTCGGGCTGGCCGTTCTTCGTGCGTGGGGTGCAGTCGGCGAAGAATCGCAGCCCGAACATGTGGACCCTGATCGGCCTGGGCACGGGTTCGGCATACCTCTACAGTGTGGTGGCCACCGTGCTGCCCGGTGTTTTCCCGCCGTCGTTCCAGGTAGCCGGCCATGTGGCCGTGTATTTCGAGGCCGCGGCCGTGATCATTTCGCTCACGCTGCTGGGTCAGGTGCTGGAACTCAGGGCGCGCTCGGAAACCGGTGCCGCCATCAAGGCCCTGCTTGGACTCGCGCCGAAGACGGCACGGCGCATCCGCGACGACGATGGCGAAGAGGACATCCCGCTCACCCATGTGCACCCCGGCGATCGGTTGCGCGTGCGGCCGGGCGAGAAGGTTCCGGTGGATGGCGTGGTGCTCGACGGGGACAGCGCGGTGGACGAATCCATGCTCACCGGCGAGCCGATGCCGGTGAGCAAGTCTGCCGGAGACAAGCTGATCGGCGCCACGCTCAATACGAGCGGTGCGCTGGTGATGCGCGCCGAGAAGATCGGTGCGCAGACCGTGCTCGCGCAGATCGTGCAGATGGTGGCCCAGGCACAGCGCTCGCGTGCGCCCATGCAGCGCATGGCCGACCAGGTCGCGGGCTGGTTCGTGCTCGGCGTCGTGGCGATTGCATTGCTGACCCTCTTCGGCTGGGGCCTGTTTGGCCCGCAGCCGAGCTGGGCCTACGGACTCATCAACGCCGTCGCCGTGCTGATCATCGCCTGCCCTTGCGCGCTTGGGCTGGCCACGCCGATGTCGGTGATGGTCGCCACCGGCAAGGGGGCGACCCATGGCGTGCTGTTTCGCGATGCGGCGGCGATCGAGAACCTGCGCAAGGTCGACACGCTTATCGTCGACAAGACCGGCACGCTCACCGAGGGCAAGCCCGCTTTCCACGGCGTAGTCGCGGTCGCGGGTGGGCGCGATGAAGATGTTCTGCGCATCGCCGCCAGCCTCGATCAGGGCAGCGAGCATCCCCTGGCGCAGACCATCGTCGCCGAGGCGCACAGACAGAAACTCAAGCTCAGCACCCCGGAGCGCTTCGAATCCGCCTCGGGCATCGGCGTGGGCGGCGCTGTCGATGGCCAGGAGATCGTGCTCGGCAATACCGCGCTGATGGAAGAACACGGCGTCGATTGGCGTGCGCTGGAGCAGCAGGCCGAAGCGCTGCGCGAGGAAGGCGCCAGCGTCATGTTTCTCGCCGTTGCCGGCAAGACAGCCGGACTCGTCGCGGTCTCCGATCCCATCAAGCACTCCTCGCAGGAAGCGCTGGAACTGCTGCGGGCCAGCGGCCTCACCCTCATCATGGCCACCGGCGACGGCCTCACCACCGCGCGTGCCGTCGGCCGCAAGCTCGGCATCGAAGAGGTCCATGGCGAGGTCAAGCCCAAGGACAAGGACGAGCTGGTGGCCCGCCTCCAGGCCGAGGGTCGCATCGTCGCCATGGCCGGCGACGGCATCAACGATGCACCGGCGCTTGCCCGCGCAAACGTCGGCATCGCCATGGGCACCGGCACCGACGTGGCGATGAACAGCGCGCAACTCACCCTCGTCAAGGGCGACCTGCGCGGCATCGCCACCGCACGCAATCTCTCGCTGGCCACGGTCGCCAATATGCGGCAGAACCTGGCCTTTGCCTTCCTCTACAACGCGCTCGGCGTGCCGATTGCGGCCGGGTTGCTCTATCCGTTCTTTGGCATTCTGCTTTCGCCGCTGATTGCCGCGCTGGCGATGAGTTTCAGTTCGGCATCCGTAGTTACGAACGCGCTGCGCTTGCGCAGGGCGACGATCTGAGCGGCTGCAGTGGCTCCTGCGACCCTTATCAACCTCCAGGCTCAAGGGGTGAGCAAAGAATGGCTGCGTGGTAGTGGGGTGCGGCTTTTCCGCGGTATTCACCGTGTTGTCGTGCTACATCTGGCTGTCGCGTGGATAGTGCTTACATTGGTGGTCGGCGGTGCGGTGACTTATCTGGAATTCCAGAGAGTCGACAGGCTGGTTCTCGGCCTAGCCATGTCGGCGTCGGAGGAATTCCGTAACCACGTCGGCAATATAGGCCCTGCCCATGATGCAAACATGCAACAGACGTTGCAATCGCTGCTCAAACAGAACTTTGTGCATGTTCAGGTGGCTGATATGACAGGGCAGACGATCGCCGAAGCTACCGCGCTTGAGCGGGCGGAACTATTGGCCGGGTTTGATGCGCTGTCAAAAACGACTGGCACTGGCGGAGACGTGAGCCACCGAACGGGGTGGCGAGCAGGGCGGCTACTGATTCAGGTGAGTGCTCCCCTAGGGAACCCTGACGGTACGCAGATCGGAAACTTCCATGGCACTTACCTGGTTGATGCCGAGGCAAGTCGTCATGCACGGACGGATCTCATTCGAAACGTATCGGTTGTAGTGCTGGCCATACTGGCAACGGCCATCACTCTTTACCCCATAATAGTCGGACTGAACAAGGGCGTTCTGCAACTCTCTACAGGATTGATGCGCAGCAATATCGAGCTGATGGAGGTGCTGGGGAGCGCGATCGCCAAGAGGGATTCCGATACGGACCTGCACAACTACCGTGTTTGCATCTACAGCATCCGTTTTGCCGAAGCGATTGCCCTATCCGAAGAAGCCATCCGAGCCGTTGTAACCGGCGCATTTCTTCACGACGTCGGCAAGATAGGCATCAGCGACACCATTTTGCTCAAGCCGGGAAAACTGACCTCCGAAGAGTTTGAGGTCATGAAAACACACGTGCAGCTCGGCATGGACATAGTCGCCCGGTCGAGTTGGCTCAAGGATTCAAGGGACGTAATCGAGTTTCACCACGAACGCTTCGACGGAAGCGGTTACATGCGTGGCCTAAAAGGGGAGTCGATTCCGCTTGCCGCGAGACTCTTTGCCATCGTCGATGTTTTTGATGCGCTAACCTCGCGCCGGCCCTACAAGGAACCTTTTCCAGTCGAGCAGGCCATGCGAATTCTCGACGAAAACCGGGGAAGCCATTTCGACCCACGCCTTCTCGATGTCTTCGGCAGTTTTGCCGTTGCATTGTATGAGGAGGTCGATGGACTGTCCGAAAATGAAACCAGACAGATGCTGCACGATCTGGTGACGAAATACTTTTTCGAGGGGCGTGACTACTGGGAGAGAAGTGGTTGCCCCGCCTGGCTGGCAGAACAATGTGGCAAAAAGGGAGCCTGAGTTTTGCGCTTGAGATTGCGCATCGCCGGCAAACGTAAAGACAAGGAGCAGATCGATGGAGTCTATACACGAGAACGATCATTCGGAAGAGCATCCGAGGTCGTCCGGATCACGGGCCCAGTGGGTGTTTGTTGCATTTGCAGCCATCGCTATTTTTTTTCTTTTCACCGAGCATCTGGCGCATCTGTTCGGTATGCTGCCTTACCTTCTCCTTCTGGCCTGTCCTGTGATGCATTTCTTCCACCACCGGGGACATGGCAAGGGGCATGGCAGCCATGGTGGCGGGCCGGGGAACAAACCCGAGGGGGGCGCTCAATGAACGAAATGCCCGCATACGGCCTGTGGTCTCTGGTCGTCATCAACTCGCTCATCTTCATCATCTTCGCCTTCAGTTTTGCCAAGCCGCAGACTGAGCGCGACTGGCGTTCCTTTGGCGTCTTCTCGGCGTTCATCGTCGCTCTGTTCGTGGAGATGTACGGTTTTCCCCTGACCATCTTCCTGCTGTCCGGCTGGCTGAGCAGCCGTTTTCCCGGCGTCGATTGGCTTGCTCACGACTCGGGCCACCTGCTGGAAATGATTTTCGGCTGGAAGTCGAATCCCCACTTCGGCCCGTTCCACCTGCTGAGTACGCTATTCATCCTTGGCGGATTCTGGCTGCTTTCGGCAGCGTGGAAGGTGTTGTATGAGGCGCAAACAGCGCACCGATTGGCAACCGCCGGCCCCTATGTCCGGATCAGGCATCCCCAGTACGTCGGTTTCGTTCTCATCATGTTCGGTTTCCTGGTGCAGTGGCCGACACTGGTGACGCTGGCGATGTTCCCGATCCTGATGTTCATGTACTGGCGTCTTGCCAGGCGCGAGGAGCTGGAAATGGAGGCCGCATTCGGAGCCGAGTACGCAAGCTACCGGGACCGCGTCCCCGGTTACTGGCCTTCATGGGCGAGGAAATACGGGGCTGAAGAGCTTTGAGGTCGGGCGAGATGGCTGAGTCCGGTTTCCTCCGGCAACCGGAGCCGAACGTGCTGCTGTTTGGCTTTCTGCTGAATCTGCCCTGGGAGCTATTGCAGGTACCGTTCTTCGCCGGGATGCCGTCCATCGCACATTGGGACGGCGTGATCCAGTGCGTGACAGCCGCTGCGGGGGATGCCGTCATTCTGCTGGCGGCTTTCTGGGCAACGGCGTGTCTGTGGCGAGCAAGAATGTGGATCACCCAGCCGTCACTGAATGCCACTGTAGCGTTCGTTGCAATGGGGATTGTCGTGACGATCGCTCTTGAATGGTGGGCAACAGGGGATTCCGGGCGTTGGACGTATGCGAAGACGATGCCCACGATCCCCGGATTGGGAACAGGCGTGCTGCCCCTGCTGCAATGGCTGCTGATTCCGCCGCTCGTGGTTTGGCTGGTTCGACGACAAATACGGTAAGGAGTGATCGCGACGCCGATTTGGACACGCATGCGGCGAAACGTAGGCGAAAGAGGCAAGGAACTATCGTCGATGTGGGCAGTCCTTTAATCATGCGTGGGCGGATCATCGGGAGACGGTTGCGTAATTTCCTCGGAGAAACGCGATGTGGGGACATATGGACGGTTTTGGATGGGGCGGCATGGGATTCGGCATGATCCTGTTCTGGGGCCTGATTGTCGTCGTCATCGCTGTATTGCTGCGCGTTCTTTGGGGGGGCGGGGCGCCGGCGGAGCGCGGGCAAGGCAGGTCTGCGCTCGATGTCCTCAAGGAGCGCTATGCCCGTGGCGAGATCGAGCGCGAAGAGTTCGAGCAGAAGAAGCGCGACCTCTCGACCTGATTTTTGAATGTACATTCTGGCGGATCTGAAGTGGCGACCCTGATCTACGACGGCGAAGATGATGGTGGGCCTGACGCCACGCGTCGCCGCCTGGTTGTGGCAACCTCGGCCGTCGGCGGCATGGCGGTTGCAGCTGCGGCCATTCCGTTCGTTGCCAGCATGGCGCCTAGCGAAAAGGCGCGGTCAGCCGGCGCGCCGGTCGAGGCGGATGCGGCCCGGCTGGCGCCCGGTGAACTGGCGACGCTGGAGTGGCGCGGCAAACCGGTGTGGATTCTCCACCGCACTCCGGAGATGATCGAAAGCCTGTACCGTGACACGGGACAGTTGCTTGATCCGCATTCCGAACGCCCGCAGCAGCCCGAGTACTGCCGCAATGCGTTGCGCTCGATCAAGCCGGAATACTGGGTCGCGCTGGCGCTGTGTACCCACCTCGGTTGCATCCCGAGCATTCGCAAGGAGGTTGCGCCGGCCGATCTCGGGCCGGATTGGCCCGGCGGGTATTACTGCCCTTGCCACGGCTCGAAATTCGATTTTGCCGGCCGGGTCTTCAGGAACGTGCCTGCACCGCTCAACCTGGAAATTCCCAAGCACAGGTTTCTCTCGGGTACCCGCCTGCTGATCGGCACCGACGAGACGGAAGGACAAGGATGATTGTGTTGGTGAAGGAAATCGATCTCGCTGGAGCGAATTGGCGCTTGCGCGAACATAGTTACCGGTGCGTCGGTCGCGCTGCCGGTTTTTCTGCTTATGAAAGGAGATACGCATGTTGAACAATAAGCGTCTGACAGGAGTGCTCGTGGCATTGACGATTGGAGCGGGTGTTGCCGGCATAGCCGTTGCCCAGACATATCAGGGTTCCATGGGGCCGGGGATGATGGGCGGGGGTTACGGGCCCGGGATGATGATGGGTGGCGGGCAAGGCCAGGGAATGATGGGGGGGTACGGCCAGGGTCAGATGGGTCCCGGCATGATGGGAGGGGGTTACGGGCACGGCATGATGGGTCAGGGCATGATGGGTCAGGGCATGATGGGTCAGGGCATGATGGGTCAGGGCATGATGGGGATGCAGCAAGGCCTGCCCGGCGTCAGCCTCGACGACAAGCAGCGCAAGGCGTACAACGCGATCAATGACGATCTGCGCCGCAAGCGCTGGGAGTTGATGGGTCGGACGATGGACGAGCAGGCCAAGCTGCGCGATCTCTATGAAGCCGACAAGCGCGATCCGGCGGCGATCGGTGCCGCCTACCAGCGCATCTTCGATCTGCAGCGCCAGATGATCGAGTCGACTGTCGCTTCCCACAACAAGATCGAGGGGCTGTTGACGCCCGAGCAGCGCAAGACAGCCCGCGAATTCTGGGGGCAAAGCTGGCGCGGCCGCATGATGGGCAATTGAGATGTTGGGCGGACGGAGGGGCCTGATCGCGGCCGGGGGGCTGCTGGCATTGTTGGCGGGATGCGGGCAGAAGACGGGCGTTGCGGCCATCGATCCGCAGGATGCGGCCAAGGTGGCGCGCGGCAAGGATGTGTACGCTGCCTCCTGCGCCTCCTGCCACGGCGCCGCGCTGCAGGGCCAGTTCAATTGGCGGCAGCGACTGCCGAATGGGCGCATGCCTGCGCCGCCGCATGACGAGTCGGGCCACACCTGGCATCATCCCGACGAGATGCTGTTCGGCATCACCAAGGAAGGCCTGGTGCCCGGCAAGTACGGCCCGCCCGGCTACGTCAGCGACATGCCGGCATTCGGTAGCATCCTCAACGATGCCGACATCGCCGCTACGCTGTCCTACATTCAGAGCCGCTGGCCGCCGGAAGTACGACGCGCCCGCGAGGAAATGCTGAAGAATCGACGTGGCTGATGGAGTCAACATGAAAACATCGAAGTTCCTCGCGACCGCGCTGCTGGCGCTGGCCGCCCTGGGCGCCGGCGCCGAGCCGCTGCCCGAAGTCGTGATGCACAAGGACCCGAACTGCGGCTGCTGCGGCAAGTGGGCGGAGCATCTCGAGGCAAGCGGATTCAATGTGAAAACGGTGCCGGAAAGGGACATGCAGGCAGTCAAGACCCGGCTCGGCGTGCCGCAGCGGCTGGGGTCCTGCCATACCGCCAAGGTGGGCAACTATGTCATCGAGGGCCATGTGCCTGCCGCTACGATCAAGCGCTTGCTGAGCGAAAAGCCCGCCGTGCGCGGCCTGGCGGCCCCCGGCATGCCGCCCGCCTCGCCGGGAATGGACGTGCCTGGCAACAAAGACCCGTACGACGTGATCGCTTTCGACCGGGCCGGAAAAACCCGGGTCTACGAACAGATACGCTGAGCCGCCCTCCACGATTTCGGCGGCCGCGCAGCGAAAGTCAGCCGCTGCAGGACGGCGACGGAGTCTTGCGTATGCGCATCCAGGAGGGCGAATGGTCAGCGTCCCTTCTTCGTGCCGCCCTTTGCTTTCCCGGCAGATTGTTTCGCCTGTTTCCCTTCCGGTTTAACGTGGTCGCCAATGACGCCTTTCAAGGGGCAGACCTTGAAGGCAGGGCATTTCTGGCAGCCGGCGACAATGGCGATGGGGCATAGGGTCATTGGGTTCTCCTGTGTGGCGTGAGCGTGCGGCAGGGGCGGGCTTGAGAGTGGCCGCGCTTTAGGGAGTGGGCAATACGAGATTGATTGTAGGCCGCTGCGGGCGGGAGTCAATTCTGGCTTTAGAATTAACCCGGCAACCACGGGAGGAGGGTCCTCCTGCCGGATCAGTAGGAGGTATCAATGCGCCACAAAATTCTGCCCATCGCCCTGGCGGCAGCCCTGCTCGCCGGCTGCGCCACCGTGACGAACCCTGTGTCCGGCCGGAAGGAACTCACGGTCATGGACGAGCGCAGCGAGGTTGCCGAAGGCCGCAAGGCGCACGATGAGGTGCTGAAGGAATACGGCGCCTACCCGAATCCCGGGCTGCAGGCTTATGTAAACGAGATCGGCCAGCGGCTGGCGCGCCAGTCCCACCGCAGCAACCTGGCGTGGCATTTCACGGTGCTGGACAGCCCCGAGATCAATGCCTTCGCCCTGCCCGGCGGCTATGTCTATATCACCCGCGGCCTCATGGCCTATCTGGAAAGCGAGGCCGACCTGGCTGGCGTGATCGGCCACGAGATCGGCCACGTTACCGCACGTCACGGCGCACAGCGCGCGACGCGGCAGCAGACGGCCGGCCTCGGCGTCCTCGCCGCCACGATCCTGGGCGCGGTGGTGGAGAGCCGTGGCGTGTCCGGAGCCACCGACCTGGCCGGCTCGCTTTCCCAGGGCGTGGCGGCAGGCTACATCGCTTCCTATAGCCGCGAGCAGGAGTTGCAGGCGGACAAGCTGGGTGCCGAGTACCTGGTGCGCATCAACTACGACCCGAAGAACATGGTCGACGTGATCCGCGTGCTGAAGAGCCAGGAACAGTTCGCCGCCGACACGGCGCGCGCCGAAGGGCGCAATCCGCCGGCCCAAGGAGGCTGGCTTGCCTCGCACCCGAGCAACGACAAGCGGTTGCAGGACATCGTGCAGATTGCCGGCCAGTACAAGGGCAAGTATGACGACGAGGGCCGTGCCCGCTACCTGAAGGCCATCGATGGCATGACCTTCGGCGAAAGCCGCGAGCAGGGCGTCACGCGCGGGCGCCACTTCTACCATGAACCGTTGGGGATCGCCCTGACGGCGCCGGACGGCTGGAGTGTCAAGAACACGCCGGAGGTTGTCGCCCTGATCAATGCCGCCGGCGATGCCGGACTGCTGGTGCATGTGGCCCCGCCTGGCGCGGGAAAGACCCACGAGGAGATCATCCGCAACGTCTTCAGGCCCGAGCAGGGACGCACCGAGCGGCTGGCGCTGGGCAGCTTTCCCGCGACGCACTTTGCCGGCGTGGGTCGCAACAGCCAAGGTCGGACACAAGGCGTCGAGGTCACCGTGGTGACCGGCCCGGCCGGACAGAACTTCCTGCTCATCTATGGTGCGCGGGATACGCGTGCGCTGCAGCGCGCCCGCGGCCAGCTCAAGGAGGCCGAGTCCTCGTTCCGCGCCCTGACCGGTGCGGACATCGCCGCGGCGCGGCCCTGGGTGCTCAAGACGATGCCATACCGGCGCGGCAGTTTTTCGCAGCTTGCGCGGACATCGCCGCTGCCCGGCAACGCGGAACAGCAGCTGCGCCTGATCAACGGGGTCTATGCGGGCGGCGAGCCGCCGCCCGGACAGCTGGTGAAGGTGGTCGAATGATCCTCAGCGACGGAACAGGTAACGCAGGGCTTCCTCCTGGCGCGGGTCGATCTGCAGCGCCTTGCGGAAGGCCTCAAGCGCATCGCCGCGATCGCCGGATTCCCAATAGGCTTTGGCGAGGCCAATGTAAGCCTGCAGGTTTTTCGCGTCGTACTTGAGGAACTCCTTCAGCAAATCGATGGACTCGCGGTACCTGCCGCTTGAAAAGGCCTGCAGTCCGCCGTGGAGCAATTCGCCGACGAGTTCCGACCGTTCCGCGCTGCTGCCGGCGGCCAGACCTTGCACCAGGGCCCCCAGTCCTTCGCGGAACTGCTGCTGCTCGAGATAGGCCTTGCCGACGTTCAGCCAGGCGCGGGCATTGCCCGGCTCGAGCTTGAGGAATTCGACGAAGTGGCCGATGGATTCAGCAAAGCGGCCGTTCCTGAGCGCATCCGAACCGCCGCCAAAGAGCGCCTCGGCAAACACCGGAATCACGTCCTGCCCCTTGGGGGAAAGCTCGAATGCTTTCTTGCCGTTGGCGATGGCATCCGTCCAGTTGCCTTTCGCGATGAACGTGCGAGCCGCCCACAAGTAGGCCTGCCAGTATTGGGGATCCTTGAGGATGACCTGCCCGAACTTGTCGAGCGCCTCGTCGTATTTCTTTTCCGAGTAAAGCTGCTCGCCCTCCTTCATCAGCCCGGCAATCTGGTCCTGCAGGGTCAGGCCGGCACAGCCGGTCAGCAGAAGGGAAAATCCCAACAGCAGGGCCACCCAAGTGCGGCGGCGCATCGCAAGTTTCGAGTCCATCGCCGTTCTCCCAGCCTGGTCTTTGAGAGGCCAGTGTACTCCTTGTCCCGCACCTCCTGGAATGCGATCCCTGGGGCGTTGTCCGCGCAGGACGAGCTTGCTTCGCTGCAACGTGAAATATACTCTCCAAGGCGGGGCGCGCTTTTTGTGCGCCGATCACGGCAGGAGGCATGCCTTGAGTTTCGATTACGTGTTCTTCAATGAGATGCTGCGCGACCGCTTCGTCGATTTCGCATCAGGCCACGGCGTCGCCAGCACGGTGCGCAAGGATGAGATCGAGGGCTATGTCGTCGAGTTGCCGGATGGGCTCGCCGACGCCATGCAGGAAGCGATCGACGATGAGTACGAGTCCCTCATGGACGAACAGATGCTCCTGGCCGAGGCCGATGGAGAGATGGTCAGCAACCGGGTCGCCAGTGTTACGGTTGAGATGGCAGACGGCAGCCGCCGCAGTGTCCGTCTTCCTGCGCCGATCGCTCGCCTTCTCTTCGAGCGCTTCTCGCCGGAGGAAGTCCATGGGATCGTTTCCGCCATAGCGCAAAGCCTCGAAAACCCGATTGACGGGCCGCTCTGCCGCAAGGCCGACGATTAGACCGCGCGGCGCAGGCTGAAGCATGAATCTTGCCTTGCTCCTGACGCGCAGCGCCCGGGCCTTTCCGCAACTGCCGGCCGTGGCGCTGGGCGGTCGCGTGATGCACGATTACGCGACTTTGGCGGACCGCGCGGCGCGCCTGGCGGCGGGCCTGCGCGAAGGACTGGGGCTGCAGCCCGGGCAGCGCGTCGCGCTGGTCATGAAGAACTGCCCGCAGTACCTCGAATTGCTCTTTGCCTGCTGGCATGCCGGGCTGTGCGCGGTGCCGATCAACGCCAAGCTGCATCCGCGCGAACTGGAATTCATTTTCCAGGATACTGAGGCCGGCGCCTGTTTCGCCACGGCGGACCTGGTCGAGGCGGTTGCCTCGGCGCAGAACGGGGCGACGGCACTGCAGCACGTGGTCGACGTCGCCGGCGATGACTATGCCGCCTTGCTGCGGCACGCGCCGATGGCGATGGCCGCCACCGGGCCGGCTGACCTGGCCTGGCTTTTCTACACCAGCGGCACGACCGGCAAGCCCAAGGGCGTGATGCTCACGCACGACAACCTGCTGGCTGCGGCCCTGGGGTACTTTTCCGACGTCGACGCCATCTCGCCGGGCGACGCGATCCTGCATGCGGCGCCGATGTCGCACGGCTCCGGCCTGTACATCCTGCCGCATGTGGCGAAGGCGGCCTGCAACGTGGTGCCGGAGTCGGGCGGCTTCGACGAGGCGGAGATCTTCGATTTGTTGCGCACGCATCGCGGCGTGACGCTGTTCGCTGCGCCGACCATGGTGAAGCGGCTCGTGGCCTGCGCCGAACGGGCGCAGCCGGACTGCGCGAACCTGAAGACCATCGTCTATGGCGGCGGGCCGATGTACGTTGCTGACTGCAAGGCGGCCATGCGCGTCTTCGGCTGCAAGCTGGCGCAAATCTATGGCCAGGGCGAAAGCCCGATGACGATCACGGCGATGGACAAGGCCTTGCACGCCGACGCGTCGCACCCGCGCTACGAGCACAGGCTGGCCTCGGTCGGGCGGCCCTTCACCGGCATCGAGGTCTGCGTGGCCGATGCGCACGACGCGCCCCTGCCTGCAGGAGAGGTGGGCGAGGTACTGGTGCGCGGCGCGACGGTGATGGCGGGCTACCTGAACAATCCCGAGGCGACGGCGCAGACGCTGCGCAGCGGCTGGCTGCATACCGGCGATGTCGGCTTTCTCGACGAAGAGGGCTTCCTCACCCTGCGTGACCGCAGCAAGGACGTCGTCATCAGCGGCGGCTCGAACATCTATCCGCGCGAGGTGGAGGAAGTATTGCTGCGTCACCCGGGCGTGGCGGAAGCGTCGGTGGTGGGCGCGCCGGATGCGGATTGGGGCGAGATCGTGCTGGCCTTCATCGTGCTGCGGCCGGGGGCAAACACCGCGGCGGCCGAACTGGACGCACTGTGCCTGGAACAGATCGCCCGCTTCAAACGGCCGAAGCGGTATGTCTTCCTGGACGCCCTGCCCAAGAATGCCACCGGCAAGGTGCTGAAAACCGAGTTGCGCCGGCGTCTGTGACGGCGCAAGATTATTGCCCTGAACACAAATTCCACGCCGAGACAGGCACTTGGGAGGCGGACGAAGTTGACGTTGACGTCAACGTAAGTTAGATTGCCTTTTCCCTGTCTCCCGTCGTCGGAGAGGTTGCCATGACAGATTTGAGTGTGAGCCAGAAGATCGCCGTCTACAAGCCGAGGCACAAGGTGCGCCTCGTCACGGCCGCCTCCCTGTTCGACGGCCACGACGCCTCGATCAACATCATGCGGCGCATCCTGCAGGCAACGGGCGCCGAGGTGATCCACCTCGGCCACAATCGCTCGGTCGATGAGATCGTTACCGCCGCGCTGCAGGAGGACGTGCAGGGCATCGCCGTGTCCTCCTACCAGGGCGGCCACGTCGAGTACTTCAAGTACATGGTCGATCTGCTGAAAAGCCGCGGCGGCGAAGGCATCAAGGTCTTCGGCGGCGGCGGGGGGGTCATCATTCCGGCCGAGATTCGCGAACTGCACGACTACGGGGTGGCGCACATCTACTCCGTCGAGGATGGCCAGAAGATGGGCCTGCAGGGCATGATCAACGACATGGTCGCGCAATGCGATGTCGATCCGGCCAAGGGTGCGCCGCAGGATCTGCAGGCTGCCGCGGGGGGCGACCGCCGCCAGCTGGCGCGGCTCATTACGGCGCTGGAGAACGGTGCCGTCGCGGATGGCGTGCGCAAGGACTTGATGCAACGCGCCGCGAAGGTCGTCGTGCCGACGCTGGGCATCACCGGCACCGGCGGTTCGGGCAAGAGCTCGCTCACCGACGAGCTGATCCGCCGCTTCCGCCTCGACCAGAGCGACGCCCTGAAGATCGCCGTCATTGCTGTCGACCCTTCGCGCAAGCGCACCGGCGGCGCCCTGCTCGGCGACCGCATCCGCATGAATGCGATCAGCCACACGAACATCTACATGCGTTCGCTGGCGACGCGCGACACGGGCAGCGAGATCTCCAGGGCGCTGCCGGAGGCGATCGCCGCCTGCAAGCTGGCCGGCTTCGACCTGATCATTGCCGAAACCTCGGGCATCGGCCAGGGCAATGCCGCCATCGTGCCGCACGTCGATTGCTCGCTCTACGTCATGACGCCGGAATTCGGTGCCGCCAGCCAGCTCGAGAAGATCGACATGCTCGACTTCGCCGATTTCGTGGCGATCAACAAGTTCGACCGCAAGGGGGCGGAGGACGCCTTCCGCGACGTGCGCAAGCAATACCAGCGCAACCGCGAGCTGTTCGCCACCCCGGTTGACGAGATGCCGGTGTTCGGCACCATGGCGGCGCGCTTCAACGACGACGGGGTGACCGCCCTCTATCAGGCCCTGCTGCCGAAGCTCGCCGAGCTTGGCCTGAAGGCCGCCTCAGGCAAGCTGCCGAAGGTGACGGTCAAGCAGTCCTCGCGCGGCCGCGCCATCGTGCCGGCGGAGCGCGTGCGCTATCTGGCAGACATCGCCGAGACTGTGCGCGGCTACCACAAGCATACCGCCGAGCAGGCGAAGATCGCCCGCGAGCGGCAGAGCCTGCGCACGGCCAGGGTGCTCTTCGACGACTGCGGCAAGTTGGGCGGGGACTTCGAAGTGCAGTTTTCCGAGCTCATCGCTCTCAAGGACGGCCAGCTGGACCCGAAGGCGAAGAAGCTGCTCGAGATGTGGCCCGACATGCAGCGTGCCTACGCCGGCGACGAGTACGTCGTGAGGATCCGCGATCGGGAGGTGCGTACCGGGCTCATCCACCAAAGCCTTTCGGGCACCAAGATCCGCAAGGTGGTGCTGCCGAAGTTCGAGGACGAGGGCGAGACGCTCAAGTTCCTCATGAAGGAGAACGTGCCCGGCTCCTTCCCGTTCACTGCCGGCGTCTTCGCCTTCAAGCGCGAGAACGAGGACCCGACGCGCATGTTCGCCGGCGAGGGCGACGCCTTCCGCACCAACCGCCGCTTCAAGAAGGTGTCGGAGGGCATGCCGGCGCACCGGCTATCCACCGCCTTCGATTCCGTGACGCTGTACGGCTGCGATCCGGATCTGCGGCCGGACATCTACGGCAAGGTCGGCAACTCGGGCGTGTCGATCGCCACGCTGGACGACATGAAGGTGCTGTATTCCGGCTTCGACCTGGTGTGCCCGACCACCTCTGTGTCGATGACCATCAACGGCCCGGCGCCGGTGATCCTCGCCATGTTCTTCAACACGGCGATCGACCAGCAACTCGACAAGTTCCGCGCCGACAACAGGCGCGAGCCGACCGAGGACGAAGCCGACAAGATCCGCGAGTGGACGCTGTCCAACGTGCGCGGCACGGTGCAGGCCGACATCCTCAAGGAGGACCAGGGCCAGAACACCTGCATCTTCTCCACCGAGTTCGCCCTGAAGATGATGGGCGACATCCAGGAGTACTTCGTCCACCACGGCGTGAACAACTTCTACTCGGTGTCGATCTCGGGCTACCACATCGCGGAAGCCGGCGCCAACCCGATCTCGCAGCTGGCCTTCACGCTGGCCAACGGCTTCACCTACGTAGAGTCGTATCTGGCGCGCGGCATGCATATCGACGACTTCGCGCCGAATCTCTCCTTCTTCTTCTCCAACGGCATGGATCCGGAATATTCGGTGATCGGACGCGTGGCGCGGCGCATCTGGGCGGTGGCGATGAAGAACAAGTACGGCGCCAACGAACGCAGCCAGAAGCTGAAATACCACGTGCAGACTTCGGGCCGCTCGCTGCATGCCCAGGAGATGGCTTTCAACGACATCCGCACGACCCTGCAGGCGCTGATTGCCATCTACGACAATTGCAATTCGCTGCACACCAATGCTTATGACGAGGCGATTACCACGCCTACGGAGGAGTCAGTGCGTCGCGCCATGGCCATCCAGCTCATCATCAACCGAGAATGGGGGCTGGCGAAGAACGAAAACCCGAACCAGGGTGCCTTCGTCATCGATGAACTGACAGATCTCGTCGAGGAGGCAGTGCTGAAGGAGTTCGAGGCGATTTCATCGCGCGGCGGTGTCCTTGGGGCCATGGAGACGGGCTACCAGCGCGGCAAGATCCAGGAGGAGTCCCTCTACTACGAGCACCGCAAGCATGACGGCTCCTATCCCATCATCGGGGTGAATGCCTTCCGCAACCCGAAAGGCGACGCGCAGATAGAGATCGAGCTGGCGCGCTCGACGGAGGAGGAGAAGCAGTCGCAGCTGAAGCGGCTGGCCGACTTCCAGCAGCGCCACGCTGCCGAGGCGGGGCCGATGCTGGCGCGTTTGCGGCAGACGGTCATCGAGAACGGAAATGTCTTTGCCGTGCTGGTGGATGCGGTGCGTTGCTGCTCGCTCGGCCAGATCACCGGCGCGCTGTACGAAGTGGGCGGGCAGTACCGTCGGAGCATGTGACGATCTTCCCCCCGGTCCCTTCCCGTGGAAGGGGTGACTGGGGTTCGCCCCAGTGCGGCTCCCAATCAAGGAAAAGTCAGCCTGCGCGGGACGGCGGCCGTGTGAAGCTAGGCGCCGAAGTTGCGCAAGCCGTCGAGGTCGAGCACGGTGATGCCGCCGTACTCGATGCGCAGCAGGCCGGCCTTCTCCAGGGTCTTCAGGGCCTGATTGGCGCGCTGCCGTGACAGACCCGCCAGGTAGCCGATTTCCTCCTGCGAGATTTGCAGCTGCGGGCCGATCCCGGGGTAGAGATAGGGATTGAACATCGCGGCGAGGCTGCGCGCCACTCGGGCGTCGGGTTCGAGCAGCCGGTCGTGCTCGACCATGGCGATGAACTGGCCGAGACGCTCGTTCAGCTGTATCAGGAGGAAGCGGTTGAATTCGATGCTGGTATCCAGCAGCCGGACGAAAGTGGCTTTGGGCATGTAGGCCACACAGCTATTGCGCAGTGCAACAACATCGTACCTGCGCGGCTCTTCCTTGAAGAGCGACCCCTCGCCGAACCAGCCGCCGGCCGGAAGGCCGGTGAAGGTGGTGGGTTTGCCATCGGCAGAGAGGTTGGTCATCTTGACCAGGCCGTCGATGACGCCGACCCAGTGCTCGACCGGCTCGCCCTTTCTGCACACGAACCCTCCCGCAGGAATCTGTCGGGTCATGATCTCGCTTTCCACCCGACGCAACTGTTCGGTGGTGAGGGAGCGCGACCAGAGGCTCGCGCGCAGCATGTCGCCCAGTTTGAGCATGCGGCGCAGTTTACCGGATTGTCTGTCGGATGACAGCGTGTACCTGGAGCGTCCATTAAGCTCGGTTGTTTACCGGGCAGGTTGACCTGTGTTTCTGTCCGGTTTGACTCGGTGGATCGATCCGATGGAGAATCATCAGCCGCAGCAGTGAATATGCAGCGCCGGACAGTCGATCGTCAAGGCGCCAAGGCTGGCGAATGCCGGCGAGCAAGGAACAGGAGGAGTCAATGTCGGACACCGTTCGACTGCCGTCGCTCAGCACGTTTCCTCGACTATTGATGCACCATGCCCGGACGCGGCCGAATCACCCTGCGACGCGTGAAAAGTACATGGGCATCTGGCAGACATGGACCTGGTCCGAGGTGTCCGACGAGGTGCGTGCCATGGCCAGCGGACTGGCCGAGTTGGGTTTCAAGCGCGGCGACAATCTGGCCATCATCGGCGACAATCGCCCCCGTCTCTACTGGGCGATGTGCGCGGCGCAATGCCTGGGGGGCGTGCCGGTGCCGCTGTACCAGGACGCCGTGGCGGCGGAGATGGTGTTCGTGCTGCAGGATGCCGGCATCAAGTTTGCCATCGTCGAGGACCAGGAGCAGGTCGACAAGCTCATCGAGAACATGGCTCAGTGCCCCGGCCTGCAGCACATCCTCTACGACGATCCGCGCGGCATGCGCCACTACAACCAGACGTTCCTGCATGGTTTGGACGAAGTCCAGGAAATGGGGCGCATCCACAACCGCAACCACCCCGACTTTCTCGACGGCGAAATCGACCTGGGCAGTCCGGGGGACGTAGGCGTCATGCTGTACACCTCGGGCACCACCGGCAAGCCCAAGGGCGTGTGCCAGACCCATGCTTCCTTCATCGCCGCGGCGCAGAGCGGCTGCGAGTTCGACAAGCTTGGCCCGGAAGACAATATCCTGTCCTACCTGCCGATGGCCTGGGTCGGCGACCATCTGTTCTCCTTCGCGCAGGCGACTTACGCCGGATTCACCATCAATTGCCCCGAATCCGGCGATACGGTGATGACGGACATGCGCGAGATCGGCCCAAGCTATTATTTCGCTCCCCCGCGCGTCTTCGAAAACCTGCTCACGCAGGTCATGATCCGCATGGAAGACGCCAGCGCCATCAAACGCAACCTGTTCCATTTCTTCATGGACGTGGCGCGCCGTTGCGGCGCGGAAATACTCGACGGCAAGCCGGTGGGCGGGGCCGACAAGCTCCTCTATGCCCTGGGCGACGTCCTCATGTACGGACCGCTGCGCAATGTGCTCGGCATGAGCCGCATCCGCGTCGCGTACACGGCCGGCGCCGCCATCGGGCCCGACCTGTTCCGCTTCTATCGCTCGATCGGCGTGAACCTCAAGCAGCTCTACGGCTCGACTGAAACCTGCGCCGCCGTCTGCCTTCAGCCGGACGGCCAAATCAAGTTCGACACGGTGGGCCCTCCTGCGCCGGGCGTCGAGGTCAAGATCGCCGACAACGGCGAAGTGCTGGTGCGCGGCGAGGTGATGCTCAAGGAGTATTACAAGCGTCCGGAAGATACCGCCGAAGTGATCGACGAGCAGGGCTACTTCCATACGGGCGACGCCGGCTTCTTCGACGAGGACGGCCACCTCAAGATCATCGATCGCGCCAAGGATGTCGGCAAGCTGGCCAACGGCGCCATGTTCGCGCCCAACTACATCGAGAACAAGCTCAAGTTTTTCTCGCACGTCAAGGAAGCGGTGGTTTTCGGCAACGGCAAGGACGAAGTCTGCGCCTTCATCAACATCGACATGGGGGCGGTCGGCAACTGGGCCGAGAGGCGCAACATTGCCTACTCGGGCTACACGGACCTGGCGCAAAAGGACGAAGTCTACGGCCTCATTCGCGATTGCGTGGAACAGGCCAACGCCGAACTGGCGCACGATGCCATGCTCAGCGCCTCCCAGGTGCACCGTTTCCTCATCCTGCACAAGGAACTCGATCCGGACGACGATGAACTGACGCGCACGCGCAAGGTGCGCCGCGGCTTCATCGCGCAAAAGTACGGCGTGCTGATCGAAGCACTCTATTCGGACAAGGCCTCGCAGTTCATCGAGACCGAGGTCAAGTTCGAGGATGGCCGCAAGGGCATGGTCAGCGCCGACCTGCGCATCCAGAAAACCAAGACCTTTCCGTCGCAGGCTGCGCAGAAAGCCGCGTGAGGTAACGCATGAGCAACGGCAGACATATCGGCGACGTCATCCTCGACCTGCAGAACATTTCCCTGCGATTCGGCGGGGTGAAGGCGCTGACCGATATTTCGTTCAATGTGCGCGAGCACGAAGTGCGCGCCATCATCGGGCCGAACGGCGCAGGCAAGAGCTCGATGCTCAACGTCATCAATGGCGTCTATCATCCGCAGGAGGGCACCATCGTCTTCCACGGCCAGAAGCGCCACGACATGAATACCCATGAAGCGGCATTGCAGGGCATCGGACGCACCTTCCAGAACATTGCCCTGTTCAAGGGCATGAGCGTGCTCGACAACCTGATGACCGGGCGCAACCTCAAGATCAAGAGCAACTTCCTCCAGCAGGCCTTTTTTTGGGGGCCGGCGCGACGCGAGGAATTGGAGCAACGCAGCAAAGTCGAGGGGATCATCGACTTCCTCGAGATCGAGCATATCCGCAAGACACCGGTGGGGCGGCTGCCCTACGGTCTGCAGAAGCGGGTCGAACTCGGGCGCGCCCTGGCCATGGAACCGACGTTGTTGCTGCTCGACGAACCGATGGCCGGCATGAACGTCGAGGAGAAGCAGGACATGTGCCGCTTCATCCTCGACGTCAATGACCAGTTCGGCACCACCATCGTGCTGATCGAACACGACATGGGCGTGGTGATGGATATATCCGATCGCGTGGTGGTTCTCGACTACGGCAGGAAAATAGCGGACGGGACGCCCGACGAGGTGCGTAGCAATCAGGAAGTGATCGACGCCTATCTCGGCGTTGCGCACTGAGAGGGGGTGGGCATGCAGTTCTTTTTCGAGGTGTTGATCGGCGGGCTCCTCAGCGGGGTGATGTACTCGCTGGTGGCGCTGGGGTTCGTGCTGATCTACAAGGCTTCCGGGGTATTCAATTTCGCCCAGGGCGCCATGGTCTTTTTTGCGGCGCTGACATTCGTCGGCCTCATGCAGGACTACAACCTGCCGTTCTGGCTGGCGATGCTGGTCGCACTGGGCGCCATGGTTGTGCTGGGCATTCTCACTGAGCGGGTCGTATTGCGCCCACTGGTCAACCAGCCGCCGATCACCTTGTTCATGGCGACCATCGGCCTGACCTTTTTCATCGAGGGCCTGGCCCAGGGTTTCTGGGGGGCGAACGTGCGCGGCCTGGAACTCGGCATCGAGGATGTGCCGATCGAGTGGCTTGCCGAAGGTTTCGGCATCTTCACCAGCAAGTTCGACATTTTCTCCGCGCTGGTTGCCGGCATCCTGGTCGCCGTCCTAGCCGTGTTCTTCCAGCGCACCAAAGTGGGCCGGGCCTTGCGCGCCGTTGCCGACGATCACCAGGCGGCGCTTGCGGTCGGCATTCCGCTGCAGCAGATCTGGCGCATTGTCTGGGGGGTGGCCGGCTTCGTTGCCCTGGTGGCGGGCATGCTGTGGGGTGCGCGCAACGGCGTCCAGTTCGCGCTGACTTTCGTCGCGCTGAAGGCCCTGCCGGTGCTGATTCTGGGCGGCTTCGAGTCGATTCCCGGCGCGATCGTCGGAGGACTGATCATCGGCGCCTCGGAGAAACTGGCCGAGGTCTATATCGGGCCTTTCGTCGGCGGCGGCATCGAGTCGTGGTTTCCCTACGTGCTTGCCCTGCTGTTCCTGCTGGTCAGGCCGGAAGGCCTGTTCGGCGAGAAACATATCGACCGGGTGTAATCGACCATGCTTTACCGTGAAGCAGGACAATTCAAGGCGAGCTACCGGGAAGACCAGCAGATCTTTCCGATCCGCCAGGACAAGATCGCCATGGCGCTCATCCTGGCCTTCTTCTTCCTGGTGGTGCCGGTCATCGGCGACCAGTACTGGCTGAAGGCGATCCTGGTGCCTGTGCTGATATTCTCGCTGGCTGCCCTGGGGTTGAACATCCTGACGGGCTATGCCGGTCAGCTCTCTTTGGGCACGGCGGCCTTCATGGCAGTCGGCGCCTTCGGTGCCTTCAATTTCATGCTGCGTGTCCCGGATTTTCCGGTGTTCTCCGAAGTCAAGGTTATCTTTGCTTTCATCTTTGGCGGATTGATGGCTGCGCTGGTCGGCATCGTTTTCGGCCTGCCCAGCCTGCGCATCAAGGGCTTTTATCTCGCCGTGGCGACCCTGGCTGCACAGTTTTTCGTGGTCTGGGCGCTGACCAAGTTTTCATGGTTTTCCAACGACAGCTCGTCGGGCGTGATCACCGCGCAGGATGTGGTGCTTTTCGGCATCGCCATCGACACGCCTGAATCCCGCTACCTGTTCGTGCTGACCATCGTCGCGGTTCTCGCCCTGCTGGCGAAGAACATGGTGCGCAGCGCGACCGGGCGCGCCTGGATGGCCGTCCGCGACATGGACGTCGCCGCCGAGGTGATCGGCATCAGGCTCCTGCATACCAAGCTGCTCGCCTTCGCTGTCAGTTCTTTCTACTGCGGTGTTGCCGGGGCGCTCTACGCTTTCTGTTACCTCGGCACTGTCGAGCCGGAGGGGTTCAACCTCGACATGTCGTTCCGGATCCTGTTCATGATCATCATCGGCGGCGTGGGCAGCGTTTTGGGCTCGTTCCTGGGCGCGGCGTTCATCGTGTTGCTGCCCATTTTCCTGAACGTGTTCTTCCATGCCGTCTTTGCTGGTTCCGTTCCTGCCGGCCTGGGGTCGAATCTGGAGCTGATGATATTCGGCGGCCTGATCATTTTCTTCCTGATCGTCGAACCGCACGGCCTGGCCCGCCTATGGCAGATCGGTAAAGAAAAACTGCGCCTGTGGCCGTTCCCGCACTAGAATGGAATGGTTGCATTTCAAGTATTGACTGTTGCAACGCGTACCTATGGAGGGTTAACCATGAGGAGACAAACCATGAAACTGAAAAAAATAGTCATGACCGGCCTGGCCGCCGCCGCAACGCTTGGCGCAGCGTCGGCTTATTCGGCCGGCGAGCAGTTCATCGGCCTGACCAGCTATCGTGTTGGCCCCTATGCTTCTGGCGGTTCGGGCATATTCGGGGGCATGATCGACTACATGAGCCTGATCAATGCCCGCGACGGCGGCATTAATGGCGTCAAACTTGTGTGGGAAGAGTGCGAAACCGAGTACAACAATGCCCGCGGCGTCGAATGCTATGAACGCCTCAAGACCAAGGGCCCAACGGGCAACACGGTGGTGCACCCGCTGTCAACCGGCATCACCTATTCACTGATCGACAAGGCGACTGCCGACAAAATTCCGATCATATCCCTGGGCTATGGCCGCACCGACGCCACCGACGGCCGCGTATTCCCGTACGTTTTCCCGTTGCTGACCAACTACTGGTCCCAGAACACCGCCAAGATCAAGTTCATCGGCATGAAGGAAGGCGGCATGGACAAGCTCAAGGGCAAGAAGATCGTGAACATCTATCACGACTCGGCCTATGGCAAGGAAACCATTCCGGTGCTGGATGTCCAGGCCAAGAAGTACGGTTTCACCGTGACGCACGTTCCGGTCGCCCATCCGGGCAACGAGCAGCAGTCGCAATGGCTGCAGGTGCGGCAGATCAAGCCGGACTGGGTCATCCTGCGCGGCTGGGGCGTCATGAATCCGACGGCGCTGAAAGCGGCGGCCAAGATCGGCTTTCCGCGCGAGAAGATCGTCGGCGTCTGGTGGTCTGGCGCCGAGGAGGACACCATTCCGGCCGGATCGGCCGCCAAGGGCTTTATTGCCGCAGGCTTCAACGTGGCAGGCACCAATTATCCCGTGATCAAGGATATCCAGAAGTTCGTCTACGCCAAGGGCCAGGGGAACATGGAGGACAAGTCCCGCGTCGGCTCGATCTATTACAACCGCGGCGTGGTGCATGGCATCCTGACCGTCGAGGCCATCCGCACGGCCCAGGAGAAGTTCGGCAAGGGCAAGCCGATCACCGGCGAGCAGATGCGCTGGGGCATCGAGCACCTGAACGTCGATGCGAAGAAACTAAAGGCGCTCGGCGCAGAGGGCTTCATGCCCGACCTGAAGGTGACGTGCGACAACCACGAGGGTTCCGGCAAGGTGAAGTTCCAGCAGTGGGACGGCAAGCAGTGGAAGGTCATCACCGACTGGATCGACTCTGACCAGAGCATCGTCCGGCCGATGATCGAGGAATCCGCCGCGAAGTACGCCAAGGAAAAGGGCATAACGCCGCGAGACTGCAGCAAGGAAAGCTGAGCCATCCACAGCCCTCTCCCGCATGCGGGAGAGGGCTGGGTTGAGGGCGACAGGTGTATCAGCCGGCGTCTTCAACCCAGCCCATCGCGCGCTTAACAACTTCAGGCACCCGAACGGATTCGCCATGCAACAGGTACAGACCGCCCCCGCCGCCGGCATCCCCTACCTCAACATCAACAACATCGAGGTGATCTACGATCATGTCATCCTCGTCCTCAAGGGCGTGTCGCTGCAGGTCGAGCAGGGCAAGATCGTCGCGCTGCTTGGCGCCAACGGCGCCGGCAAGACGACGACGCTGAAGGCGATTTCCAACCTCTTGCGCGCCGAGCGCGGCGACGTCACGAAGGGGAGCATCGAATTCCAGGGCGATCGCATCGACCAACTGACGCCGTCGGCGCTGGTCAAGCGGGGCGTCATCCAGGTCATGGAAGGTCGGCACTGTTTTCAGCACCTGACGGTCGAGGAGAACCTGCTTACGGGCGCCTATACGCGAAGCGTTTCGCGGGCGGAGGTCAGGCGGAGCCTGGAACTGGTTTATTCCTATTTCCCGCGCCTCAAGGAACGCAGGACCTCGCAGTCCGGCTACACCTCGGGCGGCGAGCAGCAGATGACGGCGATCGGCCGGGCCCTCATGGCTCATCCGACGATGATTCTGCTCGATGAGCCTTCCATGGGGCTGGCGCCGCAACTGGTGGAGGAAATCTTCGAGATCGTGCGCAATCTCAACCAGAAGGAAAAGGTCAGCTTCCTGCTTGCCGAACAGAACACCATGGTGGCGCTGCGCTACGCCGATTTCGGCTACATACTGGAAAACGGCCGTGTCGTGATGGAAGGCGATGCCAAGGAGTTGGGCGCCAACGAGGACGTCAAGGAGTTTTACCTCGGCTTGTCGTCAAGCGGACGCAAGAGCTTCCGCGACGTCAAGCATTACCGCCGCCGCAAGCGCTGGCTCGCCTGAACGTCCGACGCGCTTTTCGCTTGGATTGACGCGGATTTGTACCTGCCTGCCGCGCACATCAGCACCCATCCTCGTCTGGAATTCCGCACCTCATGAACTACCTCGATGCACTTGAAACCCGCGATCCTGAATTGCGCGAGCGGGATCTACTCACCGCCCTGCCCGGGCAGATTGCCCACGCCAAGCGGAACGCACCGGCATTTGCCGAACTGTTCAAGGAGATCGATCCCGCGGCGGTGACCAATCGCGCGGCCCTCGCATGCTTGCCGGTCATCCGCAAGCACGAGTTGATCGAGCGGCAGAAGACCCTGCCGCCTTTCGGCGGCCTGAACGCCACACCGGTGGGCAAGCTTGGGCGGATCTACAGCTCGCCCGGACCGATCTACGATCCGGAAGGCGTTGGCGAGGATTGGTGGCGCTTCGCCCGATCGCTGTATGCCGCGGGTTTCCGTGCCGGCGAACTCGTGCACAACACTTTCTCCTATCACTTCACCCCGGCCGGTTTCATGGTGGAAGGCGCGGCGCGAAGGCTCGGTTGCGCGGTGTTTCCCGCCGGCGTCGGACAGACGGAAATGCAGGTGCAGGCCATCGCCGATTTGAAGCCTACCGGTTATATCGGCACGCCCTCCTTTCTCAAGATCATCCTCGAGAAAGCGGACGAAATGAAAATGGATGTCTCCAGCCTGAACAAGGCGGTTGTCTCCGGCGAGGCCTTCTTCCCGAACCAGAAGGCACTCTGCGCAGAACGCGGCATTCAGGCGTTGCAGGCCTATGGCACGGCCGACCTCGGCCTGGTTGCCTACGAGACGGAGGCGCGGGAAGGCCTGGTGCTGGAAGAGTCGCTCATCCTGGAGATCGTGCGCCCCGGCACCGGCGATCCGGTGGCACAGGGAGAGGTGGGCGAAGTCGTCATCACCAGCTTCAATCCCGACTATCCGCTCATCCGCTTCGGCACCGGAGACCTGTCTGCCGTGCTCCCGGGGATTTCTCCCTGCGGCCGCACCAATGCGCGCATCAGGGGATGGATGGGTCGCGCCGATCAGACCGCCAAGGTGAAGGGCATGTTCGTGCATCCGAGCCAAGTGGCCGAAGTGCTCCGCCGGCATCCCGAGATCGGTCGGGCGCGCCTGGTGGTTGACAACGAAACCGGCCAGGACCGCATGACCCTGCGCTGCGAAGCCGCGGCTTCGGATGCGCTGGCGAAGGCGCTGGCAGACAGCATCCGCGAGGTCACCAAGCTGCGCGGAGAAGTCGCCTTCACCGGACCGGGCGAACTGCCCAACGACGGCAAGGTCATCGACGACGCGCGCAAGTATGACTGAGACCCGCAGCAAGCCGCTCGCCGGCCTGCGCGTGCTCGATCTCACCCGGCTCCTGCCGGGACCGATGGCGACCCTGCATCTGGCCGACCTCGGTGCGGATGTCATCAAGATCGAGGATACCGGCGCGGGCGACTACGCCCGCAGCATGGGAGTCGGGCCTGGAGAGACCAGCGCGATTTTCAAGCTCCTCAATCGCAACAAGCGCGCACTGCGGCTTGACCTGAAAAAGCCCGAGGGGGTCGCCGTGTTCCAGCGGCTGACTTTGTCGGCGGATGTCGTTATCGAGGGCTTTCGTCCCGGCGTGATGGACAAGCTGGGCATCGGCTACACGGCGCTCTCCGCCCTCAATCCGCGCCTCGTCTTTTGCTCCATCAGCGGCTACGGGCAGACAGGGCCCTACGCGCAGCGCGCCGGCCACGACATCAATTACATCGGTTACGCCGGCGTGCTCGACCAGATCGGCGAGGCGGGACGGGCGCCGGCGGTGCCCAACTTCCAGATCGGCGATCTCCTCGGCGGCGCGCTGACGCCGCTGGTCGGACTGCTCGCCGCCGTGATCGATGCGCGCGCAACAGGCTGCGGCCGCCAGGTCGACGTCGCCATGACCGACGCCGTGCTGGCGCATGCCGTGTTCCCGCTGACCGGCATGTTGGCGCGCCGCGCGCCGCCGCCGCGCGGCGCCGATCTGCTCTCGGGCGGCGTGCCCTGCTACGGCGTCTATCCGACGGCCGACGGGCGCTACATGGCGGTTGGGGCGCTCGAATGGAAATTCTGGGAGCTGCTCTGCGATACGCTCGACCGGCCCGACCTCAAGCCCTTCCACCTGGCCTTCGGGGAGAAGGGGGAGAAGGCCAGGGCGGAACTGGCCGCCGTCTTCGCCAGCCAGCCGCAACGCCATTGGATCGCGAAGTTCGACGACGTCGACTGCTGCGTGACGCCGGTGCTCACCATCAACGAGGCCCTTGACAACGAACAGCTGCAGGCGCGCGGCATGATCGTCGAGGCCGACGGCCTGCCCCAGTTCGCGCCGCCCTACAAGCTTTCGGACTATGCATTTTCCGTCGATCGCAGCGCCCCCGTGGCGGGACAGGATGGCGAGGACATCCTGCGCGAGGCCGGCTATGACAGTGCGGCCGTCGCGGCGCTGAGGGCGCAAGGTATCATCTGACCTTTCCCTCTCGGAGCGCCGCCCGCGCTTGTCCATGTCGTCGGTTCTCCTGCTGCTTCCCGATTTCGCCCTCATCCTGCTCGGTTTCGGCCTGCGGCGGCAGATGCACCTGGGCGACCATTTCTGGAGCGGTCTGGAGAAGCTGATCTACTTCGTGCTTTTTCCCGCCCTGCTCTTCAATGCCATTGCCCGCACCCGCATCGACTTTGGCGCAGCCGCACCGTTCATCGCCAGCGGGATGGCTGCGATGCTGGGCGGCATCCTGCTGGGCATGCTGGCGCGGCCCATGTTCGCAGCGCACTTTGCAGGCGAGGGCAACTCCCGCGGGATGGTCTTTGCCTCCCGCTTCCAGTGCGCCTTCCGCTTCAACTCCTATATCGGACTGGCCGTGGCCGGCAACCTGCACGGCGAGGCCGGCATCGCGGCAATGGGGATCCTCATCGGGGCCATGGTGCCAATGGCCAATCTCGCGTCGGTATGGATGCTGGCCCGCCACGGCCAGCTTGGCGTGCTGCGCGAACTCGCCCGGAACCCGCTGATCCTCGGTACGCTGACCGGCTTGTTGTTCAACCTGAGTGGCGCCCAGCTGCCGCACGTGGCAGGCCAGTTCTTGGCGCGCCTGTCCGAAGCGTCTATTGCCCTCGGTCTGCTGACAGTGGGGGCGGCGCTGCAGTTGCGTGTCGCATCGGGGGCGCATGTCCCCTCGGCCTTCCTGTTGGTCGTGAAGCTGCTCGCGGTGCCGGCAATCGCCTGGGGAGCGGCGCTTGCCCTCGGCCTGAAAGGGATTTACTTCGATGTGGTGGTCATGTTCGGCGCGCTGCCCACCGCCAGTTCGGCCTATATCCTGGCCATGAGAATGGGCGGGGACGGGCCGGGTGTCGCCTGGCTGATATCGGCCTCGACGCTGGGCGCCATGCTGACGATGCCGTTCTGGCTCGTCGCACTGGGCGCTGCCTGACCTATTTCTTCTTCTTGGCCGGCTTGTCGTCCGGCGCACTTTCGGCAGGAGCGGCAGCCCCCGGCTGCATCATGTTCCAGGGCCACAATGCCGGATTCGCGAAGGGGTTGGCGTTGGCCTCAGGCGAACTGGTGGACTGGCTGATGGCCTGCATGGCGGCGAGCGTGGCGCGCTGCATCTCCAGGCCCTGAATGCTCATCTGCAGCATGTTGAGGTTCATGCGCAGCCAGCCCTCGACCGTCTTCAAATCGGTGATCCGCTTGTCGATTTCGTTCACATCCAGTGTCGGGGTCACCATGCCGGGCACGGCGAACCCCATGCTGCCCCACATGCCCTTGAGGAATTCGAGCGGATCGGCGTTCTGGTTCTCTGTGGACATGGCGTCCTCCGGTTGTGCGATAACGCATGTTACGCCTGTAGCCTGGCATTGAGCAGGCTGCGGTACTATCGCAAGTCGGCCAATGGTAGGCGCGACGTCGTCAGCGTGGACCCGACACCCTCATGCGTTGCATCAGTGTCTCCTCGCTCTCGATGAGGATGCCAAGAGAGCGCGCAACGTGAGGGTTGGTCGCAACGATATAGTGTCGCGGGTACTGGGGCGGAGGCAAGCCACTTCCTCCCGGCGCGGCGGCCAGCATATCCGCGGCCTGCTCGCCGATATGTACCGGCGTCGAATGAAGCGATGCGATCGCGCCGGCGCGGACGTAGCTTGCGGAGAAACCGATGAGCGGCAGGCGCTGCCGGTAAGAGGCCAGCAGGATGAACTGGATGGTGCCGGCATTGAATACGGCAGGATCCGGCAGGGCCAGCAGGACGTCGATGTCCGGCAGGAGCTTCAGCAGCGTCGGTGCGAGTTCAGCCTCGTGCTCCACTTTCTGGGCCACAAGGCGCAACCGTTTATCAAGGGCGGCGGCCTGCAGAGCGGCATACTGCTTGCCGGTCTCCGATCCAAGCAGAACGCCGATGCGGGTGGCCTCGGGCAAAATGAGGCGGATGAAGTCGAGCTGACGCCCGATGGGCTGATCCAGATAGACGGCGGATAGGGCACGTGGATTAGCGCCTCTCCGGTTCTCGGCGATCAGTCGATCAACGGCAGATTTAGGCAGCAGCGTGACGAGAAGCGGTGTTTCGAGATCGCTCGCCACGAGTGTCTGGGCCGCCTGGCTGCCGACGGCTACCAGGTAGTTCGGCGGCTTCAGTTTCAATCCGCCGAGCGCCGAGGCCTTGACGATGCTGACGCTCATCGAGGGCGCCAGCCGACTACGGATCGTGTCCGCCACCTCGCGGTACGTGGGTGTGTCTTCGCTGATGACGACGGCGACCTCGCTTGCCCCGGCCAGCGCCGACCATGCCAAAGCCATTATGGCCAAGGCATATGCCAGCGGCGAACGGCTAGGCGAGGTTCGTGGCATGCGAGAAGGCCTAAAATTCCAGGCTGAGCGTGGCGAAGTTGCGCCGCTCGAAGATGTAGTCCGTACGGAATTCGCTGTAGGGCGCGGTGAGATTCTGCGTGACGATGGCAGCCTCGCCCTTGAACGGCCCGCTCCTGAACGGGTAGGCCAGGCGAAGGTCGAGTCGACGATGCAGGGGCAGTGGATTGCTCCAGCCCAGCCAGCGCATCTGGCCGATCCAGTGATGCGCCATGCTTAACTGCCAGCCGCCGGGGAGTGTCTGGGAAAGAAACAGCGTGGTCGCGCGCTGCGGCGAGGACTCGGCAATCCGATCGTCGTCGGAAGCGATGCGCGTGCGGGTATGGTTGAGCAGCATCAAGGTGTCGCGGGTCGGCGTCCAGCGCAACTGGTATTCCAGGCCGCGCACGATGGCGCCCCAGCGGTTGAGGAAATCGGCGGGGCTGCCCTTCTTGTCAATGATGCGGCTGACGTTTTCGTGGAAGGCGCGGGCATCCAGTGTCAGCCCGATTCGACGGAAATCCCCCAGATAACTAATCTCCCCTGTACGGATTCTTTCCGGCTGCAGGCCGCCCGAGGCGCTATAGGTGGTCTGTACAACCTGGAAGGGCGGGAAGGGCGCGGGCGGAACGGCCTTTATGTAGTACCTGACCTTGCCGCGCTCCTCCGCCAGCGAAGGGTTTCGGTAGGCAGTCGTCATGCCGGCACGGATGGTGTGTTCCGGGCTGGGCTGGAAATTGAGCATGAGGCGGGGGGCCAGATCGGTGCCCGCGAAGCTGTGCTTTTCCAGCATGGCACCGGCATTGAGCAGCCACTGCGGCGCAAGCCGCCATTCCAGATTGCCGAACAGGCGGCTCAGGTTCGTCGTCTGCGTCTCGGAAGTGTCGAACATAAATCGTGAGGCGACCGATTCGTGCCGCTGCTCCAGACCCCAGACGACGCGCGTTGCAGGATTCACGCGGAAGATGTGCTGGAGTTCCAGATGTGTGCGACGGGTGCGGCGGTCGGCGTCGACAAAGGAGGATAAGCGTGTCGGGGGAAACGGGAAGGGATTGCTAATGGAGCCCTGTAACGTGTAGTTCTCAGCCCCTTCATCCTGCATGTGATAGGCGTTCAGCATGAGTTCTTCATCCGGCCCCAAGCTGCGGCGCCAGACAGCCTGGGCGAAATATCCCTTCTCATGCAGCGTACGCTCGGGGTCGCCACTGATGTTGTTTGCAAAGCCTACACCAGTGCTGTTTCGGCTGGCGCCGAACTGCAATTGCAACTCGTCGCGCGGGGACAGTCGCATGTCGCCGCGGAAGGCGACATAGCCGGTCTGCCGGCTGTCGTGGAAATTGGCGAACCCACTGTCGCTGCGTCGCCCCGCCGTGATGCGGTAATGCAGGTCGCCCTGGCTGCCGCCGTAGCGCCACACCTGATCGCTGATGCCCTGGTTTCCCTGCGTGGCCGACAGGTAGGTGCCCTGGCTTTGGCTCGGGTGCCGGGTGATGATGTTGATCACGCCGAGGAAAGCATTGGCGCCGTAGGCGGCCGAATTGGAGCCGCGCAGCACCTCGATGCGCTCGATGTCATCGAGCGAGAGGCGCAGCGAATTCCAGGTGATGCTGCCGAGGAAATAGGGCGAATAGACGGAGCGGCCATCGACCAGAACCTGCATGTGGCGCGAGTACTCGTCGGCGAGGCCGTGATAGGCGACGACCGGGGTGGAGAAATAGGCCATGCCTACCTGGAAACCCGGCACGAGGCGGAACACATCGACGATTTCCCGCGCACCCGAAGCCTTGATCATGGCGCGATCGATGATGGTCACGGCCCCCGGCGCATCGGCGAGCGGTTGCGCCAGCCGCGAGGCCGACAGCACGACGGGCAACTCGTCGAGGAAGTCGCGCTCGCTGGCTTCGCCTGGTGTCTGGGCGAACGAAGCATTCGATATGAAGAGTGCGAGCAGCGCAGTGCGTAGCCCCGCAGATCTATGCTGGTGAGTTTTCATGGGAACAAGTGGGCGATGGGCGATAGGTTGCGACGCATGTCTGCATGCTTCATGCGGCCGAAGGGATCTCCTCTGAGCGTGGCGCATCTTCGCTCAACAGGTGGTGCATCAGGGCGCGCAACTTGGCGGGCCGGATGGGCTTGGACAGGCATGCCACCCGGCTGCCGTATGGCCATGCCTTGCCATCCACGCCGGGTTGACCCAGCAGGATGAGAGGAGGGGGCGGGCCGGAACCCGCCATGGCCTTGAGGAGGCCGAGCGCTTCGTCGCACCCCTGCCCTTCGCAAAGGATCAAATCAGGCCGGCCATCCGCCAGACCAATCGCCTCGATGGTCGATCGGGTGCACGTGAGTCGGCAACCCCAGGCCGCTAGTTGCTTGCAAAGTGCGGCGCACATGCCTTCATGCAATCCGACGATCAACAGGGATGCGTCGAAGTCGCCAACCGCCTGGGTTGAGTCGCTCGGGGTGTTTTCGGAATTCGTTTTCGCGGCTGCGCAACGGGGCAGCGAGATGCCGAATACCGATCCGCTGCCGGGCACGGAGCGCAGACTGAGGGGGTGATCCATCAGGCGTGCCAGACGCTCGACCAGGGAAAGGCCTAGTCCCAGGCCCTTGCCCGGATTGCGTTCCGGATTGCCTGCCTGAAAGAACTCCTGAAAGATGAGCGAACGGTGGGCATCGGTGATGCCGATGCCGCTGTCCCAAACTTCGATACGCACCCTGTCGGCAGACCGGCGCACGCCAATCAGAATGCCCCCCCGTTCGGTATAGCGTACGGCATTCGCGACCAGATTGCTGACCATGCGGTAGAGCAGCAGCGGATCGCTCAGGGCATGAAAGCGCGTTGCATGACGGCGCAACTGAAGCCCCTTGGCCTGGGCGCTGTTTCGATGCGCGGCAACCACGCGACCCAGCAGCTCGTCCAGATTCACGGCCTGCAATTCCGGTCGGGCAGCGCCCAGATCGACACGCGAGAAATCCAGAAGGCCGTCGAGCAATTCCCCCAGCGAGGCAATGGCGGCGTTGATCTGGCCGGCCAGTCGACGCATGGAAGTGCTGCCGGCCTTGGACATCAGGTCGGCGGAAAACAGGACGAGGGCATGAAGGGGCTGGCGAAGATCGTGGCTGGCCGCAGCCAGGAATCTAGACTTGGCGATGCTGGCCTGCTCCGCCTCCTCTTTCTTTTGCTGCAATTCCGCCGTCGCCCTGGCGATGCGGTTTTCCAGGTGGTCCCGTCCCGCCTGCATGGCTGCCGCCATGTCATTGATGCCATCTTCCAGGGCACGCAAGGTCTGGGCCGGATGGTGCGCCGCACGGGCTTCCAGATGTCCTCCCCGGATGCGTTCCACCACCCGCTGCAGGGCGAGGATCGGCGCCGACACATCACTGGAAAGACGCAATGCCAGCAAAGCCGCCAGGCCTAATGCGACGAGTGTGGCAATCAATGTGACCGCCATCATTTCCTGCTTGCGCGCCAGCACGTCGGCGCGTGACATGGCTACGAAGATGCTGCCGATGGGCTCTATTCCACGACGGGCTTCTCCCGCCCACGCCAGCGGATCATCGATCTGGAGAGCGGACTGCCGGATCTTGGCATGAAAGTATTGCGTCTCTCCGTTCTCGCTGCGATCCGACCAGCCGTCATCCAGTGCTTGCGGGTCCAGTGCCGGATTCGGTTGGCCGACCTGGGCCAGCGGGAAGCCATTGCGGTCATAGATGACCACGGATTGGATTTCAGGCGCCCGCGAAAGTGCCGTGGCCAGTTGCTGCAGTTCCTCCCGATTGCCGGAGAAGACGCCATACTCGGCGGCGGGCGTGAGCAAGCCGATCAGGGTGTGGCCCCGATCCAGCAGCTCCTTTTCCGCATCCGCATAGCGCAGCAGCAGGAAATAGGCAGCCAGCACGATGGCAATGAGCGTGGCTGGCATGGCGGCCACGAAAATCACGCGCTGTCGAATGCCCCAGGATTTCAAGCGGCCTGCCCATGTTAATTCTCGTGCTCCGATTTTCCGCTCACTTGGGGGAGGCATGCAAGCGGTATGACCGCCGTCCGGCTCTTAACGGGTTGGCGGCAGGGGGATACTCACGTATCATCCCGCGGGCTGAATGCTGCGCACCAACTGTTGGGGGAGGAAGCGTGCTGCTCAGGTTGCTGGTGATCGACGACCATGCGATGGTTCGCGAGGGTTTGCAGCAGTTGTTGCGCAAGCTCGGGCCGAACGTTGCCCAGTATGAAGCGCAGGACGCCGAGAGTGCCCTGCTGCTGATGGAGACGGAAAAGGAATTCGACCTGGTGCTGCTCGACATCATGCTGCCGGGCACCAACGGGCTCTCGTTGCTGGGCATTCTGCGCAAGCGCTTTCCCGCAGTTCCCGTGGTGGTGCTCTCCGCGCTGGACGATCTGGATACCGTCAATCGCGCCATGCGCCTGGGGGCCGCGGGCTATGTGGCCAAATCCGTGAGCGGGGACATCCTTCTGGATGCGCTCAGGCGGGTATTGGCCGGCGAGGTCTATCTCCCACCCCTTCTTCAAGACAAATTGTCGGTCACCCTGGGCAATGGCGTAGGCAAAGGACGCTCATTGACTGACCGCTACGGCCTGACGGAAGGCCAGAGACGCGTGACCGAACTCCTGCGGGAAGGCAAATCGAACCGGGAGATCGGGGATCTGCTGGGGCTGACCGAGGGCACGGTCAAGGTCCATGTCTCGAAGATTTTCCGCAAGCTGGGTGTCGTCAGCCGGGCGGAGGCAATTGCCCTGTTCCAGCGCCAGCGCGGCCGGCTATAGCGTATCTCAGTGCCGGATCGGACTGCGGGTGCCGATGCCGGTGACGGGATCGAAGGCCTCTGCGGACGACGCGGCAGCGCCTGTGTGCATGCCGGCCTCCGCGGCATCCTCCTCCGTATCCTCGAGCGGCGCCTCGCAGGAGATCTCCAGCATGTCCAGCACCTGATAGGCCAGGGCGCGGCAGGCATTGCCGAGCGGCGTGGGCAGCTTGCCAGGGATGTCTTTCTGCAGCAGCAGTTTGCTGGCCGACAAGGTGCTGACGGGCTGCAGGATGCGATCCGAATACCGCCCGAGCTGTTCGCGGAGCACCTTTTCGGCCGTTTCCTGCTGCCATGGATTGGTGGGCCATTGCGACGGGATCGCCCATGCGCGCGGAAAGGCCTCCAGATCCCGGATGACGGTGCGGATGTCCTCGTGCGAATCCCGGAAAGGCAGCAAAACAAGATTCGCCAGGCCATAGAGTTTGCGGTCCATTTCGCTGCGGTTGCCGCCGCCGTCGATGACGCCAAGCCAGCCCGGCAGCGTGCGAATCTTGTCCACCACTTTTCCCAGCGCCTCGCGCGTGCGCGCGTCGGCAATCAGATAGCGACGCCCGTCCGGATCGAGCGGCTCGCGGTGGGTGTCGGTGAGCACGCAGACGGATCGCTGGCCGAGCAGGCCCATGCCCTGGCAGAGCATGTGCGACAGCGTGGTTTTCCCCGTGCCGCCCTTGTTGCCGATGATGCAGATGATTTCAGCCATGACAGACCCTAGTGATGGACGAATTATTTCTTGGCCAAGGCCATTCCAATTTGGCGAATTGAAGCTGAATTCGCCAGCTTTTCCTCGGATGAAGACCTAAATGCGGTAACAGAACAGCCGTGTACCGCGCCGGTCGGGCACTTCGATGACCTGCTCGGGGGCGACATCGGGTACCGGAAAGCTGCTGCTGACCAGCAGTGTGTCCGGGCGCATTTCCGCAATTGCTTTTTGCCACAGGCGCGGCATCACCTTCGGCGAGAGAAAGGCATAGACGAGGTTCATCTCCGTCAAGGGACGCTGCCAGATATCCCTCCGCTCGACCGTGAAGTTGCCCAACCCGCGCGTATTCCAACGCGCCGCCAGATAGGGCAGCGGGGCGTGCTCGACGCCAATGAAGCGGGCTTCCGGGCGGGCCAGTGCCAGCCAGCGCAGAAGTTTGCCGGTGCCGGCCCCAAGATCGACCACGCAACAGCTGGATTGTTCCGGGATCAGGCTGAGCAGCGCATCAGCCGTGGCGCGGCTGGACAGGAACAGCGGCACTTCGCCGCGAAAGGTCGTCCAGAAAACCAAAGTCAGCCCCGCCAGCACGGCGAGATGGAAAACCGGCGGCAACTCCAGTTGCAAGGCGGCGACCAGCGCCGGCGAAAACGCAAGATGTATTGCGATCCACCAGCGCTCTGACTTCAGGAGTGCTCCGATCCCCGCCGCCAGGACGCCCTGCGCGACAGCCAGGGCCAGGGTGAGCGCGACGGGTTGGCCGAGGGCAGTGAAGAGTGCCCCGGCCAGTACCCAGGCCAGGAGTTGCGCGATGAGGGCCTTGAATGCCGGCAAATCAGTTCCTCAAGCCGCTTTGGCCGTCGGCGCGTCCGTCCTGCGCCAAGCCGCCAGCAATTCCTGCCGTTTGGTCTGTGCCGCCTCGGCTGCCCGCAGCTTGATGTGGCCGAAACCGCGGATGTGCTCCGGCAGGCTGGCGAGTTCGGTGGCGACGTCGTGATTCGATGCATCCAGGCGAGGGAGCAACTCGACCATGTCCCGTTCGTATTCCGCGATGAGGCGCTGCTCCAGTCGGCGTTCCTCCGTTTTGCCGAAAAGATCCAGCGTGCCGCCGCGGAGAAACTTGAGCTTGGCCAGCCAGCGGAAGGCTGTCAGCATCCATGGCCCATAGGCGCGCTTCTTCGGCTGGCCGGTGGCGGGATCGGTTTTCGCCAGCAGCGGTGGCGCCAGGTGGAAATTCAGCCGGTAGTCGCCCTCGAAGGCGGAAGCGATCCTGGCCAGGAAGGCAGGATCGGCATGCAGCCGCGCCACCTCGTACTCGTCTTTCACGGCGAGCAGTTTGAAGTAATTTCGCGCAACGGCCTCGGCCAGCCGTGTTGCGCCTAGCGGCGTTTCCGCGGCCCGTACCTTGTCCACCAGCGCCCGGTAGCGGTCGGCGTAATCGGCATCCTGGTAGGCGGTGAGGAATTCTGTGCGTCGCGCGATGACGTCTTCGAGGGTTTCAGCGCGAGGCCGGTCGGCGACGGCTGCCGGCGGCCGCGCAAAACGTTCCACGGCGGCGCGATCGTGCGCTGCGCGCCGGCCCCACAGGAACGCCTTGCGATTGGCCTCTACGGCGACACCATTGAGTTCGATGGCCTTCTGCAGTGCGGCCTGCGAAACCGGGATCAGCCCCTTCTGCCAGGCGAATCCGAGCAGGAATAGGTTGCCGAAAATGGCGTCGCCCATCAGCGTGGTGGCGAGCTTGCCGGCATCGATGAAATCGCTCCGGCCCTCGCCGGTGGCATCCAGAATGGTCTGCTGCATTTCCGCCAGGGGGAATTGCCAGTCCGGGTTGCGGATGAATTCCGCTGTCGGCGTTTCCGCGCAATTCACCACGGCACGCGTGATGCCGGCCCGCATCTTGGCCAAAGCCTCGGCGTTGGCGGAAACCACGATGTCGCCGCCGATGACGGCATCGGCCTCGCCGGCCGCCACACGCACGGCGTGGATGTCTTCCGGCCTGTCGGCGATCCGCACATGCGAGAAGACGGCGCCGAACTTCTGTGCCAGGCCGGTCATGTCCAGCGCAGTGACGCCCTTGCCGTCCAGGTGCGCCGCCATGCCGATCAGCGCACCGATGGTGATGACGCCCGTGCCGCCGACACCGGTAATGAGGATGCCCCAGGTTTCCTTGATGTCCGCCTGCGCTGGTTCTGGCAGGGTGGCGAAGCCGCTCTCGTCGGCCTGGAGGGACTTGCCTTTCCGCAACTGCCCGCCCTCGATGGTGACGAAGCTGGGGCAGAAGCCGTTGAGGCAGCTGTAATCCTTGTTGCAGGCCGACTGGTCGATGGTGCGCTTGCGGCCGAACTCGGTCTCGATCGGCGCAACGGCGAGACAGTTGGATTTTTCGGAGCAGTCGCCGCAACCTTCGCAGACGGCTTCGTTTATGAAGACGCGTCGCGCCGGGTCGGCAAGTTTGCCGCGCTTCCTGCGGCGGCGTTTTTCAGCCGCGCAGGTCTGGTCGTAGATCAGCGCCGAGACGCCAGGGTAGTCGCGCAATTCGCGCTGGATAAGGTCCATCTCGTCGCGATGGCGCATCGGCACGCCTTGCGGCAGGTCCGGTGGGCCATAGGCACGCTCCGTGCCATCCGTGACGACGAGGATTCTCTTCACGCCCTCGGCTTCCAACTGGCGTGCGATCTGCGGCACGCTGAGATTGCCATCCACCGGCTGGCCGCCGGTCATGGCGACGGCGTCGTTGTAGAGAATCTTGTAGGTGATCGGGTGCCCGGCGGCCACCGCTTGGCGTATTGCCAGCAGGCCCGAGTGGAAGTAGGTGCCGTCGCCGAGGTTGGCGAAGACGTGACGCGTTTCCGTGAACGGCGCCTGTCCGACCCAGGCCACGCCCTCGCCGCCCATGTGCGAGAACGTCTGGGTGCTGCGGTTCATCCAGGTCGCCATGAAATGGCAACCGATGCCGGCGAGCGCGCGGCTGCCTTCCGGCACGCGGGTGGAGGTGTTGTGCGGGCAGCCCGAGCAGAAGTGCGGGGTGCGCTGGATGGGAATGACGGACTTCTCCAGCGCCCGTTCCTTGGCCTCTAGAAAGGCGAGGCGCGCCTTGATGCGGTCGGAAGTGACGTATCGGCCGATGCGCGCGGCGATGACGCGGGCGATCATCGCCGGCGTCAACTCTCCGCATGCCGGCAGCAGCCAGTCGCCGTGGGGCTGGCCCCATTCGCCTTTCTCGTCGAATTTGCCGACGACGCGCGGACGCACATCCTCGCGCCAGTTGTAGAGTTCTTCCTTGAGCTGGTATTCGATGAGCTGGCGCTTTTCCTCCACGACGAGGATCTCCTCCAGACCCTCGGCGAAATGCCGCACGCCTGCCGATTCGAGCGGCCAGACCATGCCGACCTTGTAGAGCCGGATGCCGATTTCGGCGGCGAGCCGCTCATCGATGCCGAGAGCGTCGAAGGCCTGACGCACGTCGAGGTAGGATTTTCCGCAAGTGATGATGCCGAGTCTCGGGTTCGGGCTGTCGATGATGATCTGGTTGAGTCGGTTGGCGCGGGCATAGGCCAGCGCGGCATAGAGCTTGTGGTGCAGCAAGCGTTCTTCCTGTACCAGACGGTCGTCCGGCCAACGGATATTGAGGCCGCCCGGCGGCAACGGATAATCGGGCAGGATGGTCTCGATGCGATGCGGGTCGACATACACCGATGCTGATGACTCCACGGTATCCGCCACCGCCTTGAAGGCGACCCAGCAGCCGGAATAGCGCGACATGGCCCAGCCGTGCAGCCCGAGATCCAGATAATCCTGCACGCCGGATGGCGCCAGGACCGGCATCATCACCGCCTTGAAGGCGTGCTCGGTCTGGTGCGGAACAGTGGAGGAGCGCGCGGCGTGGTCGTCGCCGGCGACGACCAGCACGCCGCCGAATTTCGAGGTGCCGGCGGCATTGGCATGGCGGAAGACGTCGCCGCAGCGATCGACCCCCGGCCCTTTTCCGTACCATAGCGCAAAGACGCCGTCGTACTTGGCTCCGGGGAAGAGATTGACCTGCTGCGTACCCCAGATGGCCGTCGCGGCGAGATCTTCATTTACCCCTGGTTGGAATTTGACGTGGTGGGCATCGAGGTGCTTCCTGGCATGCCACAGCGTCAGGTCGAGCCCCCCCAGCGGCGAACCGCGATAGCCGGAAATGAAACCGGCGGTATTGAGTCCGGCGGCAAGATCGCGTTCCCGCTGCATCATGGGCAGGCGGGCGAGTGCCTGCGTGCCGGACAGGTAGATGCGGCCGGATTCCCGGGTGAACTTGGTGTCGAGGGTGGTGTCAGTATCCGGTCCGGAACGAATCGGCGTGGCGGTATCCGCCATAGGGTGTCTCCTCCGCAAAAATCGTGTTTTTGACGTGGGCCCTTGATGTCGGCCCGCTTGGCCGGACACCTCGTGAGCGTCCGCCGCCGGGCAATTTAGCACGACGTCAGGCGCGGCTTAAATCAAGGCAGGATCTTGCCCGGATTGAGCAGGTTGTCCGGATCCAGGGCCTGCTTCAACGCGCGCATGACATCGATGGCGCCTTCGCCGTGCTCCGCGACGAGGAATTTCTGCTTGCCGATGCCCACGCCGTGCTCGCCGGTACAGGTGCCTTCCATGGCCAGCGCGCGTTCCACGACTGCGTTGTTGATTGACTCGGCTTCCGCCACTTCCTGCGGATTGGCCGGATCGATCAGCACCACCAGATGAAAGTTGCCGTCCCCGACATGTCCGAAGAGAGCGATCGGAATGGAGCTGCGGGCAATGTCCTCGTTAGTGGCGTGAATGCACTCGGCCAGGCGGGATATCGGCACGCAGACGTCGGTGGGAAAGGCTCGCGACCCGGGCTTCAGCTGCAGACAGGCGAAGTAGGCGTCGTGCCGTGCCTGCCAAAGCCGGGAACGGTCCTCCGGACGAGTCGCCCACTCGAAATTCATGCCGCCCTGGTCCATGGCCAGTTCCTGCACGGTGGTGGCCTGCTCCTCTACGCTCGAAGGCGAACCGTGGAATTCGAAGAACAGTGTCGGCGCCTCTTTCAGGGTGGTCTTGCTGTAGCGGTTCACCGCGGAAATGGTCAGCGTGTCGAGCAATTCGATGCGCGCCACCGGCACACCGAGTTGAATGGTCTGGATGACGGTGTCGACTGCGGCGTCCACGCTCGGGAAGGCGCAGACCGCGCTGGAGATGGCTTCCGGCACTGGATAAAGCTTGACAGTCAGCTCCGTGATGATGCCGAGCGTGCCTTCCGAACCGATGAAAAGACGCGTCAGGTCGTAGCCGGCGGAGGATTTGCGCGCCCGGCCACCGGTTCGGATGATGCGGCCGTCGGCCAGAACAACGGTCATGCCAAGGACATTCTCGCGCATGGTGCCGTAGCGCACGGCATTGGTGCCGGATGCGCGCGTCGCAGCCATGCCGCCCATGGAGGCATCGGCGCCTGGATCGATGGGAAAGAACAGGCCGGTGTCGTGCAGTTCGGCGTTGAGCTGCTTGCGGGTCACCCCCGGTTGCACCGTGGCATCTAGATCCTCCCTGTGTACAGAGGTGATGCGGTTCATGCCGGTGAGGTCGATGTTCACCCCGCCATGGATGGCGAGGAGGTGGCCTTCGACCGAGCTGCCCGCGCCAAAGGGGATGACAGGCACGCGGTGGGCGTGGCACAGGCGCACGACTTCCGCGACTTCGTCAGTGGATTCAGCAAACACGACCGCATCGGGCGCCGCGGCGGGGTGCACGGATTCGTCGCGGCCGTGCTGGTCGCGAACCGCCTGGCTGGTCGAGAAGCGCTTTCCGAAGCGCCTCGCCAGTTTCTCGGCCAAGGTATCCGGGAGTGGCAGGTGAGGCGGGTATGGGTGATTCATGAATAAGCCCTCACTCTCATGCGATGCGGCATGCTTCCTCGAATTCCAGCCTTGGGCTGCGCGGAAACAAACGGGTTGAATCGCCGTAGCCGAGGTTGCAGATGAAATTCGACTTGATTCGGCCACCGGGGAAGAACTCGCGGTCAACGGCCTCGTTGTCGAAGCCGGACATCGGACCGCAATCCAACCCCAAGGCGCGTGCTGCCAGCATGAAGTAGGCAGCTTGTAGCGTACCGTTCCGGAAGGCGGTGGTTGCCGCAACCGCCTCCTTGCCTGGGCCGGCAAACCAGGCTCGGGCGTCGGTATGCGGAAACAATTTGGGAAGCAGATCGTAAAACTGGCTGTCATTGCCGAATACGACCGTGACTGGCGCAGCCTGGGTTTTAGCCCGGTTGCCTTCAAGCAAGGCCGGCAGCAAACGGGCTTTGGCTTCCGGGGATTTGATGAAGACTATCCGCATCGGACTGCAGTTCGCCGAAGTCGGCCCCATGCGGGCAAGGTCCCAAACCTGCCGGAGCAGCGCATCTTCTACAGGCTTGCCCAGCCAGTCATTGTGAGTTCTGGCCTGCAGGAAGAGGGTGTCGAGGGCGTGCGAATTCAAGATAGGGGCGTTCATTTTCAGGTCGATCCAGAGTGGAAGATTAATTCTACGCCGCAGCTTGGATCCGGGCATATAAGCATTATCAGCAGAGGTATTTATGGGCCTTAAGCGATTTTCTTGCCTGATCGGTCAGCTGTTTGACTTTTCTGATGAAAACAAGCAAAATCCGCTGTTTCGCTGGAGGGGTTCCCGAGCGGTCAAAGGGAACAGACTGTAAATCTGTCGGCTCTGCCTTCGAAGGTTCGAATCCTTCCCCCTCCACCAGCAGAAAAAGAGGGGCTGGCATGGTAATGGCGGGTCCTTGGAGTGGTGGCGGCGGGCGGCGGTAGTTCAATGGTAGAACCTCAGCCTTCCAAGCTGATGACACGGGTTCGATTCCCGTTCGCCGCTCCAGCAGCAGTTTAACTGCCCATGTAGCTCAGTGGCAGAGCACTCCCTTGGTAAGGGAGAGGTCGCGTGTTCAATCCACGCCATGGGCACCATTAGCGCTGAATATTTTGTTTTGGTTTCTGACTTTTTGGGACAGGTAACGACATGGCTAA